>WNFW01000041.1_pt1 | contig 99688 bp, 97 predicted proteins | sample 5400131 | NCBI WGS metagenome assembly WNFW01 (sample SAMN13153362, study PRJNA577476) | soil metagenome | isolation source: 20 cm soil or saprolite under grassland replicate 1 | place: USA:California | collected 2016-06-15
TCGAAGGCGCTTCTCGACGGCGCCGGGACGCCGCTGCCCGTCAGGCTCTCGCTGCCCGCCGACTCCGTGGCCGTGTACTACGGTCCGCATCTCCGCGACATCGAGTCGCTCCCGCGCGAGGAGTCGCTCCGCGCGCGGGTCGTCTCCGCGCGCGGGGTTGCCGCGGCGTGGATCACGCTCGACCGCTTCGGCCAGGCGAACGTCTTCGAGCCAGCATCACATGCCGACCCGGTCTTCAACCTCCGGCGGGTCGGCGGCGGCAAAGGCCATCTCTGGCGTCTGTTCCGGACGAAGGAGGAGGCGACCGTGTACATGGCCGAGGCCTACGGCCGGGAGTCGGAGGGCGCCACGTGGGCGAGGGCCCTGGCCGTCGAGAGCTTCGAAGACCTCGTGAAGCGCCACGCGCTGCGGGATCAGACTCCTTGACCACGGCGCTCCACACCCGGCCCGCGCAGGACCGGATGGATCGGTTCTACCGGCTCGTCCGCGCGACCGCTCGCTTCTGGCTCTGGTTCTTCTTCAAGTCGGTGGACCCACGCCATCCCGAGCGGGTGCCCGACGCCGGCCCGGTGCTCCTCTGCATCAACCACCCGAACAACTTGATCGACTCGCTGCTGGTCGGCGCCACCGTGCGGCGGAAGGTCCACTACCTCGCCACCGCCGCGCTCTTCCGTCACCCGCTCGTCGCGCGGTTCCTCAGGGCCTGCGGGGCGATCCCCGTCTATCGCAAAGGGGACGACCCACGAACGCTGGACACGCACGTCGACACGTTCGCGGCGTGCGCCGCGGCGCTCGCCGAGGGGCGCCTGGTCGCGATCTACCCCGAGGGGACGACGCACGCAGAAACGCGCGTCCAGCGCATCAAGACGGGCGCGGCACGCATCGCGCTCGCCCACGAAACCGAGCGACCCGGCGAGCTCGGCGTGGTTCCCGTGGGGCTCAGCTTCGAGGCGCGCAAGTCGTTCCGGGGACGCGTGCTCGTGTCGTTCGGCCCACCCGTGCCGGTCACGCCGTACCTCGACGCGTACCGCCGGGACCCGACGAAAGCCGTCGAGGCGCTCACGACCGCGATCCAGTGGGCGATGGAGGCCGAAGTGGTGCACGTCGAGCGGATCGACACGACCGAGCTCGTGCGGGCCGTCGAGGAGCTCTACCGCGGGGATCTCGCGCGTGAGCTCGCGGAAGAGCGCGGGCTCGGCTCCGAGCAGATCGACCCGATCCGCCTCTCGCGGGCCATCGTGGACGCCGTCAACCACTTCAAGGCGCGCGATCCGGAGCGTGTCGAGCGGCTCTGGCACGGGATCGAGGGCTACCGCGCCCTGCTCGCGCTCTACCGCATCAAGGACGAGGCGGTGCGCGCACGACCCGAGCCGCCGCGTCCCCGCCAGCGCCTCCGGCGCGGCTGGGAGGCGCTCGTCGGCTTTCCCCTCTTCGCCTACGGCGCCTGCGTGAATCTCCTCCCCTACTGGATCCCGCGCTGGACGGCGCGCCGGATGGCGCGGAAAGAGACGGATTACGCGACGTGGCGGTTCCTCGCCTCGGTGGTCGCGTATCCGCTCTTCTGGGGGATCGAGATCTGGCTGGTCGCCCGGCTTCTCGGCGCGGCGTGGGCGCTGGCCTTCGCGGTGTCGCTCCCGCTCTCGGGCGTCGTCGCCTACCGGTACTGGGTCGGGGCGGGCCACTTCACGAGCCGCCTCCGTTTCACCGTCCTCGCGCTCACGCGCGAGCACGCCGCCCGACGCCTCACGACCGAGCGGCAGGCGATCATCGCCGAGCTCGAGCGCGCCAAGGCCGAGTACCTGGCCGACACGAAGGGGAGCTCCTTTTGATCGAGCTCGACACGACCGACCGCGTCGCCTGGCTCCGCCTCAACCGCCCCGCGGCGCTCAACGCGCTCGACCGCGCCCTGACGGGCGCGCTCGAGGAGGCGCTGACACGAGTGGCCGCCATGGACGACGTCGCCGTCCTGGTCGTCGCTGGCCGCGGCCGGGCCTTCTGCGCCGGCAACGACATCGCCGAGATGGCGACGCTCAGCGGGGACGAGGCCGAGGCCCTGGCGACCCGGCAGGCGGCGCTCCTCGACCGCTTCGCCGGGCTGCCACAAGTTTCGATCGCCGCGATCGACGGGTGGGCGCTCGGCGGCGGCCTCATGCTCGCGGTCGCGCAGGACCTCCGTGTGGCCTCCGACCGGGCGCGCTTCGGCCTCCCCGAGGTCACGCTTGGCTTCAACCCCGCCTACGGCATCGCGCGGTTGCTCGACGTCGTCGCGGGCGGCTGGGCGCGCGAGCTCCTGCTGACCGGCCGGACGATCCGTGCGAGCGAGGCGCTCCACATGGGGCTGGTCAACCGCGTCATCGCCTCGGCCACGCTCGAGGCGAGCGTGGCCGCGCTCGCGGCCGACATCGCGCGCGCGCCGCGCGCCGGCCTCGCGGCGACGAAGGAGATCGTGGCGGCGATCCGGAGGGGCGAGCGGGGGCGCGGCCCCGAGGCGTACGGCGCCGCGCTCCGCACGAGCCCGGACGCGCGCGCGCGGATCCGCGCTTTCGTCGAGCGGAAGACGCGCCGTTGAGGCGAGCGCGCCGCCGCCGGGCGCCGCTACGCCTTCGTCCGATGCATGTCCGCGTCCGCCTCGCGCAGCAGCTCGTCGAACGTCTCCGGAGGCGACTGGCTGTGGGCAACGCCGACGTTGCAGCGGATATGGTCCACCGGCAGACCGCGCTTGGCCGCCAGCGCCGCGACCTTGTCGCGCACGCGGGCCACGATGAGGTCGGCCGAGGTAGGCGCCGCGTCGGGGAGGAAGACCGCGAACTCGTCGCTCCCGTGGCGGGCGACGAGGTCCGTGGTGCGCGTGGCCTCGATCAACGCGTCGGCCACGGCGCGCAGGACGTCGTCACCGACGCCGTAGCCGAAGCGGTCGTTGATCGCCCTCAGCTGGACCACGTCGAGGACGAGCATCAGCGCGCCGGTGCCGCGCCGGCGGGCCACGGCCGCAAGGCGCCGGTACTGGTCGTGGAAGGCGCGACGGCTCGTGAGCCCCGTCACCGGATCGGGCGCGTACCGCGAGAGCTGCCGGTCGGCCTCGTCCAGCCGCCCGGCGACCATCCGCAGCAGGGCGAGCGCGAGCCCCACCGAGGTCTGGAGCGCGCGCCCGAAGTCGTCCGCGTCGAGCACGAGACAGTGCGTCCGCTCGACCGCCACGACGGTGGCCGACCGCGGCTGGTGGCGGATGGCGGTGAGCTCGCCCAGGATCTCACCCTGGCCGAGCTCGCCGAGAATCACCTCCGCGGGACTGCCGTGAGCGACCTCGAGCACGCGCGCGCGACCAGCGAGGATCACGAAGAGGCGGTCCGACGCATCGCCCTCCTGGATGATCGAGCGCCCCGCCGGGAAGACCTCCTCGGACGCGTGTGCGAGCAACGACTCGCGCTGCTCATTCGTGAGCGCGGCGAAGAGCGGCACCGACGCGAGGAGGGCCGCGCAGCGCTCCCGGCCACCCTGGCGCTCGATGCCTTCGACCGGGCGCGCCCGCGTCCCGCGTGGGCCGTCGGCCGTCAGCGTGCGCGAGAGCCACGCGCGGACCCGCGCCCGTAGCATCGGCGGACTGAAGGGCCGGGCGAGGTAATCGGTGGACGACGCTTCGCCCCAGCCGACAGCGTCGGCCGGGGCCGAGCCGTCGGCGAGCACGACGACGGGGAAGTTCGCCCGTCCCAGGCGCGCCCGCAGCGTGTCGAGGGCGCCCGCGCCCTCGCTGTCGAGCAACTCCCGGTCGATGATCGCCAGGTCCGGCAGGAGTTCGGACCCCCGGCTGAGCACCGACGGCATGTCCGGAAGGCGGAGCAGGAGGAGGGTATCCTCGCTCAGGATCTCCTGGATCGCGGCGACCTCCGTGTCGTCGCGGCTGACGACCAGCACGCGCCCGCCCGCGACCTCCCGGTGCCGAAGCGCAGAGGCGGCGGCCACGTCGCGTGCCGTCCCGTTGCCGCGCACCTCGAGCTCGAGCCCCTCACGCGCGGCGAGCACCTCGAGCCCCGGCCCGGGCGCGGTCGCGCGCGCCTGCGCACGCGCCTCGATGCTTTGCACGGCCGCGTCGTCGTGCTGCGGGTCGTGGTGGAAGAGGACGAGACGGCGCACGCCCGCCGCCAGCGAGACGTCCACCGCATACTCGAGGGGGCTGTGCCCCCAGCCGACCTTGCTCCGATACTCGTCCTCGGTGTACTGGGCGTCGTGGATGACGAGGTCGGCGCCGCGCAAGAACGCGATGTGACGCTCGTCGCCGGGGTGCCGCGACACCCGGCCCGGCACGCCCCAGAACGGTTCGTGGTCGGTCACGTAGGCGACCGTCGCGCCGCCGCTGGACAACCGGTACGCGATCGTCGGCGCCGTGTGGTTCAGGTACTGCGTCTCCACCAGCACGTCCCCGACGCGGAGGAAGCCCTCGTCGAGCTCCGTGTAGTGGATGCGGCTCCGCAGCTCGCGGAGCTTCACGGGGAAGTACGCGTACTCCATCTGCCCCGCCATCGCGTCCTCGAGGCTCCGCTGGAAGCCGACGGGCGCGTAGACGTTCAGCTCCGCGCCGGGCAGGAACGCGGGGACGAAGAACGGAAACCCCTGGATGTGGTCCCAATGCGTGTGGCCGATGAAGAGATGGAGTCGCATCGGCTGGGGCACGGTCCGCACGAGGTGGAGTCCGAGCTCGCGGGCGCCGGTGCCGCAGTCGAGGACGACGACGGTCCCGTCGGCGGCGCGGACCTCGGTGCACGACGTGTTACCGCCGTAGACGGCGGTCCGGCCTCCCGGCGTGGCGATGGAGCCTCGCGTGCCCCAGAATCGGACGTGCATGCAAATCCTACGACTATCATACCGTCGGCGGCTTGGGAAATTTCGCCGCGCGCGAGGGCCGCGCGAAAACGCCGGACGGCGACGAGCTCGCCGCAGGATTGGCCGAGTCGCGCCCGCGCTGAGTGTGATACAAAGCTGCGGATGACGAGGCGCGCACGCGGAAGGAGAGCGCTATGAGAACGACTCGTCGAAGCTTTCTCAGGCTCGCGTCCACCGGGGCCGCGCTTGCGACGGTGCGGCTCGACGGACCACCGGCGCGCGCCCAGGCCGGCGGCCCCGTGAAGGTCGGCGTGCTCACGATCCGCGCGGGCATCGCGGCGCCCGTGGGCGCCGCGGGGCTGCGCGGGACCGAGTGGTGGGTCGATCGGGTCAACAGAGCCGGCGGGATCCTCGGACGGACCGTGCAACTGGTCGTCGAAGAGGAGTCGAACCCGAAGGACACGGTCGAGCGCTACCGCAAGCTCGTCCTCCAGGACAAGGTGCAGGCGGTGCTCGGCGGCATTTCCACCGGCGTGACGCTGGCGCTCGGGCCGGTGGCGGAAGATCTCGCGACCCCCTGGCTCTCGTGGGACGGCACCACGCAGAAGGGCGTCGAGGAGACGATGCCCCACCCCACGTGGGCCTTCAAGAGCGTCGACAACGAAGTCGAGGCGATCGTGGCCGGCATGCTCACCGCCAAGTACTTCAAGGGGATCAAGACCGTCGCCGGCATCGGCAACGATTACTCCTACGGTCACGACTGCTGGGAGTCCTACAAGGCCGTCCTCAAGAAGTACGCGCCCGACGTGCGCTTCGTGCTCGAGCTCTTTCCCAAGCTCGGCGTCACCGACTTCACCTCGCACATCGCCGCGATCCAGCAATCGAAGGCGGACCTCCTCATGTGCTCGTTCTGGTCGGGGGACGCGACGATCATCATGAAGCAGGCCACGGCGGTCGGCCTCTTCAAGACGATGAAGGGCGTCTTCACGACGGCGGGCGGCGTCCACGACTCGCTCAAGAAGGAGTTCACGCCGGAAGGGCTCTTGCTCGGCTACAACACGATGTACTTCGACGACCCGAAGGGCAGTGCGCTCCTCAAGCAGTTCGTCCGCGAGTACAAAGCCAGGCACGGCGAGTACCCGCCGTACGAGTGCGACCACGCCTATTTCTGCGCCGAGTCCTACAAGGCCGCCGTCGAGAAGGCCGCGGCGCAGAGCGGGAAGTGGCCCGAGAAGGCGGCCGTCGCCAGGGCGCTCGAGGGCATCGAGGTCGAGTCGCTCTCGGGCAGGCGGAGCTGGCGAGAGGACCACGTCCAGATGTGCGCCTTCTACCAGGGGATCACGACCCACCGGAACCCCTACGACTTCGCCACCATCAGCCCCGTCGAGGTCGTCTCGACGAAGGTGGCGATGAAGCCCGCGGGCACGAAGCTCTTCGACTGGATCAACTCCTGGAAGGTCTCGCGCGGTTAGCGGTGCGGGGCGCGGGCCGCCGTCGATGATTCAACAGGTCGTCGGCGTCGTGATGAGCGGCGTGTTCCACGCCAGCATCCTGTTCCTGGTGTCGGCGGGGCTTCAGGTCGTCTTCGGCGTGCAGAAGATCTTCAACCTCGCGTGCGGCTCCTTCTACGCGCTCGGCGCCTACGTCGGGGTCTCTGCGGTCGGTTGGTACGCGGCCGCGGGCGGACCCCCCGCGCTGTTCATCGTGCCGCTCGCCGTGGCCGGGCTCGCCGTGGGAGGCGTCGGGCTCGTGGTCGAGCGCGGGCTGCTCCGATTCGTCTACGACCGCGACGAGACCTTCCAGCTCCTCCTCACCTTCGCGGTCGTCCTCATGATGGAGGACGCGATCCGGATGACGTGGGGCACGTCGCCCCGGTCCACCTCCGGCCTCTACCTGGTCTACGGCGGCGTGAGCGTGCTCGGGACGACGGTGCCGGTCTACAACCTGATCGTCATCGGAGCGAGCCTCGCGATCGCCCTCGTGATCGGGTGGCTCTTGACCCGCACGGCCTTCGGCCGCATCATCCGCGCCACCGCCGACAACCGCGAGATGGCAGAGGCGCTCGGCGTCGACGTGCGGCGCGTCTTCGCGGGGGTGTTCACGCTGGGCACGGCGCTCGGCACGCTCGGCGGGGCGCTCGTCATCCCGGCCACCGCGGCGATGAGCGAGATGGGCATCGAGCTGATCGTCGAGGCCTTCGCCGTCGTCGTGATCGGGGGCCTCGGGTCCATGCGGGGCGCCTTCGTCGGCGCGCTCAGCGTCGGCATCCTCCGCGCGATCGCGATCTCCGTCTACCCCAAGCTCGAGATGCTCCTGATCTATCTCATCGTGATCGCGGTGCTCGTGCTCCGCCCGCGCGGCCTCTTCGGCGAGGCCCGGGCGTGAGCGGCCGGCTCGTCCTCGCGGCGGCGCTCGGCGCGATCGTCCTGGCGCCCCTGGCGGCGTCGACCTATCACGTCCTGCTGATGCTGCCGTTCATGGCGTACGCCGTGGCACTCCTGGGGCTGAACCTCCTCTTCGGGTACACCGGCCTCGTCTCCTTCGGGCACGCGCTCTTCCTCGGGATCGGCGCGTACACGGGCGCCGTCCTCACGAGCGTCTGCGGGGTGCGCTCGATGGAAGTCATCCTCGTCGCCGCGGGCGCGCTCGGCGCGCTCGTCGCCGCGCCGGTCGGAGCCCTCTGCGTCCGCTACGTGAAGATCTACTTCGGCATGCTCACGCTCGCGTTCGGTATGGTCTTCTACACGTTCGTGCTGAAGTTCTACCGCTTGACGGGCGGCGACGAGGGCATGCCCTTCCTGCGCCCGGCGCTCCTCGGGTGGAGCCTCGAGCGGATGCCGAAGACCGACTACCTCGTCGGCCCCTATTACTATTACTCACTGGCCGTGCTCGTGCTGGCCACACTCGCCATGTGGCGCGTCGTCGGCTCGCCGTTCGGCCTCTGCCTCAAGACCGTGCGCGACAACCCGACGAAGGCCGAGACGCTCGGCATCGGCGTGGCGCGCTACCGCTGGTACGCGTTCGTGATCTCCGCCGTCTACGCCGCCGTCGGGGGCGCCCTCCTCGGCCCGCCGACGGGCAACGTGGACCCGACGCTCGCCTACTGGACGCAGTCGGGCAACATCGTGTTCATGACGCTGCTCGGCGGGTTCGCGAGCTTCTTCGGACCCATCCTGGGCGCCTTCGTCTTCATCTATCTTCAAGACTGGGTGATGTCGGTCGTCCCGTTCTGGCGGCTGGTCTTCGGCGCGATCCTCGCCTCTATCGTCATCGTCGCCCCCGGCGGGCTCGCGGGGCTCTGGGAGAGGCGCGCGGTGGAGCGGGAGGCCTCGCGCGCGTGATCCTTCGCGCCGAGGGGATCCGCAAGCTCTACGGCGAGTTCTGCGCTCTCGACGGCGTGAGCCTCGCCATCGACGCGGGCGAGTTCGTGTCGATCATCGGGCCGAACGGGGCCGGCAAGTCCACGCTCATCAACGTGTTGACCGGCGTCGTCCGTCCCACCGCCGGCGCCGTCACGTTCAAGGACCGCGACGTGAGCGGGATCGGTCCCGCCCGCCTGGCCCGCCTCGGGATGGCGCGGTCCTTCCAGCTCGTCCAGATCTTTCCCGACCTCACGGTGCTGGAGACGCTCCAGGCGGCCGTGGTCTCACGCCTCGGGCGCGGCACGCGTCTCCTCGCGTCGCTCGCCGCGGACCACGAGGTTCGGGAGCGCGCGCGCGAGGTCGCCGAGCTGTTCGGCCTGGGCGACAAGCGCCACGCGCGCGCCAAGCACCTGCCGCAGGGAGACAAGAAGCTCCTCGACGTGGCCTCCGCGTTCGCGCTGAGGCCTGAGATCATCCTGCTGGACGAGCCGACGTCGGGCGTGAGCACGGCAGACAAGACGGCGATCATGGAGACGCTCGTCGCGGCCTCGAAGCGGATCGGCATCCGCGCCATCATCCAGGTCGAACACGACATGGACATCGTCTTCGCCTACTCCGACCGGATCATCGCGCTCCACGAGGGCCGCGTGCTCGCCGACGGCCCGCCGGCCGCGCTCGAGGCCGATCGACGCGTCGTCGATACGGTCATCGGCCGGCGCGCGCCGGCGCGGTGAGGGCGGCGCGGTGCTGACCGTGGACGCGATCGACGTGTTCATCCAGGCGAGCCACATCCTGCGCGCCGTGTCGCTCGACGTGGGGCCCCGCGAGGTGGTCTGCCTCGTCGGCAGGAACGGCGCCGGCAAGACCACGACCCTGCGCACCATCATGGGCTACCTCCACCCGCACGCGGGCCGCGTCGAGTTCCGCGGCCAGCCCATCCACGGCCGGCGCACGCACGAGATCGCGCGGCTCGGCGTGGGCTTCACGCCGGAAGACAGCGGGATCTTCGGCGACCTCACCGTGGGCGAGAACATCGAGATCGCGACGTGGGCGCGTCCGGGCGGGCGCCCCGCGGCGGAGCGGATCGCGCAGGCCTACCGCGTCTTCCCGGCCCTCAGGCGGTACGCGACGCGCAAGGGCCCGGAGATGAGCGGCGGCGAGCGGAAGATGCTCTCGATCGCGCGGGCGTTGGCGCTCGATCCCGAGATGCTGCTGCTCGACGAGCCCTTCGAGGGGCTCTCGCCGGCGATCATCCCGGCCGTGAGCGAGTCCATCGCGGCGATCACCGGGCTCGGCCACTCGATCCTGATCGCCGAGTCGAATATCCATCACGTGCCGGAGTACACGCGCCGTCTCTACGTCATCGAGCGCGGCGCGATCGTCTTCGCAGGCACCCCCCAGGACGCCTGGCGCGACGCCGCGCTCACCCGCATCATCGGGAGTGCGACGTGAGCCTCGCGGACCCCGTTACAATACCCGTGACCATGCGCGCCGGAGGCCAGACACCATGACGCTCCCCCTCATCCCGACCGCCGTCGTCGGCTCCCACGGAAAACCCGGCTGGTGGTTCGCGGGCGTCAAAGCCCACGAACGCGGGGAGTTCGGCCCGGCCGACCTCGAAGAGATGCTCGACGACGCCGCCGACACCGCGATCCGGGACATGGAGCGTGCGGGGATCGACACCATCACCGACGGCGAGGTCCGCCGCCTCGACGGCTACGTGGATTCCTACTACGCGATCATCAAGGGCATCGAGCCCATCCCCGTGCGGCGCAAGGCGGGCGCGTGGGGTTACGACCAGCAGACGCGCTACGAGGCGGTCGGCCCGATCGAGACGCCGTCGGGCGGGCTTGGCATCGTGCGGGAGTTCGAGTACCTCAAGAAGCACACGACGCGGCACACGAAGGCGACGTGCGCGGGCCCCCTCACCTTCGGCTCCCGGATCCACCCGGGCACGGTCTACCGGAGCGTCGTGGACGTCGCCGAGCGTTTCGCCGCGGTCATCAACGCGGAGCTGCACGGGCTGGTGGCCGCCGGCGCCGAGCTCATCCAGATCGACGAGCCCGCGCGGGGCAACGTCTCCGGCGAGGAGATGGCGCGCCTGTTCAACCTGGCCACAGACGGCGTCAGCGTGAAGCTCGGCTTCCACATCTGCTTCGGCAACCGGTTCGGGCGCTCGCGGTTCCAGCGGACGTACGAGCCGTATTTCCCCGGCATCTTGAAGTCCCGCGCGCACCAGTTCGTGCTGGAGTTCGCGAGCCGCGAGATGGCCGAGCTCGACCTCTGGAAGGCGTACGGCGAGGGGCGGGAGCTCGGCGCGGGCGTGGTGGACGTGAAGGGCTTCGCCCAGGACACGGCGGAGGACGTCGCCAAGCGCATCGGCAAAGTCCTCCACGTCTGCCCGCCGGAGAAGCTCACGGTCAACCCCGACTGCGGCTTCGGCTGGTCGCCGCGCTACATGTGCAACGCGAAACTCACCGCGCTCGCCGCCGGCGCGGCGCTCGCACGGGCGCAGCTCCAGGGCCGGCGCTGAGGCGGGGAAGCCCGCGCGTCATGGCTCCACCACCGCGAGTTGCCAAGGACTGAACCTCGATGCTAATGTCCTGCACGACTGGTAGGCGGGTCGGTCACCGTCGACCTCCCCCGCGTGACGGTGTGAAGACGGGCACTCTCCCGGGCAAACGAGGACCCATATGGACGCCGCAGAGGCCGCCGAAGCCAGCCAGCGGGTAACGAAGTGGATCGAGGAGACCCGGCAGCTGTTCGCCCTGTTGCCGGGGCTCGTCGTGACCGACACCCAGGTCAACGAGCGGGTGGGCGCGATCGAGAAGGAAGTTGAGCGGCTTCGCAAAGAGGTCGACGATCTGAAGAAGGAGAATCACCACCTTCGCGGTGAACGAGACGAGATTGCCCAGGCCATGAGCCAGATCGCCCATCGGCTCGGCTGGCTGCCACGCAAGAGCCCCTTCGAACGCACGCTCGCGGGGGACCATCCGAAACCGGTCGAGCACCCCAAGGTGGCCGAGCATCCGAAGGCCGGCGAGGCGCCCAAGACCGACCAGCCGAAGGCCTGAGCGCTACGCTCTCGCCGACCGGGGCGACGCGCTCGAGCGCGACGCGTCCTTCCTCAGGGTCAGGGTCAGTTCGTACTTCTTCTGCGCCTTCGGGTCCGCGTTGAACACGGCGACCCACAGCGTCGCGTAGTCCTTCCCGAGCCCGGGCACCGAGCTTCCCTCAGGTACCAGGCGGACCGGCTCCGACTTGAGATCCGCGCGGCCCACGGGCGGCACCGTCAGGAGCCATGCGTCGTCGGAGTCGGCGCGGCCCGCCACCAACTTCACGTCGATGCCGCGCGGTTCCCGGACGTCCGCGGCCACCGCGAAGAACCGCGCGGTCAGCGGTGGCAGCGTCACGGGGAACCGGTGATCGGCGAACCGCTGTCGGTCTTGCGTGAGGCGCTGCGAGTTGTGGTCCGGATCGCCGACCCGCGCGCTCGGATGGGTGAAGACGCTCGTCTCGGTCGCCGATTCCAAGATTCGCACCTGCGTCCACAACCCTGGCTCCGGCACCGCGGCGACCAGGACGCTCCGCACGAAATCAGGGTACCGCTCGACCAGCCGGGCCTCGCCGAGCAGGAAGTTGTACAGGTGCGCGCCGACCGACGGCGCATGGCCGGCCTTGCCCGGCGTGAACGCCTTCAGGCTGTTGAGCGCCTTCGTCACGATGCCGGGGTTCTGCGTCTCGAGGAAGTCGAGCAGGATCGAGTAGCCGTACGCGAGGAGCCCTTCCTCGTAGTCCGTGGACTGCTGGATCGGGACGCTGAGGAGATAGGCGTACTTCGACAGCTCTTGCTTGACCCCCGCCTTGAAGTCGATCGTGCCCTTCCAGCTCGTCCAGCGGGCCCACGCCGAGACCCACCACTGGGCGCCCTCGTCGAGCGTCGCGGCTTCGACGACCTCCACCGGTTCCTCCGCCTGCGGCGGCGACGGAGCGGCCACCATCTCCTGCCGCCCGGGAGCGGGCGCCGGGGGCGGCGCGACCGGCGGGGCGGGAGGCGGCGGTGGTGGCGCGGCCGGTGCGAGGGGAGGCGGCGGAGGCGACGCGGCCGGCGCGACGGGAGAGGGCAGGGGCGGCGCGGTCACCCGAAGAGGCGCCGGGACGATGGGCCGCACGGGCTCTTCGAGCACCCTCGGTGGCGGGGCCGGCCGCTCCGGCGCCCGCGTGGCAACGGCTCCACCGGCCACGAGCTTGCCGCGCGTGGCCGCCACCGCGAGCGTCCGACCGAACAATTTCACGACGCTGTCCTCGAGCACGGCGAATTTCTCGTCGTCGAGCTGCTCGCGTCCCTCGATCAGCGTGAGCAGCGCGGAGAAGGCGGGCGTGCTCTCCATGATCGCCGCCGCGCTCTCCGCCGTGGGCCCCGTCGGGTCGAGCACCGCCGCGCGGATCTCTCGCGCCTTCGCCTGACAGTCGAGCAGCGCGGCGAAGTTCGGATCGTCCACGTGGTTGATGGTCATAATGCGGTCCAGAACGGCGAGGACGCGCCGACGGGCCTCGGCCGCGGTCGTGCGCTTGGCCTCGCTCGTGACCGCCTCCGCCATCGCCGTGATCACGCCCTCGAGCGCGCTGAGGCTGACGAGCTCGGCCTGCGCGGGCGCCGCGATAGCGAGGGCGCGCGCCGCGTCGAGGACGCTCGAGCGCAGGTTCACGAACTCGCCGCGCGCGGCGGCGAGCTCTTCGCTGAGCGACTCGGCGGGGAGCGTGCCCGACCCCTGGAGTTCCTGCGCCGCCCGGGCGAGCTTCGTCGCCAGTCCTGCGAACCGTTGGGTCAGCGCGGCGAGGTGCTTGACGAGATCGTCCGCCTTCGACGTCATGGAATGGTGCAAATTCTAGGCGCGTGCCACGGACGTGTCAAACCTGGACGCGAGCGCGCCGGGGGGCGAGGGCGCTATTCCGACGTGACGCGGAGCACTTCTTCGACGGTCGTCACACCCTGGAGCACCTTCAGCAGGCCGGCCTCGCGCAGCGTCTTCATGCCCTGCTTCGCGGCCACGTCTCTGATCTCGCTGGCGAAGGTGCTGTTGAGGATGAGGCCGCGGATCTCGGACGTCACCGCCAGCACCTCGTAGAGCGCGACCCGCCCCTTCATCCCGGTGAAGTGGCACGCCTCGCACCCACGGCCCTTGTAGAGCGTGCACCGCCCGACGCCGAGCGGCGTGTGGCCGTACGGGATGAAGAGCTCCTCGTCGGCCTCGTAGGGCTCGCGGCACTCCTGGCAGACCTTGCGCGCGAGTCGCTGCGCCACGACGAGGCGGAGCGACGAGGACAGCAGGAAGGGCGGAACGCCCATGTCCGCCAGCCGCGAGATGCTGTCCGCGGCGCTGTTTGTGTGGAGGGTGCTCAGCACCAGGTGGCCGGTGAGCGCGGCCCGTACGGCGATCTGCGCCGTCTCCTGATCTCGCATCTCGCCGACGAGGATGACGTCGGGATCGTGACGGAGGAACGAGCGGAGCGACGCGGCAAAGGTGCGGCCGATCTCGTCGCTGACCTGGACCTGCGTCGCGCCCGCGAGCTCGTACTCCACGGGGTCCTCGACGGTCACGATGTTCCGCTCCTTCGCGTTGATCGTGTTGAGCGCCGAGTAGAGCGTGGTGGTCTTGCCCGAGCCGGTCGGCCCGGTGATGACGATCAGCCCGTGCGGGCACTTGATCGACTTCTGGAATTCCTCGAGCGCCTCGGGCTGGAACCCGAGCTGGGTCAGGTCGGCCTTGAGGGCCCGCTTGTCGAGGATCCGGAGCACGACGCTCTCGCCGAAGATCGATGGCAGGACCGAGACGCGGAAGTCGACCTCGCGTGAGTGCTGGCGGAGCTTGATGCGCCCGTCCTGCGGGAGCCGCCGCTCGGAGATGTCCAGGCTCGCCATGATCTTGAGGCGCGAGACGAGCGCAGCCTCGACCCGCTTGGGCGGCGCCATCACCTCGTGCAGGATGCCGTCGATCCGGTATCTGATCATCAGGGTCCCGTCGCCCGGGTCGACGTGGATGTCGGAGGCGCCCCGCTTCATCGCGTCGAGGAGAATCGAGTTCACCAGCCTGACGACGGGCACTTCGTCGGCCGACGATCGCAGCGCGGCGAGGTCGACCTGGCCGCTCGCTTCGTGGCCGTCGATGACTTCGATCTCCGCCGCCTCCGCCTCGACCTCCGAGAGCACGTCCGCGATCGTCCCCGAGGCCACGGTGCTCTCGTAGTAGCGATCGATCGCCCGCCGGATAATCGACGGCGGCGCGATCGCCGGCACCACCTTCAGGCTCGTCATGAAGGCGAGGTCGTCGAGCGCCGACAGGTTCGCCGGGTCTGCGACGGCCACCGTCACCGAGCCGAGCGTCCGTCCGATCGGCACGACGCAGTACTTGCGCGCGATCCGGGCGGGGATCAGCTTGATGATGTCGGCCGCGATCTTCTTGGGGAACGCGACCTCGGGGATGCCGAACTGGCGAGAGAGGAAGTGGACGAGCTGGTCCTCGGTGATGAGCCCGAGGCGGACCATGATCTCGCCGAGCTTTTCGCCCGTCCGCCTCTGCTCGGTGAGCGCCAGGTCGAACTGCTTTTGCGTCACGACCCCGTCGGAGACGAGCAGGTCCCCGAAGCGCCGCCCGATCGGCGCCTGGCTCGCACTGCGGAGCGCTGTGGTCGCCGCGGTGGCCTTGGGCTCCTGGCCTTCCCCGCGCCCGGTTTCCTCCGGCCCCACAGCCTCTTGCCGTTGTCCCGTTCTCATCGTTTTTCGAGGCTCGTCCCATCCACCGCAAGCCCAGTGCCAGCCACGGGCCGTTTTCCGGATTGAGGAAAAACAAGAATTTAGCCAGTGGTACCGGGCCGCCATTGATGGCTCGCGGCGGCTAGTTTCGTTGCAGAGTGGCCAGTTTCCTTTCTGCTAGACTCCTCGCCGTGGCGCGGCCGCTGGAAGGGATCGTCGTGGCAGACCTGACGCAGAACGTCGCGGGGCCCTTCTGCACACAGATCCTCGGCGACATGGGGGCCGAGGTCGTCAAGGTGGAGCGCCCGGGTCGCGGCGACGACGCCCGGGCGTGGGCGCCGCCGTACTGGGGCGACGAGAGCGCCGTGTTCATGGCGATGAACCGCAACAAGAGGAGCCTCGCCCTCGATCTGAAAGCCGACGGGGGACCCGAGATCCTCCAGCGCTTGATCGCGCGCGCGGACGTCTTCGTCCAGAGCCTCCGCGCCGGCGCGATCGGCGAGCTCGGGCTCGACTTCGCCGGCGCCACCCGGATCAACCCGCGTCTCGTCTACTGCTCGATCACCGCCTTCGGAAGGCGCGGGCCCCTGTCCGACCTGCCCGGCTACGATCCGCTGATGCAGGCGTACAGCGGCCTCATGTCGGTCAACGGCCACCCGAGCCAGGAGCCCGCGCGCGTCGGCACGTCGATCGTGGACATGGGCACGGGCATGTGGGCGGCGCTCGGGATCGTCGCCGCGCTCCGCCAGCGAGACGCGACGGGCCGCGCCGTCGAGGTCACGACCACGCTCTTCGAGACGGCCCTCATGTGGGTCTCGTACCACGCGATGGGCTACCTCGGCTCCGGCGAGGTCCCACAGCCGCAGGGCTCCGGCACGGCGATGATCGCGCCGTACCAGGCATTCCCCACGGCGGATGGTTACGCGATGATCGCCGCCGGATCGGACGCGCTCTTCCGTCGACTCGCCGCGGCTCTGGGCGCGCCGGGGCTCGCGGACGAGGCGCGCTTCGAGGACAACCCCTCGCGCGTCCGCCATCGCGGCGAGCTCGTCACGGCGTTGTCCCGGCTCACGCGCGAGCTCAAGACCTCCGACTTGCTCGAGCGCCTACGGCGCGCCGGCGTCCCGAGCGCGCCGATCCTCACGGTGGACGCCGTGCTGGCGGAGCCGCAGACGCGCGAGAGCGGCGTCCTGGTGTCGGCGCCACACCCGCGCGTCCCCGGCTACACGAGCATCGCCCTGCCGATCCTCTGGAACGACGCGCGCCCCGAGGTGCGCCGCGTGCCGCCCGCCCTGGGCGAGCATTCCACGGACGTGCTCACCTGGCTCGGCTACACCCTCGACGACGTCCGCGCTCTCCGCGCCAAGAGAGTCATACAATGAACGCACGAACGGAACGGAGCCGGGTCGCACCTTGCACGGGCCACCCACCGACGGTGCCGGCCCCGCGGCTCTCGTTGCAATGACCTATCGGCACCTGCGCGTCGAACGCTCGGACGACGGGTTCGTGGTGACCGTCACGCTCGACCGCCCCGACCAGATGAACGCGATGAACACCGCGATGGGCGAGGACCTGCTCGTCTGCTTCGACGGGTTCCACCGCGACTCCCTCGTCCGCGCGGTCGTGCTCACCGGCGCCGGTGACCGCGCGTTCTGCGCGGGCGGTGACCTCAAGGAACGCAACGAGATGACCGACGAGGCCTGGCGCGCACAGCACGCGATCTTCGAGCAGGCGGCGTTCCGTGTCTTGAAGACCCCGGTGCCCGTCATCGCCGCCGTCGAAGGCTTCGCCCTGGCCGGCGGCTGCGAGCTCGCGGTGCTCTCGGACTTCGTCGTCGCGAGCGAGACGGCGGTGTTCGGCGTGCCCGAGACGACGCTCGGGATCTTCCCCGGAATCGGTGGCACCCAGCTCCTGCCAAGGATCCTCGGCGCGCCGCTCGCCAAGGAGCTGATCTTCACGGGGCGACGCATGAAGGCCGACGAGGCGAAGGCGGCGGGGCTCGTCAACCACCTCGTCCCCCGGGGTCAGGCGCGCGCGAAGGCGTTCGAGATCGCCGAGACGATTGCCCGGAACGGTCCGTTCGCCGTCCGGCAGGCCAAGAAGGCGATCGCCTACGGGCTCGAGACGGACCTCGACACCGCGATGGTCCTGGCGATCGAGGCGTACAATGCCACCGTGGTGACCGAAGACCGGCTCGAGGGCGTCCGCGCGTTCAACGAGAAGCGCCGGGCGCAGTTCAAGGGCCGATAAGGATCACGACGATGGCGGCGATCAATCGCTCGCTCACGGACGAGCAGCGCGCCCTCAAGGCGGGCGTGCTGGAGATCTGCAAGCGCTATCCGGGCGAGTACTGGCGCGATCTCGACACGCGGCGCGAGTACCCCGAGAAGTTCGTCAACGAGCTGACGCAGGCCGGCTACCTCGCCGCGCTGATCCCCCAGGAACACGGCGGCGCCGGGCTCGGAATCGCGGAGGGCGCCCTCATCCTCGAGACGATCCACGCCGCGGGCGGCAACGCCGCCGCGTGCCACGCGCAAATGTACATCATGGGGACGCTTCTGCGTCACGGCTCGGCGGACCAGAAGCGAGCGTATCTGCCGAAGATCGCGACCGGGGAGCTTCGGCTGCAGGCCTTCGGTGTCACCGAGCCGAACTCCGGCTCGGACACGACGCAACTGCAGACCACGGCGGTGCGGAGGGGCGACCGCTATCTCGTCAACGGCCGCAAGATCTTCATCTCACGCGCGCTCCAGTCCGACCTCATGCTGCTCCTGGCGCGCACGACACCCGCGGACCAGGTGAAGCGCCGGACCGAGGGCCTCTCGGTCTTCCTCGTGGACATCCGCGGGCTCAAGGGGCTCGAGATCCGCCCGCTCCGAATGATGATGAACCACTCGACGAACGCGCTCTTCTTCGACGACGTCGAGATCCCGGGCGACAGCCTGATCGGCGAGGCGGGTAAGGGGTTCGCCTACATCCTCGATGGCATGAACGCCGAGCGCATCCTGGTCGGGTCGGAGTCGATCGGTGATGGCCGCTGGTTCGTCGAGAAGGCCGTGGCGTACTCGAGCCAGCGCGTCGTCTTCGGCAGGCCCATCGGGGCCAACCAGGGCGTGCAGTTCCCGATCGCCAAGGCTCACACCGCCGTCGAAGCCGCGACGCTCATGCGCGACCGTGCCGCGGCGCTGTTCGACGCCGGCCAGCCGTGCGGCCCCGAGGCCAACATGGCCAAATACCTCGCGGCCGAGGCGGCGTGGGAGGCCGCCAACGCGTGCATCGACTGCCACGGCGGCTACGGGTTCGCCGAGGAGTACGACGTCGAGCGCAAGTTCCGCGAATGCCGCCTCTACAAGACCGCGCCGATCAACAACAACCTCATCCTCGCCTACGTCGGCGAGCACGTGCTCGGGATGCCGCGGTCGTACTAGCGCTCAGCGCTTGTCGAGAAAGGCGCGCAGCATCCACGCCATCTTCTCGTGCTGCTCCATGAGCCCCGTGAGGAAGTCATTGGTCCCCACGTCGTGGTACACCTCCCCGACGGTCTCGAGATCCACGCGGAGCTGCCGGATCACCGCCTCGTGGTCATCGAGGAGGTCCTTCAGCATGCCGGTGGCGTCGGGGTACTTTCCCGGATGCTCCTTGAGCCGCGCGTGCTTCGAAAACTCGTCGAGGGTGCCGAGGGCGGGGCCGCCGAGGGTGCGGGCCCGTTCCGCGACGTCGTCCACGACTTCGTTGAGCGCCCCATACTGGGCCTCGAAGAACTTGTGGAGATCGTTGAACTGGGGACCGACCACGTTCCAGTGATAGTTGCGGGTCTTGGTATAGAGCACGTACTCGTCTGCGAGCAGGGTGTTGAGAATCTTGACGACGCTCGCACGGTTGCTCTCGCTCATTCCGATGTCCGGGTTCATGTCCTTCCTCCCCTCTCTTCAGACGCTCGGCGCGCGCCCGGAGATTCCGCCAGGGCCGAGCGCCCCCTCGGGCGCCGTGCTAGAGTCTGGCCTCAGCAGTGGCGGAGGATACCATGAACCTTCCCGAACGCGTGACGATGTGCGAAGTCGGGACTCGCGACGGGTTCCAGATCGAGCCCGAATTCATCCCGACCGAGCTGAAGGTCGAGGTCGTGAACCTCCTCTCGGACGCGGGCCTGCCCCGGATCGAGGTCACCTCGTTCGTCCACCCCAAGGTGGTCCCCCAGCTGCGCGACGCCGAGGAAGTCATGGCGAAGATCCGTCGCCGGCCGGGCACGCGTTACGCGGCGCTGGTGCCGAACGACAAGGGGGCGGTGCGGGCGGTGGACGCGGGCGTCGACGCGATCCACACGGTCGTCTCGGCGAGTGAGAGCCACAACCTCGCCAACGTGAACATGACGATCGCCGAGTCGATCCAGAAGCTCACTGCCGTCATGCGCGTGGCCGAGCAGGCCAAGGTTCCCGTAAGCTGCGGCGTTTCGACCTCGTTCGGCTGCCCGTTCGAGGGCGACGTTCCGCTGGCACACCTCGAGAGCGTCGTCCGCCGTCTCGTGGACATCGGCGCGCGCGCGGTCGGCCTCGCCGACACGACGGGCATGGCCAATCCACGCCAGGTCGGCCGGGTCTTCGAACACCTGTTCGCGCGCGTCCCCGGGCTCGAGTGGACGCTTCACACGCACGACACGCGGGCGATGGCGATCCCGAACATCCTCGCCGCGATGGAATGCGGCGTGACGCACTTCGATTCCTCCATCGGCGGCCTGGGCGGATGCCCCTTCGCACCGGGCGCGTCGGGGAACGTGTGCAGCGAGGACCTCGTCCACTCCCTGCACGCGATGGGCGTCGAGACCGGAATCGATCTCGACAAGCTCATCGCCGTCTCCAGGCGCGTCCAGGAGATCGTGGGGCGGATGCTGCCCGGCCAGATCATCAAGGCGGGCAAGGCGACGCGCCGTTACCCGCTCCCCGACGGCGTGGCCGCGCGCCTCCCCGCTGCCAGGCCTAACGCGTGACGAACCGGGCGCGTCGGATGCTGGCCCTCATGGACCGCGCGACCACGCTCTGGCGCATCCCCGTCGTCGGGCGGGCCAAAGGCCGCGTGATCCGGCGGCTCATCGAGCGCCGCCGGCCCACGCGGGCGATCGAGATCGGCTCGCTCCTCGGCTATTCGGCGATCCTGATCGCGGGTACCCTGCCGCCGCGGGGCCGGTTGACCTGCCTGGAGTCGAACCCCTACCTCGCGAAGTTCGTGAAGAGCAACGCCGAGGTCGCCGGGCTCGGCCGGCGCGTCAAGGTCGTCGCGGGCGACGCCCTGCGGATCATCCCCCTCCTGTCCGGGCGCTTCGACTTCGTCCTCATCGACGCCGCCAAGGAAGACTACCTCGACTACCTCCGCCAGCTCGAGCCGAAGCTCGTGGCCGGCGCCGCCGTCGTCGCCGACAACACCGGGGTCTTCCGGCGCGAGGTGGCGCCGTATCTCGAACACGTGCGCGACGCGAACGGAGGCTGGCAATCGCGCGCGTACGACTTCGGCGACGACGCGATGGAGGTCTCGATCTTCCGCGCCTAGCGGGTCAACGATGGCCCTCCGCGCGGGCGGGCAGCGGACGGGGCGCGGGGCCGACGTACTCCGCCCGTGGCCGGATGAGCCGGTTGTCGGCCAACTGCTCCAGCGCGTGCGCGCACCACCCCGCGACCCGCCCGACGGCAAAGATCGACGTGCAGAGGTCCGGTGGGATGCCGAGCGCGTCGTAGACCACCGCCGAAAAGAAGTCCACGTTCACGGGAAGTGTGGTGCGCGCCCGCATCGCGTCGTACACACGCTCGGCGACCTCGAAGAGGCGGGTTCGACCGGTGGCCGCCGCGGTGGACTTCGCCATCGCGCGCAGGACGCGGGCGCGCGCGTCGTCGACCCTGTAGACCCGGTGACCGAAGCCCGGCACGCGCGCCGTGGGCGCGCCGCGCTCCTGCTTGGAGAGGGCCGCCCGCGCGTGGAGCCGCCGCTCCACGAACGCCTCGGCGCGAGCGGGGTCGCCGATCTCGAGCAGCATCGCGAGCACGTCCTCGTTGGCGCCGCCGTGGCGGGGCCCCTTCAGCGTCGCGATCGCCGCCACGACCGCCGCGTGGAGGTCCGCGAGGGTCGCGACGGCCACGCGCGCGGCGAACGTCGAGGCGTTGAACTCGTGGTCGGCGTGGAGCGTCAGGACCACGTCGAGGATGCGCGCCGTCTCGGGCGAGGGCGTCCGGCCCTCGCAGAGCTCAAGGACGTACGCGCCGTGCGAGTCCCCCCCGGGGGCCTCGACCGGCGCACGACCGGCGCGGATCCGCCGCCACGCGGCGACCGTCTCGGGCACGAGGGTCATCAGCCGGACCGCCTTGCGCAGGTTGGCCGCCGGGTCGTTCGCGCCCGCGTCGGGATCGTGGGCGGCGGCGAGCGACACCGCCGTCCGGAGCGCGTCGAGCGGGTGGGTATCGCGTGGCAGGGTTTCGAGGAGCGTGCGGACCGGCGCGGGCAGACCCCGCGCCGCCCGGAGGCGGGCGGCGAAGGCCGCCGCCTCGGCCGGACCCGGCAGCTCGCCGAACCAGAGCAGAGCCGTCACCTCCTCGAAGCTCACCGCCCCCGCCAGCTCGCCGACCTCATAGCCGCGGTAGTAGAGCCGCCCGGCCTCACCGTTCACCTGGCAGATCGCCGAGCGGGCCGCGATCACGTCCTCGAGCCCCGCCTTCCACGCCGTCTCCATGTCGCCCTCCTGAGCGCGTCGTTCCCTGATACATGACTATACTTGATTTATATTGATACAACCAGCTATGGCTGGACGGCGCCGACGGAGCCTGCTAGCGTCGGAGGCGGGATTCGGACGTGGTCACCATCGAGGGTGAGGAGTATCTGACCGTGAAGGAGGCGGCGCGCATGCTGGGCGTCAAGCCCGCGACGCTCTACGCCTACGTGAGTCGCGGTATCCTCCGGAGCTACCGCCAGGGGATCAGGCGCCAGCGGCTCTACCGCCGGGCGGAGGTCGACGGCCTGCTGCGTCTGGCGCCGAGCGGCGCGCGCGGCTCCAACGTGGTCCGGCTTCGAGCGCGCCGTCGCGCCGCGTCCGGGATCCCGCTGGCCGAGTCGTGGATCCGCGACTGAGGCGCGCCGCCTACCTGATGCCGGGGCGCGACCTCCACGCCGCCGTGGAGCTCGCCCGCCGCGCCGAGGCGCTCGGCTACGAGAGCGTGTGGGTCACCCACGGCCTCGGTCGCGACTCGTTCCTCGTCCTCGCCGCATACGGCGCGGCCACCGCACGCCTCGGCCTCGGCGTGGGCGTCGTCCCGATCTATCCCCGCCATCCGGTCGCGATGGCCCAGGCCGCGCTCACGCTCGCCGAGACGACGGGCGGGCGCTTCACGCTTGGCATCGGCGTGAGCCACCGCGCCACGATGGAGGCGATGCTCGGGCTCACCCTCGACGAGCCGCTCGCCGTGATGCGCGAGTACGTGGCGGTCCTCCGGGGAGCGCTGGGTGCGGGCGCCGACTTCGAGGGCCGGCACTTCCGCGTCCGCTGGAGCCTCGCGTTGCCCGAGCGGCCGCCGCCACCGCGCGTCTACCTCGCCGCGCTCTCCCGCCGGATGCTCGAGCTGGCGGGCGAGATCGCCGACGGCGCCATCCTCTGGCTCTGCCCGCCCGCCTACGTGCGGGACGTCGCGCTGCCGGCGCTCGAGCGCGGGCGGAAGCGTGCGGGCAAGACGCTCATGGGCTTCGAGATCGTCGCCGCGGTGCCGCTCGCGGTCGCCGGCGACGTCGCGGCCGCGCGCGCGGCGTTTCGCGCGGAGCTCGCGCGCTACCTGGCGCTGCCCTTCTACCGCGCGATGCTCGAGGCGAGCGGCCTCGGCGAGGGCGTGCGCGCCTTCGACCGCGACGGCGAACCGCCGGAGACGCTCGCCGACGCGCTCGGCGCCGTCGGTGACGGAGCCGCGGCGAGCGCCTACGTCGCCGCCTATCGCGATGCCGGCGTCACGCTCCCGGCGATCCGCCCGATCACGTTCCCCGACGCGCCCTGGTATCGCCGAACGCTCGAGGAGGCCGTGGCCTGGTGACGCGGCTGGCGCGCGTCGCGCCCGACCTTCTCTGGTCCGACGGCGCGCGGTGATACAACTGTAGGCCCATGCGGGCCTACCTGCTCTCGCGCCTCGCCCAGACCGTGCTCGTCGTGTTCCTCTCGCTGAGCGCGGTGTTCGTCATGGTGCGTCTGTCGGGCGACCCGGTGCTCCTGTTCATGCCGATGGACATCCAGGCGAAGGACGTCAACGAGTTCCGCGAGCGGCTCGGCTTCAACGATCCGCTGCCCCTCCAGTACGCGCGCTTCGTGGGCGGCGCGGCGCGCGGCGACTTCGGCGAGTCGCTCCGCTACCGGCGCGACGCGCTCGATCTCGTGCTCGGGCGCCTGCCCGCCACGTTGCTCCTCGCGGCCACGTCGTGGCTCCTGACGATGGGCGTCGCCGTGCCGCTCGGCGTTCTGTCGGCGGTGCACCGCAACACGCTGCTCGACCACGCCGGCACGGTCGCGACCGTGCTGGGCCAGGCGACGCCGGGCTTCTGGCTCGGCCTCATGCTGATCTACGTCTTCTCCGTGAAGCTTCGGTGGCTGCCGACGGGCGGCACGGGCACCCCGGCGCACCTCGTCATGCCGTCGATCGTGCTCGCCGCGTTCTTCGCCGCGCGGATCGCGCGGCTCACCCGCTCGGCCGTGCTCGACGTCCTCAACGAGGAGTACATCCTGACCGCGCGCGCCAAGGGCCTCGGCGAGGCGCGCGTGATCGGCAAGCACACGCTGCGCAACTCGGCGATCCCGATCGTGACGCTCGCGGGCCTCGAGGCCGGCCAGATCCTCGGGGGCGCCGTGATCACCGAGACGATCTTCGCGTGGCCCGGGCTCGGCCGTCTCACGGTGCAGGCGCTCCTGAACCGCGACTTCCCCATCGTCATCGCGGCCGTCTTCGTCATCTCGGTCACCTACACGCTGATCAACCTCGCGATCGACCTTCTCTACGCCTGGCTCGACCCTCGGGTGCGGCTCCGGCCGTGAACCACCTCAAGGCGTGGCTGGGCATCGGCCTCACGGCGGCGGTCGTCGCGGCGGCGGTCGCCGCGCCGTGGCTCTCGCCTCACGACCCGCTCGCGACCGATTTCGCCGCGAGCCTCAGGCCGCCGGGCGCGCCCGGCCACCCGCTCGGCACCGACCAGCTGGGCCGCGACCTGCTGGCGCGCGTCCTTCACGGCGCGCGGCTCGCGCTCCTCATCGGCGTCTGCACCGTGGTCATCACCGCCGTCGGCGGCGGGGCGCTCGGCCTGGTCGCGGGGTTCGTCGAGCGCTGGCCCGCCGCGGTGCTCATGCGCCTGGCCGACGTTCAGCTGTCGTTTCCGTTCATCCTGCTCGCGATGACGATCAACGCGATCGTCGGGCTCGGGCTCCGAAACATCATCCTCAGCCTTTCGGCCGCCGGATGGGTCGTGTATGCTCGCGTCGTGCGCGGCGAGGTGCTGTCCGTCAAGCAGCGCGATTTCGTGCAGGCGGCCGCGGCCCTCGGAATGAGTCGGGTCCGCCTCCTGCTCCGGCACGTCCTGCCGAACGTCGCGCCCTCCGTCATCGTGGTCGCGAGTCTCCAGTTCTCGTCGTTCATCGTCGCGGAGGCCGCGATCAGTTTCCTCGGGTTCGGCGTGCAGCCTCCAACGCCGGCCTGGGGCAGCATGCTGTCCGAGGGCCGCGACTTTCTGTACGTCGCGTGGTGGCTGGCCGCATTCCCCGGCGCCGCGCTCACGCTCACGGCGCTCGGCGTCAATCTGCTCGGCGACTGGCTCCGCGACACCCTGGACCCGAAGCTCAGAGTCTGACCCGCGCGGGAGGTGGAGCGGCATGACGAGTCACTTCTTCGCGTACCTGTCGCGGATGAAGTTCATCCGCCGGTGGGGGCTCATGCACAGCACGTACCCCGAGAACATCCAGGAGCACAGCCTCCGGGTCGCACACATCGCCCACGCGCTCGCCCTCATCAAGAACCGGCTCTTCGGCGGCGACGTCGACCCCGAGCGAACGCTGGCGCTGGCGCTCTACCACGACACGAGTGAGGTCCTCACCGGGGACCTGCCCTCGCCGGTGAAGGAATTCAACCCCGACATCAAACGGGCCTACCACGCGATCGAGGCCGCGTCGCGGGAGAAGCTCCTCGGCATGATCCCCGACGCGCTCCGGCCGGACTACGAGCCGTACTTCAGGCCTCGCGACACGGACCGCGCCCACCGCGAGCTCGTCGGCGCCGCGGACAAGCTGTGCGCCTACCTCAAGTGCCTCGAGGAGATCGCGGCCGGCAACCCGGAGTTCGCGCAGGCCGAGAAGGCCCTGCGGGCGGGCGTGGAGCGGATCGACCTCCCGGAAGTCCGCTACTTCCTGGAGACCTTCGTCCCGAGCTTCAGGCTCACGCTCGACGAGCTCTACTGACCCGAGTGGTTGTATCCTTGATCTCCCGATGACACCCAAGGAGGCTCTATGCGCCGCCTGAATGTGCTTCTCGCGGTCGCGCTGTCGCTCGCCGCGGCGGGCCCGGCCCCGGCCCAGGACCGCGCGCGGTCCAAAGAGGTCGTGATCGCCCTCGGCGCCGAGCCGCGGACGATGCTCGCCGTGACGATCGTCGACTGGACGACGAACGCCCAGCTGGAGCACATCTACGACCGGCTCCTCGACCGCGACCCGCGGACGCTCAAGCCGAAGCCCATGCTCGCGACGGGCTGGAAGATCGTCAACGACACGACGTGGGAGTTCACGCTCCGCCAGGGCGTCCGGTTCCACAACGGCGAGGCCTTCAACGCCGACTCGGTCAAGGCGACGATGGAGTACCTCCAGAACCCGGCGAACAAGAGTCACTACGCCGCGTACTGGAAGCTCGTGAAAGAGGTCCAGGTCGTCGACGACCACACGGTGCGGCTCGTGACCGAGAAGCCGTGGCCGAGCCTCATCGACCGCGTGTCGCTCACCGACTTCCTCGTGCTACCCGCCAAGGCGCTCCGCGAGCTCGGCCCGGCGAAGCTCGCCGAGAAGCCGATCGGCACGGGGCCGTTCAGGTTCGTCGAGTGGAAGCGCGACGAGCGGCTCGTCCTCGAGAAGAACCCCGACTACTGGCAGGGGCCAGCGGACGTGAGCCGCGTGACCTTCCGCTTCATCCCCGAGTTCAGCGCGCGTCTGGCCTCACTGCTCTCGGGCGAGATCGACATCATGAAGGACGTCCCCCCGCACGTCGTCGAGGCGGTCGAGCGGAGCGGCCACGCGAAGATCCGCGCTGCGGTGTCCTCGCGCATCAACTACCTCGCCCTGGTGAATCTCAAACCCGGCCCGATGCAGGATCTCCGCGTCCGGCGCGCCCTCAACCACGGGGTGAACGTCGACGAGCTGATCGCACAAGTGCTGAGGTGGCGCGCGACAAAGATCTGCGGCCCCCTGTCACCCGCCAACGTCGACTACGCGCCGGTCGAGTGCTACAAGCACGACCCGACGCGCGCCGTGGCCCTCCTGAAAGAGGCCGGCTACGACGCGGCGAAGCTCCAGCTCACACTCGACACGCCGTCGGGCCGCTACCCGCTCGACAAGGACGTCTCGCTCGCCATCGCGGCCCAGCTCCAGCGGATCGGGATCAAAGTCAACGTCGTCGTGAACGAGTGGGGCACGCACCTGGACAAGATCAAGAACCGGAACACGGGCGACCTGTTCTTCCTCGGCTGGGGACCGTCGCTCTTCGGCCAGGCCGTGATCGAGCCGCTCTTCCAGGCGAATCAGACCTACTCGTCCTACGGCAACCATGCGGCCTTCGACGCGAAGATCGCGCAGGCGATCACGCTCGTGGAGCCGAAGGCGCGCGCCGCGGCGTACGCGGAGCTGCAACGGCTCGCGCACGACGAGGCGGCGTGGGTGCCCCTCTGGCAGCAGCACGACCTCTACGGCGTCGCGAGCCACATCGAGTGGTCGCCGCGCGCCGACGAGAAGGTATGGATGTACGAGGCGAAGGTCGCGCGACCATGAGCGTGACCGTCTTCACCAGCGCGCTGCTGATCGACTGCACCGGCGCGGACCCGATCGAGGGCGGAGCGGTGGTCGTCGAGGACGACCGCATCAAGGACGTCCTCCCCGGAGGGAAGGTCGGCCCGCTGCCCGGGCCGGTCACGACGGTCGACTGCAAGGGCGCGACGCTCCTGCCCGGGCTCACCGACGCCCACGTCCACATCTGCGCCGTCGAGGGCAACATCACCGACCAGCACCGCTACCTGCCCCCGAGCCTCTTGGCGGCCAAGGCGCTCCGGAGAGCCGAAGAATGTCTCATGCAAGGATTCACGACGGTTCGCGACGCGGGGGGCGCCGATTATGGATTCCGTGAGGCGATCGCGGAAGGGGTCTATCCCGGGCCGCGGCTCCTCGTCTCGGGCAATTACATCTCCCAGACCGGCGGCCACGGCGACAAACGGCGGCGCGCCGAATGGATCGCGCCGATCGACTGTTGCATCGGCATGGTCGGCTCGATCGCCGACGGCGAGGCGGAGGTGCGGAAGGCCGCGCGGGAGCAGATCCGGCGCGACGTGAACCAGCTCAAGCTCATGGCGTCCGGCGGCGCCATGTCGCCCTCCGACGAGCTCGACACGACGCAGTTCACGGTGGCCGAGATGCGCGCGGCCGTGGAGGAGGCTCAGGCGGTCGGCACGTACGTCCTCGCCCACGCGTACTCGGACGCGGCGGTCCGGAAGGCGATCGAAGCCGGCGTCCGCTCGATCGAGCACGGCAACCTGATCCGCGAGGCCGCGGCGAAGGCGATCAAGGACGCCGGCGCCTTCCTCGTGCCCACGATGGTCACCTACGAGGCGATCTACCGGGAGGGCAAGCGCTACGGGATCGGCGACCATCAGATCCAGAAGATCAACCTGGCGCGCGAGCAGTCGGTGCAGGGGCTCACGTACGCCTACCGTGCCGGCTGCCAGATCGGCTCGGGCTCCGACCTCTTGGGCGACATGATGGTCCAGCGCGCGGTCGAGTTCGAGCTGAAGGCCCAGGTGATGAAGCCGATGGAGGTGCTGCTCTCGGCGACGAAGGTCAACGCCGCGCTCTTCCGGATGTCCGACCGGATCGGCACCATCGAGCCCGGAAAGTACGCCGACCTCCTCGTCGTCGCGGGCAACCCGCTCCGGAACCTGCGCGTCTTGCAGAACGCGGAGAATCTCAAGCTGATCATGAAGGGCGGACGTGTCTACAAGCAGACCCTCTGAGGGGCTCGACCTCCGCCTCGCGCCGATGGCGGCGATCACCAACGCGCCGTTCAGGCTGGTCGCGCGCGAGTGTGGTGCGGGGCCGCTCACGAGCGAGGAGATCGACGCGCGCGGCCTCGTCGAGGGCAGCGCGCGCACGGCCGAGCTGGCGCGCTACCTGCCCGAGGAGCGCCCGATCGCGATGCAGCTGCTCGGCTCGGACCCGGACGTGCTGGCGGAGGCGGCGCGCCGGCTCGAGGCCGCGGGGGCCGACGCGGTGGACCTGAACATGGGCTGCCCCGTGGCGAAGATCGTCTCCAAGGGCCAGGGCGCCGCTCTCATGCGTGACCCGCTCGGCGCGGCGCTGATCCTCCGCACGGTGCGGAAGGCGATCCGGGTTCCTCTCACGGTCAAAATCCGCGGCGGCTGGGACGACCGCACCGTGAACGCCGTCGAGATCGCACGGATCGCCGAGAGCGAGGGCGTGAACGCGATCACCGTCCACCCGCGCACGCGCGCGCAGCAGTTCTCGGGCCTGGCGCCGTGGGAGATCATCGCGTCCGTCGTCGGCGGCGTCCGCATCCCCGTCACCGGGAACGGCGACGTGCGGAGCCACGACGACGCGCGGGCCATGATCCGCGCGACCGGCTGCGCCGCGGTCATGATCGGTCGCGGCGCGCTCGGCGCCCCCTGGATCTTCGCCGGGCGCGCGGTGCCCCGCGACGAGAAGGCGCGGATCATCCGCCGGCACTGCGGGCTGATCGAGGCCTCCTTCGACCCCCGGACGGCGCTCGTCCAGTTGAAGAAGCACCTCGCCTGGTACACGAGCGGCCTGCCCTGCGCCGCGCGGATCCGCGCGGAGGTCTTCGGCGCGCCGAGCGCCGCCGCGGTCGACGACGCCTTTTGGCGGAACTGGTGACCCAGCGCTACTTCGAGGACTTCACGGTCGGCGACCGGTTCCGGAGCCCGTCCAAGACGCTCACCGACGCGCACTTCCTCTTCTTCGCCGGCATGACCGGCGACGCCCACCCCATCCATTATGACGAGGAGTACGGTAAGAAGACGCGCTACGGCCGGCGTCTCGCGCACGGCTTGCTCCTGACATCCCTGACGGCCGTCGGCGCGTCGCCCCTGTCCCCGCTCGTCGAAGACTCCATCATCGCGTTCGTCGAGCAGTCGGCGTGGTTCCGCGCGCCCGCGTTCATCGGCGACACCATGTACCCGGAGCACGAGGTCGCCGGGCTCGAGCGCAAGCGCTCGGCGGGCCTCCTCACGCTGCGCGTGGCGCTCACGAACCAGCGGGGCGAAACCGTGCTCGAGGGCGAGCACAAGTACCTGATCGCCTACCGTCCCGCCGCGTGACGGCTCCGGAGCCACACCCGCGGAGGTTCACGGCCGTCGTCTTCGACATGGACGGCGTCCTCGTGGACTCCGAGCCGATGCACGTGGAGGCGATGCGTGGGCTCCTGATGCCGTACGGCGTCGCGTATACCGACCGCGAGAACGAGGAGTTCTTCGGCTTCACCGATCTCGAAGCCTTCCGAATCCTCAAGCGCCGCTACGGCCTCGCTCCGGACGAGCACGAGCTGACGCGCCGCCGGACGGAGCTCCTCGTGGCGCTGACGCGGACGCGCACGGTGCCGATGGACGGCATCCCCGACGTCCCGCGCACGCTCCACGGTTGGGGCTACCGCCTCGCGGTGGCCTCGTCGTCGGCGCTCGGCGTCATCCGCGTCACCGTGGAGACGCTCGGCCTGGTCCCGCTCTTCGAGGCGCTCGTCTCCGGCGCCGACCTGGGCCGCGGTAAGCCGGCGCCCGACGTCTTCGTCGAGACCGCCCGCCGCCTCGGCCTGCCGCCCCGCGCATGCCTGGTCGTCGAGGACTCGCGCAACGGGCTCCTCGCCGCGAAGGCCGCCGGGATGGCCTGCGCGGCCATTCCGTGTCCCGCGACGCGCCACGAGGATTTCTCCGAGGCCGACTTCCGGCTCGGCGCGCTTCCCGAGCTCCTGCCGATCCTCCGCTAGTCCGATCGCCCTCGGGCCTCGATCTCCCACACCGCCTCGACCTTCGGGCCGCGGACGGCGTAGACGCGGTCGTAGAGGTTGAGCGTCGGATCGCAGTGCGGCGGGAAGAACTCGATGCGCTCGCCCAGGCGCGGCGGGCGTGAGGGGTCGGTGATCGTCAGCCGGCCGTGCTCGTCGCCGGCGAAGGCGTACTCGATCCCCGGCCGCTCGACGGCCTCGGGCGGGAAAGGCTTGTCGGTCGAAAACGCCTTGAGGCCCGCGTCGACCATCGCCCGGTCGCGTGTCGGCACGCTGACGACGGTCGCCACCACCGTGAGCGCCATCTCGAAGTCGGTGAGGAGCGGGCCGCTCCGGCCGCCGATCCGGCGATAGTCGAGATCCATCACGCAGTACGAGCCCGCCTGGAGCTCGGTGAGGGAAGGCAGCTCCACGTCGATGTCCCACGTCCCCGTCGAGCCCCCCGCGACGACCTCGACGGGCAGCCCGTCGCGCTCGAGGAGCGCGCGCGTCTCCGTGAGGGGCCGGAGCGCCTCGAGCGACGCCTCACGCCGCTTCTCCCAACCGACGACGTGGGCGCAGTGCCCCGCGTAGCCCTGGAGCCCACGCAGCCTGAGCGCGCGCTGCGCGACGACCGCCCGCGCGAGCCCGAGCGCCGCCTCGCCCGGAGCCACGCCGGTTCGCCGGTTCCCCACGTCCACGTCCACGAGCACGCCGACGACGACGCCGTCCGCCGCGGCCTCGCGTCCGAGCGTGACGACGTTGTCGGCGTTGTCCACGACGATGAGCGTGTCCGGCGCCTCGGAGACGAGGCGGGTGAGTCGGCGGAGGGCCGCGGGGGCCACGATCTCGGTCGTGATCAGGAGGCCGCGGATCCCGGCGCGGGCCATCACCTCCGCCTCGCCGAGCTTCGCACACGCGACGCCGAGCGCGCCCGCGGCGATCTGGCGCCGCGCGATCTCCGGGCTCTTGTGCGTCTTCGCGTGGGGCCGGAGGTGCTTGTCGGAGCGCTGGGCGTGCTCGGCCATCCGGCGGAGGTTTCGCTCGAAGCGGTCGAGATCGAGCAGCAGCGCCGGCGTCGGGACGTCATCGCGGGTCATGAATGCTCACTCTAGCACGCTCGACACGCGCACTTCCCTTTGGTCTTCAACACTTACCTCTCCCCTCAAATTTCCGGAAACAGGATATTTCCGGAAATAGAACGCCGGAATTTCCGGACACATTGGAACTTCTTCGGGGCGGAATTCAGTGTTCTTGCTGATTGTCCCCGATCCTGCACGCCTCCAGGATCGTCGTCGGACCAACACCCCATTCGCGAAGGCAAGGAGACCAACATGACCACGAAGGCGTCAGCGGTGGCAGTCATCCTCCTCGTCACGGTTGCGGTTTGGGGCGCCGCCGTCAGTCCGCCGGCGTCGACCGCCGAGCCCGCGCCGACAACGACGGGTCCCTTCCCCGGCGCCACCGTGAGGGTGTTTGACACCTTGGCTCCGCTAGGGGCGACTCCTGGCGAGTCGCTCGAGGATCCGACTGGGCTGACCGGTCACGGGACCAGCTTCCCCACGATCGTGACCACCTACGCTCGGGACAACCATCCCGTGGGGCCCTCGGGCCTCTCGTACTGGAACCCGGACTGCGGTCTCTTCACGTTGTACGGCAAGACGGTGGGGTTCCCGGGCGGCGTGGACATCAACCTGACAGGTCCTGTGCAGTCCGCGCCCAGCTTCGCATTTGGCGACGTCACCTTCGGACCAGGCGACGTCTGGGTCCCGGGGCTGCAAGAGCATCCGCTCTACGTGCACTTCGCCGGGACCAACAGGTTCCGGACCTTTGGGACCCCGAGCCGCACGACTCCATCGGACGCCAGGGCCTTTGGCGTGAAGGTGGATCAGCGGACCGGCAATGTCTTCGTCGCTCTGCCCGCAGACGGCAACCTTGTCCGAGTGGACCCGACGGCACCGCAGTCCCCGGGGTTCGTGGCGACCATTGACTGGTGGGTCGGGGGCCTGGGGGCCGGCCCGTCCGGGGTCACGGTCGACGACGCGGGGCGTCCCTACACCACCCTGAGTGGTGAAGGGTTCGACATCGTGGTCAGAGTCGATTCCGGCCCCGACGGCGTCCAGGGAACAGATGATGACTTCCTAACCTACTGGCAAGTCCCCAATCGGAACGGCATCCGCAGCTTCCGCACCGTGCCGGCGGTGGCGCCATTTCAAGAGGAGTACCCCAACGCCATCCTCACGACGGACGACAATGGCAACGTCTGGTTTACCGAGAGCGGCTCCAACGAGATCGGACGGCTGAGCGCTGGGCCGGATGGCGTCCTGGGAAGCGCGGACGACGTGATCTGCGAGTACACGACGCCGGGGCTGGCCAACCCGCAGCAGATCGCTAACACGGGTGCGGGGAACCTTCTGCAAGTCTACTTCACCGAGGGAGACGGCAACTCCGTGAGCGTCCTGACCGAGTCAGAAGCCGATCTGGCAGGCGAGCCGACGCGGGTCTGCACGACCGTACCGGCCGAAACGTTCGCATCGCCAGGGTTCAGAGGTGGCGCCCAATTCTTCGACGAGGAGATCGAGCCGCTGCAGACCGTGATCGTCCCGACGATTCAACGTGTGCAGGGAGTCGCCGACGCCGCGTCGGGGGGGACGACCACCGCGGCCGGTGAACCGATCCCGCCGATCTTGCGGTTCTCGCCGATGCCCAATCCGCTGGCGTCCGTTGACGGGACCCCGATGGGCGACGCCGGCAACGGCTTCCCGTCGGGCATGACCGGCGTCTACGCGTCCAACCGGGTTGCCGGAGCGTACCTGAGGGGCAACAAGCACTTCGAGCTCGAGAGCGAAGCCGTCATCGCCCCGCTCGCGCTCACCCGAAGCCTTGTGGGCTCTGCCACACCTCCTCCCGGCGGGCCGATCATCTATCAATTGCCGGCGCGGATGACTGGCAGCGGCAGCCTCTTCACCGCTGGCGGTACGCGCGTCAGGCATGGCTTTGTGCTGCGTTGCACGGACACGGGAGCGCGTGACAACACTCTCGAGGTCACCTGGGGCGACGGCAACCGCTTCCACATGGAGAGGCTCACCAACGGCGCGTGTACCGACGACCCGAGCATCAGCCCGAATCCGCGCCATGCCGACTTCGACACCTTTACCGGAGCTGGCAGCGGACGCCTGAATGGGAGCGCCGGCGCAACGGCAGAGTGGAAGTTTACCGCGACGGGAAAAACTAAGGACGAGGGAGCGCCGGGGATCGGCGACACCGCCCGAATCGTGATCAGGGATGCCACGGGCGCCGTGGTGCTCGATGTGTCCGGTCCCCTGGAGCAAGGCGGCCATCGCGCTCACAAGGCGAGCAAGCATCCGGCCAAAAAAGTGACGGGGAATTCGCCGACGAGGTAGTGCGTTTCCGTTACGGCGTCGCTGCCGGTGGGAGTTGAATGCTAGACTCTGACCATGCCGGGACGGCCTTTCCTCCAGATCCCCGGCCCGACGCTGGTGCCCGACCGCATCGTGCGGGCCATGTCGCAGCCGATCATCGACCACCGCGGCCCCCGGTTCGCGGCGCTCGTCCAGGCCTGCCTCGACGGGCTCACGCGCGTCTTCCAGACGCGGACGGGCCAGATCGTTCTCTATCCGGGCTCGGGGACCGGCGCGTGGGAAGCGGCGCTCGTGAATACGCTGTCGCCCGGCGACCGCGTGCTCGCGTGCGTGAACGGCCACTTCTCGACGGGCTTCGCGCGGACCGCCGAGGCGTACGGCATCGAGTGCGAGCGCGTCGAGGTTCCCTACGGCGATGGTGTGCCCGCCGAGGCGGTCGAGCGGCGGCTCCGCGCGGACGCGGCGCACCAGGTCAAGGCCATCCTGGTCGTCCACAACGAGACCTCCACGGGCGTCACCTCGAACGTTGCGGCGCTCCGCGCCGCGCTCGACCGCGCCGATCACCCGGCGCTCCTCCTCGTGGACACCGTGTCGTCGCTGGCGTCGATCGACTTTCGATTTGACGACTGGGGGGTTGACGTCGCGCTCACCGGGCCTCAGAAGGGGCTCATGCTGCCGCCGGGCATGGCGATCCTGGCGATCAGCGAGAAGGCGCTGGCGGCGAGCGACAAGGCCCGCTGCCCGCGCGCGTACTGGGACTGGCGGCCCGTCCTCGAGCGGAACCGTCGCGGCGAGTTCCCGTACACGCCGGCGACGACGCTCCTCTTCGGCCTCGAGGAAGCCCTCACGATGCTCGACGAGGAGGGGCTCCCGAACGTCTTCGCGCGTCACGCGCGCCTCGCGGAGGCGTGCCGCCGAGCCGGGCGCGCGATGGGGCTCCAGATCCTCTGCCGGAACCCCGCCGAGTACTCAAACACGCTCACCGCCCTCGTGATGCCTGCGGGGTTTGACTCCGACGAGTTCGTCCGTCACGCGTACCACCGGCTCGACCTCTCGCTCGGCGTCGGCCTGGGCGCCGTCAAGGGCAAGGTGTTCCGCATCGGCCACCTCGGCAGTCTCAACGAGCTCGACCTGCTCGGGGGGCTTGCGGGCGTCGAGATGATGCTGAAGGACTTCGGCCTCCCCGTGAAGCTCGGCGCCGGGCTGGCCGCGGCCCAGGAGTTCCTGCTGAGCTAGGCCGTCAGGCCTCGCTCAGGACACGCTCACCTCGTCGCCGAGCTCGTTCGTGTCGCCGGGCCGGCGTGGATAATGCGCGGCGAGCTCGCGGCCGACCTCCTCGATCGCGCCGATGATCGCCTCCCGGGGCGCGCCCGCGCGGAGCCGCTCGATCATCCCGTCGCGCACGCGGTGCCAGTGGCGGTCGCCCACGCGCCTGTGGATCCCCACATCTCCCACGACGGCCAGCGTGCGGTCGTCCACGGCGAGGTAGATGAGCACGCCGTGCCGCTCCGCCGTGCGGTGCATGCCGAGCTTCGCAAAGACCGCCCGCGCGCGCGCGAGGGCGTCCACCCGCTTCCTGCCGAAGAAGCCGCGCCCCAGGCGGCGCTCCAGGTGCACCCGGATCTCGGCCGAGGTGCGTGACTCGGCGGCCTTGATCGCCTCGGTGATCGCGCCGAGGTCCGTCTCGCTGAGAAACCGCCGCGCCCACCTCGGAGGCTTCGCCATTCGCTACCAGTCTCCGCTCGCGCCGCCACCGCCCGACGCGCCCCCACCGCCAGAGAAGCCGCCGGCGCCGCCACCACCGCCGAAGCCTCCGCCACCCCAGAAGACGGGAGGGGACGAGGACCAGCGGCCGCCGCGTCCGGCCGAGTAGCCACCGCGCTGACGCGCGGCCCCGACCGCGATCCCGCCGATCGACAGGGCGGCGAGCGCGAGGAAGAGCAGCGCGTACAGGTCGGCGGCCTGCTCGCTCTCCCGCTGCTCCCGCCGAATGCCCTCGGCGGGGTCCCGCGCCCGCTCCGGCGCCGACGCGGCGCCCGATCCGATCCGTGCGTAGACCGCGTCCACCGCAGCCTCGAGCCCGGCGGCGTAGCGCCGCTCGCGGAAGGCCGGCGCGAGGCGCTCGCGGATGATCTGACCGGCGGCGGCATCGGGCACGACCGCCTCGAGCCCGTAGCCGATCTCGAAGCGAAGCTTCCGATCCTGGACGAAGACCACGAGGAGCACGCCGTTGTCGAGCCGCTTCGCGCCGAGCCGCCAGCTCTGGAAGAGGCGGCTCGCGACGTCCTCGAGGCTCTCGCCCTCGAGCGAGGGAAAGATCGCGATCGCCATCTGCGTGCCGGTCGCGCGCTCGTGCTCGGCGAGCTTCGCCTCGAGCCGCCCGCGCGCGTCGGCCGCGAGGAGTCCGGCGTAGTCGTTCACCCGGGCGCTGGGAGCGGGCGGGAGGACGAGGGCGACGGCGAGGAGAGCCGCGAGCAGGCTAGAACTTCACCTTGGGCGCGGTGGCCGCGTCGGGCGTGGCCTCGAAGAAGGCCTTCGGCGCGTAGCCCGCCATCGACGCGACCACGGAGCCGGGGAAGAGGCGCAGGCGCGTGTTGTAGTCCCGCACCGCCTCGTTGAACCTCCGCCGCTCCACCGTGATCCGGTTCTCCGTGCCCTCGAGCTGGGTCTGCAGCGCGAGGAAGTTCGCGTTCGACTTGAGGTCGGGGTAGCGCTCGACCGTGACCAGGAGCCGGCTCAGCGCGCCACCGAGCTGGTTCTGGGCGGCCTGCCACCGCTCGACCGCCTTGGGGTCGGAGAGCGCCTGGGGCGAGAGCTGGATGGCGGTCGCGCTCGCGCGGGCCTTCGTGACCTCCTCCAGAACGGTCCGTTCCTGCGCCGCGAAGCCCTTCACCGTCTCGACGAGGTTCGGCACGAGGTCGGCGCGGCGCTGGTAGACGTTCTGCACCTGGGCCCACTTCTCGTTGACGTTCTGCTCGGCCACGACGAGCTGGTTGCTCACCGACACCGCCCAGGCGAGCGTGCCGCCGACGAGGATGACGACCACCACGAGACCGATCAGGAGGCCACGCGCCATAGCCGGTTTGATTATATACTTGGCCACTCGGCGCGACTCCGGGACCACTCCGGGACCAAGGAGGTTCTCCATGGCGACCTATATCGCCCTCGTCAACTACACCGACCAGGGGATCCGGAACGTCAAGGACAGCCCCAAGCGCCTCGACGCCGCCAAGAAGACGCTGAAGGACATGGGCGGCGAGCTCAAGCAGTTCTACCTCACGATGGGAAGCTACGACATCGTCACGGTGGTCGAGGCCCCGAGCGACGAGACCGTCGCGAAGTTCGTCCTCATGCTCGCCTCGGGTGGCAACGTGCGCACGACGACGCTGAAGGCGTTCACCGAGGGGGAGTATCGGAAGCTGATCTCCACGCTTCCGTGAGCCGGGGGCCCGCGCGAGGGTGCGCGCCGTGACCCCGGAGCGCCTGCCCGAGTACCGCGTCAAGGCGCGGAACAGCCCGGCCCACGCGGAGAACAAGATCCACGACGACGCCGTGGCGCGCCAGTACGGATTCCGCGGCGGGCTCGTGCCGGGCGTGACGGTGTACGCATATCTGACCCATCCCCTCGTCGAGGCGTTCGGCGCGGCCTGGCTCGAACGCGGCACGGCCGAGGTGCGGTTCGTGAGGCCGGTGCTCGACGGCGAGGAGGTGACCGTCTCGGGGACCGTCACCGCGCGCGACGCCAGGGCCGTGCGCGCTTCGCTCGTCGCCTCGACGGCGGCAGAGGGCGCGTGCGCGACGCTCACGGCGACCCTGCCGGCGGGGACGCCCGTGCCCGTCAACCTCGCCCTCTACCCCGCGGCGCCCCTGCCTGCCGAGCGCGCCCCCGCCACGCGCGCCCACCTCGGCGCGCTCACGACCCTGGGCACGCCGGTCAACGCCTACGACGACTCGCGCGCCGCCGAGTACCTCGAGAAAGTGAGCGACACGCTACCGCTCTACCGGGGCCGTGCAGCCTGGGTGCATCCCGGCTATTTCCTCGACCAGGCCAACCGGGCGCTCGACCGCAACCTGACGCTTGGGCCGTGGATCCACGTGGGGAGCACGGTCCGTCATCTCGGCGGCGCGCGCGTGGGCGAGACCCTCGCCACCCGCGGGCGCGTGCGCTCGCTGTTCGAGAAGAAGGGCCGCGAGTTCGTCGAGCTCGACCTGGTGATCGTCACCGGCGCAGGGGCCCGCCCCGTCGCCCACGCGCGACACACCGCGATTTACGGCCTGCCCGCGCCGGGGGCCAGAGGCGCTCCCGTTGATTCACCCGCGCCCGCGTGCTAGAAACGTCCATCCCCAGAGCGAGGAGGCCGCCCGATGGATCTGAACCCATCCCCCGAAGACCTCGCCTTCCGGAATCGCGTCCGGCGCTGGCTCGAGGCCAACGTCCCCGAGGACGACTTGAAGACCCTCGACGCGCGCAAGGCGTGGCACAGGCGGCTCTACGAGGCGGGCTACGTGGGGATGCTGTGGCCGCCGGAGTACGGCGGCTGGGCCGCCACGCCGATGCAGCAGGCGATCGTCCAGGACGAGATGGCGCGGGTCGGCGCGCCGCCGCCGATCAACGGGCTCGGGATCGGCTTCATCGGCCCGACGATCATCGTCCACGGGACCGACTGGCAGAAGCAGCGCTACCTGAAGAAGATGCTCACGGCCGAGGAGATCTGGTGCCAGCTCTACTCGGAGCCCAACGCCGGCTCGGACCTCGCGAGCCTCAAGACGCGCGCCGAGGACCAGGGCGACCACTTCCTCGTCAACGGCCAGAAGATCTGGACCTCGAGCGGGCCGATCGCCGACTGGGGGATCCTGCTCGCGCGCACCGACGCGAAGGCGCCCAAGCACAAGGGCATCTCGTGCGTGCTCCTCCACATGCGCCAGCCAGGCGTCGAGGTGCGTCCGCTCAAGCAGATCACCGGCTCCTCGCTCTTCTCGGAGGTCTTCATGACCAACGCGCGCGCCGAGAAGCGGGACCTCATCGGCGGCCTCAACCAGGGGTGGGAGATCGCGCAGACCACGCTCGGCTACGAGCGCGGCGCCGGCTCCCTCGGCCGCGTCACGCGCTACGCGATCGCCTTCACCCAGCTCGTCCGGGCCGCCAAGGAGCTCACGCGCGGCGGCCAGCGCCTGGTCGATGATCCCGTCGTGCGCGCGAAGATGGGCAAGATCTACGCCGAGCTCGAGGTCCAGCGCTACGCCGCGCTGCGGGCGCTGTCGACGCTCCAGAAGGGCGAGTCGCCCGGTCCGGCCTCGTCGATCACCAAGCTCTCGTACACCGAGTTCGAGAAGCGCTACTACGAGCTGGCGCTCGAGATCCTGGGCCCGTGGGGGCAGCTCATCACCGCGCACGAAGAGTTCGAGGAGGTCGACACCTCGTCCGGCGAGCCCGGCACGTGGGCGACCGCGTTTCTGTGGTCGCGGGCGGGCACGATCTACTCGGGCTCGTCCGAGATCCAGAAGAACATCATCGGCGAACGCGTGCTCGGCCTGCCCAAGGAAGTACGCGCCGACCGCCTGAAGGCCTGACACCATGGACTTCGCGTTCAGCCCCGACCAGCAGCTCCTGAAAAACTCGGCGCGCGCGTTCCTCGACGAGCACATGAAGCCCGCCGCCGTGCGCCTCCTCTGGGAGGATCCGCGCGGCGAGAGCGAGACGACGTGGAAGGAGATGGCCCAGCACGGCTGGCTCGGGCTCTCGCTGCCGGAGGCGTACGGCGGAAGCGCGCTCGGCATGATCGAGACCGCGATCCTCCTCGAGGAGATGGGCCGCGCCGCCGCTCCCGGCCCGTACTTCCCGACGGTGCTCGCCGGCCGGGCCATCGAGGAGGCGGGCAGCGACGCGCAGAAGAAGCGCTGGCTCTCGGCGATCGCGACCGGCGAGGCGCGGGCGACGGTCGCGTTCCTCGACGCCGACCTCGACTGGCGCCCCGACGCGACCCAGACACGCGCGGACAAAACCGCGAAGGGCTGGGCGCTCACCGGCACCAAGCGCTTCGTCCCGTGGGCCCACGTCGCCGACGTGCTCCTGGTGCCCGCGCGGACACGCGAAGGGCTCACGCTGTTCCTCGTCGATCCAAGCGCCGCGCGGCTCACGCTCGAGCCCACGCCGGTGATGGATCTCGCCACGCGTCTGGCGAGCGTGAGGCTCGACACGGTGCCCGTCGCCGGCGACGCCGTCCTCGGCTCGCCCGGCCAGGCGGGCCCGCTGCTGGCGAGCCTTCTGCGGCGCGCCGCCTTGGGCGCGGCGGCGGAGATGCTCGGGGCCGCGCGCCGGTGCCTCGACATGGCCGTCGCCTACGCCAAGGTGCGCGAGCAGTTCGGCCAGCCGATCGGCTCCTTCCAGGCGATCCGCCACAAGTGCGCCGAGATGCTCCTGGAGGTCGAGAACTCGCACGCGGCCGTCTACTACGCCGCGTGGGCCCTCGACGCGAAGGCCGACGACGGGGAGCTCGCTCCGTCGGTCGCCAAGGCGTACGTCGGCGACGCCGCGCGCAAGGTGTGTGGCGAGGCGATCCAGGTCCACGGCGGGATCGGCTTCACGTGGGAGTACGACCTGCACCTCTACGTCAAGCGCGCGAAGGCGCTCGAGGCGATGTACGGCGACGCCGAGTACCACCGCGAGCTGATCGTCCGGCGGGTCGCCGCGTAGCGCGCGGGAGACACGCGCCCCTCCCCGTGGCAGCTCCCCCACCGCCGCTCGACGGCATCCGCGTCGTCGACCTCACGAGCTACATCGCCGGCTCGTACGCCGCGATGCAGCTCGCCGACATGGGCGCCGACGTCGTCAAGGTCGAGTCGCCCGAGGGCGACCCGTTCCGCGAGTTGCCGGGGTTCTTCGGCTGGAACCGCGGCAAGCGCTCGATCAGCCTGGATCTCAAGACCCCGGAGGGCCGCGAGATCGTCGAGCGCCTCGCCGTCCGCGGTGACGTCGTCATGGAGAACATGCGGCCCGGTGTCGCCGACCGTCTCGGCGTCGGCTGGGAGCGCCTCGCCGCGCTCAACCCGCGCCTCGTCTACTGCTCGGTCACCGCCTTCGGCTCCACGGGCCCGGGCGTCGAGCGACCGGGGTTCGACCCGATCTTCCAGGCGCTCGGCGGCGTGATGACGCTCCAGGGCTTCGGCGGGCCGCCGCAGTACCTCCGCACGGCGCCGACCGACTACTACACGGCCGCGCTCGCGACCCAGGCGATCCTCGCGGCGCTCTTCGCGCGTGCGCGCACAGGCCGGGGCCAGCGCGTCGAGACCTCGCTCCTCCGGGGCGTGCTGGCGCTCCAGTCGGGCGTGGCCGTGGACTACCCCGGCAAGCCCGTGCTGATCCGCGACAACCCGACCTACCGTCTCTACCAGGCCGGCGACAGCGCCTGGTTCTTCCTCGCGGTCGGCAACCAGTCCTTCTGGGTCAAGCTCTGCAAGGCGCTCGGGCTCGAGCACCTCGCCGACGACCCGCGCTTCGGCTCCTGGATCCTGCGCATCCGGAACAACGCGGACCTCCTGCCGATCCTCGAGGCGCGGTTTCGCGAGAAGCCCCGCGCCGAGTGGCTCGACGTGCTGGGCGCCCACGACATTCCGGTCGCGCCGGTCCAGCCGCTGCTCGACTTCTTCGAAGACCCGGCCGTGCGCCACCACGACCTGGTCCGCGAGTACGATCACCCCGAGGTCGGACGCCTGCGCATGATGGGCCAGCCGCTCGTCTTCACCGACACGCCGACGCGCGATCCGGGTCCGCCGCCGACGCTCGGGCAGCATGCCGACGCGGTCTTGCGCGAGCTCGGCTACACGGACGCCGACATCGCCGCGCTCCGCGCGCGCGGCGCGCTGGGGGGCGAGCGTCGATGACGTACGAGACGATCCTCTACGACGCGGCCGACGGCGTGGCGACGATCACCCTCAACCGGCCCGAGGTCCACAACGCGATGAACGAGCGGATGCGCCGTGAGCTGACCGACTGCTTCGGCGCGCTCGCCTCCAGCGACGAGGCGCGCGTCGTCCTGGTCGCGGGCGCCGGCGAGCGTGCGTTCTCGGCGGGCGCCGACATCCGCGAGTTCGTCGAGCCCCAGGTGCCCGTCCGTTTCCGCGAGAGCCGCCGACGCGTGGACTTCCGCCACGCCATGGACCGCTGCCCGCAGCCGATCATCGCGGCCATCCGGGGCTATGCGCTGGGCGGCGGGCTCGAGCTCGCGCTCGCGTGCGATCTCCGGATCGCGTCGGAGGACGCGCAGCTCGGTCTCACCGAGGTCAACCTCGCGATCATTCCCGGGGGCGGCGGCACCCAGCGCCTCCCGCGTCTCGTCGGCCGCGGCCGGGCGCTCGAGATGATCCTGACCGGCATGCGCATCGACGCGCGCGAGGCGTTACGCATCGGGCTGGTCGAGCGCGTCGTCCCCGCGCCGGGCGTGCTCCCGGCGGCGCGAGAGCTCGCCCGCGCGCTCGCCGAGAAGGCGCCGGTCGCGCTCCGTTACGCCAAGGAGGCCGTCGTCAAGGGCCTCGAGCTGCCGCTCGCCGACGGGCTCCGTCTCGAGAACGACCTGGCGACGCTGCTCCGCACCACCGAGGACCGCGTCGAGGGCGCGAAGGCGTTCCTCGAGAAGCGCAAGCCCCGATTCACCGGAACGTAGCGCCGTGCCGTTCGCGTACTATGCCCGGCTGACGCGCGGCCAGCAGGCGGTCTACCGGAAGAGCGACGCGATCACGGAGATCCGCCTGCCGTGGCCGTCCGACCTCCGGCCCCTCGTCGAGGCACTGGACGCGGCATTGCGCTCGGAAGACCGCGCGGCGACCCAGGAGGCGAGCCGCGGGCTGATCCACGGCCTGTGCGCGGCGATGGACCTCCCCCCCGTGCAGGTCGAGGTGCTGGCGGCCCGGCCCCACGCGCGCTGGGGCGAGCTCCACGGTCTCTACACCAACGAGCGCGGCAAGCCGCCGAAGATCCAGCTCTGGATGCGGACCGCGAAGCAGAAGCGCGTGGTCGCGTTCCGCACGTTCCTCCGGACGCTACTCCACGAGGTGGGTCATCACGTAGACTACACGGGGCTGCGTCTCAAGGACTCGTTTCACACGGAGGGCTTCTACAAGCGGGAGTCGAGCCTGTTCCACCAGCTCGTGCCCGAGAGGAGAGCCGTCATGGTGACGATCGAGGAACGCCTGAAGCTCCCGCCCGAAGCGAACCTGGAACGGATGGAGCGAACGCCCGCCGACCTCGCCGCGGCGATCAAGGGCCCGAGTGAGGCCGTGCTGTCACGCCGGCCCGACCCGAAGAACTGGGCGGCGAAGGAGGTCGTCTGCCATCTCCGGGACACCGAGGAAGTCTTCATGGCCCGCTTCCAGCTGATCCTCTCCATGGACGAGCCGAAGCTCCTCCCCCCGGCCCCTGATCTCGCCGATCGCTGGGCCGAGGACCGCCAGTACCTCCGGTGCGACACCGAGCGCGCGCTCGAGGCGTTTCGCAAGCGGCGGGAGGAGTCGCTGGCCTTCCTACGGAATCTCGGCCCGTCCGAGTGGCAGCGGGGCGGGCTCCACGCCGTGCGCGGCCGGATGACGATCGGCGACTGGGTGGCCCTGATCGCCTGGCACGACGACAACCATCTGGACCAGCTCCGGCGCGCGCTGGACGGCCGGGCCTGAGAGGAGTGTAACGCTACTCACCGCTCTGCTGGAGGAGCTTGGCGACGAGGCCCGTCCAGCCCGTCTGGTGGCTCGCGCCGATGCCGGCGCCGTTGTCACCGTGGAAGTATTCGTAGAACAGAACGAGGTCGCGCCAGTGGGGATCGCTCCGGAACCTCTCCGTCCCCCCGTGCACGGGCCGGTGGCCGTCCTTGGCGCGCAGGAAGATCCGCGTGAGCCGCCGCGAGAGCTCCGCGGCCACCTGCCAGAGGTTCAGCAGCCGGCCGGAGCCCGTCGGGCACGGGACCTTCATGCCGTCGCCGTAGAAGTGATGGAACTTCTGGAGCGACTCGATCAGAAGGTAGTTCACGGGGAACCAGACCGGCCCGCGCCAGTTCGAGTTGCCGCCGAAGAGCCCGCTCGTGGACTCGGCCGGCTCGTACTCCACCCGGTGCTCCACGCCGTTCAGGGTGAGGACGTACGGCTCCGCTCGGTGGCGGCGCGACACGGCGCGGATCCCGTGGGGTGAGAGGAACTCGGCCTCGTCCAGCATGGAGCCGAGCACGCTCGGGAGCTGCTCGCGCGACACGATGGCCAGAAGGCGCCGGAGCCCCACGCCGGGCTTCGCGGCCATTGCGACGTGCTCGCGAAACTCGGGATGGTTGTCGACGAACCACTGCATCCGGCGCGTGAATCCCTTGAGCTTGTCGACGACCTCGGGCTCGAGCGTCTCCACCGCGAAGAGCGGAATCAGCCCCACCATGGAGCGCGCTTTCAGCCGGCAGGCCGCGCCGTCGGTGTGGAGGACGTCGTAGTAGAAGCCGTCGCCGTCGTCCCAGAGGTCGAGCGTGTGCATCGCGTGGGCGATGTAGACGAAGTGCTCGAAGAACTTGGACGCGACGTCCTCGTACGCCGCGTCCTGCTTGGCGAGCTCGAGCGCGATGGCCAGCATGTTGAGGCAGTACATCCCCATCCATGCGGTGCCGTCCGATTGCTCGATGTGGCCCCCCGTCGGCAGGGGCGCCGAACGGTCGAACACGCCGATGTTGTCCAGGCCGAGGAAGCCGCCCTGGAAGACGTTCTTCCCCTCGGCGTCCTCCCGGTTCACCCACCACGTGAAGTTCAGCAGCAGCTTGTGGAACACGCGCTCGAGGAACGCGCGATCGCCTTGGCCGCGGAGCCGCCGCTCGATGCGGTAGACTCGCAGCGCCGCCCACGCGTGCACCGGCGGGTTGACGTCGCCGAGCGCCCACTCGTACGCCGGGAGCTGCCCGTTCGGGTGCATGTACCACTCGCGCAGGAGCAGGATGAGCTGCGCCTTCGCGAAGTCGGGGTCGACGAGCGCGAGCGGGATCGTGTGGAACGCCAGGTCCCAGGCCGCGTACCACGGATACTCCCACTTGTCCGGCATCGAGATGACGTCCTCGTTGTACAGGTGCTGCCACGCATGGTTCCGCCCCTGCCACCGCTCGGGCGGAGGCGGCGCGTACACCGGGTCACCCTCGAGCCAGCGCCGGACGTCGTAGTGATAGAACTGCTTGGACCAGAGGAGCCCCGCGAACGCCTGTCGCATGACGTTCTTCGCGTCGTCGGAGAGCTGCTTGGGGATGACAGTCGCGTAGAACTCGTCCGCCTCGCCGAGGCGCTGTGCGAATGCGACGTCGAAGTCCGGCCCGAACGGGCTGCCGGGGATCGGCGTGTTGCTGAGCCGGAGGCGCGTCGTCCGGCTCTCGCCGGGCTCGAGCGTGAAGCGATGGAACGCGGCCGCCTTGGTGCCGATCTCGGCGCGGTTGACCGCGTCCGTCCTGCCCTCGACGACGTAGCGGTTGATTGCGTCCTTCACATAGGGCGTCACGTTCGGCGCGCCCCAGAGGCGCGCGCCGTTGGTGTCGTTTTCCGTGAACAGGAGCACGGGGGCTCCCTCGCAGTAGAGCCACCGCGCCCCGAGCGACGGGTGCTCGCCCTCGATGACGACGTGGCCCCGCCCGGGCGGTCCCGCGCGGAGCGCCGGGCGCTCCGGGCCCCCGGTGTCCCACGACCACGTGTTGCGGTACCAGAGGGTCGGCAGCAGGTGGAGCTCGGCGGGTTCGGGGCCACGGTTCACGGCGGTGATCCGGATGAGGATGTCGTCGGGCGCCGCCTTCGCGTACTCGACGAGCACGTCGAAGTAGCGGTCATCGTCGAAGACGCCCGTGTCCAAGAGCTCGAACTCGGGCGCTCGGCGGTCCCGCCGCCGGTTCTCCTCCACGAGCGCCTCGTAAGGGAACGCCGCCTGCGGGTACTTGTAGAGGTACTTCATGTACGAGTGCGTGGGCGTCGAGTCGAGGTAGAAGTACGACTCCTTGACGTCCTCGCCGTGGTTGCCTTGAGTCCCGGTGAGCCCGAACAGGCGCTCCTTCAGGATGGGATCGTTGCCGTTCCACAGGGTCACCGCGAAGCAGAGGCGGCCGTGGTTATCGGTGATCCCGCCGATGCCATCCTCGCCCCAGCGGTAGGCGCGTGACCGGGCGTGGTCGTGAGGAAAGGACTCCCAGGCGGTGCCGTGGAGGCTGTAGTCCTCGCGCACGGTGCCCCACTGCCGCTCGGCGAGGTATGGTCCCCAGCGCTTCCAGTGGGCGGTCCGCTCTCGAGCTTCCTCGAGCCTCCGTTCCTCCTTCGTCACGCCCTCACGCCTCGTCAACGTTCGCCACACCTCCCCGGGCTGACGGCGCGCCCGCCCGCACTAGTCGGGCGCGCAGACCTCATGGTAATCGTGCGCGAAGGTCCTGATCAGCCGCTCCCCGTGACTCGGGTGGATCGAGAGCTGGCTCGACAGCAACTGAGCGTCGGCGCCGGTGCGAATGGCGAGGGCGGCGAGCTGGACCAGCTCCGCCGCCGCCCAGGAGACCATCTGGACTCCCAGGACCTTCTCGGTCGTCCCGTCGAAGACGAGCTTCAGGTAACCCCCGTCCTCGCCCGTCGCCCGCCCGTTCGACGCGCCCACCATGTCGTGGCTGGCGACGTGGCACCTGACGCCACGGCGCAGCGCCTCGGCATGCGTGAGCCCGACGCGCGCGACCTCGGGCGTCGTGAAGATCGTCTGCGGGACGACCGTGTAATCCACGGTCTGGACGTCGCCGCGCAGCGCGTTGAGCGCCGCGACCTTGCCCTCGTAGGCGGCCACGGGCGTGAGCTGCGCGTTGCCCGCCGCGTCCCCGGCCGCGTACACGTGGGAGAGCGCCGTCCGGAGATACGCGTCCACCCTGAGCCCGAGCCGACCGGTTTCGAGCCCGATCGCGTCGGTCCCGACGCGCCGTGGATTGTAGCGCCGTCCGAGCGCGAGGCAGACTTGCTGCGCCGTGACCGCCAGCGGCGCGCCGTCTTTGGTCACGTGGGCCGTGACCGCGCCGCGCCGGCCCGACAGCCGTTGGAGGGTCGCGCCGAGATGGAAGGTGACGCCACGGCCCTCCAGCACCTTTCGGATGTACGCCGCGACGTCGGTGTCGAGCGTCGGCAGGATCTCGGTCTCGCGCGCGATCACGGTCACGCGGGCGCCGAGGTCGCCGAACGCCCCCGCCATCTCGAGGCCGATCACGCCGCCGCCGACGAGCACGAGGCTCTCGGGGAAGTGAGGCAGGAACAGCACGTCGTCGGAGGTGATCGCGAGCTCGCGACCCGGGAGGGGGGGCACGACGGGCTCAGAGCCCGCGGCGACAACGATCTTGGTGCCCTCGATGCCGTGGCCGTCGGCCTGGACCGCGTGGGCGTCGACGAAGCGCGCCTCGCCGCGGTAGATCTTCGCGCCCAGCTTCTCGAAGGCCGCGGCGGGCGGCTGGAGCTCGCGGACGATCGCGTGCTGGCGGCGGACGATCGTGTCCCAGTCGAGCGTGACCGGACCCGTCCGCGTCCCGAAGGCCCCCGCGTCCTGGACCAGCCGGTGAATCCGCCCAGACCTTACCAAGGTCTTCTTGGGGATTCACCCCCGATTGATGCAGGTCCCCCCGAGCGGCCCCGAGTCGACGAGCGCGACGCGCGCGCCGAGCTTCACCCCTTGCTTGAGCGCGTTGATGCCCGCCGCCCCGCCGCCGATCACCAGCAGATCATAGCGGTCCATTCTATCCGTCGCCTCCCGCTCCGCGTGTGCCGTGAATGGCCTGGGAGCCAAGCGTCCTGGCGACCTCCGCGGCACCGAGGAGCGCGGCTCGAGGCTCGAGCACGAGCGACACCGGAATCGACGCCATGAGCCCCGCGAGCCGCCCCTTGTCGCCGAACGCCGTTGCGAACGTCCCGTCGGCGAGCTTCGCCCGGACCTTGGGCGCGATCCCGCCGCCGACGAAGACGCCCCCGACCGCCAGGACCTTGAGGGCGAGGTTGCCCGCCTCGGCGCCGTAGATCGAGGCGAAGAGGTCGAGCGCCTGGACGCAGAGCGGATGGCGCCCGGCCAGCCCGACCTCGGCCACCACGGCGCTCGGGTCGCCGCCCTCGATCCGCTCGCTGAGCCACGGGGGCTCAGGCGAGCCCCCGGTGTCGCGGAGAAACCGGTAGATGCTGAAGAGGCCAGGCCCCGAGACGACGCGCTCGTAGCTCACCCGGCCGACCTCTTTCCGCAGAAAGCCCAGCAGCTCCACCTCGAGGTCGGTGCGCGGCGCGAAGTCGGCATGACCGCCCTCGGAGGCGACGACGAGATGGCGGTGGCCGTCCCAGATCAGGAGCGCCTCGCCGAGCCCCGTGCCCGCCGCGATCAGGGCCATGTTCCCCTGGCGCGCGGCGCCGGGCTGGAGAGGCTCGAGCGCGGCCCGTGGGAGCGTGAGCACGCCGTAGCCCGTCGCCTCGACGTCGTTGAGCAACCGGACCCGCGGCGCGGGGATGCTCGCTCCGAGCGCCGCCTCGTCGAGGATCCAGGGGAGATTGATCGTGACACACCGTCCGTTCACGACGGGCCCGGGGACGCCGAAGCAGGCGGCCTCGATCGCCGGCCTCCGAGGGTCGGCGAGGAAGCGCGTCACCACGTCCTCGAACGTGGGAAACTCGCGGCTCGGCAGGACCGCCTCGCGCGCGACCACGAGCGCCGGGTCGCGACGCTCGAAGAGGGCGAGCGCCGTCTTGGTCCCGCCGACGTCGCCCGCGAGGATCACTACGCCTTGGCCCCCGCGTAGATGTCCATGACCGTCTTGAGGAACCGGAGGGCGTCGGGCTTCTTTCGTTGGAACGAGTTGCGCCCGATGATCGACCCGAAGCCGCCACCGTCGCGGATCGCCCGGACCTGCTCGAAGACGGTCTCGTCGGTGTCGGCGGCGCCGCCCGAGAAGATCACGACCCGCCGCCCCTCGAACGCGGCCTGGACGACGTGCCGCACGCGCTCGGCGAGGGTGGCCAGGGGGACGCGCTGCGTCTCGTAGACCTTCTTCGCCGCCGCCTGCTCGAGGTGCGCCGCGGGCAGCTTCACCTTGATGACGTGGGCGCCGAGCTGGGCCGCGATGTGCGCGGCGTACGCCGTGACGTCGATCGCGGTCTCGCCCTCCTTGGAGAGCCCCGAGCCGCGCGGGTACGACCACACGATCACGGCGAGCCCATTCGCCTTTGCCTCCTCGGCGAGGCCGCGCAGCTGACCGTACATCGCGAGCCTGTGCTCGGACCCCGGATAGATCGTGAAGCCGATCCCCACGCAGCCCAGGCGCACGGCGTCCGCGACGCTGCCCGTGAGCGCCTGCGCCGGGTCGCGCTCCTCGAGCAGGACGTCGTGATTGTTGAGCTTCAGGATCAGCGGCACCTGGCCCGCGAACTCCCGCGCCCCCGCCTCGAGGAAGCCGAGCGGCGCCGCGTAGGCGCTGCACCCGGCCTCGATCGCCAGCTCGAAGTGGTAACGCGGGTCGTAGGCCGCCGGATTCATCGCGAAGGACCGCCCCGGCCCATGCTCGAACCCCTGGTCCACCGGCAGAATGACGAGGCGTCCCACGCCGGCGAGCGCGCCGTGGTTGAGGAGACGCGCCAGGTTCGTCAGCGTTCCGGGGTTGTCGCTGCCGTACCAGCCCAGGATTTCCCGCACCCGTTCCGTCATCATGTCCTCCTTCGAGTAGTGTACGCGTGACGCCCCCGGCGGAACACTAGCCGCCGGTGGGCGGCTCGACGTGGCCGCCAAACTTGTGGCGCATCGCCGAGAGCACGCGCTCCGCAAAGGTGTGCGCCTGGCGCGAGCGGAAGCGCGCATAGAGAGAGGCGGAGAGCACATCGCAGGGGACGGCCTCCTCGATCGCCGCCATGATCGTCCACCGCCCCTCACCGGAATCCGCGACGACGCCCGTGTAGTTCGAGAGCGCCGGGTTCTCGACGAGCGCCTGCGCCGTGAGGTCGAGGAGCCAGGAGCTGACGACGGAGCCGCGGCGCCACAGCTCGGTGATGTCCGCGATGTGGAAGTCGTAGCGCAGCTCTTCCGGCAGCTCCTTCACGTTCGCGTTCTTGAGGATGTCGAGCCCCTCTGCGTACGCCTGCATCAGGCCGTACTCGATCCCGTTATGGACCATCTTGACGAAGTGGCCGGCACCCGACGGCCCGCAATAGAGGTAGCCGCGCTCCGCCGTCCCGTCGATCTGCTCGCGCCCGGGCGTGCGCGGGATGGTCCCCATCCCGGGAGCGAGCGTCCGGAAGATCGGATCGAGGCGCTCGACGACCGCCCGGTCGCCGCCGATCATCAGGCAGTAGCCGCGCTCGAGCCCCCAGACGCCGCCGCTCGTGCCGACGTCCAGGTAATTGATCTTCTTGTCGCGAAGCGCCCGGCTCCGGCGCACGTCGTCCTTGAAGTACGAGTTGCCGCCGTCGATGAGCGTGTCGCCAGGGCTCATGCGCCGGGCGAGGTCGAGCACGACTTGCTCGGTCGCCGCACCCGCCGGCACCATCACCCACGCGACGCGCGGCGCCTTGAGCTTGGCCACGAAGTCGTCGAGCGTCACCGTGCCGACCGCGCCCGTGCCCGCGACCTCCTGGACGGTCATTGCGGTTCGGGCGTAGGCGACGACCTCATGACCGCCCCGCATGAGCCGCCGCGCCATGTTCCCGCCCATTCGCCCCAGACCCACCATCCCGATCTGCATGATGTCGAGCCCTCCTAGCTCGGGCGCAGTCACATCGCCAGAGGCTTAGCTTATCGCCTGGTCGACGGCCGCCCGCAGCATCTGGAGCCCGCGTGGCGCGTCGGTGTCCAGGTGGACTCGTAGCGCCCGGCGACCGCGCTCGGCGAGCACCGCGAGGTCGCCACGCGCCTGCGCGGCCTTCACGACGCCGAACGTGTAGGCCTGTCCGGGCACCGCGAGGTCCGCCGCGTCCTCGCACGTGATCTGGAGGAACACCCCCGTGTTCGGGCCACCCTTGTACGCCTGCCCGGTCGAGTGCAGGAAGCGCGGTCCGAAGCCCAGGCACGTCGCGACGCGGTACCGGTCCCGGACGGCCCGGCGGATCCCTTGCAGCGTGGCCTCGTGCGCCGCGTTCATCTCGAGGTAGGCGAGGATCGCAAAGTAGTCCCCCGGCGTGAGCGTCCGGAGGTGAGCCCGGAGCGTCGCGGTCAGGTTCGCCTCACTCACGCGCGTCGGCGACTCCGGCGGCAGCGTCCCCGTTCGCTCGTACTCCTCCGTCAGCCGGCGCGTGGCGACCTTGCTGGCCTCGACGTCGGGCTGGTCGAACGCGTTGACGCCGAGGACGGAGCCCGCAACGGCCGTCGCAAACTCCCACCGGAAGAGCTCGGCCCCGAGGTCGTAGGGACCGTCCACCGTGATCCTGACGAGCGGCTGTCCCGCACGCTCGAGCGCAATCACCGCGAGGTCCTGACGGGCGTCCGGAGCGGACGCGAGCCTGAGGTACACGAAGAGGCGGTCGGCGCCGTAGACCTCGGGCGGCCCGAGCGGCTCCCGGTCGACCGGGATCAGCCCCTTGCCCTCCTTGCCCGTCGACTCGGCGAGGAGCTGCTCGAGCCATGCGCCGAGGTCGTAGATCGCCGGCGAGACGACCAGCGTGACCTTGTCGCGTCCCAGCGTCGCGAGGACGCCCAGGACGACGCCCAGGACGGCGCCGGGATTCTTCTCGGCGGGCACGTTCCCGCCGCAGGCGTCCGCCATTTCCTTCGCGCGCCCGAGGAGCCGCGCCACGTCGAGGCCCATCACCGCGGCCGGGACCATGCCGAAGTCCGAGAGCGCCGAGTATCGACCCCCGACGGACGGCACGCCGAAGAAGACCTGGCGGAACCGGTCGGCCTCGGCGACCTGCTGGAGCCTCGAGCCCGGGTCGGTGATCGCGACGAACCGGCTGCCCGCGCGCTCGGCTCCGACGATCTGCCTGACGCGCTCGAAGAAATACTGCTTGAAGATGTTCGGCTCGAGCGTGCTCCCCGACTTCGACGCGACGATGAAGAGCGTCTTCGCGAGGTCCACCTTCCGCTCGAGCGCCCGGATCTGGGCGGGGTCGGTCGAGTCGAGCACGAACAGCTCGGGGAATCCGTCGACCCGGCCGAACGTCTCCTTCAAGAGCTCGGGGCAGAGGCTCGAGCCTCCCATGCCGAGCAGGAGTGCGTGCGTGAACCTCTCGCGCTTGACGTCCTCGGCCACACGGCGGAGCTGGTCGATCCGGCCCGGCTGGTCCTCGACGATCCCGAGCCAGCCGAGCCAGTCCGCCTCGTCGGCGCCGGTCCAGAGCGTCGCGTCACGCGCCCACAGGCGGCGCACCTTTCCCCCCGCCGTCCACTCCTCGAGCGTGCGCCTCACCTGCTTCTCGAGATCGGGGGGCAGCGTCAGCGTCTGGTGGTCCATCTACCGCTGCCGGCTCCACTCGTTCACGGAGGTTCCATCGGCCACCAGGACGGTGTCCGCCGTCCCGAGGAAGAGCCCCGTGTCCACGACGCCCGGAATCGCGCGGAGCGCGCGCTCGAGCCCGGGCGGGTCGCCGATGGGCTCCACCGCGCAGTCCACGAGGACGTTTCCGTTGTCGCTCACGAACGGGCGCTCGCCGACCATCCGGAGCGTGGGACGGAGGCCGAGCGCAGCGAGGCGGTGGAGACACAGGGGCAGCGCGAAGGGGATGACCTCGACGGGTAGCCGACCCCGGCTTCCGAGTTGCGGAACGAGCTTGTCGCGCTCGACCAGGATGATCTGGCGCCGCGACGCCGCGGCCACGATGCGCTCGCGCACCAAGGCCCCACCGTATCCCTTGATCAGGTCGAGGTCGGGATCGACCTCGTCGGCCCCGTCTACCGTCACGTCGATCTCAGCCTCGAGGCCGACCAGCGGGATGCCGAGCTCCGCCGCCAGCCCGGCCGTCGCCTCTGAGACGGGCACGCCACGCACGCGAAGTCCGGCTCGCACGCGGGCGGCGAGGGCCCTCACGAACGCCGTCGCGGCACGGCCGGCGCCGAGCCCCACAGCGGTGTCGTCCTTGACGAACCCGAGAGCCCGGCGTGCGAGCGCATTGAGCGGTTCCGCTGCCTCGAAGCGCACCCTTCCGCACCCATAACACGATCGTCGAGGCGCCGCCACTGAATCGACCGTCGCGGTTCGTGCGTCTCAACGGAGCGAAGGAACAGCCAAGGAGGCTCGGGATGAAGGCGGGAAGCACGCTCCTGTATCTCGCGGATTCGATCCTCTACCTCTCGTCCATGTTGAGGGACCAGCCGCGTCGGATCGATCGGTATATCGACTACTTCGGCGATTGGCCGGCCGGTGCGGTACCGGCGGTGGTCCGCTCTCGTCGCACGGCCTGAATCCCGGCTGAACCCCCGCGCGTCGCAAGTGTGGGAGGGCACGACCATGGAAGCCGTCCTTGCGCTTCTGTTCGTCGCCGCGTTGACCGCCGTCCCCCTCGGGGTGTTGGCGGTGCGCGACCGTCGGTACCAGGCGGCCGAGATCATCGCCGCCGACATCCGGGCGGCCGTGAGGCATCGGCTGCGCGGTGAGTCTCTGCTTTCGGTCGAGGTGACGCCGGCGACCCGCACACGGCGCGGGCGCGTGGTGCTCTCGACGCCCAGCGGCTACGAGTGCCTGACCGAGGCGGTCTGGTCAACCGTGGCCAAGCGTGTGCCTCCGGGCTACGAGCTGGTCGTGCCGCGGCCGAGCCCCGCGGCGCCGGATCGGACCGACCACGCGCTGTCACGCGCCGCCTGAGCGCGTCCCCGCCCACAACGCGCCGTAGATCCCTGCGCGCCCCCGCCTAGCCCCACGCTCCCGCCGCACCCTCGGGAGCGAGCACGAGGCGACGAAAAACTATTATGATGGTCGAGGACCTGGTCGGGGATCTTCCACGCCGACGAACTCTTCGAGGCGATCGACGACGCGCGGCCGTAGGGGCGCAACACGGTGAGCAGTCAACCCAGGGCAAAGGAGGATGCGCCGATGCTGAGCGTGAAGCCAGCTGGCAAGAAAGTCCGGGTTTCGTTCTCGGTCAGACGGCCGAAGACCACGAAGACGATGGCGAAGCTCGTCCGGGCGATGGAAAAGGTCGTCAAGAAGCACGGGGGCAAGGTCAAGTAGACGATGGCGTAGCCACACCCTCTGCGCGCCGGCCATCTCTCGCGGCAAGCGCGGGAGATGGCCGCGACGCTCAGCGTAGCGCGTGAAGCTCGGCCAGGCTCCGCGTCTCCCAGAACGGCATGTCCATCTCCCGAAACAGGCGGGCCGCCGTCTGCAGGCGCGCCTCCGCATTCGTCGCGTCACCGGTGAGCTCGCAGGTCCGGCCGAGGTCGAGCTGACAGTGTGCGGCCAGCGGGCGCATGTCGAGCTCGGTTGCCAGGTCCAGCGTGCGGACAAAGTACTCCCGAGCGCGCTCGGCGTCCGCGCGCCCGGACCGCAGCGCGATCTCACCGAGGAGCCGTAGCGCCCATGCCGCGTGCCCCCGTTCGCCATTCTGGTCGGCGGCCGTGAATCCCGCTTGGGCGAGCTCGCGCGCCTGCCGGAGGTCGCCGCCGAGCATCCGCGCTTCGCCGAGCGCCGTGAGGGTCGGCGAATGGGCGCTCAAGAGCCGCATCGACGTCGTCTGTTCCACCGCCTCCTCGAGGAGCGGCAGCGCGTCCGCCAGCCGGCCGGCCAGCGCGTACGCCGCGCCGAGCGCCGAGGCGACACGCGGGAACCAGATCCGGAGGTTCCATGTCCGGCAGAGCTCCAGCCCGAGCTCCAGCACCGCGATGGCCCGCTCGAGGTCGCCCTGGCGGAGGTACAGCACGCCGAGCCCCGAGGACGCGACCGTCAGGTTGAGCGGCTGCGCGATCGACCCGGCGATCCGCACGCTCTCCTCCCCCGCCACGATGCCCTCCGCGAACTCGCCGAGCTCGGCGAGGCACAGCACCAAGCAGAATCGCGAGTGCACCGCCGGGAGCTGGGGCAGGTCGAACCGCTGGTGGATCAGCTCGCCGACGATCGACTCGACGTTGCGCCGGAAGCGCGCCGCGGCGGCGCGGTAGCCGCCGCGGACGAGATCGATCTGGCCGATGTAGGCGTTGGTCGCGACCTCGAGACTGAAGTCCCGCAGCCCCTCGGTGATCGCCTGCGTGCGCCGACCGTACTCGAGGGCGCGGGCGTGATCGCCCGTCAGATAGAGCTGGCCGGTCATGTAGAGGCAGACGCGCCCGAGACGGTGTTGGTCGCCGAGGCGCTCGGCGAGCGCTTCGGCCTCGCGGAGGTGGGGGAGGATCCGCTCGAGCTCCCCGAGCGGGAGAAGCGCGAGTCGGAGGTCGAGCCGGAGGTCGATCGCCTGCTCGGTCTTGCCGCGGCTCTCGGGCAGGCGCGCGAGAGCGTTCAGCGCCTGCTCGAGGTACGTCACCGCTTCGCGATTCGCCGAGCGTGAGACACTCCGCGCCGCGGCCTGGCGGAGGTACCCGACGGCATTTTCCCATACCCCCCCGAGCACCGCGTGGTGGGCAAGACGCTCGACGTGGTCCGCGAGCCGGTCGGGGTGGCGCCGCTCGATGGCCTCCACGATCCGCGCGTGCAGAGCGGATCGCTGCTCGGGCGGCATGCTCGCGTATGCCGCCTCGTGGGTGAGCGCGTGCTTGAAGGTGTACTCGGTGTCGGGTGAGACGCTCGTCTCGTGGAGGAACTCGGCGGACTTGAGACGGGCGAACGCGGCACGGAGCGCGTCCTCGGGGACGCCGGCCACCGCCCGGACGATCGAGAACGGCACGTCTTTGCCGATCACCGCCGCGATCTCGAGCAGCCGCTTGTCTTCCGACGCGAGCCGGCCGATCCGGCTGAGGAGGACCTCCTGAATGGTGTCCGGCACGGCGAGGCCGGCCGCCGGCTCGCCCTGCTCCCGCACCGCGCGCGCGAGCTCCTCGACGAACAACGGGTTGCCCTCGGCCTTCGCGACGATGCGGGCCGCGAGCGCGTCCGAGATCTGGCTGGCGCCGAGCACCGACCGCAAGACGCGCCGGCTCTCGTCGGGCGCCAGCGGCAGGAGGGCCACCTGCGTCGCGTAGGACTTGTCGATCCACGGGGGACGGTAACCCGCCCGGTAGGTCAAGACCAGGAGGATCGGCGAGCACGCCAGGGTCTCCGCGAACGACGCGAAGAACTCCTCGGAGGCCGAATCGATCCACTGCAGATCCTCGGCCACGATGACGAGCGGGAGGTGGCGGCTCCGGCCGATCCACATCTGCCGCAGCGTCTCGAACGCGCGCGCCTTGATCGCGTCCGGCTCGAGTGTCGCGAGACGCTCCGCGCCGGCCTTGAGGCCGAGCAGGTGGAAGAGGAACGGTCCGGCCTCGGCGGGATCCATCGCGGCCTCCCGCAGCGCGACGCCGAGGCCCTCGACCATGGCCTCGGGCGTGTCGGCGTCCGTGATCCCGCAGCTCGCCTTGAGCGCCTCCAGCAGCGGCACGTACGGAGTGGCGAGGCCGTAAAAGAGGCACTGAGCCTCGACGTAGCCGATAGGCTTGCCGACCACGCTCTGGTGGAACTCGTAGACCACCCGCGACTTGCCGATGCCCGCCTCGCCGCTGATCCCGACGATCTGGCCCTGGCCTCGGATCGCCGAGTCGAGGCGACTCCAGAGGAGCTCGATCTCACGATGGCGGCCGGCGAACGGCGCCGCATGTCGGCCGAGCCCGCGCGACCCCCGCCCCGCGAGGACGAACACGCGGCCGAGCGAGCCGCCCGCGAAGTCCAGCAGCTCGAAGCGGCGCTCGAGGAACGGCGCGGCGGCTCCGGTGACGAGGACCGAGCCGGGCTCACCATACTCGACGAGCGCGGTGAGCACCTCGACCGCCTTCTGCCGGGCCACCACGTCGAGCTCCGTCGCACGCGGGCCGAGCCCCACCAGACACTGCTCGAGGTGGATCCCGATCGTCGCCGTCGGCGCCCGGGGATCCCCCTGGCGGACGCGCACACCCGCCTTCTGGATCGCCATCGCGGCGTGCGCGGCCCGGCTCGGCGCGTCCTCGATCGCGTCGAGCCCGAATGCCGCCAGAACACCCGTGGGGTTTATGCCGTCCACGCGCCCGCCGAAGCTCGTGACTTTCTCGATCAGGACCTCGAGCCCGCGGCTCGCCTCGATCTGCGCATCCGGCTTCGCGCTCGGAGTGATCTTCGCCCACAGCAGCGTCACGCGCCGGCGCTCCCACCTGAGCGCGGCCGACGGCGCCGGAGCGGGCGCGGCGGCCGGCGTGGTCCGCGCGAGCGCGGGTCGCGCGGCGCGACGCGGCACGAACGCCGCCGGCGCGCGGCTCGTGAGGCTATACCTCTCGATCCGCGCGCGAAGTGTGTTGCGCGAGATCCCGAGCAGCGACGCGGAGCGGGAAATGTTCCAGCTGGTCTGGCGGAGGACCTCGGCCACCCGGTCGCGGACGGCGTCCTCCAGCGAGCGCGCCGTCTCCTCGCGCGCGGGCTCCGGCTCCTTCCCGGGGGCCGTCACGGGCAGCCCGAGCATCTCCGGCGTCACCTCGGCGTCGAGCGACAAGAGCGCGACCCGCTCCATGAGGTTGCCGACCTCACGCACGTTGCCGGGCCACGGGTGAGCCAGGAGCGCGTCGCGCGCGCCGGCGGTGAGCGTCTTGGGCGCGACGCCGTGGTCCGCGCACGCGCGCGCGAGGAAGTGCTCGGCGAGGCTCAGGATGTCCGCGCCGCGCTCCCGCAGCGGCGGCAGCGTGAGCGTGAGGACGGCGAGCCGGTGGTAGAGGTCTTCGCGGAAGCGCCGCTCGCGCACGGCGCCTTGGAGGTCCTCGTTGGTGGCCGTGAGAATCCACACGTCCACGGATTCGTCAATAGTGGACCCGAGCCGCCTCACGGCGCGCTCCTCCAGCACCTTGAGGAGCTTCGCTTGCAGCGGCTTGGGGAGGAGCCCGACCTCGTCGAGGAAGATCGTCCCGCGGTGCGCCGCCTGGAAGAGCCCCGGCTTGGCGCGCCGCGCGTCGGTGAACGCTCCGCGTGCGAACCCGAACATCTCGGCTTCGAGCAGCGTCTCGGGAATCGCCGCGCAGTTCACATCGACGAACGGACCGTCAGGACGCGGGCCCGCCCGGTGGATGACCCGCGCGAGCAACCCCTTGCCCGTGCCGGTCTCGCCCTCGATCAGCACGGGCGGCACCCGCCGGGCGTCCTGCTGCCGCTCGAGCAGCCTCCGGAGCTTGCCGCGTACTGCCTCGATCCCCGGGCTCTCACCGAGCAGCTCGGCCACCGGATCCATGATCGCCCGCATAGTACTCTGACCGGTCAATTCGGTGTTCAACTTTTGACCACCGCCACCCTTTTCAGGCTCGATGGCTCGCTGTAAGTATCCGATCCCCAGGGCATCACACCTTGGTACAGGCGTTGCGTCCTGTCACAGGCATCCAGATGCTGACGACGAGGACGACCGAAAGCTCAGGCCCCTGGACCGAGCACATCCGCGCGATGGACCGGGCGCTCGAGCAGCAGAATGCGACGGCCGCCGTGCGCACCTGGCGCAACGCCTACGCCGCGGCGCTCGCGACGCCGGGGTGGCGCGGGCTCGTCGAGGTCGCGGCCGCGGCCCTTCGAATCGCCGCGATCCCGGGCTTCGCCAAGGCGTCGGAGGCGCGGGCGCACGAGACGTACTGGCTCGCGCTCTTCCGCGCGCGCCAGCAGGGGTCACTCAGCGGCGTGCTCGACGCCGCCGAGGCGTTCGGCGCGCTCGGCGACAGCACGATGGTCGAGCAGTGTATCCGCATCGCGGCGGGGCTCGCGGCGGTCGCCGGCGACCCGAGCGCCACCGATCGCGTGCGCGCGCTCGCGGCCAACTTCGTCGAGCACGATCTGGCCGCGCGGCAGACCCCGCCGCTGGACGTGTCGGAGTGACCGCCGTTCGAGCGCAGGCTTCGCCCGCGCATCCCCTCCGAGTCACTCAGCGAAGCGCGGGCGCGACCTCGCCGATGAAGCGGTCGAGGAGCGGGCGTGGATCCTTCGGCAGGAACATGGACGGCACGAAGAGCGTCGCGACGCCGGCCTCCCGCAGCCGGGCGAGCTTGTCGCGGACGGCCGCGACGGAGCCGGCGAGGAGCGCATCCGTCGCCGTCTCTTCGGTCATCCCCATGCGGCGCATCACCGCGGTCTTGAGTCGTGCGCTTTCCGCAGCATCGTCCGTGATCGCGAGCGGCATGACGGCGGAGCGGGTGATCGTCTTCGGGTCGCGGCCGGCCGTCGCGCAATAGCCGTCGAGGATGCGGCCCTTGCGCGTGAGGGTCTCCGGGCCGCCCCAGACGTTCCAGTGGTCGGCGTGCCGCGCGACGATACGCAGCGTGACCTTCTCGCCGCCGCCGCCGATCATGAGCTCGGGGTGAGGCTGCTGAACGGGCTTCGGCGCGAGCGGCGCGTCGCCGAGCTGGTAGTACCGGCCCTTGAACGTCGCCTTCGGCTGGGTCCAGAGAGCCTTGAGAACCTGGCACGCTTCGTCGAGGCGCTGGAGGCGCTCGCCGACCGTGAAGAACGGGATGCCGTACGCCTCGTGCTCGTTCTGCTGCCAGGCCGCCCCGATCCCGAGGATCAGGCGTCCCCCGGAGATGATGTCCACCTGCGCCGCCATCTTGGCCAGCACCGCCGGGTGGCGGTACGTGTTGCCGACGACGATCGTGCCGACGCGCATCCGCGGCACGAGCGCGGCCAGCGCGGCGAGCGTGCTCCAGCACTCGAGCGTGTCACCGACCCGGTCGGGGGTGTTCGGCATGAAGTGATCGGTGACGCACGCCGCGTCCCAGCCCGTGGCCTCGACGTGCCGCCAGAGGCCCAGCACCGCGTCCCACGTCGTGCCGGTCATTCCCGTGAAGAGCGCGAATCGCATGGTGGTTAGCCCTCCGCGACGCTGCGCTGGAGCGAGGTGATCTGCTCGGGGTCGGCGCATCCCAAGAGCACATCGCCGGCCTGGAGCACGCGCTCCGGCGATGGGTTGAAGACATGGCGTTGCGTCGTCGCCTCGCGCAGGGCGAACACGATCACGCCGGTCCGTTCCTGGAGCTTGAGCGCGCCCAGCGTCTGGCCCGCCACCGCGGGGCCGACCGTGACCTCCTCGACGCGCGTCGCGCCGGGCTCCCGCAGCATCGCGTCGAGAAAGTCCACGACGTTCGGGCGCACCATCGCCGAGGCCAGGCGCAGGGCGCCGATGGTGTTCGCGGAGACGACCGCATCGGCGCCCGCCTTGACCAGCTTCGGGCCCGCGTCGTAGGCGACGGCGCGCGTCACGATCCGCATCGTCGAGTTCAGCTCGTGCGCCGACATGAGCGCGAAGAGGTTGTCCTTGTCCGAGGGCATGCACGCGACGAGCCCGCGCGCGACCTCGACCCGGGCGCGCTGGAGCACGTCGCTCGTAGTCGCGTCGCCGATGATGTAGAGCATCCCGTCGCCGAGCTTCCGGAGCGCCTCCTCCCGAGCCGAATCGATCTCGATGCAGACGAAGGGCCGGCGCGTCCTGAGCAGCTCCCGCGCGACGTGGCGTCCCATCTCGCCGCCCCCGCAGACGACGATGTGATCCCGCAGCGCTGCAATCTGTCGCTCCATCCTTCGCTTCTCCCATAGGTGCGAGAGGTCACCCTCGACGCAGAACGCGGTGAACGCACCGATCCCGTACAGGACGCTCGCGCGGCCCACCACGATCAGCACGATCGTGAGCCAGCGGCCCGCCCGCGACAAGGGATGGATCTCCTCGAAGGCCACCGAGGAGATCGTGCCGACGGTCATGTACAGCGAGTCGAAGAAGGCCCACCGCTCGACGAGCTGGTAGCCCACGGTGCCGAACGCGATGACCCCGACGAGGACGACCAGGATCTTCTTGAGACGGGCGCGCGCGCTCACGACGGAGCGACGCCGGCCGTCGCGAGCAGAGCGCGCAGGTCGTCGCCCCGGTCGACGCGGTAAAGGACCGCGCGGAGTCCGGCGGCCGCAGCCGCGGTGACGTTGGGCGCGTGGTCGTCGACGAACACACACGCGCCTGGTGGCAGCCCGAGGCGGGCGCACGCGAGCGCATAGATCTCCGGCTCCGGCTTGGCGAGCCCGACCTCCGCCGAGCACACGATGTCGTCGAAGAGGTCCGCGATACCGATGACCTTCCCCAGCCGCTCCCGCAGCGTCGCGTCGGCGTTCGACAGGATTCCCGTGCGATGGCGCGGACGGAGCGCTCGCACCAGATCGATATTCTCGCGAATCGGCGCCTGCAGGGCGCGCCACTCGGCGTGGAGCGGCGGGAGCGGCCGGCCGGCGAGCTGCTCGAGCGCGTCGTGGGCACCGGCGAGCCACGCGTCGCGGTCGCCGCGCCCGCGCTCGACGCGCGACCACGCGTCCCCGCCGTAGAGGGTCGCGTGGAGACTCCCCTCGGGCAGACCGTGCGCGGTCTCGAGCGCGCGGGCCGCGGCCCATCCCATGTTCCAGATCACCCCGCCGAAGTCGAAGATGACGGCACGCGGCGGCGGCGTGGCCACTACCTGATGCGGGGACCCACGTCCCGCCCGTAAGGGTCCCCGTACGGCTTGTCCGCCTGCTTCGGGGCGGTCACCGCGACCCACCCGCGATGCTTCATGCACTCCTCATCGAGCTTGCCGCTCTTCGAGCACGCGGCGTAGTCGCGGCGGAAGTCTTCCGTCGTGTACTTTTCGTTGATCTTCATCCACTCGCGGTCGTCGGCCGCGCAGCCCGCAAGCGCCACCACCAACCCCAAACCGATCAGGCTCGTCGCGGCTCGCATTCGGCCGCATTGTACCGCGTCCGTCGATCTCTACTACGAGGACACCGCTCAGGGCTTTCCGCTCGTGTGGAGCCACGAGTTCGGCGGCGATCACCGCTCGTGGGAGCCGCAGGTGCGCTACTTCTCCCGTCGGTACCGCGTCATCACCTACAACCACCGGGGCTACCCGCCCTCGAGCGTCCCCAAGGAGCCCGAGGCCTACACGCAGCCGCAACTCGTCGAGGATCTCCACCAGCTCCTTCGCCACCTCGGCATCCGCCAGGCGCACGTCGGCGGCTGCTCGATGGGCGCCAACGTCGCCCTGAACTTCGGCCTCGCCCACCCCGAGACGGCGAAGAGCCTCGTCGTCGTCGGCTGCGGCAGCGGCACCGTGAGCCGGGAGCCGTTCGTCAAGGGGCAGCTGGCGCGCGCCGACGAGCTCGAGCGCGAGGGGATCGAGGCGCTCGTCCGGAACTTCGAGACGCTCCCGACACGCCGCGCCTTCCGACATAAAGATCCGCGCGGCTGGAAGGAGTTCGTCGACGGGGTTCGCGAGCACGACCCCGTGGCGTGCGCCCATCTGATCCGTGGCGTCATCGTCAAGCGCAAGACGATCTTCGAGCTGGAGGCCGAGCTCCGCAGCCTCCGTGTCCCGACGCTCGTGATGACGGGCGATCAGGACGAGCCGTGCCTCGAGCCCTCGCTCTTCATGCGCCTCCACCTCCCGCATGCCGGGCTCGTCGTGGTGCCGATGACCGGCCACACGGTCAACATCGAGGAGCCGGGGCTCTTCAACGCGGTGACCGGCGAGTTCCTCACGGCCGTGGAGAACGGCCGCTGGGGGACGTGGACGGCCTGACGAGCACGTAGCCGACCCCCGCACGCTCGAGCCAGACGCGGCAGAGCTGGTCGCGCCGATAGCGCCGCGCGACGCCCGCCGACGTCGTGGCGGCGGGATCGTTCACCAGGACCTCGTCGCCCGCGTAGCCCGTGAGAACCAGCAGGTGCCCGCTCGTCTCCGGGATTGCGGCGCCATCGAGCTCCCCGGCGCCGTATCGGACCGAGGCGATCACGGGCAGGCCCCGCTCGAGACACCACGCCGCCGACGCCCAGTCGGGGAATCTCAGGAGGTAGCCGGCCACGCCGTAGCGCCCCGCGGCACGGATCGCCGCGGGCCAGACGCCGTAGCGGTCGAGGGCGGGGTGGAAGATCTCGCGGGCGAGCGACGCGAGCTCGACGCGCTCGCCCCAGTAACCGAGGACCATCGCGACGCTGGCGGGGGAGCAGATCCGCATCCGGATCGCCTCGTCGGCGTCCATCTGGCTCAGCGCGGGCACCGCGAGGCGCGCCCCGCCGTCGGAGCGCGCGCGAGGCGGAGCCGGGAGGCGGCCGTCCCACGCCGAGAGGCTCACGAGCCACGGCGCCGCGAAGAGGGCGCGTCGATCGTCGGCGCGCACCCGCAGGCGCACGCGCACGACGGGTGCGGGCGCGTCCGCAACGAACTCGTCGATCTCCACGGCCAGTCCGTCGGCGCGCGCATCGAGCGGCGTGAATCGCGCCTCACCGATCGTGGCGCCGGCCACCCACGCCGACCACCCGTCCCCGCGTTGCACCGCGACCTCGAACCTGAAGCTCACAGGGGTGGGGTGGAGCGCGTTGAACGCGGGCACGAGATGGCGCGCCGCCGACCGCGGTCGCCACTCGGGGAGCTCGACGACGGCGTCGTCGCCCTCGCGCTGCGGCGCCGGCGCGGCCTGGACATCGCGGCGGCACGAGGGGGGAACGACGTCCGCGAGGGCGCTCGGCGGCCAGCCGGAGGCTGCGAGGAAGAGGTCGGTCGGCATTCGTGAAGGCCGGCTGGATAGTCGGGGGCGTGGGCGAGAGCGCGTCCCGGATCAAACCGGGATCAGGGACCTCCAGGCTTGGGCGCCGCTCGTGCCGCTAGCAGGCCCCGGACGGCGCGGCTGCTGGGTCCGGTGGTAGGGTCTCCATCCAACACCTCCTGGATCGGAGTGGGCCCACAACGGCGCGCGGGTTCTTCCCGCATCACCGTACTCTCTCTCTACTCCCGGCCCCGGCCCGTCGTCAAGCCCGTGGGTTGACATCGATGGCCCCTCGCCTCAGAGTGTCTGCCACTGCAGGGAGGGCTCCATGGCCACCGTCACGCCCAATGACCGCTCCATCACGCGCCGTCAGCTCCTCAAGGCCGGCGGCGGGGCCCTGGCAGCGGCAGCGATGGCGCCCCACCTCGGTCCTGGGCCGGCGGTGGCGCAGACGTCCAGACGGGGCGGCGTCCTGCGCCTGACCTTCCAGGTCGATCCGATCGGCTTCGACCCCCACCAGACGATCTCGTTCGCGACGATGGTCCCCCTGTCGTTCGTCTACAGCCGCCTGGTGAAGGTGAAGGCGGGCCCGTCCGTCAAGCCGATGACCTACCCGCTCGAGCCCGACCTCGCCGAGTCCTGGACCCAGCCGAACGACACGACCTACATCTTCAAGCTGAAGAAGGGCGTCCGCTGGCACCCGAAGCCCCCGGTCAACGGGCGCGAGCTGACCGCCGACGACGTCAAATACACTTACGAGCGGTTCCTCACGCTCAAGGGCAACCCCAACCGGCCAGTGCTGGAGTCCGTCGAGAAGATCGACGTCCTCGACAAGCACACGGTGAAATTCACGCTGGCGGAGCCGAACGCCTGGTTCCTGGACCTGCTCGCCTCGACCTCGACCTGGATCATCGCCAAGGAGTGCGTCGCGACCTTCGGCGACCTCAAGAAAGTCGAGTCGGTCGTCGGCACCGGGCCCTGGATGCTCGATCGCTGGGAGCCGAACGTCAAGCTGGTCTATGTCAGGAACCCCTACTACTTCGTCCCCGGGCTGCCCTACGCCGACGGCGTCGAGGTGATCATCGACAAGGACCCGTCCTCGCGGCTGGCCGCGTGGCTCGGCGGGCAGACCGACTTCGGCCCCGAGTATCAGCAGGCGGTGCGGCGGATCGACCTGGAACTCGCCAGGCAACGGAAGCCCGGGCTTCAGACTGCCGAGTACACCTGGTTCGTCAGCAACGTCACCGGCCTCCGGATCGACCGGCCGCCGTTCAACGACGTCCGCGTTCGGCGGGCGCTCTCGCGCGCCAACAACCTCGCCGAGATCTTCGAGGCCCTCGCGCTCTCCCAGGGGCACTGGGTGCCGAACCCCGTGGTGCCCGCGGCGTTCGCCGACTGGGCGATCCCCATCGACCAGCTCGGCCCGGAGGGCCGAAAGCTCTACGAGCACAACCCGGCCGAGGCCAAGCGCCTCCTGGCCGAGGCAGGCTACGCGAACGGGTTGAAGACGACAGTGGAGGCGCCCGGGACGGGCTATGGTCCCGACTTCCTGGACTTCGTGCAGATCACCGTCAAGAACTGGAAGGCGGCCGGCATCGACGCCGAGCTCCGGCTCAAGGAGTACGGCGCCTTCATCTCCAGCACCATCTACGGGAAGTTCGACCACATGTTCCTGGGGCTGCGCGGCACCTGGGCCGACCCGGAGGCGTACTTCTACCGCTCCTACATGCCGGGGCAGCCGCAGAACGTCATGAACGTGAACGACCCGAAGCTCACGGAGATGATCAAGCGCCAGCGGCGCACCTTCGACGTCGCCAAGCGCAAGCAGATCGTGTACGACATCCAGGTCTACCTCGCCGAGCACGCCTTGTTCGGGTTGAACGGCTCGACCAAGATCGTCTCGGCCTGGGACGCCCACATCCGGAACTACATGCCCAACAACGGCTACGACTTCGGCGGGCGGCTCTTGGCCGTCTGGATCGACAAGTAAGCACCCACGCACACCTACGTCCTCCGCCGCCTGCTGGTCGCCATCCCGTCGCTCCTCATCGCGTCGGTCATCGTCTTCACGCTGCCCCGCCTGATCCCCGGCGATGTGGTCCAGCTCATGCTCGAGGAGAAGGCCTACGGCAACGACCTCGACGATTTGAGGACGAAGCTCGGGCTCAACCGCCCGGTCGTTGCGCAGTACGTCGAGTGGCTGGGGGCGATCGTCCGCGGCAACCTGGGCGAGTCGCTCTGGACCCGCCGGCTGGTCCTTTCGGAGCTCGGCCGCCGCCTGCCGGTCACCGTCACCCTCGGAGTGATGGCGATCGCCGTGGCCGTCCTGATCGGCGTCCCCGTGGGCGTCCTGTCCGCCGTGCGCCAGGACAGCGTGCTCGACTTCGTCGCCCGGAGCGCGGCCATCCTGGGCCTGTCCATCCCAGGCTTCGTCAAGGCCATCGTCGTGATCCTGCTCCCGGCGATCTGGTGGGGCTGGACCCCGCTCGCCCGATTCGTCGAGTTCTCAAAGGACCCCGCCGGGTATGCGTTCCAGTTTGTCGTGCCCGCCATCATCCTCGGCATCGGCTCGGCCGCGGGCATCATGCGCCTCACGCGGGCGATGCTCCTGGAAGTCCTGCGGCAGGACTACGTGCGCACGGCGTGGGCGAAGGGCCTCCGCGAGCGCGGGGTCGTGCTCAAGCACGCCCTGAAGAACGCCGTCATCCCCGTCGTGACCGTTCTCGGCCTCCAGGTCGCGTCCATCGCCGGCGGCGCCGTGATCATCGAGTGGATCTTCGGTCTCCCCGGTATGGGCCAGTTCCTCGTCGACGCGATCGTCCAGCGCGACTACCCGGTGATCCAGGGCATCAATCTCCTCATCGTCGTGATCATCGTGCTCACGAATCTGAGCGTGGACCTCCTGTACGCGGTGCTCGACCCACGGATCCGCTACCAGTAAATGGCCCGGCGTCTCCCGCGCGCCGCCGCGCTCACGCTACGCTTTGCTCGAGAGAAGCCGCTCGGGACGATCGGGGGGGTGATCATCCTGGGGTTGCTGGTGATGGCGGTCTTCGCCGACCGAATCGCGCCGTACGCGTATGACGAGTCGATCGCCCGGATGAAGCCGCCGAGCGCTCGATTCTGGATGGGGACGGACAACCTCGGACGGGACATCTGGAGTCGCGTGGTCTATGGCGCGCGGATCTCGGTGACGGTCGGCTTCGCCACGGTCGCGCTGGCGACGCTCATCGCCACCGCGATCGGCATCTCGAGCGCCTACGTCGGCGGCGCCTACGACATCGTCGTCCAGCGCGTCGTCGACGCCTGGATGTCGTTCCCGGGGCTGGTGATCGTCCTGTCGCTGATGGCGGCGCTCGGCCCCGGGTTGCTCAACCTGATCCTCGCGCTCTCGGTCCTCGGCGCCGCGGGCGCCTCGCGCGTCATCCGGGGCTCGACGCTCTCGCTGATGCAGAACCCTTACATCGAGGCCGCGCGCGCGATCGGCGCCGGCCACGCGCGCGTGATCCTCTGCTACGTGCTGCCGAACGTCATGGCGACGATCCTCATCCTCGCGACCATCGGGCTCGGTACGGTGATCCTGGCCGAGGCGGGGCTGTCGTTCCTCGGTTTCGGGATCCCGCCGCCGTACCCGTCCTGGGGCGGGATGCTGTCGGGCTCCGGGCGCACGTTCATGTACTACGCGCCGTGGATGGCGCTCTTCCCCGGCGTCGCCATCTCGCTCGCCGTCTTCGGCTTCAACATGCTGGGCGACGCGCTCCGCGACGTCCTCGACCCGCGCCTGCGCGGGGCCAGCAGCGTTCTACGCGCCTAGCTCATCGGAGGGGCCGTCGACGCGCGGCGTGGCTCGCTCGACGAGGCGGAAGAGGGCGAGCCCGGGCGCCGTCAAGGCCATCACGAGCGCGGCGAAAAGGATGGGCGCAGCCGGGCTGCTGCAGAGGTCGCGAGCGGCGCCGGCGACGGGCTGCGTGACCGCCATCGCGGCATAGAACACCGTGTAGTACACGCCGAGCGCGGTCGCCAGACGCTCGGGCGCCACCGCCTTGGGCAGAAGCGCCATCACCGCGCCCGGCGGCGCGCCGATCGCGAGGCCGAGCAATGCCCACGCCAGCACCGGCTGCGTGAGGACGGGCAGCAGCATCGTGACGAGCGCGGCTCCGAGGCTACCGACGACGATGAGCAGGTTCGGCCGACCGAGCCGATCGGTGAGGAGCCCGCCGAGAGGCACCGAGAGGATCGTCACCCAGATGGCCAGGCTCACGACGAAGCCGGCGTCCCCGAGTGAGAGGCCACGGGCCATGAGCATCCCCGGGCCGAACGCGATCACGGCGACGAGGCTCGCGTTGAAGCAGCCCCAGGCGAAGCCCGCGCTCACCGCGAGCGCGATCTCCCGCGACGGGAGGCGCGCGCGCCGCGCCGAGGGCGGGTGCCCTCCGTCCGGGGCCGGCGGCGGATCGCGGTAGGCGAAGGCGATCAGCACGAGCCCGAGGGCGGCGGCGAGCGCTGTCGCTGCGATCGCCATCCGCCAGGACGAGGCGGTGGCGAGGCCTCCGAGCGTCGCGGCCGCGAGGCCGAGGCCAACGGGCCAGCTCGTGAGCATGACGGCCATCGCGGTCGACATCTCGCGCCCGGCGAACCAATCCGCGACCATCTTGGCGAGCAGGATGTTCATGAGCACGGCGCCGACGCCGCTCACGAGCCGCCCGGCGGCGGCGACGGCGAAGCCGTGGCTGGCGGCCGTGACGAGGCCGCCCACGACCATGAGCGCGAGGCTTCCCACCACCGTTCGGCGCTCACCCACGCGCTGGCCGAGCATCCCGCCTGGCAGCGCGAAGAAGGCGCCCGGAAGCATGTAGAGGCCGATGAGCGAGCCGAGCTGCGTCCAGGTGAGCCCGAGCTCGGGGACGAGGAGCGGCCCCACGGAGGCGACGGACTGGAACTGATAGCCCATCGACAGGCGCGTGACGAACACGATCGTCAGCGCCACCCAGCGGTTGGCCATGCGCCGTGGATGAGGGCGCCCGTGTCAGGCGCCGGCCGCGAGCGCCCCCAGCGCCTGATCGAATACCTCGAGCGTCGCGTCGACGTCCTCGTCCGTGTGGGCGAGCGAGACGTAGATCTTGTTGACCGCTTTCACCACGCCCCGGCGCAGGAGCTCCGCGTTGAACCGTTTGATCCGTTCGCGGTCGGCCGTGAGCGTCGCGCGGTAGTCCACGATCGGGCGATCGGTGAAGAAGATGTCGAAGACGGGCGGCTCCCCGCTCACCTGCGCGGCGAGCCCGTGCTTCCGCACGGCGGCGGCGAGCCCGTCGCGGAGTCGCGTACCCGTTCGGAACAGCCGCTCGTACGCGCCGGGCTTGCGGAGCTCGGCCAGCGTCGCGAGCCCCGCGGCGGCCGCGATCGCGTTGCCGTTGAACGTCCCGGCCTGCCAGACGTACTCCGGCGTCCCCTCGAGGGCGGCGTCGAAGTGACGCATGAGCGCCTTGGGCCCCGCCACGCACGCGAGCGGGAAGCCGCCTGCCATCACCTTGCCGTAGGCCGCGAGGTCGGGCACCACGCCGTAGTACTCCTGCGCGCCGCCGTACGCGAAACGGAATCCGGTGACGATCTCGTCGAAGACCAGCGGGACGTCGTAGCGCCGCGTCGCGGCGCGCAGGCCCGGAAGGAAGCCGGCCGCCGGGACGATCGTCCGCTGATAGGGCTCGACGATGACCGCGGCGAGCTCGGCGTGATGCGCGGCGATCAGCGCCTCGGCCGTCGCCAGGTCGTTGTACGGCGCGACGAGCACCTCGCCCTGGATCGCGTGGGGGATGCCGGCCGAGTCGGCCATCGGCGCCGGGAACGCCTTCGGCGACCGCGGCGCGACGCTCATCATCCCGTAGTCGTGGGTGCCGTGGAAGCCGCCCTCGAATTTCAGGATCTTGTCGCGCGCTCGGAAGGCGCGCGCCACGCGGAGCGCGAAGAACGTCGCCTCCGTCCCGCTGGAGGTGTACCGCACCTGCTCCGCGCACGGGACCGCTCGCACCAGCTCCTCAGCCAGCTCGATCGCGGGTTCGTTGAGGAGCATGTACGAGGTGCCGCGCCCGACCTGGCGAAGGACCGCCTCGACGACGGCGGGATGGGCGTGGCCCAGGACCATCGGGCCAGAGCCCAGGAGGTAGTCGAGGTAGCGCCGGCCGTTCGTGTCCCAGAGGTACGCGCCGCGGCCCTCCTTGACGACGAACTCGAGGCCCGGGCCGCTCCGGTGATTGCCGAGCACGCCGCCCGGGAGCACGTGCGCGGCGCGTTTCAACAGCTCGTTTTGGTCAGTCATCGTGCGGCGATGATACCGGAGAACCCCCGCCGGTCAAGAGAACTCCGGCGCCCGCGAACGCGCCGCGCTTGAGGAGCTGGAGGGCCCGGTTGGCCTCCTCCAGCGGGAACGTCGTCGTCTCGGGGCGAATCGGAATCCGCGCCGCCTCGGCGAGTAACCCCTCGCCGTCGGCGCGCGTGTTTGCGGTGACGCTCCGGATCGACCGCTCGTAGAAGAGATCGCGCGCGTACTCGAGGGCCGGCAGCGGCGTCATGTAGATTCCCGCGAGCGCCAGCGTTCCGCCCCGCGCGAGGTTCCGGAGCGCGTGCGGCACGAGATCGCCGTTCGGGGCGAAGATGATGGTCCCGTCCGTCTTCACCGGCATCGACTCGCGCGTGTCGCCGACCCAGGTCGCGCCGAGCCGGCGGGCGAGCTCGCGATGGGACGCCTCGCGTGTACAGACGAACACCTCGCACGCCCGCGCGCGAGCCACCTGCAGGGTGACGTGGGCCGAGGCGCCGAAGCCGTAGATGCCGAGCTTGCCGCCGGGAGGCACCTCGCTCCGGGTGAGCGCGCGGTAGCCGATGATGCCCGCGCAGAGGAGCGGCGCCGCCTCGGCGTCGGTGAAAATCGCCGGGATCCGGTAGGCAAACGCCTCGGGCACGACCGCGTAGTCGGCGAAGCCGCCGTCCGCGTGGTAGCCGGTGAACTCGGCCCGCTCGCAGAGGTTCTCGCGGCCCGACGCGCAGTACGCGCAGGCGCCGCACGCGCGGCGCAGCCACGCGATCCCGACGCGCGCGCCCGTCTCGAAGCGCGCCGTCCCGGCCCCTCGCCGCTCGACGAGACCCACGACCTGATGGCCGGGGACGATCGGCACCCGCACGAGCGGCAGCTCGCCTTCGACGATGTGAAGATCGGTGCGGCAGACGCCGCACGCGCTGACCCGGACGAGGATCTCGCCGGGGCCCGGCTCCGGGGTCGGGCGGTGCTCGAGGCGGAGGGGCGCGCCCTCGATCGGGAGCTGCGCCGCGAGCGCCAGCGCGCGCACGACGCGGTCACTCGCCAGCGCGGGCGAGCAGCTTCTGGGCGCGCGCGAGGTGCGGGGCGTCCACCATCCGGCCCCTGAAGGTGAACGCGTACACGCCGCGCCGGGCGTGCTCCTCGAAGGCGGCGACCAGCGTCCGCGCCTCCTCGAGCGCCTCCTTCGCCGGTGTGAAGACGTCGTTGATGACCGGGATCTGGTTCGGGTGGATCGAGATCTTCCCGGTGAACCCCATGGCGACCGCGTCCGCGCACTCGTGGCGGAGCCCCACGAGGTCGGCGACGTCGGTGTAAACCGTGTCGATCGCGTCGACGCCCGCGGCGGCCGCGGCGACGGCGCACATGACGCGCGCGTAGCGCGGGATGTCGAGATAGCGCCCCTCGGCGTCGCGCACGCGCGGGAGGCCCATCGCCGCGCTCAGGTCCTCGACGCCCCAGGAGATCGCGACGACGCGCGGGGAGGCCGACGCGACCTCGCGGATGTTCAGGAGCCCCTCCGGAGTCTCCGTCGCGATCAGCGTGAGGCGGGTCGTCCCGTTGGCGATCCCGTGGCGCTGCTCGAGCCGATCGAGCGCTCCCGCGACCTCGCGCACGTCGCCGGCGTGTCGCGGCTTCGGCACGACGTAGCCGTCGGGGCGCGCCGCGATCGTCTCCTCGAGATCCGCCCGCCCGAGCGGGCCCCAGATCGGATTCATCCGCACCCACCGTTCGCGCCCGCCGAACTCGCGATGGTGGAGCCAGTCCCGCACCAGGGGGCGCGTCGCGGCCTTCCGGTCGGGCGGCACCGCATCCTCGAGATCGAGGATCAGCCCATCGGCGGGAAGCGCGAGCGCCTTCACGAGCATCTTCTCGTTGCCGCCCGGCACGAAGTGGAGCGACCGCCGCCGCCGGCCCATCAGGTACCCCGCTTGCGCATCATCGCGTTCCGGCGCGCCACCATGACGACGTCGCCGTGCTGGTTCTTCGCCCGGTGCTCGAAGGTGACGATGCCCCACTGCGGGCGCGACCGCGACTCACGCTTGTCCACGACCTCGGTCTCCGCGTAGATCGTGTCGCCGTGGAAGACGGGCTTCGGGAATTCGACCTTGTCGAAGCCGAGGTTCCCGACCGTCGTCCCGAGCGTCGTCTCGCCGACCGAGAGCCCCACCGTGATCCCGAGCGTCAGCAGACTGTTGACGAGCGGTTTGCCGAACTCCGCCTTCGACGCGGCATGGAAGTCGAGGTGGAGCGGCTGCGGATTCATCGTGAGGCAGGTGAAGAAGACGTTGTCGGCCTCGGTGATCGTCCGCCCCGGCTGGTGACGGAACGTCTGCCCGACCTCGAGCTCCTCGAAGACCTTGCCCGCCATCTCAGACGATGTGCCGCATAGCGGACCTCCCGGCGCGATGGTATAACATCCGCCACGACGATGGAATCCGCCCACCCAGGAGGAGCCCGATGATCTACGAGTACCGCGCCTACTACGTGATGCCCGGACGGATGGCCGACATCCAGAAGCGCTTCGCCGAGATCACGCTGAACCTGTTCAAGAAGCACGGGATCAGGGTCGTCGGCTTCTGGGAGACCGTGATCGGGGAGTCGAACGAGCTCGTCTACATCTGCGCCTACGACGATCTGGCGCACCGCGCGCGGGCGTGGTCGGCCTTCATGGCGGACCCGGAATGGCAGGCGGCGAGGAAGGCGACGGAGGCGAACGGGCCGCTCGTGGAGCGGGTCGTCAACAAGATCTGGAAGCCGACCGCGTTTTCGCCGCTCCAGTAGGAGCTCCATGACCCACGACATTGCGATCGTCGGTGGCGGCATCGTCGGCCTCGCCACGGCGCTGGCGCTCCGCGAGCGCCTCCCCGGGGCGCGCCTCGTGATCCTCGAGAAGGAGCCGCGTCTGGGCTCGCACCAGACCGGCCACAACTCGGGCGTCATCCACTCGGGCATCTACTACAAGCCCGGCTCGCACAAGGCCAAGCTCTGCGTCGAGGGCAAGAATCTCTTGTACCAGTTCGTCGAAAAGCACGGGATCCGCGTGGAGCGCTGCGGCAAGGTCATCGTCGCGACCTCGGAGGCGGAGCTCCCGCGCCTCATCACGCTCTACGAGCGCGGGATCGCCAACGGCGTGCCCGTCGAGCTGCTGGAGCCCGCGCGCCTGCGAGACTTCGAGCCGCACGCCAAGGCGCTCCGCGCGATTCACTCGCCGTCCACGGGGATCGTCGACTATGGCGAGGTCGTGGACGCCATGGCGCGGGAGCTCCGGGCCGCGGGCGTCGCGATCGAGACGGACGCCCGCGTCACGGCGATCACGCGGACCGGCGACGGTCTGGAGCTCGCCGGCCGCCGCCTCGCCGTGCGGGCGCGGCGGCTCGTCAACTGCGCGGGACTCTACTCCGACCACGTCGCGCGCCTCGCCGGTGCCCGCCCCGACGTGCGGATCGTCCCCTTCCGGGGCGAGTACTACATGCTCCGGCCCGACCGCCGGGCGCTCGTGCGCGGCTTGATCTATCCGGTCCCCGATCCCGAGTTCCCGTTCCTCGGCGTCCATCTCACGCGGACGGTGCACGGCGACGTCGAGGCGGGGCCGAACGCCGTGCTGGCCTTCGCCCGCGAGGGCTACCGGCTCGGCCGCGTGAGCCCGCGCGAGCTCGCCGGGACGCTCGCGTATCCGGGGTTCTGGCGCATGGCGCGCCGCTACTGGCGCACCGGAACGTACGAGATGTACCGCTCGCTGAGCCGCGCGGCGTTCGCCCGGGCGCTCCAGCGGCTCGTCCCCGAGCTCACCTCCGCCGACCTGACACGGGGCGGCGCGGGCGTCCGCGCGCAGGCCGTGAGCCCCGACGGCTCGCTGGTGGACGACTTCCGCATCGTCACCGGGCCCGACGCGATCCACGTCCTCAACGCGCCCTCGCCGGGGGCGACGGCCTCGCTCGCGATCGGCCGCCACATCGCCGCGCTGGCGACGGAGACGTTTCGCCGCGTGTAGTCAAAAATCCCTCTATTGACAGGGGTTTGCATATCAGTTAGAGTAACCGCCCAATGATTACTGTCCCGGCGCGACGCGTAAAGCAGTTCGGGGTGGAGTTCTATCAGGCCGGCCTTTCGGCCAAGGACATCGACCGGCTCGTGAAGTTCGAGGTGCTCGGCTACTCGGGCGGCCCGCAGGAAGAAGCGCCGAAGAAGAGCCGCTCGAGCGCGCGCTCGCGGGTGAACTGGGACATGCTGGAGAAGCGGATCGGCGAGAGCGAGACCGCCTACCAGCGGCCGGTCATTCGGCGGAAGATCGACGAGCTCGTCATGTACTACCGGGAGTGCAAGGACGCCGGGACGCTGCCCGCGATCCCCGGCGCCGTCATCATCACCTCCGAGAAGCGGTTCACCTTCACTCCGGTCGCGGGTCACCACGATCTCGGGCTCCTGCAGATCCCCGAGGAGCACGGCGTGCTGCGCGTGCTCGACGGTCAGCACCGTCTCTTGGCACTCCACGCGCTCAGCCAGGCGGGCGAGACCATCTCCATCGAGGTGCCGGCCGTCCTCTTCGACTCGCTCGACGCGCGCCAGATCGTCGAGCTGTTCGTGACGATCAACGCCAAGCACACGCGCCTGAACCCGTCGCACATCGTCAGCCTCGCGGGCCGCAAGCTCTACCCGGACCCGAACCAGGCCCTCGCGCACGACGTGATCCGCTCGCTCAACGAGGACGACACTTCGCCGCTCCACGGCGAGATCAAGATGCTCGGCACCGGGCGCGGGCGCGTGAGCCAGGCGCCCCTCGCCGAGGAGATCGTGGATTTTCTCGACGCCGTCGAGAAGCTCGGCGGCGGCGGCAAGATCCAGGAGATCCGCAAGGGCGCGAAGCGATTCTTCCTGAACTACGTCAAGGCGCTCTCGACCACGTTCCCGGCCGCGTGGGCCGGCCGGAAGTACTCGATCAAGACGGGCGCGGCGCTCCGGGCGTTCATCCGCGCCGCGCCCGACGTCATGGCCCGCGCGCGCGAGCTCCGGCGGGACCCGTTCGACCTCAACGCGATCCGCGAGGCGATCAAGCCCTGGGGCGAGCGGCTCCGCGACCGGCGGTTCGAGACCGAGGGCGAGTGGAAGCTGAAGCTCGCCGGCGGCACGCGCGGGACGGTCGAGATCCTCACGCGCGAGCTGCGCGACGCGCTCCGGTAAGCTCCGGGGAGGGGGGAGCGAGGGCATGGCGAATACGGTAAGCCAGGTCACGATCACTCCGATCCATCCCTGCCTGGGCGCCCGCGTCGAGGGCGTCGATCTCGCGTCGCCGCTCGACGCGGCGACGTTCGCGCGGATCTTCGACGCGTTCCAGGAGTACTCCGTGCTCATCTTCCCCGAGGCGCGGCTCACCGACGAGCAGCAGATGACGTTCAGCCGGCGTTTCGGCCCGCTCGAGACGACAATCAACTCGATCGGCCAGGAGCGGCGGCTCCACCCGAACCTGGTCGACCTCTCGAACGTCGACCCCCGGCGGGAGCGCGGGCTGATGGGCTGGGACGACCGCCGCATGCTCTACCAGTCCGGCAATCAGCTCTGGCACACCGACAGCTCGTTCAAGCCGGTGCCGGCGCTCGCGTCGTTGCTCTCGGGCCGCGAGGTTCCGCCCGTTGGCGGCGAGACCGAGTTCACGAGCATGCGCGACGCCTACGCGACGCTGCCCGAGGCGACGACGCGGACGCTCGAGGGCAAGGTGACCGTCCACAGCATCCTCTACTCGCGGTCCACCATCGCTCCAGGGCTCTTCGACCCCGAGCAGGAACGCGAGCAACCGCCCGTGCGTCAGGCGCTCGTGCGCGCCAACCCTGTGAACGGCCAGAAGTCGATCTACATCGGCTCGCACGCGTGGTACGTCGAGGGCATGGATTACGACGAATCCCGCCGCTTGCTCGACGAGCTCCTCGCCCACACGACGCGCTCCGAGCGCGTCTATGCGCACCGGTGGCGCCAGTGGGATCTCGTGATGTGGGACAACCGCTGCGTGCTGCACCGCGGCCGACTGTGGGATGCCGCGCTCCACAGGCGCGTCATGCGGCGCACGACCGTGGCTGGCGAGGGCCCGACGGCGGATCCGCCGTTCGCCAGGCGCACCACGGTGTGGGATGGCATCATCCCCGAAGGCGTCGGCGTCTAAGGAGACGCGCTCCCGGCTAGACGGCGCCGTCTTTCCGGAGCCCCGCGATCTCCTCGGCCGTGTAGCCCAGCTCGCGCAGGATCTCGTCGGTGTGCTCCCCGTGCTGGGGCGCGGGGCGGCGGACCGCGCCTGGCGTGCGGGAGAGCGCCGCCGGGAGCCCCTGGACCCGGATCTCGCCGCGCGTGGCGTGGCGCACGGGCTGGGCGAGGCCCAGGTGACGGACCTGCTCGTTTTCGAACACCTGCCGCACGTTCAGGATCGGCCCCGACGGCACGCCTGCCTTGTTGAGGATCTCGATCCACTGGGCGCTCGATTTCTTCACGAGCACACCGTCGAGCTCGGCGTTCATCTCCTTGCGGTTCTTCGAGCGGTCGGCCAGCGTCTTGAACCGTGGGTCGTCGATCAGCTCGGGCGCGCCGATCGCCGTGCAGAGTCGCCGGTACATGGTCTGTCCGGAGGCGGCGATGTTGATGTGACCGTCGGCAGTCGTGAAGACGCCGGTGGGGATGCCGGTCGGATGATCGTTGCCCGCCTGGGGCGGGATCTCGCCGTCGATCAGCCAGCGCGCCGCCTGGAAATCGAGCATCGTCACCATCGCCTGCAGGAGCGAGGTGTGCACCCACTGGCCTCGACCCGAGCGCTCGCGCTCGAGCAGCGCCACCAGGATGCCCTGGGCCAGGTAGAGGCCGGCAGTGAGGTCCGCCACGGGGATTCCGACGCGGACCGGCCCCTGGCCGGGCAGGCCGGTGATGGACATCAAGCCACCCATCCCCTGGGCGATCTGATCGTAGCCGGGCCGGTCTCGATACGGGCCCGTCTGGCCGAAGCCGGAAATCGACCCGTAGACCAGGCGCGGATTGATGCGCGAGACCGCTTCGTAGTCGATCTGGAGCCGCGTCTTGACGTCGGGTCGGAAATTCTCCACGAGCACGTCGGCGCGCGCGACGAGGCGCTTGAGGACCTCGATCCCGCGCGGGTGCTTGAGGTCGAGCGTCATCGCGCGCTTGTTCCGCTGCAGATTCAGGAAGTCGAAGCCGAGCGACGTGGAGTCGCCCTCGATCTCCTCGCGCGCTTCCACCTTGATGACGTTGGCCCCCATGTCGGCGAGCTGGCGCACCGCGGTCGGCCCCGAGCGCGCGCGCGTGAGGTCGACGACCGTGATGTGCTCGAGTGGCAGTGGCATCAGCGCGTCCCGGCAGGAAGAATGGCGGAACCCGTCTGCGACGCGGGATTCCGCCGCGCCCACTTCCCGGCGTCGACGGCCGTGAGGAAGTCGAGCACGGCGTGGTTGAAGGCCTCGGGCTCCTCCAGGTTGATCGTGTGGCCCGATTTCGGGATGACGACCAGCCCCGCGGTCGGGATCGTGCGCTTCATGAAGATCGCCGGCTCGAGACACGGGTCGTCCTCGTCCCCGGTCATGATCAGCGTCGGCACCTCGAGCTTCTCGAGCCGCGGGCCGAGGTCGAAGATCGCGGGCCGCGTCTTCTGCACGCCGCGCAGGGTGAGCGCGTGGCCCCGGGCCGACCCTTTCACGAGCTGGGCGTGGAACTCACGCCAGCCGGTCGGATCCTTGTCCATGAACTGGACGCGCGTCGGCCCCTTGGCGTAGAGGTCGGCCGTCGCCACCATGCCGTCCTCCTCGAAGCGTCGCGCCGTCAGCTCCGCGTCCGCGTGGAACTTCGCGCGGTCGCCGGGCACGCTGCCGTAGCCCGCGCCCGCGACGACGAGCGAGCGCGCGCGCTCCGGGTAGCGCAGGCCGAAGTGCAGCGTGGCGTAGCCGCCCATCGAGAGCCCGCAGACGTGGGCCTTCGGGATCTTCAGGGCGTCCAGCAGCCCGCGAATGTCGTCCACGGCCTGATCCTGCGAGTACGCCTTCGGCTCCTCCGGCACGTCCGACGGCGGGTAGCCGCGCGCGTTGAACGCGATCGTGCGATAACGGCGCGCGAAGAAGCGAATTTGAAGATGCCAGCTCCGGGAGTCGCCGGCGAACTCGTGGACGAAGACGAGCGGCACGCCCGCGCCCTCTTCCTCGTAGAAGAGATTGATGGAGTTGACGCGCGCCGTCGCCATCAGTCCGACCAGGCGAAGTTGGCCTTGAGAATCTCGAACGTCTTTGTCCCGGCGGGCAGCTGGGCCGTCACCGTGTCGCCGACCTTTTTCCCGATCAGCGTGCGGGCCAGCGGCGCGAGGATCGAGATCCGGCCCCGGGGCGGGTCGGCTTCGTCGGAGCCGACGATCTGGTACCGGTATTCCTTGCCGCTCTCGTCCTCGAGGACCACGGCGGAGCCGAACGTGACACGGTCGCCGGAGGTGGGCGGGTCGATGACCTCGGCCGCGCCGACCTTCGTCTCGAGCTCGGCGATCCGACCCTCGATGAAGCTCTGCCTCTCGCGCGCGGCGTGGTACTCGGCGTTCTCCGAGAGGTCGCCGTGGGCGCGCGCCTCGGCGATCGCCCGCGTGATGGCGTGGCGCTCGACGCGCTTGAGGCGCTCGAGCTCCTCCTTGAGCTTTTCGTAGCCGCCACGGGTCATCGGCGTCCGCGGGACCGACATGGCCTCTACCTTACCTCAGCCCCGCCGCGCCGTGGGCTTGTAGTGCACCTCGACCTTCGCGTTCGCCCGCGCCGCATTGATCCAGGACTCCCACGCCTGGCCCTGCTTCTGCGCCAGCACCTCCTTCGTGAGCGCGTCGCGCTCACCCGCCAGCGCGCCGGGGGAGGGCGGCACGCGCTCGAGCACCTTGAGCACGTAGTAGCCCTGCTGGGCCTTCACCGGCGGGGTGACGGAGCCGAGCGGCGCCCGGAGCGCCGCCAGCATGGCGTCGCCGGGCAGCTTCTCCGCGGGCTTCGCCCGCGAGAACCGCGGCGTCTCGCCGGTGACGGCGCCCACCGTCTTCGCCGCCGCGAGGAAGTCGCCGCGCGTCGCCTCCTCGGCCAGCCGCGTCGCTCGCGCACTGGCCTGGGCCTCCGCCTTCTCGCGCCTCACCGCGAGGGCCACCCGCTCCTTGATCTCGGCGAGCGGCGGCACCCCCGCCGGGATCGTCGCCATCGCCTTCAGGAGCACGAGCCCCACGGGCGTCTTCACCGGTGGCGACACGCCGCCCACCGTCAGGTTGAAGGCCGCCTCCTCGAGCGGGTTGGGCGCGCCGAAGCTGGCGAAGCCGTCCGTGCGCGCCACCGTGGACTCGGCGGCGGTGAGGCCGAGCGCCTTCGCCTCCGCCGCGAAGTCCTTCGCGGCCAGGAGCTTCGGCCGGAGCTCGCCGGCGCGCGTCGTCATCGCCTTTTCGGCCGCCTCGGCCTGGAGCTTGTCGCGGATCGGCGCCGCGACATCCTTCAGCGGCTTCTTGCCGCCCGCGCGCACGTCGAGCACTTTGACCGCGTGGAAGCCGAAGGGCGTGCGCACGGGCTCGGGCGAGATCTCGCCCTTCTTCAACGCGAAGAGGCCCTGCTCGAACTGCGGAACCATCTCACCGGGACGGACCCAGCCGAGGTCGCCGCCCTTCGGCGCGGAGCCCGGGTCCTCGGAGGTTTCCCGGGCGAGCTTGGCGAAGTCCTCGCCGGCCTTCGCGCGTCGGATGACGTCGGTGATCTTGGCCCTCGCCTTGTCCTCCCCCTCGCTGCCGCCGGTCTCGGGCACGCGCGCCAGCACGTGCGCGGCGTGCGCCCGGCGCGGCTCCTCGAACTCCGGCGCGTGGTCGCGGTAGTAGCGCTCGACCTCGGCGTCCGCCACGGGCTTGAGAAAGTCCCGCTGGGCGAGCGTCACGGAGAGGATCTTGCGCCGAGCGGGCTGCCGGAACTCCTCCCCGTGCGCGCTCAGGTATTTCTGCAGCTCGTCGTCGCTCGCCGTCGCCGTGGCGATGAGCGGCCCGAGCTCGACCAGCGCCCACGCCGCGCGGGCCTCCTCACGCCGCAGGGCGAAGGCGTGCTCGACTTCCGCGGGGGTGACCTTCACCCCGCCGCGCACGGCGCGCTCGATCTTCTGGCGCGTGACCTCGCGGCGCACCTCGTCCTCGAACGCGGCGGCGGTGAGCCCGCGCCGGCGGACGAACTCCTGGTAGCGCCCGAGCACGAACCGGCCGCCTTCCTGGAAGGCGGGCACGGCCTGGATCTGCGCGTTGAGCTCCTCGTCGGTGACCTCCAGCCCCTCGGCGTGGGCGCGCTGGACGATCAGCGCCTCCTGCACCAGGTCGTTCACCGCCTGCTGGGGCAGGCCGAGCCGCTCCGCGAGCTCCGCCGAGAACCGATCGCGATACATCTGCGCGTACGCCTCCGTGTACGCCTGGTAGCGCCGCTGGTAGCGCGCGTAGGGGATCGACTCCCCGTTGACCGTGGCGACGGAGTCGCGGCCCGCGCCGTCACCGAACCCGCGCTGACCGAAGACGAAGAGCGACGCGATGAACGCGGCGACCACCAGCAGGAGACCCACCTGGAGGACCCGCCGGTACCGTCGCATGAACGTGATCATCGCCGCGCCCTACTCCTCCGGATCGAGCCGCTGCACGCGGGACCCTGGCCTGCCCTCGTCCTCGGGCACCACCCGGCGGGCCACGGTGATGAAGCCGGTGTGCGCGACCATCCGATGGAAGGGGCGGACCGACGGCCCCTCGATGTTCCACGGCCGGTAGAGCGTCTCGAAGGTCTCGATCAGCGCCCAGTGCCGCTCGCGCTGGAGCGCGTCCACGAACTGCTGCGACTGGATGATCGTCGGCACGTAGCAGAGGAAGATCCCGCCCGGTCGCAGCCGGTCGGCGACGAGCGCCGTGAGCTTCCACGGCTCCGGCAGGTCGAGCACCACGCGGTCCACCACGGGCTCCTCCGGGAGGCCGTCTTCCACCGGTCGGAGGCGCACGGTGAGGTTCGTCACCTCGCCGAGCCGCATGTGGATATTGGCCAGGGCTCGGCGGGCGAATTCCTCCCGCTGCTCGAAGGTGATGACCCGCCCTTCGGGCCCGACCGCGCGCAGGAGCGCGAGCGTGAGCGCGCCCGAGCCCGTGCCCGCCTCGAGGACACGAGCGCCCGGGTAGATATCGGCCCAGAAGAGGATCATCGCGAGGTCTTTGGGATAGATCACCTGCGCGCCGCGCGGCATGTCGAGCACGTACTCCGCGAGCGTGGGCCGGAGGGCCACGTAGCGGAGGCCCAGCGACGAGCGCACCCACGTGCCCTCGGGCTGGCCGATGATCGCCTCGTGCGCGATCCAGCCGCGGTCGGAATGGAAGGTCTCCGCCTTGCGGAGGAAGATCAGATGGCGCTTTCCGCGTTGATCGATGAGCAGGACCTGCTCACCGTCTTGGAACGAGCTGCCGTCGTTCACTTGCTGCCGTCGTTCACTTGAAGTCGCGCGGTGCAGGCAAGAACCGGGCGGCGACGAACCCCGCGAGCGGCATGAGCGCGCTGATCGTGAGCGCGGCCGGCAGGCCCCAGCGGTCGGCGACCGAGCCGAGCGCGGCGACGCCGAGGCCGCCAGCGCCGATGGCGAAGCCGACGACGAGCCCCGAGGCCATCCCCGTGTTGCGGGGCAGGTACGCCTGGCCGAGTACGATCGACACGGAAAAACTCGACGTCAGCACCGCGCCGTAGAGTCCCAGCATCACGAAGGCGACGACGCCGCTCGCGCTCAAGAACAAGAGCCCGAAGGGGATCGCGGCCAGGAAGACCCAGCGCATGAATGGACGCGGGCCGACGCGGTCCGCCAGCGGCCCGGCGACCACCGTGCCGAGCGCGCCTGCGCCGAGGAAGACGAAGAGCAGTGGGCCGACCAGTCGCGGGTCGGCTTTCAGGTAATCCACGTAGTAGAACGGCACGAACGTGGTGAATCCGAGCTGGGCCCACGCGCGGATCGCCACGAGGAAGATCAGGAGCGCCATCGCCCCGGGCATGTCGGTGCCGCGCACGGACGCCGCCGTCACGGCCCGGGGCACCGTCGCCCGGTCGATGTGCGGCAGGAGCGCGAGAATGAGGCCGCCGACGACCACGGTCGGTGCCAGCATCCCGAGCGTGCCGGCGATCGAGAGTCCCGTGACGAGGCTCGTGATGACCGGAGGCCCCAACGCCAGGCCCAGGTTGCCGCCGAGCGAGAACCACGAGAGCGCGGTCGCCTTCCGCTCACCGGCGACGCCCGTCGCGGTCTTGTAGCCCTCCGGGTGCCACGCGGCGACGCCGAGTCCCATGACGAGCACGAGGCCGAGCACCGTGAGGTACCCCGGAGCGATGCCGATCAGCGCGACGCCGGCACCCGAGAGGAACACCGACGTCGGCAGGATCCAGCGCCGCGCGAACTGGTCGGAGAGGTAGCCGAAGAGGGGCTGGATCAGCGACGACGTGAGATTGGCGACGAGGACGATCGTCGCCGCCTGCGCGTACGACAGACCGTGCGCGCTCCTGAGGAACGGCAACACCGCGGGGATGGCGCCCTGGTTCAAGTCGATGACGAGATGGCCGAGCGCCAGGAGCGCGATGAGCTTGGTGTGGGGCTTGACGCGCTCGGCTGCGACGACGAACGAGGTGGCGGCGACCTCGCCGAGGGCCGCCGGCTTCGAATCAGCCATGACGGGCCAATGGTACACTACTCGTCGACGTGGACGCATCCTCGCGCCTCAAGATCCGCGAGCTCGGTCACGTGTCCCTCTTCGTCCGCGACCTCGAGGCGACGCGACGGTTCTATCGCGACATCCTCGGGCTCGCCGAGACCGGCACGGGCAAGGGCGGGCGCATCGTGTTCTTCTCCGCCGGCGTCCACCATCACGACGTCTCCTGCGAGCTGGCGCGCGCGGAAGGGGCCGGGCGGGAGCCCAAGGGCGTGCCCGGTCTCTACCACATCGCGTTCGACGTGGGGAGCTCGCTCGCCGAGCTCGCGGCCGCGCGCCGGCGGGTGGAGGCGCACGGGCTCACGCCGTTCGGCGAGACGCCGCGCTCACTCTGCGTCCGCGACCCCGACGGCCACGAGATCGAGCTCTACGTCGATCCCGGGACCTGACCTGAGCCGCCGCGTCACTCACCCAGATCCACTCGCCGCTGCGCCAGCGCCGCGTCGATGGTCTGGAGCAGGTGGGGAGGGTCGATCGGCTTCGCCACGCAGTCGAACGCGCCAAACGCGAGGCTCCGCTTGGCGAGCTCCGCGTTCGCGCGCTCGTTCACCATGATCACCTTCGTGTCGGGAACCAGCGCGACGATCGTGGGCAGCACCCCGACACCGCTGAGGCCGGGCATCTCGACGTCGAGCAGCACGATGTGGGGCGCCTTCTCCACGATTGCGCGCACGCCGGCGGCGCCGTCGCCCGCGAGACGAACGGCGTGGCCCCTCGCGGTGAGGAGCTCCCCGAGCCTGACGCGCAGCTGCGGCTCAGCAACGACGACCAGCACCTCGGGCGTCGGGGACGCGTGCGCCACGGCGCGCCGAGCCTCGGGCACTGGCGCCTGCGCCGTGCTGGAGGTCGGCATGGGCGGGACCGTCCCGGCGCGGAGCGCCGCGAAGAGATCGGGCGTCGAGAGCGGCTTCGCGAGCACGGCCACCGCGCCGAGCGCCCGAGCCTGCCGCGCGAGCTCGGGGTCCGGCGATCCCGTGACCACGACGATCTTGATGGCCCGGTCGAACGCGCGGATCCGCTTGATCGCGTCGAGCCCGCCGAGGCGCGGCATCATGAGGTCGAGCACGACGGCGGCCGGCCGCGACCGCTTGACCTGGAGGAGCGCCTCCAGCCCGTTCGCGGCCTCGACGACGTCGAACCCCTCGGTCTCCAGGAGCTCGCCGATCGCCTCGCGCACGTCGCGATCGTCGTCCACCACCAGGACCCTCGGGTCAGCGCTCACAGACCGAAGCCGTCGAGGCCGGTGATGTCCCGGCCGATGATCAGCGTGTGGATGTCGTGGGTGCCCTCGTACGTATTCACGGTCTCGAGATTCAGCATATGGCGGATCACGGGGTGCTCGTCGACGATGCCCGCGGCGCCCATGATGTCGCGCGCCATCCGCGCGGTGTCGAGCGCCATCTGCACGTTGTTCATCTTGGCCATCGAGATCTGCTGGGCGCGCGCCGTGCCCTGGTCCTTGAGCCGGCCGAGCTGCAGCGCCAGGAGCTGCGCCTTCGTGATCTCGGTCAGCATCCAGACGAGCTTCTGCTGGACGAGCTGGAACGAGGCGATCGGCTTGCCGAACTGGACCCGCTGCTGCGCGTACTGCAGCGCCCAGTCGTAGCACGCCATCGCCGCGCCCACGGCGCCCCACGCGATGCCGTAGCGCGCCTGCGAGAGACACCCGAGCGGCCCCCGGAGCCCTCGCACGCTCGGCAGCTTGTTCGCGAGCGGGATCCGACAATCCTGGAACGAGAGCTCCGAGGTGATCGAGGCGCGCATCGAGAACTTGCCGTGGATGTCGAGGGTGGAGAAGCCGGGCGTGCCGCGCTCGACGAGGAAGCCCCCGATCTCGCCGTCGTCCTCCTTGGCCCAGACCACGGCGACGTCGGCGATGGAGCCGTTGGTGATCCAGAGCTTGGTGCCGTTCAGGACGAAGGCGTCGCCCTGGCGCCGGGCGCGCGTCTTCATCGAGCCCGGGTCGGAGCCGTGGTCGGGCTCGGTGAGACCGAAGCAGCCGACCTTCGCGCCCGTGGCGAGGAGCGGGAGCCACGCCTCCTTCTGCGCCTCCGAGCCGTACGCGTGGATGGGGTGCATGACGAGGCCCGACTGGACCGACGCCGCCGAGCGGAGGCCCGAGTCGCCGCGCTCGAGCTCCTGCATGATCAGGCCGTACGCGACGTGGTTGAGCCCGGCGCACCCGTAGCCCTTGAGCGTGGCGCCGAAGACGCCGAGCTCGCCGAGCTTCGGGATCAGGTGGACGGGAAAGGTCCCCGCGCGGTGGTGCTCGGTGACCACGGGGAGGAACTCGGCCTCCACCCAGTCGCGGACCGCGTCACGGATCATCCGCTCCTCGTCGGAGAGGAGCTCCTCGATCCCGTAGTAATCGACGCCGTGGAACTTCTCCATGGCCTAGTCCTTCCGACGCAGCGCCGACCGGGGCACCGCCAGAAGCGCCCCGAGCGCCGCCGTCAACGTCGCCGCATGAAAGAGGTGGATCGGAATGTTCAGACGGAGGAAGCTCTCACTGACGTCCACGGGCACCTCGCCCGTCGCCATAACGACCTTCCGCTCGAGCGCTCCAAACCCCGACGCAGAGTGCGCCACGAGCCAGAGGACCCCCGCTGCCGCCGCGAGGGCGGCCGCGCCTCGCGCGCGTCCCGACGCGAGCGCGAGCACGAGAAACGCGACGACCGAGATCACCTGGAGCCCGCACACCGCGTAGAACACCGTGAGACCGCCGCGACCCGACGTGGCCCTGAACGCCGGATACAGGAGGCCGTGCGCCGGCGCGCCCGCCGTCAGAAGCCACTCGACGAACCGTCCGAGGACCAGCGCGTGACCGAGCATGAAGCCGGCGACGAGCCCCGTGAGGACGGTCGCCAGGACCCAGCCGGGCCAGTAGAGGCGGGCAGCGAGCGCGCGGGCCATGCTCAGAGCCTGATCGGGTTGAAGTCCGTCCCGTAGTCGTAGACGTCCACGTGCTCGCTCGCCTTGAGATAGCCGACGGCGGCGTAGGTGAGCGGCGTCGCCGCCGCCTCGTACGCGACCTTCACGGCCCACTGCGCGACGATGATGGCGCCCAGCGCGCCCGTGGGCACCGTGCCGGCGAAGGCGAGCGTCACGAAGATCACGGTGTCGAATCCCTGACCGACGAGCGTGGAGCCGATGGTCCGCGTCCAGAGCCATCGCCCACGCGTCAGGATCTTCAGCTTGGCCAGCACGAAGGCGTTCGCGAACTCACCCGCCAGGTACGCGACGAAGGACGCCAGCAGGATCCGCGGCGTCTGGCCGAGAATCTCCTCGTAGGCGCCCTGCCCCTTCCAGAACGGCGCGGCCGGGAGCTCGGCACCGACCCAGATCGCCGCGACCATCAGCGCGTTGCACGCGAAGCCGAGCCAGATCACGCGTCGCGCCGCGGTGTACCCCCAGACCTCCGTCAGCACGTCGCCCAGGACGTAGGAGAGCGGGAAGATGACGATGCCCGCCGTCAGGACCACGCCGCCGACCGCGATGAGCTTCGTCGCGATCGTGTTCGCCGTCACCAGGCACGTGACGAACAACGCGGTGCACGTGATGAACCGCCAGCTCATGGCCGTTCGATCATACTATGGAGCGCCACCATCGATGGAGGGTCGCCATGCCGGGGAAGCCGAACGCGGTCGTGCTCCTGTCGGGCGGCGTCGATTCGGCGACGACGCTCGCCATCGCCAAGGACCTCGGGTTCGAGGTGTACGCCCTCACCTTCCGCTACGGCCAGCGGCACGAGGCCGAGATCGCCGGCGCGCGGCGGGTCGCCGCAGCGTTGGGCGCCGCACGGCACGAGACCCTCACGTTCGACCTGCGCACCTTCGGTGGCTCGGCCCTCACGGACGACATCGCGGTGCCCAAGGGTCGGGCTCCAGAGGAGATGACGAAGGAAATCCCCGTGACGTACGTGCCGGCGCGTAACACGATCTTCCTCGCGTTCGCGCTCGCGTGGGCCGAGACGCTCGCGGCGCGCGACATCTTCATCGGGGCCACGGCGATCGACTTTGCCGGGTATCCCGATTGCAGGCCCGAGTATATCGAGGCCTTCCAGCGCATGGCTAACCTGGCGACCAAGGCGAGCGTGGAGGGGCGGCAGCGGCTGACGATCCACGCGCCGCTGATCCGCCTGCCGAAAGCCGAGATCATCCGGAAGGGCTTCGCGCTCGGCGTGGACTACGCGCTCACCGTGTCGTGCTACGACCCCTCGCCCGCGGGCGCGTGCGGACGCTGCGACGCCTGCATCCTGCGTCTCAAGGGCTTCGCCGAAGCCGGGGTCACCGACCCTATCGCCTACCGTTAACTGGCCACGCGTCGGCGGCTACACGTTCGTCAGGATCGCGGGCGGCTCTTCGCCGAGCGCCCGCTCGAGGGCCCGGGCGAGCTCGGCGTCGTGCTCGTGGTTCATCGCGAAGATCCGGCACTGGGCGACCTTGCCCGGCAGGTACTTGAGGATCTCCGTCAGAGGCTCCTCCGAGACGGTGCCGGTCGCCGAGTCGTAGACGTAGATCTGGCGGTCGCCCATCTTGAGCGGGTTGAGTGGCCGCGGATCCTGCAGCGCCATGTCGATCTTGAACGGGAACCCCTTGAGTGCCTTGGGCAGAAACGTCCGCACCCGCTCTTCGACGTCCTCCGCCTTGAGGAAGGCCTGGCCGCGCTTGGGCTCGAAGAGGTCGAGGACGACTTCGTGCGACATCCGCCACTTGAGCTTCCGGTCGAGGATGTGCCGCCACTCGACGCCGAGTCGCTTCCGCGACGCCTCCTCCGCATCATGCCAGCGTCCGACCTCTTCGAGCAGCGTCCACTCCGTCAGGTGCAGGTACGGGTGGAGCTCCTTGCGGAGGTCGTAAGGGAACGCGATCCGCATCGTGTCGCGGAAGATCTCCTTGAGGTGCAGGTCGATGCCGCGCGTCGTCCGGTGGTAGTAGACGTTCGTGTACATGTAGAAGCGGGCATTCAGGAACATCGTGAACGCCTGGAGGCCGCTGCGGTCCAGCGTCAGCCCCTTCTCGGAGAAGAACGAGTAGTACATGATCCGCTCGATGTCGATCGGGCCGACGGCGACGCCGCACATGTAGGAGTCGCGCAGGACGTAGTCCATGTTGTCGGCCGTGAAGACGCCCGAGAGGAGCGGCTTCAGGAACGCGAGCCATTTGGGGTGCGACTCGAGCGGGTGCGTGTACGTCTTACCCATCAGGTAGCAGATCCACTCGGGGTCGATGGCTTCGTCGGCGTTGAAGCGTCCGCTCGGGCTCCGGCGGAGGTCCCGGAGGATCTGGGCCAGCTCCTCGCGGATGATCCGCTGGCCGATCAGCTCGTGGGTCAGGTCGTAGTCGACGAGGAAGTTGTCGTCGAAGAAATGCCCGAACGGCCCGTGGCCGACGTCGTGCAGGAGCCCCGCCATGCGCAGCAGCTCCTCGATCAGCGCCGGTGAAGGAGCCTGGGGAAAGATCGCGTGAAGGGACGGGTAGAGCTGCTGGGCCATACGGCCCGCCAGGTGCATCGCGCCGAGCGAGTGCTGGAACCGGCTGTGCTCGGCGGCGGGGAACACCCAGCGCGCCGACTGGAGCTGCGGCACCCGGCGCAGGCGCTGGACCCACGAGGTGTCGATCAGGTCCTGCTCGGTCGCCTCGCCCGGGATCGCGCCCGGGCGCGTGTAGAGGATGTAGTGGTGGATGGGGTCGGCGATGAGGCCGCGCCCCTGGTACGTGTCGGCGGCGCCTTTCACCGCGTCACGGCTCGTGCCGCCGGTAGAGCGTGTGGCGGTCGATCGAGGGCACTTTGATGACGCGCACGCGGTCGTCACGCCGCACCGCCACGTCGATCAGGTCGCCCGCGCGCCGGGACCAGAGCTCGGCGTAGAACTCCGCCTGGGACTGGACGGCCACCCCGTTCACCCGGACGATCCGGTCGCCCCGCACGACGCCCGCGCGCGCCGCGGGCCCGAGGGGCGAGACCTCGCTGACGAGGAGCCCGCCGTGGGCCTCGACCGTGTAGAGGCCGAGCCACGGGCGCGGCGGCCGGCTCACGATCCGCCCCGCCCCGATCAGCTCGTCCTTCCCGGCCACGAACTTCTCGATGGGGATGGCGAGGTTCTCGTACGGCGGCTCGCCGAGCCGGAGCGAGGCGACCCCGACGACCTCCCCCCGCTCGTTGACGACCGCGCTCCCGCCCCACTGCGGGCTCGCCGGCGAGATCACGAAGGCGCGATCGAGCATGTACTCCCAGTACGCGGAGAAGCGTCGGATCGCCTCCAGCTTGCCGACGACATGCACGAGGTCGCCGTCGTCGTCGATGCCGACCGTGCCGGTACGCATCCCGGTCACGGCCTCCTCCGACCGCCCGAGCGTCGCGGCGGGCCACGGCCCCGGTCCCTCGAGCTTGACCACGCCTAGCCCCGCATCGAGGTCGAGCCCCACGAGCCGTGCGCCCACCGTACGGCCCTCCAGCCCGTGCGCCTCGATCGCGACGGCGTCCAGCAGGAGGTAGCTCACGGTGAGAACGTAGCCGCGCGCGTCGAAGATGATGCCGCTCCCTGACCGCCGGGCGCCGAGCCGAAGCGACGAGGGGGCGCCCTCGGCGTTCCGGACTTTGAGCGCCACGATCGAGGGCGCGACACGCTGGACGTAGGACGGGAGCGCCGAGACCTCCCCGGGGGGCACGCGGTGCTCGCTCGTCGCGGGCGCGGTCAGCGCCCGGCCCGGGAGTGCCGCCGCCAGCGCGAACGCCAGCAGCACCCGTGGCCACGTCGACCCGTGGATGTCCATCACCGCTGCCCGTACTGCTTGGCGTAGTACGCCCGGAACTCGCCGGACTTGAGCGGTCGCCACCACGCGGGGTGCTCACGGTACCAGGCGACGGTCGCCGCGAGCGCGTCGCCGAACCGATGGCGCGGCGACCAGCCAAGCTGGCGCATCTTCTTCGAGTCGAGCGAGTACCGCCGGTCGTGGCCCGGTCGATCCTTCACGGGCTCGATCAGGGTCTCGGGCTTCCCGAGCAGATGGAGGATCTGGCGCGTCAGCACGATGTTCTCCACCTCGTGGCCGCCGCCGATGTTGTAGACCTCGCCCTCCGTCCCCTTCCGAAGGACGAGGTCGATCGCCGCGCAGTTGTCGAGCACGTAGAGCCAGTCGCGGACGTTCCGCCCGTCGCCGTAGAGCGGCAGCGACCGGTCCTCGAGCGCGTTGGTGATGAACAGCGGGATCATCTTCTCGGGGTACTGGCACGGCCCGAAGTTGTTGGACGAACGCGTGACGAGCACCGGCGTCCGGTGGGTGTGCCAGTAGGCGAGCGCCAGGAGGTCGCCGCCCGCCTTCGAGGCCGAATACGGATTCGAGGGACGCAGGGGGTCGCTCTCCCGCGACGAGCCGCGCTCCACCGAGCCGTACACCTCGTCGGTCGAGATGTGGACGAAGCGCGGAATCCTGAGGTCCTTCACCGCCTCGAGCAGGGTGAACACGCCGAAGACGTCGGTCCGCAAGAATTCGTCGGGCTCCATCAACGAGCGATCGACATGGGTGCAGGCGGCCAGGTTGACGACCGCGTCCACACCGTGCGCGACGTCGCGGACGAGCTTGGCATCGCAGATATCGCCGTGGACGAACGCGTAGCGCGGGTCGGACTGGACGTCGGCGAGGTTAGCCGGATTGCCCGCGTACGTGAGCTTGTCGAGGTTGACGACGGTGTCGTCGGGGTGGGACGCGAGGAGGTACCGGACGAAGTTGGAGCCGATGAATCCGCTGCCGCCGGTGACGAGCAGCCTCACTCCCTACCCCCGCGTCACGTCCCACACGTCGGCGCCCGCGTAGTCCCACGGCAGGCGTCCCTCGTCGCACGTCGCGGGCTCGGGCGAGAAATGGAGATCGGTGAAGTAGATGACCCGCCCCCTCGCCTCGCCGAGATTCCGCAGGCCGTGGGCCACGCCGGGCGGGATGCGCAGGAGCCGCGACGCACCGTCGCCGAGCATGAGGCGCATGCGCGCGCCCTCTGTCTTTCCGCCCTGGCGGACGTCGACGAGGACGACGAGCATGCGGTCACCCGGGGGCACGAACCAGACGTCCGTCTGGCGAGTGTGGAGGTGGAACGCCTTGATCGCTCCGGGGCTGAGCTCGCTGTAGTTGATCTGGCGCAGCGTGAAGCCCGCGAGGGCCGCGGTGCGTCCGTCGCTGAGCCGCGCGAGCTCGGTCAGCGTCCCGCCGTCGTCGGCGAATCGCTTGAGCTCGACGACCTCGACGCCGTCGATGGACGGCCCGGGCCCGTAGGACTGGACGTGGAAGGCGCGCTTCGCGTGGGGCGTGAATTCCATCGGCCCGAGCTCGATCTTACGGCTCCGACTCGATCAGGCGCAACAGGTACTGCCCGTAGGAGTTGTCCTTCATCGGCTTGGCGACGCGGACGACGTCGTCCGCCGTGATGTAGCCCATGCGGTACGCGATCTCCTCGATGCAGGCGACCATGAGTCCCTGGCGTTCCTCGATCGTCTGGATGAACGTCGAGGCCTGCAGCAGCGCCTCGTGCGTCCCCGTGTCGAGCCACGCGATTCCCCGGCCCAGCTTCTCGACGTGGAGCTGCCCGTGGCCGAGGAAGGCCCGGTTGACGTCCGTGATCTCGAGCTCGCCGCGCGCCGACGGCGTGAGACCCGCCGCGATCTCCACGACCCGGTTGTCGTAGAAGTAGAGCCCCGTCACCGCGTACGGTGAGCGTGGCCGGGCCGGCTTCTCCTCGAGACCGACCGCCCGGCCCGTCGCGTCGAATTCGACCACGCCGTAACGCTCGGGATCGCGGACCCAATACGCGAACACCGTCGCCCCCGAGGCACGACTCGACGCATGCTTGAGATAGTCGGGAAACCCGTGGCCGTAGAAGATGTTGTCGCCGAGCGCCAGCGCGACGCGATCGCGACCGATGAAACCCTTGCCGATGATGAAGGCCTGGGCCAGGCCTTCGGGACGCGGCTGCACTTCGTAGCGTCAGCGGGAAGAGGCGGCTGCCCGAGCCGCCGGCGAGGATGATCCCCTTCATGGAATTCGCCATGGATTTTTGAGAGTATAGCAGCCGTTTCCGTCCGACCGGAAATAGGGATAATATCGGAATCATGAAGACCCTGAAGGACATGCTCGCGGAGGCGCGGCAGGTCGTTCCCGAGGAAGGCCCCGCCGAGCTTCAGCGCCGTCTCGCGTCGGGTGAAAAGCTGGTCGTCATCGACGTTCGGGATCCCGACGAGTACCGCGACGGCCATCTCGAGGCGGCGACCAACATCAGTCGCGGCTTCCTGGAATTCAGGGTGGGCACCGCGGTCACCGACCCATCGACGCCGATCGTCCTCTACTGCCAGACGGGGCTCCGCTCGATGCTCGCGGCGAAGGCGCTCAAGGAACTCGGCTACGCGACCGTCATCAACCTGCAGGGCGGCTACCAGAAGTGGGTGCAGTCGGGACTCCCGGTCGTCCGCGAGGTCCCGATGACGGCCGACCAGATCCAGCGCTACAGCCGCCACTTCCTGCTCCCGCAAGTGGGGGACAAGGGGCAGAAGAAGCTCCTCCGCTCGAAGGTACTGCTCATCGGCGCGGGCGGGCTCGGCTCGCCGATCGCGCTCTACCTGGCGGCCGCGGGCGTCGGGACGCTCGGGCTGATGGACGGCGACGTCGTGGATCTCACGAACCTGCAGCGCCAGGTGCTCCACACGACGGCGGACATCGGCAAACCCAAGGTCGAGTCCGGCACGCGCACGCTCAAAGCGCTGAACCCCGAGGTGAACGTGATCCCGTTGCCGATGCGCATCACCGCGGCCAACGTGATGGACGTCATCCGTGACTACGACCTGATCGTCGACGGTTCCGACAACTTCGAGACGCGCTACCTCGTGAACGACGCGTGCTTCCTCGCCGGCAAGACGAACGTCCACGGCTCGATCTTCCAGTTCGAGGGTATGGCGACGGTCTTCGCGCCGAACGAGGGGCCTTGCTACCGCTGCCTTTATCCCACGCCGCCGCCGCCCGGTCTCGTGCCCTCCTGAAGCGAGGCTGGCGTCCTGGGCGTGCTCCCAGGAGTGATCGGGCTGGTGCAGGCGACCGAGGTGGTGAAGCTCCTGCTCGGGATCGGCGAGCCGCTGGTCGGGCGCCTCCTCACGTACGACGCGCTCGGGATGCGGTTTCGCGAGGTCAAGCTGCGCCGTGACCCGAAGTGCCCGCTCTGCGGCACGGCGCCGACGATCAAAGACCTCTCCATCCACGGCAACGGCGGCGGGGCCTGCGAGATCACGAGCGAGCACCACACCGCGGTCGGCGTCGCCCCTAAAGCCGGCGGCTGATCCTCAGTCCGCTGGATCCCGTCGACCCTTTGGCCCGCCGCGACGCGCTCGACGCGTGGCGGGCGGCGGGACGGCGGGGTCGACGGCACCGACCGGTCTGCCGTCGCGCCCCGAGTCCTCCACCTGCTCCGCTTGGCGGCGAGCGAGCCTTTGGGCGATGGGGTCGCCACCACGCGCGGAGGTCAGCTGAACGCGCAGTCGTGTGCGGCTCTTGGCCATGAGTTGAGCGTCGTGCAAGTCAAACTCCATCGGTGCGAGACCAAGCGAATCCGGAGCTTGGGCCGCCCAGCGAGCGCCCACTTTGGCACCCCCCCGCCAGCCCGGCGCGTCCGCCTGGCACCCCGTCACCGGCGCGTGAGCGCGCGATGACCCGCTCCCTCGGCGCGTCGCTCCCATCCCGGCTCGTCGAGCGCCTCGGACAGCGCGACCCGGCTGCGCATCTGGGCGTCGCGCTCCCCTTCGTCACGGTCGACGGGAATGGCCGCCCGCACCCGATGCTCCTCTCCTACCTGGAGGTGCGCGCCTACGACGCGCGGACGGTGGGTCTCGTGATCGGTGGGAGGAGCCGCAGCGCCCAGAACCTGGCCGAGCGCCGTGCGGGGACGCTCCTCGTGATCGAGCCGGACGCGACCGTGTACGTGAAGCTCCGCGCCGTGGACGGGCCGCTTCCGGTAGACGGCGGCGGCGAGTACGGGCTCGGCTATTTCCTCCTCGAAGTGGAGGAGGTGCTCGAGGACGCGGCCGCAGATTGGGAGGGCGGCATGCGGATCACCGGCGGGATCCGGTACTCGCCGCCGCCCGCGCTCGACGCGCCGTGGGCGCGGGCGACGCTCGCGGCGCTCGCCACGCCCCGCGCGCGCGCCTGACTACTCCTTCGGCGCCTCGGGGCGCGGCGCGTCGGGCTTGGGCTCGTCGGGCCGCGGCGGCCGCCGGGGCCGCTCGGGCCGCGGGCCCTCGCGCTCCTGGTAGAGCCCGATCGTCACCTCGACCTCGGTCTCCAGCCCGTCCCGCAGCAGCGTCATGCGCACCTTCTTGCCCACCGGCGTCGTCGAGACCACGCGCTGCAGATCGCGCGGCCCCTCGAGCGCGGTGCCGTCGAACCCGACGATGACGTCGTTCGCGCGCACCCCACCGCGCTCGGCGGGCTCGCCCGGCATGACGTCGCGGACCAGCACGCCGCGCGGCTCGCGCAGCTTGAGCCGCTCCAGATCGTCCTCGGTGACCTCCGCGATGGACACGCCGAGCCAGCCCCAATCGACCCTGCCCTTCGCGGCGAGTTGCGGGATGATCTGCTTGACCAGATTCGCCGGGATCGCGAAGCCGATCGAGCCGTTGCGCGCCGCCATGCTGTTGACGCCGATCACCTCGCCCGCCATGTTCACCAGCGGGCCGCCGGAGTTCCCGGGGTTGATCGCGGCGTCGGTCTGGATGAAATCGAAGCCGGGCGCCGCGACGACGAGGGGCGCGCCCTTGCGGCTGACGATGCCGAACGACACGCTCTGCTCGAGGCCGAACGGGTGGCCGAGCGCCAGCACGAATTCGCCGACACGCAGCCGGTTCGAGTCGCCGAGCGGCAGCACGGTGAGGTTCGTCGCCCCGTCTATCTTGATCAGGGCGAGGTCCACGCGCGTGTCGCGGCCCGCGACGTTCCCGGCGAAGCGCCGTCCGTCGGAGAGCCGCACCTGGATCGTCTCGGCACCCTCGACCACGTGAGCGTTGGTGACGATGAGCCCGCTCGGCTCGATGATGAAGCCCGAGCCGGTCGCGCGCTGTGGCTCGTCCGGCTCCTCGCGCGAGGCCTCCCCCGGCGCGCGGCGAACGCGCACGTGCACGAGCGCGGGCTTGAGATGCTCGGCGAGGTCCGCGAGCAGCGCGTTGACGCGCTGGAGCTCCGGCGCGGCGGTGGGATGGGCGGCCTCACGCCCGCGCACGCCCCGGCTGTCGGCACCGGTCGGGCCGGCGCACCCGAACGAGAACGCGACGGCGAGCATCAGGACGACAACCGCGATCGGTCGGGACATCGCCATCCGGACCCTCCTCATGGCGGCGCTTCTCCGAGTATACGCTGGCAGGTCGTAACGTCCGCCCTCTTCGACGAGCTAGCGCGAGACTTCACGAACGAGGTGGGGGAGCTCCGGAATGAGGAGTTTCTCGAGCGCCAGGCGGCAGGCATTCGGCGACCCCGGGAGCGAGACGACGATCCGCTGCGCACGGACGCCGAGCTGCGCGCGCGACAGCATCGCCGCGGCGCCGATTTCCGCGTAGGAGAGCATGCGGAAGAGCTCGCCGAAGCCGGGCAGACGCTTGTCGAGCAGCGCCTCGATCGCCTCGAACGTGGAGTCGCGCGACGTGATCCCGGTACCACCCGTCACGATCACCGCCTGGACCCGCCCGTCCGCGCACGTCTCGCGCACGACGCGCTGAACGTCGACGGGCTCGTCGCGCACGATCGTCGACCCGACGACCTGGTGGCCGGCGCCGTTGAGGAGCTCACGGATCAGCGCGCCGCTCGTGTCCGTCTCGGACGTCTTCGTGTCGGAGACGGTGAGCACCCAGCAGCCGATGCTCTTCGGCGCGTGGGACTTGTGCTCGCGTGGGGTGGCCGCAGGGTCGGTCATTGGGCGCCATACGCACGGTCGAGCAACTCCACGAGGTGGAGCACCCGGACACCCGACCGGTGAGCGGCGAGCCCGGCCTGGATCTGGAGAATACAGCCCGGATTGGCGGTGACGACGGCCCCAGCGCCGGTCGCGAGAATGTGACTCACCTTCCGGTGCAGCAGGCGCGTCGCCATCTCGGGCTGCGTGAGGTTGTAGATGCCAGCCGAACCGCAGCACCAGTCGGACTCGGTGAGCTCGACGACCTTGAGCCCGGGGATCTGAGCGAGGAGCCGGCGCGGCTCGTTTCGGATTTTCTGGCCGTGCACGACGTGGCAGGGGTCGTGATAGGTCACCGTGATCGGCACGGGCGAGAGCGGCCCACGAAGCGGCTCGCCCGCCAGGAACTCCGCGAGATCGCGGACCGAGGCGGCGAAGCGCGTCGCGCGCTCCGCATACGCCGGATCGGCGGCGAGCAGGTGGCCGTACGCCTTCATGTGAGCGCCACAGCCGGAGGTGTTGACGATCACGGCATCCGCCCGCGCGGTCTCGAAGGCGTCGATCGTTCGGCGCGCCAGATCGAGCGCGCGCGCGTGGTCGCCGCCGTGGGCGTTGAGCGCGCCGCAGCATCCCTGGCCCTCGGGCACGACGACCTCGCAGCCGTTCTTCGCGAGCACGCGCGCGGTCGAGCGGTTGTGGGCGCCGAAGACGACCGCCTGGACGCACCCGGTCAGCACGGCGACGCGGGCGCGCCGGGCACCCTCGGCGGCGATGCGCGGCGGCAGCGGCGCCCGCTCCGCCCTCGGGGGCAGCGGGGGCAGCAGCGCCTCCCACGCCGGGAGCGTCCCCGGCAGGATCCGCACGATCCCGCTCGAGCGCACGAGGAACTGCAGACCGCTGGCCTGATAGAGGCGGAGCCCCGCTGCGGCGAGGGCGAGGATCCGGGGATGGCCGAGGAGCAGACCGAAGTTGAGCCAGCGGAAAAGACGGCGGAGGGGGGAGCCCGGCCGCACGCGCTCCATCTCGGCCTTGGCGGCCTCGATGAGCCGACCGTAGGGCACGCCGGCCGGGCAGACCGTCTCGCACGCGCGGCAGTCGAGGCAGAGCGAGAGATGGCTCGCCACCGAGTCTGTGAGCGCGATCCGCTCCTCCGCGAGTGACTTGATGAGGAAGATGCGGCCGCGCGGCGAGTCCATCTCCGTGCCGAGCTCGGCGAACGTGGGGCAGGAGGCGAGGCAGAGCCCGCAGTGGACGCACTGGTTGACGCCCTCGACGGAGAGCCCGTGGAGCGCGAGCCGTCCCGGGCTTTGCGTGGGCGACCCCTGGATCGTGTGCGCCATCGGTCCCTTTCTATGAAGGCGGAGCTGACCTAGATGCCGGCGACGAAGCGACCCGGGTTCAGCACGTTCTTCGGGTCGAGCTCGGCCTTGATCCGTTGCATGATGCGGCCGGCCGCGCCCGCGTCGTCCCAGACGGGCACCTGCGCCTTCACGGCGAGCGGCGCCCACTCGAGCGTCGCGTGGCCGCCGCCCGCACGCGCCATCTCACGCCACTCGGCGAGCACCGCCGCGATCGGCGCCGGCTCCGCCGGCTCGTGGCCCGTGGCGAGCGCCGCGCTCACCACGCCGACACCCGCGCGCGCCGCCCACGCCGTCCCGAGCCCCCGCGCCCGCGCGACACCCGAGCCTTGCTCCATCAGCTCGGCGACCTGCGTCGGCAGCACGCCGAACGCCATCACGGCCGTCGCGACCGGGAACGCCGCGCGCGCCGCCATCGCGAGCCTCGACCACGCGGCCGCCTCGAGCGGCTGAGCCTCCCGCCCGCCGCATGCCCGGACCAGACGCGTGAGCTCCGCGCACTGCCAGGCCACCTGCTCCTCGAGCCCGTCGAACCCCACGACCAGCGCCGTGCCGGCTGGTGCGACGGCGGCGGCGGCGGTCGCGTCGAGAAGTTCGACGGCGTTTGGGATCAGGTCGCTGGCCATGACGGCCTTCACGGCGGCCCCCGCGTCCTTGAGACGATCGAAGCCGACGCACACCAACCGCTCGTCGTCCGGAATTGGCCGGAGCTTGAACGTCGCCTCGACGATGACTCCGAGCGTGCCGTAGGAGCCGATGAAGAGCTTCGGCAGGTCGTAGCCCGCGACGTTCTTCACCACCTTGCCGCCGCCCTTCACGACCGTACCCTCGGCCGTCACGACCGTGACGCCGATGAGCAGATCGCGCGCTGTCCCGTAGAGGTGCCGCCGCGGCCCCGACGCGTCCGTCGCGAGCACGCCACCGATCGTCGCGCGCTCCGCATCCGCCGGATCGAGCGAGAGCCACTGGCCGCGGTCACGGAGCGCCGCTTGGAGCGCCGCCACCGTCGTGCCCGCCTCGACCGTGACCGTGAGGTCGCCCGGCGCGTGCTCCAGGACGCGGTCCAGGCGACGGAGCCCGAGCACGAGCCCCGCGCGCGCCGAAGGCATGCCGACGGACGCCGCCGTGCCGCCGCCCCACGGAGTCACCGACAGCCCGGCCTCGGCGGCCAGCGCGATGGCCGAAGAGACCTCCTCGATCGAGCCGGGGAAGACGGCGGCGTCGGGCGTGCGGCCCTCGACCACGTAGGGGGAGAGCTCGACACCCGTCAGAACGTTCGACGGGCCGACGATCGTGCGTAGTCTCTCGAGCAGGCCGTCCTGCACGAGCCGAAGCCGCCCGCGCTAGAAGCGCTGGGCCAAGCCCTTTTCCTCGATCGCGTGCGGCCGATAGGCGACCGGCCCGACCTCGACGCAGGACTTCTTCGTGGGGAAGACCTTGCCCGGGTTGCAGAGCCCCGTGGGGTTGAACGCGTGCTTGAGCCGCTGCATGAGCGCGAGGTCGGCCGTGGAGAAGATGAACGGCATGAAGTCGATCTTCTCCAGGCCGATGCCGTGCTCGCCGGAGATCGAGCCGCCGACCTCCGCGCAGACCCTCATGATCGCGCCACCCGCCGCCACCACGCGCGCCTCCTCGCCCGGCTTGCGCGGATCGTAGAGGATGTTCGGGTGGAGGTTGCCGTCGCCGGCGTGGAAGACGTTCCCGACGCGCAGGCCGTGAGCGGCGACGATCTCGTTGACGCGGCCGAGCACGTACGGGAGCTTCGTGCGCGGGATCACACCGTCCATCACCATGTACGCGGGCGACACGCGACCGTAGGCGCCGAACGCGGACTTGCGCCCCTTCCACAGGAGCGCGCGCTCGGCCTCGTCCCGTGCGGTGCGGATCTCGCGGGCGCCCGAGTCGCGGCACGCCGCGATGATCCGCTCGGCCTGCGCCTCCATGCCGACGGCGAGGCCGTCCAGCTCGACCAGCAGCGCGGCGGCCGCGTCGCGCGGATAGCCGCAGCCGAACGCGTCTTCGACGGCCTGGATCGTCAGCTGGTCGATCATCTCCACGGCGGCGGGCACGAGCCCGCGCGCGATGATGGCCGACACCGCCTCGGACGCCCGGTCGACGTGGTCGAAGACCGCGAGCACCGTCTTGACCGCCTGCGGCTTCCGCAAGATGCGCACGACGACCTTCGTGGCGATCCCGAACGTGCCCTCGGAGCCCACGAACACGCCGGTGAGGTCGTAGCCGGGCGCCGAGCGCGTCTTCCCGCCGAGCCACACGATCTCGCCGTCGGGCATCACGACTTCGAGACCGAGCACGTGGTTGGTCGTGACGCCGTACTTCAGCGTGTGGGGGCCGCCCGAGTTGTTGGCGATGTTCCCGCCGATCGTGCACGCTTGCTGGCTCGAGGGATCGGGCGCGTAGTAGTAGCCCTTCGGTCCGACCTTCCAGGACAGGTGGAGGTTCACGAGGCCCGGCTCGACGACCGCGAGCTGGTTGTCGTAGTCCACCTCGAGGACGCGGTTCATCCGCATGAGGGAGATCACGATGCCGCCCTCCGCGGGGAGGCACCCGCCCGCGAGCCCCGTGCCGGCGCCGCGCGCCACGAAGGGCACCCCCTCGCGGTTTGCGAGCCGGACGACCGCCGCCACGTGCGCCGCGGACGTCGGGAACACGACGAAGTCCGCCAGCGCCCGGAACAGCGTGAGGCCGTCGGACTCGTACACGAGCAGCTCGTCGGGGTCGGAGAGCACCGCTCCCGCGCCGAGGATCGACTCAAGCTCCCGGCGGAGCTGGACCTTACGGTCGGGCGTCAGCGTCGGCATAGCGCGTGAAGGGATTGTAACCGCGTTCCACGTCCGCTTCAAAGCTAGGCGGCTTCGGTCCGCGGCGTGTAGCCTGCGATCTCCGCTGCTATGAAACTGCTTGACAGCCTTCTGCGTGGGCAGTCGTCGCCTGTCGGCAGCGCCTGGTGGAGACCGCCCCAGCGGTCCACAGAAGCCGGCAGATTCCGCCGCAGTGGGTTCGTCAGAAAAAATGTCGAGCGCGCCGCGATCGTCGATTGGCGCGTCTCCCCGGTGGCTCCGAACCTCGGGTGTAGAGTCGCCCCAGCAGAAGGGGGGTTCGCCATGGCAACATTCTCACTGGATCGGCTAGGTGACGAGATCGCCGAGTTGTCGGCCCACCTCGACGCCGCGACCGCCCGCCTCCTCGAGCTCATTC
>WNFW01000020.1_pt1 | contig 98974 bp, 94 predicted proteins | sample 5400131 | NCBI WGS metagenome assembly WNFW01 (sample SAMN13153362, study PRJNA577476) | soil metagenome | isolation source: 20 cm soil or saprolite under grassland replicate 1 | place: USA:California | collected 2016-06-15
TGCCAGCTTCGGGCTGTGGAGCAGCATGCTGAACGGCCCCCGCACGTTACCGAAGACGTTCACGACCGCGTCGACGACGGCGTGGTGCGCGGCGGGCACGTCGGACTTGCCGATGATCGGAGCGACGCGAGGCATGATGAGCTCCTTTCTATCAGGGCGCCTTGAGCTTCAGATCCTCGTAGGGCGCGGAGTAGGCGAAGCCCTTGATGTGATCGACGCACGCTTCCTCGACCCGCGGCCCGACGCCCCAGAGAAACGCCAGCTCGTAGATGGGGATGTGTAGCACCCGGTCGTACATGACCTGCTGGATCTGATGGAGCATGGCTTCGCGCTTCTTCCGGTCCAGCTCTCGGCCCTGGCGCTGGAAGAGGTCCTCGATCTCCGGCACGACTCCGGACGCGTAGATGCCGTTCCGCGTCGCGTAGACCTCGATGCGGGTCGCGGCGTTGCCCGCGGGAGCCCCGAGTCCCATGATGACGCCCTTGATCTTGTGCTCGCGCCAACCGGTGAGGAAGGCGGCGCGCTCCATCGTGCGCACGCGCGTCCGGATGCCGACCGCCTGGAGGTAGCCGCCGATCGCCTCGGCCAGCGAGAAGAACGGGGGAAATGGCGTGAGGTCGCCCGCGTCGAAGCCCGAGGGATACCCGGCCTCGGCGAGGAGATGCCGGGCGCGCGCCGGGTCATAAAGCGGCGGTCCATAGGCTCGCGCAAAGTCCAGGACTCGCGGGACAAGGCCCCCGGTCGGAAGCGAGAGCCCGAGAGTCTCCGCCTGGTTGAGGGCGTTGCGGTCGAGGGCGTGGCTGGCGGCCAGCCGCACCCGCCGGTCGTGCCACGGGGACTTTGGATTCCACTGCTCCGGCAGGTCGAGGAAGACGACGCCGGGAGGCTTGGCGGCGGTCAGGCGCAGCCCCGGCGTCCGCCTGATCTCCTCCGCCACCGGCCCGCTCAGCAGGTAGACGATGTCCACGTCGCCCGCCTTGAGGGCGGCGGCGCGCGTGGTCTCGTCGGGCATGCTGCGGAAGACGAGCCGCTTGACGGCGGGAGTCTTGCGCCAGTAGCCCTCGAAGGCCTCCATGATCAGATCCACGCCCGGCGTGAAGCTCACCACGCGGTACGGCCCGGCGCCCACGGGCGCCTTCTTGAAGCCGTCGTCGCCCACCTTCTCCACGTATCGCTTTGGCACGATCCACGCCGCCCCGGTGGCGGAGGTGCCATAGAAGGTCATGAAGTCTGGCCACGGCTCCTTCAAATGGAACCGCACCCGACCCGGATCGACGACCTGGACCTCCCGCACTCGGTCCTTGAGGAGCTTGGCCGCGGCGCCGTGGTACCGGTCGAACGAGAACTTGACGTCCTCCGCCGTCACCGGATCGCCGTTGTGGAACTTCACCCCGCGCCTCAGGATAAACTCGTACGTCAGCCCGTCCCTCGACGCCGTCCAAGACTCGGCCAGGCTCGGTGTGTTGTCCCCGGCCGGCATCGGCTTCACCAAAGCGTCGTGGATGGCATACAGCACCATGAACGGAGTGATGAACGCCTCGGTGTCGCTCGGGTCGAGCCAGCGCGTGGCCAGGGTGACGTGGACCCCCCAGGTCAGCGTCCCCTCGGGGCCGGCCGCGGCGAGCCCGAAGAAGGCGGAGAGCAGCAGCAGGACCCCCAGCGTGACGATCCTCATGGCGCCTCCCGTCCGCTCATGGTAGTCCAGAGCTACCGAGCGCGGACATGAACGTCTCACAAAGGAGGGGCTCATGGAGTTTCATGGCGTAGACGCGAAGACTCAGTTCAAGCGCATGCGGGAGCTCGCGCCGGAGGCGTACAAGGCCTTCCTCGAGTTCGACGCGAAAGCGTTCAAGGACGGAGTGATCCCCGGCAAGACCAAGGAGCTCATCGCGCTCGGCATCGCCCCGGAGACGACGTTCGTCGCGATGGCGATGGCCGCGGGCGCGGCGTGGAGTCACGGTGGGCTCGCTCTCCAGTGTCTTCAGGAGCACAAGAGATGAGGCCGCTCAGTCGTGTATGCTGAAAGTGAGGAGAGTGGGGCCCATGAGCGAGTGCAAGCACGGCTTGAAGCACGGGTGTGTCTACTGTCACGGGCACACGACGGCAGCGCCAAAACAGCCGAGCCAGAAGAAGCCGCCCAAAGCCTCCCGACTGTCGGAAAAGATGAACGACCGGATGACGGCCCTGAAGCGGCGTCTGCGAGAGCTCCGCGGCGAGTGAGTCAACGTCGCGGCAGGGAGACGCCGGTCTGGATGGCCCGCCAGACGCGCTCCGGCGTCGCCGGCAGCTCGATGTGCTCCACGCCCAGTGGGGCCAGCGCATCCACGATCGCGTTGACCACGGCGCCGAGCGCGGGCGTCGTGCCGCCTTCGCCCCCGCCTCGTAGCCCGAGCGGATTCGACGTCGACGGCACTTCGCTGATCTCCGTCGTGAACGCCGGCAGCATGTCGGCGCGCGGGAGCGCGTAGTCCATGAAGGTCGCCGACTGCATCTGGCCGGTCACGGCGTCGTAGTGACAGTGCTCCCACAGCGCCTGCCCGACGCCCGCCGCGATGCCGCCGTGGATCTGGCCGTGCAGGATCATCGGATTGACGGCGCGGCCGCAGTCGTCGACTGACGTGTAGCGCACGAGCTCCACCGCCCCGGTCTCGGGATCGACCTCGACCTCGCACACGGCGGAGCCGTACGGAAAGGACGGCACGGGCATGGTCTCGTCGCTCATGCCCGCGAGCGGCCCGCGCAGCGCCTCGGGCGCATCCTGCCGGAGCGCGGCCGCGGCCACCTGGAACAGGTCGGCCGAGCGGTCGGTGCCCCTCACGGCGAAGCGCCGCGTCGAGAAGTCGATGTCGGCCTCGGCGGCCTCGAGCAGCCACGCGGCGATGCGCGTGCCCTTGTCGACGATCACATCGGAGGCCTTGGCCATGACCACGGCGCCCAGACGCATCGAGCGGCCAGAGTGCGAGCCCCCGCCGACGGACGCCACGTCGGTGTCGCCGGTGATCAGCCTCACCCGCTCCAGGCCCACCCCGAACCACTCGGCGATGAGCTGCGCGAAGCTCGTCTCGTGGCCTTGCCCGGCCGACAGCGTGCCGAGCACGACGTCGATCCGCCCCTCGGGGCGCACCGTGATCTCGGCGCGCTCACGCGGCGCACCGGTATTGAGCTCGATGTAGTTCGCGAGACCGATCCCGCGATAGCGGCCACGCCGGCGCGCCTCGGCCCGCCGCGCCTCGAACCCGGCCCAGTCCGCCAGCGCGACCGCGCGGTCCTGCGCCGCCGCGTAGTCGCCGCTGTCGTAGAGCAGGCCGAGGGGATTGCGATACGGCATCGCGCGGGCCGGCACCAGGTTACGCCGCCGCAACTCCACGCGATCGAATCCATGGCGACGCGCGGCGAGGTCGATGAGCCGCTCCATGACGAACAGGACCTCGGGACGTCCGGCGGCGCGATACGGGTACGTGGGCGACGTGTTGCTGAGCACCGCGCGGCCGGAGAGTGACGCCGCGGGGACACGGTAGACGCTCGGCAAGACCGCGATGCCCTTGGCGAGCGGGATGAACGACACGCCGTGAGCGCCGACGTTGCTCGTGTGGACGCCGCGCAGGGCGAGGAAGTTCCCCTCGGCATCGAGCGCGAGCTCCACCTGCGACACGAGATCGCGCGCATGGTAGTCGGTGAGGAATGCCTCCCGCCGCTCGCAGGTCCACTTGACAGGACGGCGCAGCCGCTTGGCGGCCCAGGCGACCAGCGCGAACTCGGGGTAGAAGGCGTTGCGAGTCCCGTAGTTGCCGCCGACCTCGCGCGCCACCACACGGACCGCGCCCTCCGGCACTCCGAGCGTGCTGGCGAGATCGCTCTTGATGCGCACCGAGCCACCCGAGCCCGCATAGAGGGTGTAGCGGCCGCCCGTCGCGTCGTACACGCCGAGCGCAGCGCGCGGCTCCATCGGCACGCCGGTGACACGGTTCACGCGCGTCTCGAGCCGCACCACGTGTGTGGCGTGCCGGAACGCGGCATCCGCCGCGGCTCGATCGCCGGCGACGGAATCGACGCACACGTTCGACTCGGTCTCCTCCCAGAGGAGCGGCGCCCCCGGGGCGGCGGCGTCGGCGGTGGCGGTCACCGCGGGCAGCGGCTCATAGTCCACGGCCACGCGCGCGGCGCCATCGCGCGCGGCCGCGGGCGTTTCGGCGAGCACGATGGCCACGGCCTCGCCCACGAAGCGCGCCCGGTCGGCGGGCAACGGCGCATGCGGGGCGACGAAGAACTCCGAGCCGTCGCGGCTCCGCAGCGGAACTTCGTGCGGGTTCGTCGGCACCGGGCGGTGCGGGATCGGCCGGAGACCGTCCGCCGCGGCGTGGGCACCGGTGAGGACGGCGATCACGCCCGGCGCCGCGAGGGCGGGGGCGGTATCGATGCCTCGGATGCGCGCGTGGGCGTGCGGCGAGCGCACCAGACACGCATAGGCCTGGCCCGGCAGGGTGAAGTCGTCACTGTAGCAACCCTTGCCGGTGAGGAGCCGCGCGTCTTCCGTTCGGCGAACCGGCTTGCCGATGCCCTCAGGCGCAGAACGGGCGCGGGAATGAAGGAACGACATCCTGCCCTCGGACGGGCATTCTACGCGAGCGCGGCGCGACTCGAGCAGTCGCTTGACACGGCTCCGCCGTTGAACGAGGCTCGTGCTCACCATGGCCACGACCAACGTCATCCGCGTCGGCAGTGTGGAAATCGTGTCGCTCTCGGACGGCACGCTCGAGTTCGACCTGTGCAACTTCTTCCCGACCATCCCGGAGGACCACTGGCGCCAGTACGCGTCGCACCTGACGGACGAGCACAAGGTCCGGTTCAATCTCGGCTCCTATCTGATCCGGTCCGGCGGGCGAACGATCCTCGTCGACACCGGGCTCGGCCCCAGGCCCGCCGACGCGCCCGACGTCCCGTGGGGCCGGCTCCTGCACGACTTTCAGGCCAACGGGGTGCGTCCGGAGGAGGTCGACATGGTCGTGATGACGCATCTGCACCGCGACCATGTCGGCTGGAACCTTCTCGCCCAGGACGGCAAGTACGTGCCCACCTTTCCGAATGCCCGCTACTGGATGAGCGCGAAGGACTGGGAGGTCTGCCACGAGCCCGAGGTGCAGCCCCAGCGCTTTCCGAACGCTCCCACCTGCGTCTGGCCGCTGGCCGAGCTCGGCCTGGTCGAGCTCATGCAGGGCGAGCATAGCCTGACGCGCGAGCTGACGGCCGTCCCGACGCCCGGCCACACGCCGGGCCACGTGAGCATCTTGATCACCTCGCAGGGGCAGCGGGCGCTGGTTCTGGGGGACGCGGCGCACAACCCGGTGCAGGTGCACGAGACCGACTGGGTCTCGCGCGCCGACATGGATCCGGAGCTGACCCGCCAGACGCGACGCGCCCTGATGGACCGCCTGGAGCGCGAGGAGATCATCGTCGCGGCCGGACACTTTCAGGCGCCCGGGTTCGGGAAGATCGTGCGCCTGCAGGGGCGCCGCTACTGGCGCGGACTCTAGATCATCGAAGGGGGTGGACGTTACGGCCCCCTCCGAGGGGAGCGTGCTAGAATCGCGCGCGTGCGCGTGACTCGACGAGTGCTGCTGACCGTCGTCATCGGCGCGCTGAGCGTCCTGCTCTCGGGCGGCCTCGCCGGCGACGCGGCCGCGCCGACCACGCCGGAGGGCGAGATGCGCTGGGCCCTCTACGTGACGCTGTCGCCGCTCTGGTTCGATCCGGGCGAGGTGGTGGGCCAGCTCACTCCGTTCTGGATCCTCTACGCCCTGCACGACGCGCTCGTGAAGCCGATGCCCGGCAACCTCATGAGCCCGAGCCTGGCCGAGTCCTGGACCGTGAGCCCGGATGCGCGGGTCTACGAGTTCAAACTGCGCGAGGGCCTCCGGTTTCACAACGGCGACCCCTTCACCGCCGACGACGTGAAGTTCAGCTTCCAGCGCTCGAAGGGCAAGGTCCTCCACGAGAAGGTCCGGGAGGTGACGGTCGTCGGTCCTCACCGCGTCCGGTTCACGCTGCACGAGCCCTGGCCGGACTTCATGAGCTTCTATGGCACAGTCGTGAGCGGCGCGGGATGGATCGTGCCCAAGAAGTACGTCGAGCAGGTGGGCAACGACGGCTTCAAGAGGCATCCCGTCGGGCTCGGGCCGTACAAGTTCGTGAGCCACACGCCGGGCATCGAGCTAGTCATGGAGGCCTTCGAAGGGTACTGGCGCAAGGTGCCCAGCGTGAAGCGGCTCATCTTCAAGAGTGTTCCCGAGGCCACCACCCGCTTCGCGATGCTCAAGCGGGGGGAAGTCGACGTCGCGTACCTCCTCGACGCGCCGCAGGCGCAGGAGGTGAAGCGTGATCCCGACCTGAGGCTCGCCTTCTCCGGGGGGATCGCGGTGTTCTTCTTCGACTTTCTCGACCAGTGGGATCCCACGTCGCCGTGGCACGACCGGCGCGTGCGGCTCGCCGCCAGCTACGCGATCGATCGCCAGGCCCTCTCCGAGGCGGAGACGTTGGGGGCCTCCAAGCCGGCGGGGAACTTCGTCCCGCGCCGGTTCGAGTTCGCCCTGCCGCTCGAGCCTCATCCCTACGATCCCGCGAAGGCCAAGCAGCTCCTGGCCGAGGCCGGGTACGGGAACGGCTTCGACGGCGGCGAGCTGCATCAGCTTCCACCCTATTTCTCGCTGGGCGAGGCGATCGTCGGCTATCTCTCAGCGGTGGGGATCAGGCTGAAGATGCGGCCCATGGAGCGCGCGGCGTACCTCTCGGCCCTGGCGGCAAAGAGGCTCAAAGGGGTCTGCGTCTGCAGCAGCGCGCTCTACGGCAACGCCGCCTCGCGGATGTCGGAAGTCTTCCCGAGCGACGGCGCGTATGCCTACGGCGGCTATCCCGACATCGACGCCCTCTACAAGCAGCAGGCCCGCACGACCGACCGGAAGAAGCGCGAGGCGCTGCTGCACCAGATCCAGCACCTCGTCCACGAGCGGGTGAGAATTGCCCCGATCTACGAGTACATCTGGCCGAGCGGCATCGGGCCGCGCGTGGCCGAGCCGGCCCTGATGCTGATCGACCCGTATCCCTGGTCCGCGCCGCTCGAAGAGGTGCGGCTCAAGAAGCGGTGAGGAGGTCAGGCGCGCATGACACGAGTCCTTCCACATCGCATCCGCGAGCAGCTCGTGTCCGTCTTTCGCGCCTGGTCCATGTCGGACGCGCACGCCGAGACCACGGCGGAGATGATGCTCGAGACCGACCTACGGGGCGTCGACTCCCACGGCATCTCGATGCTGCCGACCTATGACCGCGAGTTCCGGAGCGGCCGGCTCAACACGCGCCCGGTGTTCAAGACCGTGCGTGAGGGGCCGGCCACGGCGCTGATCGACGCCGATGCGTCGCTCGGTCATCCGGTGTCGGTGCGTGCGATGAACCTGGCCGTCGACAAGTGCCGCGAGACGGGCGTGGCCGTGGTGTCGGTGTTCAACTCGCATCACTTCGGCGCGGCCGGCTGCTACGCGAGGATCGCGGCGGAGCGCGGCGTGATCGGCATGGTGACCTCGGCCACTCGCGGCGTGTCGATGGTGCCGACGTTTGCCGCGGAGCCCATCATGGGAACCAATCCGCTGGCGTTCGCGGCCCCCGCGAAGCGCAACCCACCCTTCCAGCTCGACATGGCGACCACGACCGTCGCCGCCGGCCGCGTAAAGGTCCACAAGCTGAACCACTGGCCGCTGCCGCCTGGCTGGGTCGTCGACGGCAGCGGCCGACCGGTCACCGATCCGGAGGAGGCGTTCCGTTATGTCTTCGAACGGCCTGAGGGTGGCATCACGCCGCTCGGCGGCACGCGGGAGCTCGGCGGCCACAAGGGCTACGGACTCGCGGTGCTGGTGCATATCCTCGGCGGCACGCTGCCGGGCGCGTCGTTCTCGCCGATCCGCAACCGGACGCAGGGACCCGCGGATCCCCACAACATCGGGCACTTCTTCCTGGCGATCGACCCTCGCGCCTTCCGCGCCGACGGTGAGTTCGAGACCGATCTCGATCAGGTGATCGACGTGCTCCACAACGCGAAGCGCGCGGATCCCGCGCAGCCGGTCCGGGTCGCCGGCGACCCGGAAATGGCGACCCGCAGCGAGCGACTCCAGACCGGGGTGCCGGTCCCGGATGATCTGATGGACCAGCTCCGCGCGGTGGCGAAGAGCGCCGCGGTGCCGTTCGTCCTGGCGCCGTGATCGACGGCGCTCACCTCGCCTTCGGCACCGGCCAGCCCAGCCACTCGCAGATCGCCCGGCCCATGACCCATTCCTGATCCAGCGTCGAGAGCCAGGGGAGCTCCTCGGTGAACAGCGTCACGGCCTGGCGCCACGGGCACGTCAGCCGCGTCCAGTCGGTGCCCCAGAACATCCGCCGCGGGCCGAAGGCGTCATACACCTGCCGGATGTGCGTGTGGAGTCCGCGGAACGGATACGGCTCGGTGGAATAGCAGGGCAGGGCCGATGCCTTGACCGCGACATTGGGCCGGCGCGCCAGCGTGCAGAGCTCCGGGAGGCCGGCGAAGGCCTCGTCGTTCTTCTTGGCGGTGCCGATCGCCAGATGATCGATGACGAGCTTGAGTCCGGGATGGCGCTCGGCGATCCGGTCCACGGCGGGGATCGAGCCGGGAGGGAAGATCATCAGCGGGATCCCGGCGCGCTCGGCCGCCGGCCAGAGCCAGTCGGCGGTGCCGTCGGTGAGCCACGGCCTCTGAAGCTCGGTGTGAAAGGTGAAGCGCATGCCGAGCATACCGGGCTGTTGCTTCCACCCGTCGACGAGCTTCCGGCTCTCCGGCTTCTCGAGCGCGAGCCGGCCCATCACGGCGAACCGGTCCGGGTGCAGGCGGGCCGCCTCGAGGGCGAGGTCGTTGCGATCGCCCTCCCATGAGGGGGGCACGAGGACGACGCGATCGACACCGGCTTCCTTCGTGCCCCGGAGCACGAGGTCCTTGGTGACGGGGTAGGGCTTCTGCGCCTGATGCGCGCGCCCCGGCGGCCACGGGCGGTCAGGCGAGTCGGCGCCCCAGATGTGGACCTGCGCGTCGACGATCAGCATGCTATCCTCCCCGCCCCGAGCGGCCGGTTACTGCGCCGTCCATCCGCCGTCGATCACGAGCTCACTACCGGTCACGAAGGCGGACTCGTCCGACGCGAGGTAGAGGACGCCGTACGCGACCTCGTCGGGTTGTCCGTACCGTCCGAGCGGGATGCGCGCGAGCATGCGCTGGTACTGGGCCGGATCGCTCCGGCGCCGCTCCGTCATCGGAGTCACGATCGGGCCCGGGTGGACCGAGTTGGCCCGGATGGCGTCGCGCGCGTACTGCAGCGCCGTCAGCTTCGTCAGGAGCCGCACGGCTCCCTTGGAGGCGGAGTACTGGGGGCTGCTCTCCTCCATCCCGACCAGACCGAGCTGGGACGAGATGTTCACGATCGACCCGCCGCCAGCGCGGCGCATCGCGGGGATGGCGGCCCTGGTGCCGAGGAAGACCCCCTTGGCATTCACCGCCATGACGCGCTCCCAGGCCTCCACGGTCGTGTCCTCCACCCGGCTCGCCCCGCCGATGCCGGCGTTGTTCACGAGGACATCGAGCTTCCCGAAGCGGTCGACGGTCGCGGCGACGGCCCGTTCCCAGTCGCTCTCGCTCGTCACATCGAGCCGGACGAACAGCGCCTCGCCGCCCTTGGCGTTGATATCGTTCTCGACCGCGCGGCCTTCGTCCTCGAGGATGTCGGCGACGACGACCCGGGCGCCTTCCTGGGCGAAGAGCCGCGCCTCGGCGGCACCCATGCCACGCGCGCCGCCGCTGATGAGGGCGACCTTCCCCGCGAGCCTCACGCCCTCCGCCCGAGTGGCCCGCGCAGGAGCCGCCCGGGAAGCGCGCCCGTGTGCTTGCCGTCGCGCAGCAGGACCTCGCCGTTCACGATCGTCGCCGCGATCCCGCGCGCGCGTTGCACGAGCCGCCGGGCGCCGGCGGGGAGATCGTCGACGACCTCCGGCATCTCGGGGCTGATCGTGTCGGGGTCGAAGACGATCAGGTCGGCCGCGAAGCCCTCGCGCACGAGGCCGCGGTCGGCGAAGCCCCAGTGCGTCGCGGGCACGAGGGTCAGCATGCGCACGGCCTGCTCGAGGGTGAACGCGCGCTTCGCGCGCACCCAGTGGCTCAGGAGGTGGGTCTGGAGCGACGAGTCGATGATCTGCGAGACGTGCGCGCCGGAATCGGAGAACGTCACGACGGCGCGCGGGTGGCGCATCATCTCGAGCACGGCGTCTTGATCTTCGTTGGCGACCGGGTGGACGAAGAAACGCTCGAGGTCCCGCTCGAGCGCGAGGTCGATCATGGCCTCGGCCGGATCGACGCCGCGCTCGCGCGCGATCTCGGCCACGGTGCGATGCGGGCCGGCCACCGTGTCGAAGAGGAAGATCCACTCGTACGGGAACGGCCGCGCTTCGGTGCCGAGGGCCCGCCGCTCGGGGGTGTCGTGGGCGCCCGCGATCAGGCGGCGGCGCGTCTCGGGGTCGCGCAGGCGCTCTCGCTGCTCGACGAGCGGCAGCGCGCGAAACGGCTTCCACGCCGGGAGGTGGTCGAACGGCAACTGGGTCTTGAACGACAGCACGACGTTGAGCCCGCGGCTGTGCACCTGCGCGAACATGCGCCCGCCGGCGGCGGCCGTCTCGTCGAGCAGGTCCATGTAACGGCGCCACACCGCGGGCGCCTCCAGCCGGCTGAACATGCCCCACGTCACGGGGCGCCCCGTCTCGACGGCGAGATCGCGCAGGCGCACGTGATAGTCGCGGAAGGCGGAGGGATCGCTGAGCTCGCGGCCGACGGCCTCGCCCGCCAGCTCGAAGATGCCCGCGTTCATGTCGCCCATCACGCCGACGAGACGCCGCACCTCGTCCCACGTCGCGAGCCGGCTGGCGACCGGCCGGCCATCGGGCGTCTCGTGGATCGGCGAGCGCGAGGTCGTGAAGCCGATCGCGCCGGCGCGGATCGCGTCACGGAGCTCGCGCTCCATGGCGCGGAGGTCGTCCTCCGTCGCCGCCTGCTCGAACGCCCGCTCGCCCATGACGTAGGTGCGGAGCGCGCAGTGGCCGAGATAGCCCGTGTAGTTGATGCCCTTGGGCAGTCCCTCGAGACAGTCGAGAAACTCGGGGAACGTCGTCCACTTCCACTCGATGCCCGCCTCCATCGCCTCGGCCGCGATGTCCTCGGCGCGCTCGAGGTTCTTCACGACCAGATGCCGCTCGGACGCCGCGCAGGGGGCGAGCGTGAATCCACAGTTGCCCATCACCACGGTCGTGACGCCGTGCCAGCAGGAGCACGTGCCGAGCGGGTCCCAGAAGATCTGCGCGTCCATGTGGGTGTGGCCGTCGATGAAGCCGGGTGCGACGACCAGGCCGTCGGCGTCGATGACCTCGCGGGCGCGCTCACGGATCCGGCCGATCGAGACGATCCGGCCGTGCCGCACGGCGACGTCGGCGTGATAGCGGGGCAGGCCGGAGCCGTCGATCAGGACGCCGTTCTTGATGACGAGGTCGTAAGGCATGTCCGTTCCTCCTGCGAGCGGGGCAGCGCCCGGCCGCGTCGGGCCCTATCCTACTACTCCTCCTACGCCGCGACTACCGCGGCTGTCTCCGCACGGCGAGCCGATACACCCAGTTGTCCGCACCGAGGCCGTTGGCCTCGAGCGTCGCGCCGCTCATGATGACCGAGAACGAGATGGGTACGGCCGGCTGGCCGAAGCTCCCCGACAGGCTCGTCCCTTGCTCGGACCTCACGACGACTCCGGAACCCCCGAGGTCGCTTCCGCTCACGGCCAGTGACCAGCGGAGCCCACCGCCCTCCTCCGAGATTTGAAGGGTCGCGGGATACACCCGACGCGCCACGGTCGGGGGCGCGGGGCCGGTCAGTGTCCCGGTCCACGTGCCGGCGAGGACCGCGAGCGTCGGGTCACTCGGTGACTGCACGTTCGACGAGGTCGACAAGCTCGGTACTGGTGCGGCGGACGGTTGCGGCGGCGGCGCGTCGAGCCTCACGATGCTGTCGTCCTCGATTCCGCGAAACCAGTCCGGCGGAGGCGGGTCCTGAACCTGCGCACGGACCCACCCGTGGCCTCTCAGGCAGGCGCGATAGAAGTCGACGTGGACGATCCCGTAAGCCTTGTTCGCGCCCGTATACAGGGCGTTTTCCTGCGCGCACGCGCCGCTGTCCCGCGAGAAGTCGGCGAAGCTGGCGCCGGGCTTGTTCCAGTAGTGCTTCCCGCAGCCGACCAGGAACAGGCCGGCGACGCTCGCGATGAGGGCGCGTCTCATCGGGCTCCTCCTTCCCTCCTGTCTCGACGGGAGGGTACACAGTCTACCGCAGTCCACGCCGGCTACGCGCTCCCGCGCAGGCGGGGATCGAGCGCGTCTCGCAGCCCATCGCCCACGAGGTTGAAGGCGAGCACCGCGGCCATGATGGCGACGCCGGGGACCGTCGCCACGTGCGGCGCGACGAGGAGCACGTCGCGTCCGGTCGAGACCATGAGGCCCCAGGATGCTGTCGGCGGCTGGACGCCGAGACCCAGGAAGGACAGCGCCGCCTCCAGCAGGATCGCGTTCGCCATGAAGAGCGTGCCGTAGACGATGAGGCCGGGGAGGACGTTCGGAAAGATGTGACGCCGGAGCAGCGCCAGCGGCGGCGCGCCCAGGGCGCGGGCGGCGCCGACGTATTCCGTCTCCCGCAGCACCAGCACCGAGCCGCGGACCATCCGGGTGACCGCCGGTACGCCCCACACGCCGACGGCGATCGTGGTGTGGAGCACCCCAGGGCCGAGGGCCGCCACGATGGCGATCGCCAGGAGCAGGTAGGGAAAGGCGAGGAGGATCTCGATGCCGCGCATCAGCACCGCGTCCAGCCAGCCGCCCGCAAACCCGGCGGCGGTGCCGAGCAGGAGCCCGAAGACGAGCGCGATCGCCACCGAGTAGAGCCCCACCAACAGCGCGACCCTCGAGCCGTAGATCACGCGGGAGAGGATGTCACGCCCGAACTCGTCGGCGCCGAGCAGGTACTTGCCCCCGGGCAGCGCGCGCTTTTCGACGAGACTCTGGCGCGCGGGATCGTAGGGCGCCAGCCAAGGGGCGAGCGTGGCCGTGACCGAGAGCACGCCGACGAGGACGAGACCGACGAGGGCGAGGCGGTTACGACGGAAGCGCGACCAGGCGGTGGACACCCTCAGCCCTGCCGCGCGACGCGTGGGTCGAGGAGCCCGTAGGACAGGTCCACGAGCAGGTTCACCACGACGAAGGCGAGGGCGAAGACGAGCACGGCGCCCTGCAGCAGCACGTAGTCGCGGGCAAAGATCGCCTTGACGATCAGGCGGCCGAGCCCCGGCCACGAGAAGACCGTCTCCGTCAGCACGGCGCCGCCCATGAGCTGGCCCGACTGCAGTCCGAGCAGGGTGAGGATTGGAATGAAGGCGTTGCGCAGGGCGTGCTTGCCCAGGACCCACAGCTCCCCCACGCCCTTGGCGCGCGCCGTTCGCACGTAGTCCTCGCCGAGGACGTCGAGCACGGCGGAGCGGCTCATGCGCGAGATCATCGCCACCGACGGCAAGGCCAGGGTGACAGCGGGCAGCACCAGATGGGAGAGCGAGCCGGCGCCGCCCACCGGCAGCCAGTTGAGCCAGAGCGAGAACACGACCATGAGGACGAGCCCCGTCCAGAAGATGGGCATCGACAGGCCGAAGAGCGAGGCCAGGCGGGCCGCGGCGTCGAAGAGCGAGTTCGGCCACACGGCGGACACAACGCCGGCCGCGATCCCCACCGCGGTCGCGACGGCAAGCGCGGCCACGGTCAACTCGAGCGTCGCCGGCCACGCGTCGGCCAGCTCCGCCACCACCGGGCGGTTCTGCTGGATCGACCGGCCGAGGTCGCCGCGCAGCAGGCGGCCCACGTAGTCGAGGTAGCGGACGAGGAAGGGCTTGTCGAGCCCGAGGTGCTCGCGGAGCGCGGCGACCGCGTCCTTGGTCGCGTGCTCGCCCAACATGAGGGTGACCGCGTCGCCGGGCAGCAGGTCGATCGTCAGCATGACGACGAACACGACGCCCAGCAGCACGGGCACGGCGAGGAGGAGGCGGCGGGCAGCGAAGCTCAGCATCCGCCGCCTCCGGCGGGCACGGCTACTTGTCGACCCAGGTCTTCCAGAGGCCCAGGTTGTACTCGACCGGGTGGATGCGGAAGCCCTTGACGGCGGCGCGCGTGACGATGATCTCCTTGGTCGTGTAGACCGGGATCCACACCATCTCCTTGGCGAGGATGTCCTGCACCTCGCCATAGAGCTTCTCGCGCTCGGTCTGGTTGAGGCTCCGGCGCGCCTGCTCGACGAGGGCGTCCACCTTGGGGTTCGCGTAACGCGACGTGTTCCACCCCGTCGGCGGGACCTGCTTGCTGTGAAAGAGCGGGTAGAGCGAGTAGTCGGCGTCGGCGTTGGAGGTCACCCAGCCCAGCGTGAAGAGGTGGTGGTTGAGCGGGTTCCCGCGAACCTGCTGGAACACGGCGGCCCACTCGAGGATCTGCACCTTGGCCTCGACCCCGACGTCCTTGAGCATCGCCTGGATGGCCTCGGTGATCTCGCCGTCCTTGGGGTAGCGGCCGCGCGCAGCCAGCCACGACAGCGAGAGCCGCTGCCCGCTCTTCTGGAGGATCCCGTCGGCCCCCGGGACCCAGCCGGCCTGGGCGAGCAGGGCCTTCGCGCGGGCGCGGTCGAACGGGTACAGGCGGTCGAGTTGCATGTCCTTGTAGCCGAAGACGCCCGGCGCGAGGACGCCGCGCGCCGGCCCCGCCGAGCCCTCCATGATGTTGTCGAGGATCGCCTTCCGATCGACCGCGTGGAGCAGGGCCTGCCGCACGCGCACGTCGTCCAGCGGCGGCAGGCCCGCGTGCAGGCCCGCGAACACGACGCGGAGGCCGGTCGTCTCGTGCACGGTGTATTTCGGGTCGCGTCGCAGCGCCTGGAGCTGCGCGGGCGAGGGGAAGAGCACCATGTCCGCGTCTCCGGTCTGGAGCGCGATCATCCGCGCCCCTTCTTCCGGCACCACCCTGAAGACGACGCGGTCCACGAGCGCACGATCGCCCCAGTAGTCGGGGCTCCGCTCGATGATCACGTGGGTGTTCGTCTTCCACTCCACGAACCTGAACGGTCCGGTGCCGACGGGCGCCCGGCTGAAATCGGCGCCCATCTTCTGCACCGCGGTCGGCGACACGATGCCCATGCAGTACATGGCCAGCGTCCGGAGGATCGGGCCGTAGGGCTCCCGGGTCACGATGTCGACCGTCAGATCGTCCACGACCTCGGCGCCGCTCAGCGAGCCCGCGAGGCTGGCCCAGCGCGCCGGCGGGTTGCCCCGGAGGGCGCGGTCGAAGGTGAACTTCACCGCGGCGGCGTTGAAGGGCGTGCCGTCGTGGAATTTCACGCCGGGGCGCAGCTTGAAGCGCACCTTGGTGGGCGAGAGCACCTCGTACGAGGTCGCCAGCACGGGCTTGATCTGCATCGTCTCGTCGAGCGTCAGCAGCCCCTCGAGCAGGTTGAAGTAGACCCAGGCCCCGGGCGCGGTGGTTTCGAGGTTCGGGTCGAGCGAGACGGGGTCCGTCGGCCGGACGATCGTCAGGGTGCCTCCACGCGTCTGGGCCTCGGCCGCGGGGACGAACGCCGCGGTGAGCCCCAGCACCAGCAGGGTGATCAGCAATCGCGCGGCGAGCGTGCGCATGCGTCGGCTCCTTTGTCTGTAGACGGCGGTCTCGGGGTTGGGCGAATCACGGGTGCAGCAGCTCGTCGGCCACCGAGGCCGCGGAGTCGAGCGCGTGAACCGCGCGGTTGCGCTCGCGCACGAGCGCCGCCCGCGCGAACTTGAACGCGTCGCTGTCGGCGTCGAGCGCGGCGAGCTCGCGGGCGCGCTGGAGCCCGGCGAGGGGCAGCGACGGCAGCGCGAGGTCGTGCACGAACCGATCACCGCTCGTATACGCGAGGGGGACGAGGATGCGCGAGAGCCGCATGAGCCCGCGGTTGATGGCCTCGAGCGCGGCGGCGGGCGTCGCCGCCGGCTCGATCCGGCCGAGCGCCGCGGTGACGCGCTCCAGGCGCGCGACGACTTCCCGCGCGGTGACCAGCGCGGGGGCGAGATCGAACCGACCGCCGGCCGCCGCCTGCAGGCTTTCCAGCTCGGCGAGCAGGCTCTCCGCCGCGCGTCCGTGATCCAGGGGCAGCAGGGGCGCATTGAGACCGCGCAGCGCGGCCGTCAGATAGACCTTCGTGTCGAGCGCCAGCACGTCCGCGTCGATCTTGTCGATCGTGTCCTCCCGCGTGTGCCACCACCACGGGAAGCCGGCGCTGCCGACGAGGCGCTCCATCTGCCGCGACAGCTCGGTGTCCTGGCGTGGGATCCCCGACAGCGCCATGAACGCCGAGGGCACGCCCGCGCCCCAGAAGGACTGGTCGCCCGCGCGCGTGAAGCGGCGACCGCGGGCGCCCTGGCCGGTCACGTCGGCAACCACGGTCTCGGCCAGACGCTGCGCCGCCTCGGTGGCGTGCAAGACGGAGTAGTCGGTCGCGCCGCGCGCGCCCGTCGAGTCGACGTTGAGGTGGAGGACGCAGCGCGCGTGGAGCTCGCGCCAGGCGTGGTCCGCGTACCAGGCCGAGCCCGCGTAACGACCGTGGGAGTGGCCCGACCAGAACGCGAACCGGATCCCCCGTCGGAGGGCGTCGCGGCGGCCGGCGAGCAGCCGGGCGATCTCCAGCATCGCGGCGTTGGCGGAGCCGTTGTCCATCGCGCCGTGGTGCCACGCATCCACGTGACCCGACAGGAGCAGGAAGCGGTCCTCGACGCGGCCGGTGAGCGAGCCGACGAGATGGGGGATCGGCGTCCAGCCGGTGCGCACGCGCGTCGTCAGGTGCACGCGCAGCGGCGGACGCGCGAGCAGGTCGTGCAGCCGCTGGCCGTCGGCGCCGAGGATCGACAGGCACGGTGTCGCGGGAAGGCGCCACGCCGTCTCGGGCGCCGGCGTCCCCCAGATCGTCGTCACGATCATGTTGTGGAGGTGGTCCGCGACGACGAAGATCTGGCCGAGCGTTCCCGCCTGCTGGGCCACCCATGCCTTGCCGGGCGTCGCGAGCCCGCGGACGAGGGCGAGCTTGCCCGCCGCACCGGTGCGCCGGTAGTCCTCGGGGCGGCCGTCGCCGACGTCCACGACCTCGCCCTCGAGCGCCTCCACGGAGGGCGAGAAGGAATGGGTCAGCCCCTCGATGACGGAACCGTCGGGCAGGCGCAGGCGGCCCTCGAGGGGCAAGCTGATGTAGGCCTCGATCTCACGGCGCTCCACCTCGACGCCGAAGGCCTTGAGCGTCCGCTCGATGTAGTCGAAGGCCTGCGCCTCGCCCGGGCTGCCCGACTCCCGCTCCCAGGCGCCGATCGTCCGCACGTGCTCCATCAGACGACGCGCCGACACCTCGGCGGTGAGCGGCGACTCGAGCGGGTCGCGATACTCCCAGGGTGCCGTCACGCGGCTCTCCGGCTCGCCGCCACCAGCTCATCGACGTTCGGCCAGCCCATCGCGCGTCGTCCGCTCTCGAGGTCCGCGATGAGCGCGATGAGGCGCTCGGTGAGCGGCATCGCCAGACCGAGCTCCGCGGCTCTCGTCACGGTCGCGCCCAGGAGCGCGCCGACCTCCGTCTTGCGCCGTCGCACCGCGAGGTCGCGCCAGATGCCGGTCTTCGTCTTCGTGTGCGCGCGGTAGTGGCCGGCAACGGTCTCCATGGCGCGCGCGCGAGCGGCGCCGTCGCCGCGCGCGGCGCTCCGGTAGTCGGCCGGATCGTACTCGTCGAAGGCTTCGAGCCTGATGCCGGCCGCGTCCGCCACCGCCATGCTCTCCGCCACGAGCGCGATCAGCATCTGCTGGACCTCCGCCGAGCGCTCGACGACTTCGTAGACGTGGGCGTCGACGACGGCCGTGGCCACGAGCAAGGCCCCGTAGACGTGCTTCGCCCACGTGTAGCCCAGGATGTTGTCGCTCACGCGCGCCGGCGCCACCACGTCGAGGAGCTTCGCGAGGCGCTCTGCGCGCTCGCTCATCCGACCGTCGAGCTCGCCGAGCACGAACGCGCCCGTCCCGCCGTGGAGGATGCGCGCCGGCGCCAGCCAGTCGGCGGCCCAGTTGACCAGGCAGCCGACGGTGCGGCGGGCGCCCACGGCGGCGGCGATCAAGTCCTCGTTGAGGCCGTTTTGCAGCGACACGATCGCGCCGTCGGGCGTGAGGCGCGGCGCGAGTACGTCGAGGGCGTCGGGTGTGTCCTGGGACTTGACGGCGAGCAGAACCAGCCCGAGGCCGTGACCGAGGGCGTCGGGCGTGATCGCCCGGACGGGAACGGTGAACGAGCCCTCACGCGCCTCGACGGCGAGCCCGCCCGCGTTCATGGCGGCGACGTGATCCTTCGCCCGATCCACCAGCAGGACGTCGTGGCCGGCGCGAACGAGGGCCGCCCCCGTCACGCCCCCGATGGCACCCGCCCCGTACACGGTGATCGTCATGGAGATCGCCTCGACCTCGTGGCGACGATGAGATCGTGGTCGGCGCTCTAGAACTGCACCGGCGTGGGGGGCATCGTGCCGCTGGCGTAGAGCTGGGGCAGCCCCGGCGAGGCGTTCTCCCACACCAGCAGCATCGAGCGCTTCGGCGAGAACCCGCGGTGACGGATGTCGGCGGGCATCGCGGCGACATCCCCGGCCCGCATCGTGACCCTGGCGCGCACGGCGCCCGTCTCGCGGTCCTCGACCTCCCACTGGATCTCGTCGCTGAGCTGGACGAACCACTCCACACGGTCGTTGCCGTGGATCACCGGCAGGACGTACTCCTCCGTCGTCGGGCAGTAGAGGCTCGCCTTGCAGACCGACACGATCGAGGGGTTCCAGGTCACGTCGGAGCGGGAGAGATAGGCGAAGAGGTTGAAGGCGACCACCTCGTCCTCGAAACCCGGCTCGGCGGTGATGTGAGGCTGATCCTGGGGGACGTCGCGGAACGCGCGATTTACCGGGAAGCCGTTCTCGTCGGTGCGCACGGGCTCGTCGCCGGGGGCGGCCACCATGCGCTTGGCCGTCACCCGGTGGCGCGTGATCGCCCGCTTGTTGCTGCCGTTCTTGGGCCCGAACGCGCTCCCCGTCTCCTGGGGGCTCGCAAACGGGTCGAACGTGGCGTTCGTCCAGTCCTCCAGCATGGCCTCGAACACGCGCTGGATGAGCGGCGTCTTGAAGCGCTCGACGTGATCGAGCCCGGCCTTCTTGTAGTGCGCGTTGAACCGGCCGGCGAAGAGGTCCACCGATCCGTAGTGGTTCACGGTTCCGATGACCGTGTCGAAGTTCACGATGCCGTAGAAGAACCCCCAGGCGATGTCGCGCTGGAGCGCGCGGAGGAAAGCGTCCACCGGAAGGAGGTGATGGCCCTTCGGCCACGTGACGTGCGCGAAGTACTCGTCGCGGCTGAAGCCGAAGCTGCCGAGCGTGAAGGTGCGGTAGCCGTGCCGGTTCGGCTCGATGGAACCGATCTCGGGGAGGGCGTCCGTGGCCGAGCTCATGTCGGCTCCTCCTCGTCTCAGGCGTTCGGCCGCCGGGCCGTCTGGCAAATCTCCGCCCAGCGCTCGATCGTGTCCGGCCCGGCCAGGGTCTGGAGCAGCATCACGCCGGGCCGCGCTGCGTGGAACTGGTACGCGGCGCCCGCCGGCAGGAGCGTCATGTGGCCGCGCCGGGCCCGCACGACACCCATCGCGCGGCCGGCCGGCGTGCCGGGGAGCCCGATCGACCCGTGAGCTCCCGCGGGCACGACGCCCGGGTTGTCGAGCTTGAGCAGGCGGATCTCGACCTCGCCGTCCATGACGAGGGCGAACTCGTCCTGGGCAGGCGCGCGCCAGCTCGAGGTGCCCTCCGCGCGGATCGCCTCGATCACGTACTCGATGTTCTTGCCGACCGCGACCTTCTCGTAGGGCTTGGACTTCGACGCCACCTCGAAGAGGTTCGAGAAGACGTAGTTGCGCGCGTCGTCGTTGATGACCTCGACGCCGCCCTTCTCGTAGTGCGCGAGCGACCCGAAGCGTGTGCCGCGGTGCTCCATCTCCCGTCTCCTTCCCGCCGAACGGAGGCCAAGCAGGCCGGTCTGCGGCGGGTTCTAATCCCTCGCCGCGGGGTTGTCAAGCCTCGCGTCAGACGCGCTCGAGAATGTGCAGACCCCGCCCGCGGTCGATCAGGTAGATCAGGCCGCGCGAATCGACGCAGACGTCGTTGCTGCACACGCGCGCCTGGCCCGCGGGGACCGCGGGGACGAACGCCGCGACCTCGCGCGGAGCGTGGGGGTCCGCGATGTCGACGATCCGGAGGCCGTGCGCGAACCAGGCGACCGGGATTTCCGTGCCCGTCACCGCTTCGCACGGCTGGTGGCAGCCCGTGAACTCCGGCTGCGGCGCGCCGTCGATCCCGTCGACCTGGAAGCTCGCAAACGGGACGGGCCGCGTCTCGTCGGTGATGTCGACGAGCCAGAGGAAGGCGGGCGGGCCCGGCGCGAGCTTCGCGACGTCTTCGTCGCTGACCACGAGGACACGCCGGCCGCGCAACGGGAACGGGATCGGGAGCGTCGTGTGAGTCGGCGCGAGGAATGGCGGGCTCCAGTCCAGGCTCGAGACGAGCCGCGGCTTCGCCATGTCCTCGATGTCGAGGATGACGAAACCTCCGTGCCAGTAGCTCACGTAGAGCCGGCTCCCGAGGCGGATCGGGTGGTGGCAGCGATGCGCGCGGCCCTGCCATCCCGGGGTCTCGCCGCCCGCGACCCACTGGCCCGGCATCCACCAGCGCCCGACCTCCAGGGGCCGGCGCGGGTCCTCGAGGTCGAGGATCATCACGATGTTGCCGACGTAGCCGTCGAGCTCCGGGGAGATGTACGCGTAGCGGCCGTCGAACGTGAACCGGTGGACGCCGGCGCCGCCCGAGCGCCAGAACGCGATCTCGCGCGGCTCACGTGGGTTCGAGACGTCGAAGATCCCGAGCCCCCCCTGGAACCCGGGCGGCGGATGGCCGGCGGGCTGCGCTTCGCGGTTGACGAGCATGAGGCCCCCGGCCACGCGCACCTTGTGGGAGTGCATGCCCTTCGGAACCGCGAGCGTCGCGAGCCGACGCGGCGCGGACGGGTCGCTCACGTCGACGAGCGTCGTGCCGTGCGGCGCCTGCATGTGAGCGACGAATGCCACGCCGCCGTCGACGACCACCTGCCCGCCGCCCGGGCAATCGAAGTAGCCGACCTCTCGGATTCCGTTGTCGTGGCTCACGGGGCCTCCGCCATCACGGGCCGGGCCCAAGGGACGTCACGCCGGAGGCCCGCAGGTCGTCCACCTCCGCCTCGCTGAACCCGGCCTCGCGGAGCACCTCGCGACTGTGCTCGCCCAGGCGCGGTGGGAGGCGGCGGATCTCGGCGGGCGTCCGGCTGTACGTCGTGGGGATGTCGGGCACGCGCAGCGTCCCCTCGGTCGGATGCTCGACGATCTTCCAGAAGCCGGTCGCCTCGAGCTGCGGATCGACGAGGAGCGTCTCGAGCGTGTTGACGACCATCGCCGGCACGCTCGCGCGATCGAGCGCCTCGAGCCACTCGGCGGAGCTCCGGCCGGCGATGATTTTGGCGAGCTCCTCGTACAGCGCCTCGATGTTGGCGAGGCGCGATTCGAGCGTACGGAAGCGCGGGTCGGCCTGGAGGTCGGCCCGCCCGGCGAGCGCGAAGAACGCGCGCCAGTCCGCGTCGGTGTAGGGCACGACCGCGAGGTAGCCGTCCGTCGTGCGGAACGGGCGGCGCCAGCGGTTGAGGATCCGCTTGTAGCCGGCCGTCTCGATCGGCGGGACGAACGTCTCGCCGTACAGGTGCTCGACCATGACGTACGCGACCACGGTCTCGAACATCGGCACCTCGATGGCCTGCCCCTCACCCGTGCGCTCCCGGTGGAACAGCGCCGAGAGCACGGCCGAGAGCACCGCGAGCGAGCTGGTCTTGTCGGCGACGATCGTCGGCATGTAACGTGGCTCGCCCACGAGCGGCGTCTGGAGCGACGCCAGCCCGGCCGCGGCCTGGATGACGTCGTCGTACGCGGGCTTGGTGCCGTACGGGCCTCGCGCCCGAAAGCCGTAGGTCGCGCAGTAGACGAGCCGGGGGTTGACGGCCCGGAACGGCTCGTACTCGAGGCCGAGCCTCGCCGCCGGCCCGGGCCGGAAGTTGTGCAGGATCACGTCGGCGGTCGCCGCGAGCCGTAGCAGCGCGGCGCGGCCGGCGGTCTGCTTGAGATCGAGGACGAGACTGCGCTTGTTGCGATTGCAGGCGAGGTAGAACGCTCCCATACCGGGGTGGCGGGCCGGCCCGAGCCGGCGGGTCGTATCGCCTTCGGGTGGCTCGACCTTGATGACGTCGGCGCCCATGTCGCCGAGGGTCTGCGCGGCCCAGGGCCCGAGCACGACGGTCGTGACGTCGAGAACGCGAACGCCGGCGAGCGGTCCCGGCACAAGAGCCTCTTAACTCACCATCGCGTACGCGCGCTCGATGTTGCCGAGGATCCCCTGGCGCCACGGACGATAGTGACCGTAGGTGGAGAAGGGCTTTTCGTAGGTCGGGGCGAGCTTCGCCGGCACGCGTTGCTGGACTTCCGCGAGCGTGGCGCCGGCCGCCGCCTGCTCGCGCACGGCGTCGACCAGGTCATGGATGTAGCTCCGGAAGGTCGCGAGCCAGTCGCGCCCGGCCACGTCGCCGTGGCCCATGATCATGTGGCGCCAGTCGAGCTGGGCGAGGCGATCGAGCGTCGCCACCCAGTCCTCCGGGTAGCCGTCGCCCATGTACGGCGTCCAGCCAATGACGGCGTCGCCGGTGATGACGACCTTCTCCTTCGGCAGGTAGACGAACACGTCCCCCTCGGTGTGGGCCCGGCCGAGATAGAGGAGATGGATCTCACGGTCGCGCCGGTAGAGCGTCATCGTCCGCTCGAAGACCATGGTCGGCAGGGCGGGCTTGAGCGCCCGGACCTCGGCGAGATACGAGGCCGCGAGGCGCACGTTGGCCTCGAGCCGGGCGCGCTCGGCGGGCGCGCCGGCCGCGGCGCGCTCGGCCTCGAGCTGCGCGATCTCGCGCGGGACCTGGCGGACGTGATCCTGGATGCGCTTGAGCCCCTTCGTCACCATGGCCTCGCGGGTCAGCTGGTTGGTGACGATCTCCGCGTTGGGGTAGGCCGCGGGGTACACCTCGTTGCCGTGCCAGTGGTCCCAGTGGAAGTGCGTGTTCACCACGTAGCGGACGGGCGCCGTCGTGATCTCGGAGAGCCGCTCCACGATCACGCGCGCCGCCGACGGTTTGGAGTGCGTGTCGACGATCACCACGCCATCGTCACTCTCGATGATCGCCGTGTTGGAGTTCACCTTGTAGGCCGGGGTCGCCACCGCGACGTGGACGCCGTCGGCGACCTTCTTGACGTCGAACCGCGCGTCCCCACTTCCGCGCCCCTCGTGACCGCAGCAGTCCATCACGATCCCCCCTCCTTTCTCGAGAGCCCGGGTGTCCGGCGTGGCGATACTATGCGATGGCGCGTGCGCGCTCAAGGGCGGTGCGGCTCGTGTATGATCGTGGCCCGACGGCGCGACACGGGAGGGCCCGGCCATGAACGACCTGCGCGATGGACGTCTGAACCGGCGCGAGTTCCTCGAGGGCGCGGCGGCGCTCGGTCTCGCGTGTCCCCGAGGCGCCGCCGCCCAGCCAGCGGGCGGAACGCTGACGTACGCGAGCACCGCGCTTCCCCCGAGCATCGAGCCGCACATGCAGGGGCTCGACATCTGGCAGCAGCGGAAGCCCCTGATCTACGAGAACCTGATCTGGGTGGACGAGGCGCTCGACGCCAAGCCCGAGCTCGCCGAGACATGGGAGCAGCGGTCGCCGACCGAGTGGGTCTTCCACCTGCGCCGCGGCGTCAGGTTCCACGATGGCAAGGAGCTCGACGCCGAGGACGTGAAATACACCTACGACCGCGTGCGCGATCCGAAGGTGAGCCCCGGCGCCAACGACCTCCTCGTCATCAAGTCCATCGACGTGCCCGACGCGCACACGGTGCGCGTCGTCCTCCATGCGCCCGCGGCCACGTTCCTGATCAACCTCGGCGGCAAATACAACGGCGTCGTCCCGGCGGGCTCGGCCGGCGACGGCAGAGCGCTGCTCACGCGGGCGATCGGGACGGGCCCGTTCAGCGTCGAGGAGTTCGATCCGAGCCGTCGGCTCGTCTTGAAGAGGCACGCCGCCTACTGGGGGCGGACGAAGCCCGCGCTCGAGCGCGTCGTGTTCCAGGCGATCCCGGACGAGTCGTCCATCGTGGCGGGCCTCCGCACCGGCCAGGTGACGATGGCGCAGTTCGGGTCCGCGCCGTCCTTTCGAGTGGCCAAGAGCGTCGCCACGCTCCAGACGATCCAGGCACCCTCCACGCGCTGGGTCGTCCTCGACCTCGCCGGCGACATGGAGCCGACGAGCAAGATCGAGGTGCGCCAGGCGATCACGCTCGCGATCGACCGGGCCGCGATCCTCCAGATCGCGGGCGCCGGGCTCGGCCAGCGCCTCGGCGTGCTGCCGCCGGGGATGAAGTCCTGGGCCCTGCCGTGGCAGGAGCTGCCGAACGCGCAGCGCGACGTCGCGCGGGCGCGGGCCTTACTCCAGAAGGCCGGCTACACGGGCCGCGTGTCGATGAAGATCCGGAACATCGTCGGCTTCCCCGCGCTCGCGGCCACGCTGCCCGTCATCGTGGACAACCTGCGCGAGGCGGGGATCGACGTGCAGGTGGAGACCGTCGACGGCGGCGTCTGGATCAAGGACTGGATCGTGCCGCAGTCGCCCCCGACGATGAACGAGTGGGGCGGCTTCGTCGATCCCGACCAGGCCTTCCACCGGCACTTCCACTCGGCGCCGGGAGGCAAGGACTTCCGGCGCTGGAACAACAAGAAGGCCGACGAGCTGCTCGACGCCGGACGGGCGACGCTCGAGCGCGCCCGGCGCAAGCACATCTACGATCAAGTCCAACGGCTCATGGCCGAGGACCCGATCACCATCCCGCTCTACTCGCCCGACCTCCTCTATGCCATGCAGAAGTCCGTGAAGGGCTTTACGCCTCACCCGACGGGCTTTCTCTACGGCCTCCGATGGGTGTCGCTGTGACGGCCGGGTGGGCGGGGGTGCCGTCGTAGCTCACGCCTATCTTCTCCGGCGACTCGCCGCGATGGCGCTCACGCTCCTGGGCGTGAGCCTGCTCATCTTCGCGATGATCCGGTCGGTCCCGGGCACGGTCGTCGAGCAGCTCCTCGGCCAGGCAGCGATCGCGTCGCCCGAGGTGCTCGCCGCGTTCCGCCGCTTCTTCGGGCTCGACCGTCCCGCCCACGTGCAGTACCTCGAGTGGGTCGCCTCGGTCCTCCGCGGCGACTTCGGCGTCTCCTGGCTCTCGGGCCGGCCGGTTCTGGCCCTCTTTCTCGAGCGGGTGCCGGTCTCCGCCGAGCTGGCGGTGCTCGCCGTGGCGTGGTCGCTGCTGATCGGCATCCCGCTCGGCACGGCCTCGGCCGTGTGGCGCGGCGGCGTCCGGGACGGCGCGATCCGCGTGGTCGCCACGCTCGGCCTCTCGCTTCCGGCCTTCTGGCAGGGGACCGTGCTGATCCTGCTCTTCTCGATCTACCTCGGCTGGATGCCCTCGCTCGAGTGGGTGCCGTTCACGCGCCACCCGGCCGCCAATCTCCTGACCATGGCGCTGCCGACGCTGACGCTGGGGACGGCGACGGCGGCGACGATCACGCGCATGGCGCGCTCGACGATGCTCGACACCCTCGGGCGCGAGTACGTGCGCACGGCGCGCGCCAAGGGGTTGCCCGAGCGCCGGGTGACCTTCCACCACGCGCTCCGCAACGCACTGATCCCGGTCGTCACGGTCGCCGGCGTCCAGCTCGGCTACATCGTGGGCGGCATCGTCGTGGTCGAGGACGTCTTCACGCTGCCCGGTGTGGGGCGCCTCCTGCTCGACGCGATCTTCCAGCGCGACTATCCGGTGGTGCAGGGCGTGATTCTCCTCCTCGCCGCCGCGTTCATGGTGCTGAACCTCGTCGTGGATCTTTTCTATGCGGTCCTCGATCCCCGTCTCCGCCGTGGCTGACCCCGGGACGGCCGCGGCCCCGAACCGCTCGCTCGCCCGGGGCCCGCTCTTCGCCGGCGCGTGTGTGGCCCTCCTCGTCGTCGTCGCCGTCGGACTCTTCGCGGGTCTGCTGGCGCCGTTCTCGCCGACGGCGATCGACGCCGCCCACGTGTTCCAGGGGCCGAGCCCTCGCCATCCGTTCGGGACCGACCGGTTCGGCCGCGACCTCTTGTCACGCGTCGTCTTCGGCGTCCGCGTCTCGCTCGGCATCGCCTCCGCTTCGATCGGGGTGGCGCTCGTCGTGGGGGGCGGGCTCGGGCTTCTCGCGGGGCTCGGGCGCGGCGCGGACCAGGTGCTCGGCCGGGTGATGGACGTGTTCCTCGCCTTCCCGCCCGTGCTCCTGGCGATCGGGATCGCCGCGGTGCTTGGCGCCGGAGGGGGAACGGCGGTGGTGGCCATCGCCGTCGTCTATGCGCCGCTCTTCTTCCGCGTGGTGCGCGCGAGCGTGCTCGCCGAGTCGGCCCAGGCCTACGTCGAGGCCGCGCGAGCCCTCGGGCTCGGGCGCCTGGCAATCCTCGTCAGCCACATCCTGCCCAACGTCGTCTCACCGATCGTGGTCCAGACGGCGGTCTGCCTCTCCTACGGCATCCTCATCGAGTCCGCGCTCTCGTACCTCGGGCTCGGGGTCCAGCCGCCGACGCCCTCGTGGGGCACGATCCTGAACGAGGGCAAGGAGTTCCTGGCGCAGGCCCCCTGGGTGTCGCTCTTTCCCGGCGCCGCCATCATGCTCGCCGTCCTCGCCTTCAACGTGATCGGCGACGGCTTGCGCGACGCGCTCGATCCGCGGAGCGCCGTCGGGTAGGCGGTCGACGGCCGGCGGGCCGGCTACCGCCCGAGCTCGTGGCGGAGCGCGTCCTCGAGCGTCGGGTGGCGGAACGCGAAGCCCGTGGCCTGGAGCCGCGCCGGCTCGACGCGCGCGCTCGCCAGCAGGAGCTCGTCCGCCATCTGACCGAGCAGGAGTCGCGCGGCGAAGGCGGGCAAGGGGAGGAGCGCCGGGCGCCCCAGGACGCGCCCGAGCGTGCGCGCGAGCTCGCGGTTCTGCACGGGCTCGGGCGCCACCGCGTTCACCGCGCCCGCGAGGGACGCCGTGTCGAGCGCGTGGAGGATGGCGGCCACGAGGTCGTCGATCGCGATCCAGCTGACCCACTGGGCGCCGCCGCCGACAGGCCCGCCCGCGCCGAGACGGAACGGCGTGAGCATCGCGGCGAGGGCGCCGCCCCGGCGGCTCACCACCATGCCGATCCTGAGCCGCACGACGCGGATCCGCGCGCGGGCGGCAGGCTCGGTCGCGGTTTCCCACTCTTGGCAGACCTCGGCGAGAAAGCCCGTGCCCGGCGCGCTCCCCTCGCGGAGGAGCTCCGCGCCGCGGTCGCCGTAGTAGCCGACGGCGGACGCGGAAACGAGGACGCGCGGCGGGCGCTCGAGCCGGGCGAGGCTTGCCGCGAGACCCCGCGTCCCGTCCACGCGACTCGATCGGATCCGGCGCTTCTTCGCCTCGGTCCAGCGGCCGCCCGCCACGCTCTCGCCCGCCAGGTGCACGACCGCGTCCACGCCGGCGAGCGCCGACGAGTCGAGCGCTCCGGACTCCGGGTCCCAGCGCGCGACGCGCGCGCCCACCGCGGGCGCCGCGGGCGCCGCCGCCGCGCCGCGGACGAGGCGCAGGACGCGGTGGCCGGCCGCCGCCAGGGCCGGGGCAAGCGCCGAGCCGACAAGCCCCCGGCTACCGGTGACGGCGACCGTCGACGCCTGCCGAGTCCCTGACATGGTGCGCCCATTATGATCCCGTTCGCGCGGCGCTTCGTTCTAGAATGGCGTGCGGCTTGCGGGTTCTACGCGTCCTGGGTATGCTGCATGGGCGGTCACCCGCCCTCACTTCTCGCGAGAGTGGCGAAACTGGCAGACGCGCTGGACTTAGGATCCAGTGGGCCTAGCGGCCCTTGGGGGTTCGACTCCCCCCTCTCGCACCAGCGTGGAGCGTTGCTGAGCGTGGAGCGTCGATGAAGGTCGCAGTCGAGGCGATCGAAGGCTGCAAGCGGCGCCTGGCGGTCGAGGCCCCGGCCGACGTCGTGCAGCAGGAGTGGGAGCGCGCCTACGTGCGCGTGCAGAAGCAGGCGCGCCTGCCGGGATTCCGGAAGGGCTACGTGCCGCGCTCGCTCGTCAAGCTGCACTTCGCGGACGACGTCCGGCGTGAGGTCGCCGAGCACCTCATCCCCGACGTCTACCGACGGGCGCTCTCCGAGGCGCGGCTCGACCCGGTGAACGAGCCCGACCTGCAGGACGTCAAGCTCGAGGAAGGCGCGCCGCTCAGCTTCGTCGCGGTCGTCGAGGTGAAGCCGTCGATCACGCTCGGCGAGTACAAGGGCGTCGAGGTTCAGCACGCGCCCAAGCCGATCGCCGAGGAGGACATCGACGCGGCGCTCGAGAGGATGCGCGAGGAGCAGGCGCAGTTCCGCGCGGTGGATCGCCCGGCCGGCCCGGGCGACTTCCTGGTCGTCGACTACACGCTCGCGATCGACGGCCGCGAGCCCTCGAGCCAGACGGGCTACCAGTTCATCGTCGGCGACAAGACGGTCCTGCCCGAGATCGACGCGGCGGTCGTGGGGATGCGCGCGGCCGAGGAGCGTCCGGTCCCGTTCCGCTTCGCCGACGACCACCGCCGGGAGGAGCTGCGCGGGCGCGGGGGCGCCGCCACCGTGAGGCTCGTCGAGGTGAAGGAGAAGGTGCTGCCAGAGCTGGACGACGAGTTCGCCAAGTCGTTCGGCGAGTTCGCGAGCCTTGTGGCGCTCCGCGCCGAGGTCGGCCGGCAGCTCGAGGCGCGGCGCGAGCACGACGAGCGGCGCGCGCTCCAGGAGAAGGTCGTCGACGCCCTCCTGGACGCGCACAGCTTCACGATCCCGGACACGATGGTGATGCGCCACGTCGCGCACCAGATCGAGCAGGCGCGCGAGAGCATGCGCGCGCAGGGGGTCGACCCCGACCGGGTGCCATGGGACTACGGGAAGCTCGTCACCGAGCTCAGGCCCGGCGCCGAGAAGGCCGTGCGCCGCGCGCTCCTGCTGGAGGCGATCGCCGAGCGCGAGGCGCTGGTCCCTCCCGACGCCGACGTGGACGCCGAGCTGGAGAAGATCGCCCAGGGAAGCCAGCGGCCCTTGCCGGCGGTCCGGCGTATGATGGAGAAGAGCGGCGACCTCGAGGCGCTCCGGCGTGGGCTGCGTGACCGTCAGGCCCTCGAGCTGCTCGTCGGCCACGCCAAGATTCGGGCGTAATCGTGAAGGAGATCCCGATGGCTCTGGTTCCGATGGTCATCGAACAAACGCCGCGCGGCGAGCGGGCATTCGACATCTTCTCGCGCCTGCTCAAGGAGCGGATCATCTTCCTGCCCACCTTCATCGAGGACGAGCTGGCGAACCTCGTGATCGCCCAGATGCTCTTCCTCGAGGCGGAGGATCCGGACAAGGACATCTACCTGTACATCAACTCACCGGGCGGCTCGGTGACCGCGGGGATGGCGATCTACGACACGATGCAGTACGTGAAGCCCGCCATCTCGACGATTTGCATGGGGCAGGCGGCCTCGATGGGCGCGCTCCTGCTCTGCGCGGGCGCCAAGGGCAAGCGCTTCGCGCTGCCGCACGCGCGGATCATGATCCACCAGCCCCTCGGCGGCGTGCAGGGCCAGGCGACCGACATCGACATCCAGGCCCGGGAGATCCTCCGAATGCGGGAGGAGCTGAATCGGATCCTCGTGCACCACACCGGCCAGTCCATCGAGAAGATCCAGCGAGACACAGACCGGGATTTTTTCATGACCGCGGAGCAGGCGAAGGAATATAGAATCGTCGATGACGTGATCTCCTCCAAGCCGACGACCCGAGCCGTGGCCGAGGCGGTGGCGCTGGCGACGCAAGGGCACAAGTAGAGAGGCGATGGCCCGACCGCGCGAAGGCAACGGAACGCTGAAGTGCTCGTTCTGCGGGAAGAGCCAGAACGACGTCCGCAAACTGATCGCGGGGCCGACGGTCTACATCTGCGACGAGTGCATCGAGCTCTGCAACGACATCATCGCCGAGGAGTGGGAAGAAGAGAAAAGCCGCGAGATCCGCTCGCTTCCCAAGCCCGCCGAGATCAAGAACGTCCTCGACCAGTACGTGATCGGCCAGGAGCGGGCCAAGAAGGTCCTCGCCGTCGCGGTCCACAACCACTATAAGCGGATCGAGTCGGGCGGTGAGTCGGGCGACGTCGAGCTGCAGAAGTCGAACATCCTCCTCATCGGCCCCACGGGCTCCGGCAAGACTCTCCTCGCGCAGACGCTCGCCAAGATGCTCCGCGTCCCGTTCACGATCGCCGACGCCACCACGCTCACAGAAGCGGGCTACGTCGGCGAAGACGTCGAGAACATCATCCTGCGCCTGCTCCAGTCGGCGGATTACGATGTGGAGCGGGCGGAGCGCGGCATCGTGTATATCGACGAAATAGACAAGATCGCGCGCAAGTCCGAGAATCCCTCGATCACGCGCGACGTCTCGGGGGAAGGCGTCCAGCAAGCCCTGCTCAAGATCCTCGAGGGTACGGTGGCCAACGTGCCGCCCCAGGGCGGGCGAAAGCATCCGCACCAAGAGTTCATCCAGGTCGATACGTCGAACGTGCTCTTCCTCTGCGGTGGCGCCTTCGTCGGCCTCGACAAGATCATCGAAGCGCGCGTCGGGCGCTCGGGCATGGGCTTCGGCGCCGAGATCAAGCGGCGCGAGGAACGCCGGGTCGGCGACCTCCTGGCGATGATCCAGCCCGAGGACCTTCTGAAGTACGGGCTCATCCCCGAGTTCGTCGGCCGGCTGCCCGTCGTCGCGACGCTCCACGACCTCGACGAGGCGGCGCTCATCCGGATTCTCAGAGAGCCGAAGAACGCGATCATCAAGCAGTACCAGAAGTACTTCGACCTCGAGAAGGTCCGCCTGAAGTTTACGGACGACGCCGTCGCGGCCATCGCGAAGGAGGCGCTCAAGCGGGGGACCGGCGCGCGCGGGCTCCGCGCGATCCTGGAGGAGGTGATGCTCGAGATCATGTACGATCTGCCGTCCATCCAGGGGCTCAAGGAGTGCATCATCACGCGCGAGGTCATCCTGAACCGCGAGCGGCCCCTCCTCGTCACGGAAGCGCAAGAGCAGTCGGCGTAGCCTGAGCGGTACGCTCTTCGTCGTCGCGACCCCGATCGGCAACCTCGAGGACATCACCCTGCGCGCGCTCCGCGTGCTGCGCGAGGTGGACCTGGTCGCCTGCGAGGACACGCGCCGGACGCGCGCGCTCCTCACGCACTTCGACATCCACAAGCGCACGGTCAGCTACTGGGAGCGCAACAAGCTCGCCCGCGGCCGCGAGCTGATGCGCGAGCTCGCCGACGGCCGCGCGGTCGCGCTCGTGACCGACGCGGGAACGCCCGCCGTCTCGGATCCCGGCTTCCTGCTCGTGCGCGAGGCGCGCGCGTCTGGCATTCCCGTGGTCCCGGTGCCGGGCCCGTCGGCCGTCGCCGCCGCGCTGTCGGCGGCGGGGATCCCGGCGGACCGCTTCGTGTTCGACGGGTTCCCGCCGGTGAAGCCCGGCCGGCGGGCGAACCGTCTCAAGGCGCTCCGCGAGCTCGAGACGACGGTCGTGCTCTACGAGTCGCCGCACCGTGTCCGGGCCACGCTCGAAGCGATCGGCCAGGTCTTCGGCGCAGCCGAGATCGTCGTGGCGCGCGAGCTGACGAAACAGTTCGAGGAGGTCGTGAGCGCCGCGCCGTCGGCGCACCTCGAACGGCTCGCGCGCGCCCCGGTCCGCGGCGAGTTCGTGCTGGTCATCCCGGGTCGATAAGCCGAGCCACGTTTGAGCGCTCCTTCGGTGCGACGTATACTGCGAAGTCGTATGAGTATTCCCAAGGCGCTGACGATCGCCGGCTCCGACTCCGGCGGCGGCGCAGGCATCCAGGCGGACCTCAAGACCTTCTCGGCGTTCCGCGTGTTCGGGATGAGCGTCATCACCGCCGTGACCGCGCAGAACTCCGTCGGCGTCCAGGGCGTCTTCAACCTGCCGCCGGAGTTCGTCGTCGCGCAGATCGACTCCGTGCTCTCGGACTTCGGCGCCGACGCCGTGAAGATCGGCATGCTCTCCACGGCGCCGATCATCGCCGTGGTCGCGGGGCGCCTCAGGACCCACGGACAGGGTCAGATCGTGCTCGACCCCGTGATGATCGCGAAGTCCGGCGACCCGTTGCTCGAGCCCGCCGCGCGCGCGGCGCTCGTCAAGGAGATGCTGCCGCTCGCCACCGTGGTGACGCCGAACCTCCACGAGGCCGGCGCGCTCGCGTCCATGCCCGTTGCGACCGAGGCCGACATGGTGGAGGCGGCGCGGCGCATCTTGGCCCTCGGCCCCCGCTCCGTGCTCGTCAAGGGTGGGCACCTCAAGGAGGCGGCGACGGACGTCCTCTGGAACGGCCGTGAGCTCACGCGCTTCACCGCGCCTCGCCTCGACTCCACGAGCACCCACGGCACCGGCTGCACCTTCTCGGCGGCGATCGCGGCCGGACTCGCGCGCCGGCAACCGCTCGGCGACGCGATCCGCGAGGCGAAGGCCTACGTCACGGCGGCGATCCGTGAGGGATTCGAGCCGGGGCGCGGCGTCGGCGCCCTGCGCCACTTCGTCGCGAGCTGGTAGGCCGATGGCCCGGAGCGTCGACGACCGGATGTCCTTCATGGAGCACCTGGGGGAGCTCCGCACGCGCATCGTGCGGGGCCTCGTGGCCCTCCTTGCCGGCTCCCTACCCGGGCTGTACTTCAGCCAGCAGATCGTGGACTGGCTCGCGCGCCCCGTGACGAAGCTCAATTACTCGCTCGTCTTCACGTCGCCGGCGGAGGCGTTGTGGGTCCAGATGAAGGTGGGGCTGATCGTCGGGGTGTTCATCGCGGCGCCGGGCATCCTCTGGCAGGTCTGGGCGTTCATCGCGCCCGGGCTGCACACGCACGAGAAGAAGTACGCGCTGCCCTTCGTGCTCGTCGGCTCGCTCCTCTTTATCGGCGGCGGGGCGTTCTCGCTCTTCGTCGTGACGCCGTACGCCCTCCAGTTCCTGCTGAGTTACGCGCGGCCGGGGCTCCAGCCGATGATCACGCTCCAGAACCTGACCGACTTCCTCCTGAAGTTCACGCTGGCCTTCGGCGCCGTGTTCGAGCTGCCGCTCGCGCTCACGATCCTGGCGCGCCTCGGCGTCGTGAACGCGAAGATGCTGGCGAAGAACCGCAAGTACGCGATCCTCGGCGCGTTCATCGCCGGAGCCGTGTTGACGCCGACCCCCGACGCCTTCAACCAGACCCTCATGGCCGGGCCGCTCGTGCTCCTCTACGAGGTCGGGATCATCTGCGCGCGCGTCTTTGGGCGGAAGCCGACGGGGGCGCCGGCGCCCGCGGCCGCCGAATCCTCCTAGATGGACTTCGCCTCCCTCGACCTGCCCGAGCCCGTCGTGCGGGGGATCCGCGAGGCGGGGTTCGTGACCGCCACGCCGATCCAAGAGGCCGTGCTCCCGCTGGCGCTCCGGGGCAAGGACGTCGCGGGGCAGTCCCAGACGGGGACGGGCAAGACGGCGGCCTTCCTCATCACGGCCTTCACGCGCCTGCTGCGCTCGCCGGCGCCGGCGGCGCCCCCGGGAACCGGCGCGCCGCGCATGCTCATCATCGCGCCGACGCGCGAGCTCGTCGTCCAGATCGAGTCGGACGCGCGGCTCCTGGGCCGGTTCACCCCGTTCCGTATCCAGGCGGTCTACGGCGGCATCGATTACGCGAAGCAACGCGAGTCGCTCGCCGCGGGCTGCGACCTCCTCGTCGGCACGCCCGGCCGGCTCATCGACTACCTCAAGCAGCGCGTTTGGTCGCCCCGGCGCATCGAGGTCCTCGTCATCGACGAGGCCGACCGGATGTTCGACATGGGGTTCATCGCCGACCTCCGGTTCATCCTCCGGCGCCTGCCGCCGCACGAGAAGCGCCAGTCGTTCCTGTTCTCGGCGACGCTCTCGTTCCGGGTGCTCGAGCTCACGTGGGAGTTCATGAACAACCCGACGCAGATCACGATCATGCCGCAGCAGAAGACGGCCGAGCGCGTGGAGCAGATGCTCGTCCACGTCGGCCGCGACGAGAAGTTCCCGCTGCTCCTCGGCCTCTTCAAACGGGAGGGCGGCGACCGGATCCTGATCTTCACGAACACGCGCGAGGAGGCGCGGCGGCTCGAAGACCGGCTGACGCGCAACGGCTACGAGACGCGGGCGCTCACCGGCGACGTCGACCAGAAGAAGCGCCTCAAGATCCTGAACGACTTCAAGGAGGGACGGCTCCCCGTCCTGGTGGCGACCGACGTCGCCTCCCGCGGGCTCCACATCGAGGCGGTGAGCCACGTCGTCAACTGGGACCTGCCGCAGGACGCCGAGGACTACGTGCACCGCATCGGCCGCACGGCGCGCGCTGGCGCGGGCGGCAAGGCGATCTCCCTCGTGGACGAGGCGAGCGCGCTCTACCTCGAGCCGATCGAGAAGTTCATCGGCCAGAAGATTTCGGTGGAGTGGGCGGACGACGACCTCTTCGTGCCCGAGATCAAGCCGACCGCCGAGGAGCGCCGCCGCTTCGCGGAGGAGCGTCGCGCGCGTTTCGAAGCGCGCGGCGGCCGGTCCGGCGACCGGGGCCGTCGCGACGGCCGCGGCGAACCCGACCGGCGCCGGCGCGCGCCGCCGCCTCACACCGACCGGCCTTCCACCGCGCCGACCGAGCCGCCGCCACCCGCGGGCGAGGCCGGCCAGGCGCGCCGCGGTCCGCGACGCCGACGCGGCGGCCCCCGACCCGGGGGCCCGCCGCCCGGCCCTTAGCCACGACGGCTCGCGCCGCCTCGCATCGTTCTGGGGGGGCAAGGGGGGGCGAAGCCCCCCGCCGAGTCACAGCGCGAGTTGCGCGAGCGCTCGGCCGTGCGCGGGCTCGTCGGCGCGCATCGTGTCGGGGTTCACCCCGCGTATCAGGGCCAGGTGGTAGGTGAGGAGCTGGAGCGGGACGACCGTGAGAATCGGCGACAGGAGCTCGTTCACCGGTGGGATCGCGATCGTCTCCGCCGCGAGCGGCGCGATCTCGCGGTCGTCTTCCTGCACGAGCGCGACGAGCGGCGCGCCGATCTCCTTCGCGACGCGCGCGACCGCCACGCATCGCGCGTAGGCGGCGCCCGGCGGCGCGACGAGGACGACGACGTCGTCTGACTCCAGCGCGGCCCACGGACCATGCAGGAACTGCTCGCAGTGGAGGCCCAGCGCCGTCGCGTGGTTCGCCTCGCTCATCTTCAGCGCCGCTTCGTATGCCGTCGCCGTGTTGGGCCCGCCGCCCACGAACCAGTATCGCCTGCGGTCGGCGAAGCGCCCGGCCAGCTCGGCCCACGCCTCTTGCCCGAGCAGCAGCGCGAGCTGATCGGGCAGCTCGCCGAGCGCGTGGGCGAGGTCGTCGTCGTCGCCGAGCGCGGCCGCGAGCGCGGCGAAGAGGGCGAGCGCGCACGTGTAGCTCACGGTGTGCGCGGCCGAATGCTCCTGGTCGACCGTGCGGAGCACGTAATCGGCCGAGGCGAGGCCCTCGGCGCCCTTGCCCGTGATCGCGACGCCCACGCCGCCGCCGGCCCGCGCCTTGGCGAGGGCCTCGACCGAGTAGCGCTTGCTGCCGCGGTGGCTCACGACCACGACGCCGGTCCGCGCGTCGGGATCGGGCCAGTAGCTCTTGAACTCGAACGAGTGGAAGGCGCGCACGCGATGGCCGAGGCGGCCGGCGTGGGCGAAGAGCAGCTCGCCGACGAGGGTCGCGTGCCACGAGGTCCCGATGCCCGACAGGAGCACGCGGTCCATCCCGGAGAGGCGCGATGCGGCACCGTCGATCAGGTCGCCCTGGCCGCGTGTGACGAGTCGGAGCGCGCCCGGCTGAGCGTAGATCGCGTCGTGCATGTAGTAGGGGTGGCCGGCGCGCGGCGGCGGCGGGGTCCAGGTCATCGGGCGGGCTCCTCCTTACCGCGCGGACGGAAACGCGGGCGCGCGCTTCTCGCGGAGCGCGCGGGCGCCCTCGCGGACGTCCGGGTGCATGAACGTGAGCATCTCGAGGGCGAGCGACTGGTCGAAGATCGGCCCCGCCTGGCGGAGCCAGTTGTTCAGGGCGCGCTTGGTCCACCGGATCGAGAGCTGGCTGCCCTGCGCGAGCTTGCCCGCGATGTCCAGTGCCCTTGGCAGGACCTCCGCGGCGGGGACACAGAGGCTCACGAGGCCGATGCGCTCGGCCTCCCGGCCGTCGAGGAAGTCGGCGGTGAGCAGGTAGTACTTCGCCTTCGCCATCCCGCAGAGGAGCGGCCAGAGGATCGCCGCGTGGTCGCCGGCCGCGACGCCGAGTCGCGTGTGGCCGTCGGTCAGGCGCGCCGTCTCCGCGATGACGCTGACATCGGCAAGCAGCGCGACGACGAGGCCCGCGCCGACGGCCGCGCCGTTGATCGCCGACACCACCGGCTTGTCGAGGTTGATGATGTTGTAGACGAGGTCCGAGGCCTCGCGCATGGTGCGCGCGATCGCGTCGGGATTTCCCGCCATCTCCTCCACGAGCGAGAGGTCGCCGCCGGCAGAGAACGCGCGGCCGGCGCCGGTGATGAGCGCCACCCTCACGTGAGGATCGGCGTCCACCGTCAGCCACACCTGGGTGAGCTCCCAGTGCAGGCGTGCGTTCGTCGCGTTCATCACCTCCGGGCGATTGATCGTGATCAGGAGCACCCCGTTCGGCTTGAGGTCGAAGGTGAGATGGTGGTAGTCAGCATAGTTCATGATCGTCTCCTTTCGCGCACGAGAAAGAGCACGCCCGTCAGGGCGAGCGCCGAGGCCCAGACGCCCGGCAGCGTCCTGGCGCGTCCCCCGCCGAGGAGCCCCGCGAGGAAGGGGCCGAGAAAAATCCCCGCGTCCACGCACACGCGATAGAGCCCCGTGCGCCAGGCGACGTGCGCGGGCGGCGTCTCGCGCCGGAGCACGCCGAGGGGCAGCATCCAGCCCGCCATGCCGAGGCCGTAGAACGCGCACCCGACGGCGACGACGGGCAGCGTGCCGAAGCCGACGAGGGCGCTTCCCGCGGCCATGACGAAGAGCACCGCCACGAGCGTGCGCTCGGTCCCCCGGCGGTCGGCGAGGAGGCCCAGCGGGAGCAGCGCGGCGATGTCGACGACCTGCATGACCATGAGGAGGCGCGCGACGCCCGCGCGCTCGAGCCCGAGCTCGCGGCTACCACGGAGCGGGATCGAGAATTGCTCGACGGTCGAATACGCCACGGCGATCGCCCCGCCGGCGACGAAGGCGAGGACCGCCGCCGGCGTGAGCGCCGCGACCGCGCCCGGGCCGGCGGCCGCCTGGCGGGCGAAGAGCGGCTGCGGACCGGCCCCCTCCCTTCGCGGAAGCGCTCGGAGGAGCGCAGGGAGCGTCAGGATGCCGACGAGCTGCGGCGCGCACGTGACCAGGAGCGCCGAGTTCCACGCCAGGCTCGACGGCAGCACCCCGATCAGCACCGTGCCGCAGAGGATCCCGATCATCGCCGAGAACTCGTAGGCGTTGAGCGACGCCGCGAGGCTCCATCCGGTCCGGTAGTGGAGAATTGCCGTGAGCCCGGCCACCATCCCGAGGGCGTGCCCCACGCCCATCAAGAGCCGGCCGAGCACGAGGACGGGGAACGGCCCGCCGCTCGTGAGGACCGCGACGCCCGCCGCGAGCACGCAGGGCCCGGCCACGACCGCGCGCCGCAGATGGTGGGTGAGAAAGAGGCCGATCGGAATGTCGGCCATCATGCGCGCGAAGCCGTAGGCGCCGGCGACCGCGCCGAGCTGCCAGTCGGCGAGCCCGTCACCGCGGGCGAGCTCGGGCAGGATCGCAGGGAAGGCGCCGGCCGAGAACGTGTTCGAGAAGATCGTCACGCACAGAAGCACGATCAATGGGGTCACAAGGCCCTTTATGGTAAACCATTGGCCTATGACCTCACTCGCCACGATGCGGCTCGAGCTCGCGGGTCCGCTGGCCCGCCTCACGCTCGAGCGCGCCGAGGTGCTCAACGCGGGTGACGCGCGCTTCGCGCGGGACCTCAAGGCCGCGGTCGCGACGCTCGGCGCGCGGCCAGAGGTCCGTGTGATCGCGCTGACGGGCGCCGGCCGCGCGTTCTCGACGGGCGTGGACCTCACGGCGCTGGCCCACGGGGAGGTCGGCCTGGCCGACTTCATCGCGTGGGAGGACGCGATGACGGCGATGGAGCGGATGGACAAGCTCTTCATCGCGGGAATCAACGGCCACTGCCTGGGCGGCGGCCTCCAGCTCGCGCTCGTCTGCGACTACCGCCTCGCGTCCGACGAGGCGCTCCTCGGGCTCCCGGCCGTGAAGGAGTGCCTGATCCCGTCCATGTCCCTGTGGCGCCTGCCGCGCCTCATCGGTCTCGCGCGCGCCAAGGAGCTGATCCTGCTCGGCGAGTCCGTCTCCGCGCGCACGGCCGAGCGCTATGGCGTCGTGAACCGCGTCGTGGCGGCCGGAGACTTTGCGCCCGCGTTCGAGGCGACGATCGAGCGCTTCCTGGCGCTCCCGCCCGCGAGCGCGCGCGCGAGCAAAGTGCTCGCGACGCGTGCCTTCGACGTCGACTTCGAGGCGTTCCGGAAGGAGATGGAGACCCTCCTCGCCGACTGCCTCGAGTCCGCCGAGCACCGGCGCGCGATGGCCGAGATCCGGGCGAGAAAGCCCCGCGCGCGCTGACCGCCTCCAGGCGGGCGCGCCGGAGATAGGAGCGAGGGGTGCTGCTGCCGACCTCGGTGGTGGGGAGCCACGGTCTCCCCGGGTGGGTGTGGCTCGCCCGCGAGGCGATGGAAGCCGGCCGGCTCGGCGCGGTGGACCTGCGCGAGCTCATGGAGGACGCCACGCAGGCGGCGCTCCTGGATCAGGAGCGCGCGGGCATCGACGTCGTGACCTCGGGCGAGATGATGCGCGTCCGGTTCATCATCGGCTTCTACGACCGGATCGGAGGCCTCCGCGCGCTCGAGCCGCCGCGGAAGCTCGGCGCGCCTCTCTGGGACACGAACACGCCCTTCGAAGTGATCGAGAAGATCGCGGCGCCCGACGGACTCGGTATCGTGGACGAATGGAAGCTCGCGCGATCGCTCACCACCAGGCGGCTCAAGGCGACCGTGCCCGGTCCGTACACGCTGCTCGTCCCGTTGCGGCTCCACGGCGGCTATACGGACAAGGACACGCTGCTCGCCGACCTCGTCGCGATCGTCAACGCCGAGTGCCGAGCACTCGTCGCGGCCGGCTGCGACTTCATCCAGATCGACGAGCCCCACAGCGGCATGTACGCGTCCACGGCGCCGCGCTTCGACAAGGGCATCAATCGGGCGGTCGAAGGGGTCACCGCGAAGATCGCGGTGCACATCTGCTTCGGCAATCTCTACGGCCGGCCCTTCGCTGCGGTGCGCGACCTCCGCAACGTCTATCCCTCGCTGCGCGACCTCGCGGTTTCGCAGATCGTGCTCGAGTATGCCAACCGCGGCCCGGACGACCTCCGGCTCTGGAAGGAGTTCCCGACCGACAAGGAGCTCGGCGCCGGCGTGGTCGACGTGAAGGCGTTCCGAGCCGAGACGCCGGCGGAGGTCGCCGAGCGCATCCGGCGGCTGCTCGAGCACGTGGCGCCCGAGAAGCTCTGGCTCAACCCCGACTGCGGCTTCTGGGAGACGCCGCGGTGGATCGTCCGGCAGAAGCTCGTCGCGCTCGTCGAGGGCGCGCGCATCGTGCGGAAGGAGCTCGCCGGGTGAAGCGCCACGGCGTGCGCGGGCTCTGCCTACTGGTCCTCCCGGTGCTCGTCGGCTGCGCGGTGCTCGAGCGCGCGCGCTCGAGCTGGTGGGAGCTCGAGCGCGGTCCCTCGGGCCAGGCGCCCGATCCCGCCACGACGCCCGAGGCCGTCGTGCAGGTCTACGCCGCGCGCGCCGTGAGCTGGCGCGGCGTGTTCGCGGTCCACACATGGATCGCGGTCAAGCCGCGCCACGCGGGGTCGTACACCCGGTACGAGGTGATCGGCTGGGGCGTGGACCGCGGGTGGCCCGCGATCAGGGTCAACCGCACGGGCCCCGACAACTACTGGTTCGGCGACCGCCCACAGAAGCTCGTGGACCTCCGCGGCGCCGGCGTGGACGAGGTGATCGCGAAGATCGGCGCCGCTGTGGCCGGCTATCCCTATCCCGCCAGCTACCGCACCTGGCCCGGACCCAACAGCAACACGTTCACGGCGTGGGTGGGGCGGCGGGTGCCCGAGCTGCGGCTCCGGCTCCCGCCGACGGCGATCGGGAAGGACTATCTGCCCGGGGGCGCTCTGGCCGGAACGACGCCGAGCGGCACGGGCGTCCAGCTCTCGCTCTATGGGCTGGGTGGCGTCGCCGTCGGCTGGGACGAGGGCATCGAGCTGAACTTCCTCACGCTCAACTTCGGCGTCGATCTGACGCGTCCGGCGCTGAAGCTTCCCGTCCTCGGGCGCCTCGGCGCGTCCTGACGGAGCCCGGCGCGACGCCCCGCGTGGTGGTATCTTCGGGAGCGCCCATGGACGTCCTGGAGCTGGGTCTCGCGGGGAAAGTCGCGCTCGTGACCGGCGCGAGCGAAGGTCTCGGGCGGGCGACCGCCGACCGTTTCGCGCGTTCGGGCGCCAAGGTCGCCATGTGCGCGCGGCACAAGGACGTGCTCGAGCGGGCCGCCGATGCGATCCGGCACGCGACCGGCGCCGACCTGCTGGCGCAGACGTGCGACGTGACGCGGCCGGACCAGGTGGAGGCGTTCGTCGCGGCGGCCGTCGCGCGCTGGGGCGGCGTGGACATCCTCGTGAACAACGCCGGCACCTCCGCGGCCGCGGGCTTCGCCGACGTGGACGATGGACAGTGGCAGGCCGACTTCGACCTGAAGGTCATGGCGGCGATCCGACTCTGCCGCCTCGTCATCCCTCACATGAAGCGCCGTGGCGGCGGGAGCATCGTGAACGTGACGACGGTCGGCGGGAAGGCGCCGGCGGCGCGGGCGCTGCCCACGAGCGTGACGCGCGCGGCCGGCATCAACCTGACCAAGTCGCTCGCGAACGAGTACGCGGCCGACACGATTCGGGTCAACACGATCTGCCTCGGCGTCGTGAAGAGCGGCCAGTGGGAGCGCCGGATGAAGGGCGATCCCGAGGCGTTCTACCGCGAGATGGCGGAGAAACGCCGCGTGCCGCTCGGCCGGTTCGGCGAGGCGCACGAGTTCGCGGACCTCGTCGCCTTCCTCTGCTCCGAGCGCGCGGCGTACATCACGGGCGCCGCGATCAACTTCGACGGTGGGCTGTCGGCGGCGGTCTGACGGGCCGCGTGGATCACAGGAGGCGAGCATGCGGAAGAGCCGATCGATGGTGGCGGCGCTCCTGGCCCTCGGGCTGGTGCTGGGCGGGAGCTCGCACGCCTTCACCCAGGACAAGCCCGCGCGGCCGGACCGGGGCGAGCACCATCCCCAGATCCACGGGGCGATGCGCGCGCTGAACGTCGCCGCCCGGCACCTCGAGCGGGCCGAGCACGACTTCGGGGGCCATCGCGCCAAGGCGCTCGAGCTGGTCAAGCAGGCGGAAGGTGAGCTCAAGCAGGCGATCGAGTACGCGAAAGCGCACCCCGCCATGCACGGCCAGCCGGGCGCGGCCGGCGCGCCCACGCCGGCGCCGAAGACGCAGTAGGTGCTCGCGCTCCACACCTGGACGCTCGACACGACGCCGCTCGCGGAGGTGCTGAGCGTGGCCCGGCGCGTGGGCTGGGACGGCATCGAGCTGCGCCGCGTGGATTTTGCGCGGGCCGCCGAGCAGGGCCAGTCCGCCGCCGACGTGCTGGCGCGCGTGAAGGCGAGCGGCCTCCGCGTCGCGTGCGTCGGCGTCGAGCTGGGGTGGATGGGGGCCGAGGCCGCGGAGCGGGCGCGCCTCCTGCGCGCGTTTGCCGAGTCGTGCCGCTGGGCGGCGGAGCTCGGCGCGGGGACCGTCATGAGCCCGGTGGACAAAGGGCGGGTCGATCGCGCCCGTGCGGCGGCGAGCGTGCGTGAGGTGGGCGCCCTCGCCGCCGAGCACGCCGTCCGCCTCGCGCTCGAGTTCAACTCGCAGGCCGAGCAGCTCAACACGCTCGCGAGCATCCGGGAGGTGCTCACGGTGGCGAGCCATCCGGGCTGCGGACTGCTCCTCGACACCTATCACCTCGGGCGGAGCGGCGCCACGCTCGAAGCGATCGACGGGGTGCCCCTCGACGAGATCGCCTACGTGCAGTTCAGCGACGTGCCGAAGAGCGGCCTCGAGCCGGGCCGAGCGCTCGACCGGTTGCCGCCGGGCCGGGGGAGCGTGCCCTTCAAGGAGATCTTCGCGAGCCTCGAGCGCAAGGGCTATCGCGGCTTCATGAGCTACGAGGCGCCGAACCCGGCCGCGTGGGCCCGCCCGGCCGAGGACGTCGCCCGCGAGGCGCTCGAGGCCACGCGCGCCGTCCTGCCGCGCTAGATGGTGGACATCCTCGCCCTCCACGCCGAGCGCGCGCCCGACGCACCCGCGCTGATCGACGGGGAGCGCCGGCTCACCTGGCGCGAGTTCGTCGACAAGCGGAACCGGCTGGCGAGCGCGCTTCGCACGCTCGGCGTGGCGAAGGGCGAGCACGTGATCGTCTACCTCCAGAACGGGCTCGAGGCCGTGCTCGGTCCGGCGGCGGCGCGCGCGATCGGCGCGATCCCCGTGCCCATGAATCACCGGCTCGTCGCCGACGAAGTCGCGTACATCCTCGACCACTCCGACGCGCGGGCGGTCGTCGTCGGCGACGCGTTTCTCGGCACGGCGGAGCGGGTGCGACCCGGCGCGCGCAAGGTGCGCAGCTGGATCCTCGTGGGGCGCGAGCGGCGGCCCTGGGCCGCGCACATCGACGAGCTGCTCGCGACGGGCGACCCGGCGCCGCCCGCCGAGGATCCGATGCAGGCGCTCGGCGGCTCGATAATCTACACGGGCGGCACGACGGGGCGGCCGAAGGGGGCGCTGCGGGGCAGCGTGGATCCGGCCGTGATCCGCGGGTTCGTGGAGGCGTTCGGGCTGGCCGAGCCCCACGTGCACCTGGTCGCCGGGCCGCTCTACCACTCGGCGCCCGGCGGCTTCGCCCAGTTCGCCCACTTCTTCGGCGGCGCGGTGGTGCTGATGCAGAAGTTCGACCCGGAGGACGCGCTCCGGACGATCGAGCGCCACCGCTGCACCTCCACGTTCATGGCGCCGACGCTCGTCAAGCGTATCGTGGACCTGCCGGAGCGGGTGCGCGCGCGCTACGACGTCTCCTCGATGCGCGTGCTCGTCGTCGCCGCCGCGCCGTGCCCGATGCGCGTCAAGGAGCAAGCGCTCGCGTACTTCGGGCCGGTCCTCTGGGAGTTCTACGGCTCGACCGAGCTCAGCATCAACACGATCCTCCGGCCCGAGGACGTGCTCCGGAAGCCGGGCTCATGCGGGCGCGCCGCGCCGGGGGTCGAGCTCGCCATCCTCGACGACGAGGGCCGGCCGGTCGCGCCCGGCACGGCGGGGGAGCTCTACGTGCGCCGCTTCGCCGGGATGTTCGACGGCTATTACAAAGACAGCGCGAGCACGCGGGAGGTGCAGCGCGGCGAGTGGGTCACCGTGGGCGATGTCGCGTGGATGGACGACGAGGGCTTCGTCTTCATCTGCGACCGGAAGCGCGACATGATCATCTCTGGCGGCGTCAACATCTACCCCGCCGAGATCGAGGACGTGCTCCACCGGCACCCGGCGATCGACGACGTCGCGGTCTTCGGCGTGCCCGACGCCGACTGGGGGGAGCGCGTCCACGCCGCGGTGCAGCCACGCCCGGGCCAGGCGCTGACGGCCGAGGAGGTCGTCGCGTTCGCGCGGAGCCACATGGCGGACTACAAGACCCCACGGGAGGTCTCCTTCCACGTGGAGTTCCCCCGGGACCACGCGGGCAAGCTCCTCAAGCGCGTGCTGCGCGATCCTTACTGGGCCGACCGCCCGTCCAAGGTCTGACGCAGCGCGGCCCGCCCGCAGCGTGTAGGAGCGACCGCGTTTCGAGCGCGGGCTTTGGCCCGCCCTCCGAGTGAATTACCTAGCTGTGCTTGCGGAGCTCCAGGCGTCCGATCTGGCGACGATGCACCTCGTCCGGCCCGTCGGCGAAGCGGAGCGTGCGCGAGTGGGCCCACATGGACGCCAGCGGGAACTCCTGGCTCACGCCGCCGCCCCCGTGGAGCTGGATGGCGCGCTCGACCACCCGGAGCGTCATGTTGGGCACGGCCACTTTGATCTCGGCGATCGCCTGCCGCGCCGCCTTGTTGCCGACCGTGTCCATCATGGACGCGGCGTGGAGCACGAGCAGGCGCGCCTGGTCGATCTCGATCCGCGACTGCGCGATGCGCTCGAGCGTGATGTCGTTCTCCGCCAAGGCCTTGCCGAACGCGACGCGCTTCATCGCGCGCTTGCACATGAGCTCGAGGGCGCGCTCGGCGACGCCGATCTGGCGCATGCAGTGGTGGATGCGTCCCGGGCCGAGCCGCCCCTGCGCGATCTCGAAGCCGCGTCCCTCGCCGAGGAGCATGTTCGACGCGGGGACGCGAACGTTCTCGAAGCGGACCTCGCCGTGGCCGTGGGGCGCATCGTCGTAGCCGAACACGGTCAGCATCCGGATCACCGTGATGCCGGGCGCGTCGCGCGGGACGAGGATCATCGACTGCTGCTTGTACTTGTCGGGGTTCTTCGGGTCGGTCTTGCCCATGAAGATGAGGATCTTGCAGCGCGGGTCGCCGATGCCCGACGTCCACCATTTGAGGCCGTTGATCACGTAGTGGTCGCCGTCGCGGACGATCGAGGATTCGATGTTCGTCGCGTCCGAGGAGGCCACCTTGGGCTCGGTCATCGCGAAGGCGGAGCGGATCTTGCCCTCGAGCAGAGGCTTGAGCCACTGCGCCTTCTGCTCGGGCGTGCCGTAGCGCTCCAGGACCTCCATGTTGCCGGTGTCGGGCGCCGAGCAGTTGAACACTTCCGGCGCGATCGGCGAGCGGCCCATGATCTCGCAGAGGGGCGCGTACTCCGTGTTGGTGAGCCCCGCGCCGCGCTCGCTCTCGGGGAGAAAGAGATTCCAGAGGCCGCGCTCGCGCGCCGTCGCCTTCAACTCGTCCATGATCGGGGGAACCTGCCAGCGGGTCGGTCCCGAGGTGAGCTGGTCGTGGAAGACCTTCTCGTTCGGGTAGATGTACGTGTTCATGAAATCGGTGAGCTGCTCCATGTACATCTTGGTCTTCTTCGAGTACTCGAATTCCATGTGGGGCCTCCCCTGGCTTCGGTGCGCCCCCGATTGTATCCTCCCGCGGGCGACCTTGTCAGCCTTACGCCCTTCAAGTAGCATACTCGTCATGCCGGTGGCCCTTGGACTGATCGTCCCCTCGTCGGCTTCGTGATCTTCAGACCCTTCGTGTACGCCAGCACGCGCGAGGCGTGGACGGACGGCTTGTACGACGCGGAATCGGATGACGACGTCCAGGCCGTCATGTGATCCCGGATCGCCGTCAACACCGCCCCCCTCATCGGTCGCGGCCGCGTCGATGTCGGGGTCGTTTGCCCGGGCGAGGACCTTACGGCCGATGTCGCCGGTGAGCGCACGAACGCTCGAGATCCTACGGGGCCAGGCGTCGCCCGAGGCGGAGGGGAGCTGATGTGCGGCATTGCGGGGCTTCTCGAGTCCACACGCGGCGACGGCAATCTGGAACGCGTCCGGGAGATGACGGCCGCGCTCCGACATCGGGGCCCCGATAGCGAAGGGTTCTATGTCGACGGCGACATTGCGCTCGGCGTGCGGCGGCTCGCCATCATCGACGTGGCCGGTGGATCCCAGCCGATCGCCAACGAGGATGGCACCGTGTGGGCGGCCCTCAACGGCGAGATCTATAACTTCGGCGAGCTGCGGCGCGGCCTCGAAGAACGGGGCCACCGCTTTCGGACGAACTCCGACGCCGAGGTGATCGTCCACGCGTACGAGGAGGCCGGCGAGAACTGCGTCGGCGCATTCGACGGCATGTTCGCCCTCGCCATCTGGGACGCGACGCGGCGAAGACTGACGCTGGCGCGAGACCGCATCGGCGAGAAGCCACTCTACTACCACGCGGGCGCCGACGTCTTCGCGTTCGGATCCGAGGTCCGCGCGCTGCTTCAGTGCCCGCGCGTGCCGCGGCGGTTGAGTCTCGAGGGCCTCTCGTGCTACCTCGCCTTCGAGTGTATTCCCGCGCCGCATTCGATCCTCGAGACCATCGCGAAGCTGCCCCCGGCCCACGTGCTCACGGTCGCGCCCGGCGAGGCGCCCCGCCTCCGCCGCTATTGGGATCCCCCCACCGTCGCCGACGAGTCGATGACCCTGGACGAGGCGGCGGAGCGAGTGGCGATCCAGCTGGAAGCGTCCGTCCGAAGCCAGCTGGTCGCCGATGTGCCCGTGGGGCTGTTCGTGAGCGGCGGCATCGATTCGGGCGCGGTCGTGGCCGCCGTGAGCCGTGCGGGAAGGCTCGACGCCATCCAGACCTTCACCGTCGGCTTTGCCGAGGCCACGTACGACGAGCGGCCCTTCGCCCGGCTCGTGGCGCGGCAGTTCGGCGCCCACCACCAGGAGGTGCTGTTCGGGGCGACGGACGCCCGGCGGCTTCTCCCGCGTGTGGGGGAGTTGCTCGACGAACCGCTCGCCGACGCCTCGTTCTTGCCGAAGTACGTCCTCTCCCAGCACGCACGGCAGACCGTCAAGGTCGTCCTCAGCGGCGACGGCGGTGACGAGTTGTTCTGCGGGTATCCCACATTCCTTGCGGAGCGCTGGGCTCGGTGGGGTCGGACGCTGTTACCCCACACGATCCAGCGTCACCTGGGGAGGGCGCTCGACCGCATACGGCCCTCGCCGCGCTACGGCAGCGTCGAGTTCCTCCTCAAGCAATTCGTGCGCGCCTTGCCGCATCCATCCGCGGTGTCCACGCAACTGCTGCTCGGCGGTCTCACCCTGGCCGAGCAGGCCGAACTCTTTTCCCCCGGGGTCCGGGACGCGCTGCGGCCCTTCGACCCGTTCGAGGAGCTTCGGCGAAGCGCCGACGCGCGTGGAGGCCGTGATCCGCTCGCCACGAGCGTGTGGCAGCACTGCGCGTATTACCTGGCCGGCCAGACGCTGGTCGCGATGGACCGCGCGAGCATGGCGGCGGGGCTCGAGGTCAGGGCTCCGTTCCTCGACCGCGCCATGGTCGAGCTCGCCGGACTCATCCCGAGCCGCCACAAACTCCGGGGGTTGACGACGAAGCTCGTGCTCAAACGGGCCCTGCGCGCCCACCTCCCGGCGGAGGTCATCCATCGTCGCAAGCAGGGACTCGGTGTGCCCACCGCGATGTGGCTGCGCGGCCCGCTTCGGAGCGCGCTCGACGAGAGCCTGGCGACGGACCGTCTGGCGAAGCTCGGCCTCTTCGCGCCGGCCGTGGTTGCCCGGCTGATCGACGAGCACGTGAGCGGCCGACGAAACCACCGCAAGGTCCTCTGGGCGCTCATGATGTTCGACGCGTGGCGCGATCACTATCTGCCCGGCGAACGATGGACGTGAGCTCGGCGGGCCGCCAGCTGACGTGGCTGCTGGCGATCGGCGGCGCGGTTCTCCTCTTCTTCGACACCGGCGCGCGGGTGCTCGCGACCAATGACGAGGCGCGGTTCCCCGTGATGGCGCGCGACATTCTGGCGACCGGCCGTTGGCTCTTACCGGAGATCGGCGGCGTGCCCATGCTGAACAAGCCACCTCTCCACGCGTGGCTGATCGCGCTCGGCTCCTGGCCGGCGGGCGCAGTGACGCAGCGGACTGCCGCCCTGCCCTCCGGCGTGGCCGCGCTCGGCGTCGTCCTCGCGACGGCCTGGATCGGGGCCCGCGTCTTCAGTCCCGCGGTCGGCGTGGTCGCCGGCTTGCTGTCGGCGACCATGGCGGGGATGGTCGACCTTGCACGGTCGCCCGTCCCCGACATGACGCTGACGATGGCGACCACGGCCGCCATGGCGGCCTTCGCCGCCGCCGAGCTCGGAGGCCGGCCACGCCTTCTCCTCGCGTTCTACGCGCTGACGGGCGTCGCGTTCTGGACGAAAGGACCGGCGGGCCTGCTCCCGCTCGTCGCCGCGCTCCTGTATCAGCTTCTCTCGCACCGCTGGGCCGGTGTGCGGCGCCTGGCCTCGCCCGCTGGTCTCGGCCTGCTGATCGTGCTGGTCGTGCCGTGGTGGCTGCTCGCGGCTCATGCCGGAGGCGCGCTCTTCGTCCGCGATGTCGTCGTGAGCGATATGCTGCGCGGCTATTTCACACTCGACGCCGCCCCGTGGCGCCGGGTCACTGCGCCGATCGCCCAGGCCGCGGCGGTCCTCTTCCCGTGGTCGACGCTGCTGCCCGTCGCCGCGTGGTCGGCCTCGCGGAGACTCGATCCCGGGACGCGGCTGGCGCTCGCGTGGGCCGTGGCCGTATTCGCGCTCACCGCGCTCTCGCATCGACAGCGCTTCCGATACTATCTGCCGCTCTGTCCTCCCGTCGCGCTCCTCGTCGCCGCCTGGCTCGATCGGATCAGACTGCCCCGCCGTGAGACGCTCGTGGCCGTGGTGTGGATCGTCACCGCGACGGCGTTTGCCGCCTGGGAAATCCAGGCCGTGGCGCGGCGCCACACGGCAACGGATCTCCGGGCCGTCGTCCGCGAGCTCGCGTCCGCACCAGGGCCGGTGTTCGCGATCGACGCGCCCGAGATCGTGTTCGCGTTCTATCTCGAGCGGCCGGTGGTGGTCGCGGCCTCGTACGCGGACTTTGCGCGGGTCGAAGGGCGCGCGTATCTCATCGCGTCCGAGCGGCAGGCGCAGTTGGCCGCGGCCTCCGTCCGGCGCGTCGCGGCCGCGCGCGTCGCCGACCGCCCCTTCGTTCTCCTCGGGAAGGAATGATGCAGAGGAGGTCACCCATGGGCGCCGACCTCATCCGTCGCGCGATCGTCGCCGGGATGCCGCTTGCACTGCTCTCGGGCCACCCCGTCTTCCGCGCGCTCGCCTGGGCGCAGGCGGCGAACACCGGGCGTCTGCTCGTCCAGCGCGCGGTGCCGCTCGCGGCGGAGATGCCGCTCTCCGGCTTCGACACGTGGATCACGCCGAACGACCTCTTCCACATCCTGACGACCATGGCGGATCCCTTGCCCACGATCGACCCCGCCGCGTGGCGCCTGAGCGTCGACGGGCTCGTCGAGCAGCCGGTCACGCTGACGTACGACCAGCTCAAGGCGTTGCCGGGCCGGAAGGTCGTGGCCGTGCTCGAGTGCGCGGGGAACTCCCGCAACTCGGTGAGCCCGCCGCTCGAGCGCTCGCACCTCGGCAACGGCTACGTCGGCAACGCGGAGTGGCTCGGCGTCCCGCTCCACCGGGTCCTGGAGCGCGCGGGCGTCAAATCATCCGCGCGCGAGGTCGTCCTCGAGGGGATGGACCGCGGCAAGCCGGCGTTCGCCCAGGAGGAGGTGCCCTTCGCGAAGAGCCTGCCCATCGAGAAGGCGCTCCACCCCGACACTCTGCTCGTGTACCAGATGAACGGCGTGCCGCTGCCGCGGGAGCACGGCGGGCCAGTGCGCGCCGTCGTCCCCGGATGGTACGGCACGTATCACGTGAAGTGGCTGGGGCGGGTCGGCGTGATCGACCGGTCGTTCGACGGCGTCTTCATGACGCGGGCGTGGCGGATGCGGCGCCGGGTCGACGGGCTCGTGCGGGACGAGGCGGTGACGCAGGTGGCCGTGAAGTCGCTCATCGTCCGGCCGGCGGCCGACGCGAAGCTCACGGTCGGCACCCACACGGTGGCCGGCGCCGCCTGGTCGGGGGGCAAGGACATCGTGTCGGTGCAGGTCTCGGCCGACGGCGGGCGGACGTGGGGGTTCGCGCAGCTGGTGGAGTCGCCGGCGATGTACGCGTGGCGATTCTGGGAGTTCCCGTGGCGCGTCACGCAGCCCGGATCCTACACCCTCATGGCGCGCGCGACGGACACGAGCGGCGCGGTCCAGCCCTTCGCCTACGACCTCGACTCGGGTGGCTTCGCCGTCAACCAGGTCCAGCCCGTCAAGGTCGAGGTGACCTAAACCTACCGCCGCGCGAAGTTGGCGAGGATCCAGCCCGCGATCGAGTGGCGGGAAGGCCCGTCCGGGAGCGCCGCGCTCGAGAACCATCGCGCGTCCTCGAGCTCGTCGCGGTCGATCGCGATCTCGCCGCCGGCGTAGGCCGCGACGAAGCCGACCATGAGCTGGCTCGGGAACGGCCAGTTCTGGCTGCCGACGTACCGGATGTCCTTCACCTCGACGCCGACCTCCTCTCTCACCTCGCGCGCCACCGCCGCCTCGAGTGACTCGCCGTTGTCCACGAACCCCGCGACGAGCGCGTAGCGCCCCGGCGCCCAGATGGCCTTGCGCGCGAGGAGCACGCGGTCGCCGTCCTTCACGAGGACGATGACGGCCGGGTGCAGATGTGGGTAGTGCTCGTAGCGGCACGTGGGGCAGCGCTTGCCCCACTCGCCCGCGACCCGCTCGGTGGCTGCTCCGCAGCGCGGGCAGTGGCCGCTCGTGCCTTCCCAGTAGAGGAGCTGCATCGCCATGCCGCCGAGCGAGAGGAGGTCGTCCGGCAGCCGCGTCCCCTGCATCGGCACGAGCGTCTCGCGGTGGAGGCCGTCGGGCAGCGCGGCGTCGCGCGGCAGGCCCGCCACCCAGCACGGCGTGCCGCCGTAGGTCCCGAGCCAGAGCGGCTCCTTCGCCACGCCGTCGAACCCCTGCGGGAGCTCGCCCGTCGGGAGGCGGAACCCGCCGCCCTCGGGGACGACGACGAGCTTCTGCTCCTGCACCAGGAGCCAGTGACCGCGCGGATCCGGCGGCGGACCGCCGTGCTTGGCGGGCACGAACTCGCCGCGCAGGCAGTCGCGGTTGAAAGGCAGGTAGACCGTGGTGGGCGTCACGGGAACGGCCGACGCGTCAGGAGCCGAGGAGCCCGACGCGGAGCTCGGTGCCGGCGTGCGACGCGGCGGCGGCCGGCGCCGACGCGGCCGCGGGCGGGAGCTTCTGGAGCTCGGGCATCACGCGGGCGGCGAACAGGCGCATGTTGCGCTCCGCTTCTCCATAGTCCATGCCGGCGTAGCTGAAGACGCCGACGAAACTGTCGTTGGCGACGCGGCGCCGGACGTCGAGGATCTTCGCGTAGCACTGCTCGGGCGTGCCCCAGACCTGGAGGTTCATGAAGTACTCGATCACCTTGTCGGTGCCGTACTGCGCGATCTTCTCGGACATCTTGCCGTAATACTCGTAGCCCTTGGTCTTGGCGAGATGGTCGCCCTGGAACTGGTAGTGGTCGAGCACGGTCTGGTAGTAGCCGCCGATGTAACGGAGCGCCATCTCGTGCGCGCGCTCGGCGTTCTCGTCGCAGAAGGTCCAGCCGGCGCACACGGGCGGCGGCGCCTCGGTGCGGTTGATCTCGCGGTAGGTCGCGCGGTAGGTGTCGAGCTCCTTGGCGACCTCGGGCCAGGGCTTCTGCGGGATGACCAGGATGCCCACGCCGAGCTTCGCCATGATCGGCATCGACTCGGGTGAGACCGCCGCGGCGTAGGTGCGGCCGCGGAAGCTCTTGAACGGCGCCGGGCGGATCGCGGCACGCGGCTGCTGGACGAACTTGCCCGCGTACTCGCAGTGGCCCGCCTCCAGGCCGCGCAGCAGCATCTCTGCCGACTCGACGAAGCGCTCACGGGATTCGTCCATCGAGAGCCGGAAGCCGTCGAACTCGACCCGGCCGGCGCCGCGACCCAGGCCCAGGATCAGGCGCCCGTCGGAGATGTTGTCGAGCATCGCGACTTCCTCGGCGACGCGCAGCGGATCGTGCCAGGGCAGCACCACGACCATCGAGCCGAGCCTGGCGCGCGTGGTCCGGCCGGCCATGTAGGTCAGGAACTGCAGGACGTCGGGGCACATCGTGTAGTCGGTGAAGTGGTGCTCGACGCCCCAGATCGACTCGAAGCCGAGCGGCTCGGCCTGGTCGGCCAGGCGGAGCTCGTTGCGGTAGACGTCGTAGTCGGAGCGGTGCTTCTGGGGATTCTGGAAGACGGTGGCCAGTCCGACGTGCATGGCAGCCCCCTCGCGGCGCGCGCATCGCGGCGCTCCCGCCATTGTATGCTATTCAGGACGCATGGCCACACCCGGCGAGCTCGGACCCTTCGCAGACCGGCGGCTCCGCTTCGCGGCGGCGCTCGGCGACGGATTGGCGATCGTCCCGGGGGCGCAGGAGGTGCGCCGCAACGGCGACGTCAACTACGAGTTCCGCCAGGGCTCCGATTTCTTCTTTCTAACCGGGTTCGACGAGCCGGACGCCGTGGCCGTCGTCAACCCGGCGCACACCAAGGAGCGCTACGTCCTCTTCGTCCGGCCCCGTGATCGGGAGACGGAGATCTGGACCGGCCACCGCGCCGGCGTCGAGGGGGCCGTGGCCACGTACGGCGCCGACGCCGCCTACCCGATCGACCGCCTCGACGACAAGCTCCGCGAGTTTCTGGTCGACCGGCCCGTGGTCTACTACCGTCTCGGCCAGGGCGCGTTCGACGGACGTGTCACGCGCCTGGTCACCGAGCTGCGCGGGGCGCGCGCGCGGGGCTTTCCGGCGCCGGTGCGGCTGGAGGATCCCGGGCCGATTCTGCACGAGATGCGCCTCCGGCGCTCGCCCGCCGAGCTCGCGCGTCAGCGACGCGCCTGCGAGATCAGCCGCGACGCCCACGCCGAGGCGATGCGCTACGCGCGGCCGGGGCTCTACGAGTACCAGGTGCAGGCGGCGCTCGAGTTCGTCTTCCGCACCCACGGCTCGCCGCGCAACGCGTACCCCTCGATCGTCGCCTCCGGACCCAACGCGTGCGTCCTCCACTACGTGGAGAACACGCGGCGGATGGAGGACGGCGAGCTGCTCCTGATCGACGCGGGGTGCGAGTGGGGCTACCACGCGGCGGACATCACGCGCACCTTTCCGGTCAACGGACGCTTCACCGCCCCCCAGCGCGCGATCTACCAGCTCGTGCTGCACGCCCAGCTCGCGGGCCTCGCGGCGGCGCGGCCCGGCGCCCGCTACGAGGCGGTCCACGAGGCGGCGCGCCGTGTCCTGACCGAGGGCCTCGTGGCGCTCGGGCTTCTGCCGCGCGGGGTCGAGGACTCGCTCGCGATGCACCACTATCGCGAGTTCTACATGCACGGGACCGGCCACTGGCTCGGCATGGACGTCCACGACGTGGGTGACTATCGGATCGACCGAGCCTCCCGCGTGCTCGAGCCGGGCATGGTGTTCACGGTCGAGCCCGGCCTCTACGTCGACCCCGGGCGGGAGGCGGCGACCTTCTTCCTCCGCGAGTACAGCGAGGATGAGATATGGGAGCGCCGCTTCCGCCTCGGCCTGGCGGCGGCGAAGAAGCTCGAGGAGGAGGAAAAGGCCAAGGCGCCGAAGATCGTGCACCCGATCCCAAAGGAGTTTTTGGGAATCGGCGTCCGCATCGAGGACGACGTGCTCGTCACCGCCGACGGCTGCGAGGTGCTCACCGCCGGCACGCCGAAGACCGTGGACGAGATCGAGCGCGTCTGCGCCGAGCCGCCACGCCTGCCGCGCGTGTAAGCCCCCCGGCGTCGACAGCGGGCGATGACCGAAGTCGAAGCCCTCAGAGTCCTGCGCGGCGGCGCTCCCGAAGCCGCGGCCCGGGCCGAAGCCCTGCTCTGGGAGATGTGGCACCGGTCCGGCGACGGCGAGGCGGACGCGCTCCTGCGCGAGGGCGTCGCCGCGCTCGAGCGCGGGGACCTCACCGGCGCCGAGAAGATCTTCGCCCGGGTCATCGAGCGTGCGCCGCAGTTCGCCGAGGGCTGGAACAAGCGCGCCACCGCCCGTTACCTCGCCCGGAACTACGACGGGTCGATCGCCGACTGCGAGGCGACGCTCGAGCGGAAGCCGAGCCACTTCGGCGCGCTCTCCGGCCAGGGGCTCTGCTACCTGGCGCTCGGTCGCTCTCGCGAGGCAGCCGCGATGTTCCGTCGCGCGTTGGCGGTGCACCCCCGTCTCGAGGGTGCGCGCCACAATCTTGCGGCGGCGCTGGGCGAGGCCGTCCGGGGCAACGGCCACTGAGGCTCACGCCGCCTCGGGTGTCGGTCAGCGCCTGCTTCCGTAGTCGCGCCGCCAGAGCTCGACGTACTCGCGCGCGTTTCGGAGGATATCTTCGAGCTCGTCGGGCGTCATCTGCCGGACGGGCTTCGCCGGCACCCCCATCACGAGCCACCCGGCGGGGACGATCTTGCCCGGTGGCACGAGGGCGCCCGCGCCGACCTGGGCGCCTTCCTCGACGACCGCGCCGTTGAGCACGACGGCGCCGATGCCGATGCGCGAGTTGCTCATCACCGTGCACGCGTGGACGACCGCGCGGTGGCCGATCGTCACGTTGTCGCCGACCACGCACGGGTGCTGGGGCGTGACGTGGAGGACGGAGTTGTCCTGGACGTTGGAGTTCTTCCCGAGCTTCACGTAGTTGTCCTGGTCGCCGCGCAGCACGGTGAAGGGCCAGACGGAAGCGCCCGCCTCGATCGTCACGTCGCCGATGACGGCGGCCTGGGGATCGACGTACGCGTCGGGATGGACGCGCGGCTTTCGGCCCGGAACCTCGCGGATCACGGCCCGCCTCGGAGGAAGGCGCCGACTTCGTCCACGACGAGGTCGGGCGCCTCGCGCATCATGAAGTGGCCGACGCCGGCGATCCGCTTGAGCGTGAGCGTCGCGAAGTACTCGGGGAGCCGGTCGGCCCACGCGACCGGCAGGATCGCGTCGGCGTCTCCCCAGAGCACGAGCGTCGGGACCTCGACGCGCAGCGTCCCGGCGGGGGCGTCGCCCTGGGTCGTCCGCACGCGCTCGAACGCCTTGTAGTACGCGAAGCCGCCGCGGAGCGCGCCCGGCTGCGAATAGGCGTCGACCCAATGGTCGAGCTCCCGCTCTATGACCCAGTCTTTCTTGCCCGACCAGTGGGTGAGGAAGTGGCGCAGGTAGATCCGGGTCGCCTCGCGGCTCGCTCCGACCATCTCGTGCGCCCACGGCAGCGTGTGAAAGATCTGGTACCAGATCTCCCGCGTGTGGCCGGGCTCGCGCCACCGGCGCCCGATGCCCGGGTAGGGTGGGTCGAACAGCACGAGCCGCGCCACGAGCTCGGGGAAGAGACGCGCGAGCGGCTGCGCGACGGTCGCGCCGATGTCGTGCGCGACGACGGCGATCCGCGTGAGCCCGAGCGTCCGCGCGAGGCCCGCGATCTCACGCGCGACGACGTCGCGCGCGTAACCCGACTCGGGCGGGACGTCGGGCTTGTCGGAGTAGGCGAAGCCGCGAAGGTCGGGCACGATCACGTCGTGGTGTGTGGCGAGCGGCGGGATCACCGGCGCCCACTCGTACCAGAAGCCCGGCCAGCCGTGCAGGAGGAGCACGGGCGTGCCCGCGCCCTGACGCACGTAGTGCAGCCGCACGCCGTCCACCTCGGCGAACGCGTGCGTCCACGGCCCCGCGGGGCCCGTCGATGTCATGTGCCGTCCTCCGCGAGTCGGATTATACTGGCGCGCGCGGAGGACGATCCCGATGATCTCGACCACCGCGGAAGTCCGCGAGCAGCACCGCTTCGACCCGGCCGCGCTCGAGCGCTACATGCGCGAGCACGTCGCGGGCTTCGCGGGCCCGCTCGGTGTGAAGCAGTTCCGGGGCGGCCAGTCGAACCCGACCTACTACCTCACGGCGGGCGGCCGCGAGTACGTGCTCAGGCGGAAGCCGCCCGGCAAGCTCCTGCCGTCGGCGCACGCGGTGGATCGCGAGTACCGGGTCATCACGGCGCTCGGCGGGATCGGCTTCCCCGTGCCGCGGACGTACGCGCTCTGCGAGGACGCCGGGGTCATCGGCACCGTGTTCTACATCATGGACTGCGTGCACGGGCGCGTCATCACCGACCCGGCGATCCCCGGCCTGACCCCGCGCGAGCGCGCGGCCGTCTACGACTCGCTCGGCGAGGTCCAGGCGCGGCTCCACACGGTGGACTGGCAAGCGCTCGGCCTCGGTGACTTCGGGAAGCCCGGCAACTACTTCGCGCGCCAGATCCACCGCTGGACCCAGCAGTATCGCGCCTCCGAGACGGAGAAGATCGAGGCGATGGAGCGGCTCATCGCCTGGCTTCCGGAGCACCTGCCCCCGGGCGACGAGACCACGCTGGTGCACGGCGACTTCCGGCTCGGCAACACGATCATCCACCCCACGGAACCGCGCGTGGCCGCGGTCCTCGACTGGGAGCTCTCGACGCTCGGCCACCCGCTCGCCGACCTCGCGTACAACTGCCTGCCCTACCGCTTCACGCGCGAGTGGGAAGGGCTCGCGGACAAGAACCTGGCCGAGCTCGGGATCCCGACCGAGGAGGACTACGTCGCGGCCTACTGCCGCCGGACGCGGCGCGCCGGGATTCCCGACTGGGACTTCTGCCTGGCGTTCGCGATGTTCCGCCTGGCCGCGATCGCGCAGGGGATCATGGGGCGAGCCCTCGCGGGCACCGCCAACGACCCCAACGCGCGCGAGCGCGGCGCGCGGGCCCGTCCGCTCGCGGAGTCCGCGTGGGCGCTCGTCGCCGGGTGCGCCGGCTGAGCCCGCGTCGCGGTTCCGTCCCGCGGCCGGAGCCTAGCGGCAGGCCTCGAAGAGCCCGGCGGCCCCCTGACCCCCGCCGATGCACATGGTCACCACGCCGTAGCGCGCCTTCGCGCGCAACATCTCGTTGGCGATCGTGCCCACCATGCGCGAGCCCGTCATGCCGAACGGGTGGCCGATCGAGATCGAGCCACCGTTCCGGTTGAGCTTCTCCGGGTCGAGGCCGAGCCGGTCGCGACAATAGACCACCTGCGAGGCGAAGGCCTCGTTCAGCTCCCACACGCCGATGTCGCCGATCCGGACGCCGCAGCGCCCGAGGAGCTTCGGCACGGCGAAGACCGGGCCGATCCCCATCTCGTCCGGCTCGCAACCGGCGACCGCGAAGCCGCGGAAGACGAGCTTCGGACGGATTCCGAGCTGCCGGGCGCGGTCCATGGACATGACGAGCGTCGCCGACGCGCCGTCGGAGAGCTGCGACGAATTACCCGCTGTGACAGTCCCTTGCCCGCTCGTCTTGTCGAAATGCGGCGGAAGCCCCGAGAGACCTTCGAGGGTGGTATCTGGACGGTTGCACTCGTCCTTCTCGACGTAATATGCCTCGTTGCCGACGACCTCGCCCGTCTTCTTGTCGAGGATCCCGCGCGTGACGTGCATCGGCGCGAGCTCCTCCTTGAAGAGCCCCTCCTGCTGGGCGCGCGCCGTTCGCTGCTGGGACTGGAGCGCGTAGCGGTCCTGGGCCTCGCGACTGATCTTGTAGCGCTTGGCCACGACCTCGGCCGTGTCGCCCATCACCATGTAGATCCCGGGGTGGTGCTCCTTGACCCAGGGGTTCGGGCTCGTGTCCCGCTCCATCATCGTGATCGACTCGACGCCGCCGCCGATCGCGACGTCGGCGCCGTTGTTGACGATGTAATTCGCCGCAATCGCGATCGCCTGGAGTCCGGACGAGCAGAAGCGGTTCACCGTGAGACCGCCGACCGTCACGGGGAGCCCCGCGCGAACGGCCGCGACACGCGCGATGTTGTGGCCCTGCGCGCCGTGTGGCTGCCCGCAGCCGAGGATGACGTCCTCGACCTCCGTCGGGTCGAGCTGCGGGACCTTGCCGAGGACGTCCCGGATGCAGTGGGCGGCCAGGTCGTCGGGCCGCGTCAGATTGAACGAGCCGCGGAACGACTTGGCGAGCGGCGTGCGGGAGCTGGCGACGATGACGGCTTCACGCATGGCGGTCTCCTTGTGAACGGTGGCGCCTAGAGGGCGGCGACGGACATGATCTCGACCAGGTACTTCGGCGACGCCAGGCGCGCCTCCACCGTGGCGCGCGCCGGCGTGTTGGCCTTGTCCACCCAGGCGTCCCAGGCGGCGTTCATCTCGTTGTAGGTCGCCATGTTGGCCAGGTAGACCGTGGCGGAGAGGAGCTTCGACTTGTGGCTGCCGACCGCCGCCAGGGTCTCGTCGATCTTCTTCAAGATCTGCTCGGTCTGGCCCTTCGTGTCCGCCGACGGGTCGCCCGCCACCATGCCGGCGAGGTACACCGTGTCGCCGTGGACGGCGGCCTGGGAGAGTCGGGGCCCGACTCCGTGACGCTTGATACTCATGGCTCGTTCCTTTCGGTGCGAGGATGGCAGTCAGGATAGAGGATAGAAGTCAGGATAAAGGGAACGCCCCCGCATGTCGAGAGGGCGCGTGAGCATCTCTCCTGGTAGAGTAAAGCGCGTGAGCATCGTGCGGGACTTCGAGCGGGCGTTCAACCGCCAGGATCTGGACGCGCTCGTCGCCTGCTTCACCCCGACCGGGAGCTATCACGACACCTTCTTCGGCGAGCACATCGGCCACGCGGCGCTCCGTCGAATGTTCGAGCGCATGTTCCACGAGGGCCGCGACTATGCGTGGACGATGGATGCTGTGGTGGAGACCCCCGAGCGGGCCGCCGCCGAGTGGACGTTCGGCTACGTCGTGGGCGCCGCCGTGCCGCGGAGCGCCGGGCGGAAGGTCCGGTTCCGCGGGATGAGCCTCTTCGAGCTCTCCGGCGGCAAGATCGCCGCGTACCGCGAGTACTTCGACGAGGGGCAGGCGCTCCTCCAGCTCGGCTTCGCCCCCGACTCGCTCGCGAAGGTCCTGCGCCGGAAGCTCGTGGGGCCCTGACGCGTGGCGCTCTCTCACGCCGAGCGCGAGAGGCTCATCGCCCAGTACGGGGCCGGTCCGCTTCGCCTCAAGGCGGCGCTCGCGAGGGTCCCGAAGGACGCGATGACGTGGCGGCCGGCGCCTGCCGAGTGGTCGGCGCACGAGATCGTCTGCCATTGCGCCGACTCCGAGACGAACGCCTACGCGCGCATCCGCTTGCTGCTCGCCGAGAAGGATCCCCTCATCCAGGGCTACGACCAGGACCACTGGGCGCGGACCTTCGACTACCACAGCCGGCCGCTCGAGCCCGCGCTCGCCGTCGTCGAGGCCGTGCGCGCCAACACGCTGGCGCTCATCCGCGGGCTCCCCGACGAGGCATGGGCGCGCGAGGGCCGCCACACGGAGTCCGGACGCTACCGGGCCGAGGACTGGTTGAGGATCTACGCGGACCATCTGGAAGGCCACGCGCGGCAGATCGAGAACAACGTCGCACTCTGGCAGGCGGCGCAGCGCCGCTAACGACCGTGCCGCCCGGTGGGCGGCATTGACATCGCGTCGCGGCGCGCATAGCCTCGCCCCCACCGGCTCAACGGACTCGAGGAGGCGTGCCATGAAGCGGCTCTCCAGCGTCGCCGTGTTCGTCGTCGTTGCCCTGATCATCGCCAGCGCCTGGGCCCAGCCGCTCTCATCGGCCCAGCCCGAGCAGGTCGGCCTGTCGTCCCCGCGCCTTGACAGGATCGGCCAGTTGCTCAAGACCGACGTCGGGAACGGTCAGATCCCCGGCGCGGTGGCGCTGGTCGCCCGGAAGGGGCGGATCGCATACTTCGAGAGCGTCGGCTTCCGGGACAAGGAGACCGGCGCGCCGATGCCGAAGGACGCGATCTTTCGGATCTATTCGATGACCAAGCCCATCGCTTCGGTCGCCGCGATGATGCTGGTCGAGGAGGGAAAGGTCGTCCTCACCGACCCGGTCTCGAAGTTCCTTCCGCCGCTCAAGGCATTTGAGGTGAGCGTCCAACGGTTCGAGCCGGGCACGGGCAAGGCCGCCTACTCGACAGTGCCTGCGGAGCGCGAGATCACGGTCCAGGATCTCCTCCGGCATACGTCCGGGTTCACCTACGGCGAGACCACGAGCCACACCCGGGTGAAGGAGGCCTACGCCAAGAACGGCGTCGATTGGAAGGGCATCACCGCCGCCGAGCAGGTCGAACGGCTCGCCAGGGTGCCGCTGATCTACCAGCCGGGCACCCGGTGGGAGTATGGCCTCTCGACCGACGTGCTCGGTCGCGTCGTCGAGGCCGTCTCGGGCGCGACGCTCGGACAGTTCTTGCAGGAGCGCATCTTCGCGCCGCTGAAGATGGTCGACTCCGGCTTCTGGGTTCCGAGGGAGAAGGCCGGACGGATCGCCGAGCCGTTCCGAACGGACCCGACGACCGGCAAACCGATCGAGCTGATCGATGTCACGGCGCCTCCCAAGAATGACTCGGCCGGTGGCGGGGGCGTCTCGACCGCCATGGACTACGCGCGGTTCTGCCAGGCGTTGCTGAACGGCGGGCGCCTCGACGGCGCTCGGATCCTCAGCCGCGCCACGGTGAGCCTCATGGCGTCCGACCATCTCGGTCCGATTGCTGAGGCCGGTCCGGCGCCGACGCAGGGCCTCCTGGGAACGCCTGGCTACACCTTCGGTCTGGGCTTCGCGGTACGACTCGGGGCCGGCGTCGCGGGAGTCCACGGCTCGGCCGGGGACTACACATGGGGCGGCTTCGCCGGCACGTACTTCTGGATCGATCCGAAGGAAGAACTGTTCGGAATCCTGATGACCCAGCAGCCGGGGCCGATCCGTGTCCAGTATCGAAAGCTCTTCCGGCAGCTCGTCTACCAGGCGCTCGTCGACTAGAGACTTCGACGGACGAGGAGGGGGCGCTCAGCCGCGCGCGAGCAGCGCGAGCCCCGAGACGAAGAGCAGCGCGAACACGATCCGCCGGAAGCGGACCGGATCGACCCGGTTGAAGAGGCCCACGCCGAGGGCGACGCCGGCGATGGCCGGCACGGCGAACAGGGCGGCGAGCCGCCACACCTCGTCCGTGAGGAGTCCGGCCCACCCGTAGCCCGCGAGGATCACCGCCTGGTTCACGACGAAGAAGGCCTGGAGGTTGGCCTTGATCGTCCGAGGTCCCCACCCCTGGGTCGTCGCATAGAGGACGACGGGCGGCCCGGGCGTTCCGACGGCACCGCCGATCACCCCGGCCAGCACACCCGCGCCGAGCCCCCAGCGCCTGCCCTCGAGCTTCTCGGGATAGAGGCGTCGCCACTCGAGTCCGACGGCGACGAGCAGCATGGCGCCGATCAGCCGGTTCAGCACGCCCGCCGGGAAGGTCGCGAGGGCCCAGACGCCGAGCGGCGTGCCGACCACCGTGCCGACGATCAGGTCGGCGACGCGCGCCGGCGTGAAGTCGCGGCGCACGGGGACGAAGATCGCCAGGGCGAAGGCCGCCGCGTAGAGCGTCGTGAGCACGATCGCCTCGCTGGGCGACATGAGATACGGCAGGAAGGCGAGCGAGACGAGGCCGATGCCGAAGCCCGCGAGCCCCATCACGAAGCTCGCGCCCAGGACGATGAGGGCGCCGCCAGCCCAGGCGAGCGAGTCTATGTCGTGAGGTCCACGAGGACCTTCATGACCGGCCCGCCGCCCAGCGCCTCCTCCATGCCCTGCTGCAGCGCCTCGAGCGGGATCCTCCGGCTGACGAGGGGCCCGACCGGGACGGCGCCCCCGGCCGCGAGGCGGATCGCCTCCTCCCAGTCCTCCCGCGCGTAGAGGCGCGCGCCGTGCATGTGAAGCTCGCGCGCGAACATCGCGTAGAGGTTCACGGGCACTGGCTCCGCGTGGATGGCGACGATCGACACGGTGCCCCAGACGCGCACGACGTCCGTCGCGGCGCGCACGGCGGCGGGGTGGCCCGAGACCTCGAAGGCGACGTCGACCCCGACGCCGCCGGTCCACTCGTTGGCGAACTTGACGGGGTCGCGGTCGGGGCCGACGGTCTCGAGCCCGAGCCCCTTCAGCATCTCCAGGCGGTGGCGGTTCACCTCGGCGACGACCACGTGCGCGCCGCGGTGGCGGCAGACGAGCGCGATGAGCGTGCCGATCGGCCCGCCGCCGAAGACGAGGACGCTGTCGTCGCGCTTCACCGCCGCGCGTCGGACGTCGTGGGTGGCGACGGCGAGCGGCTCCATGAGCGCGGCCTGGTCGTCGCCGAGCGCGTCGGGCACTCGGAGCAGGCGCGCCACGTCCACCGCCATGTACTCCCGCATGCCACCGGGCAGGTCGACGCCGAGCACCTTGAGGCCGTAGCAGAGGTACGCCGCGCCCATCCGGCAGGCCCGGCAGGCTCCGCAGACCGCGAGCGGCTCGACGACGACGCGGTCGCCGGCCTTGAAGCCGCTGCCTGCCGGCGCCTCGGCGACCTCGCCGAAGGTCTCGTGGCCGATGATGCCACCCTTCGGCACGCGGTGGTCGAGGTGGCCCTGGAAGATGTGGAGATCGGTGCCGCAGATGCCGACGCGCTTGACGCGTAGCAGGGCCTCGCCGGGTCCGGGCGCGGGCGTCGCCGCCGTCCCGGTCGTGAAGGTCCGCGCGCCCTGGTAGAATGCGGCTCGCATCCGGGAGATTCTACACCGAGGGGAACGGCGCGGGACGCTACTCGGCGCGCGCGTAGCCCGCGCCGGTCATACAGCGGTCGAACGTGTGCGCTTGCCGCGACTCCTTGAGAGCGAGCCGCAGGACGTCGAGCAGCCCGCCCAGCACGAGGTCCGGCCCGGTCCCGACCTCGTACGTCCGGCGGGCGCACTCCAGCTCGTCCGCCGTGACCTGCTGGAATATCGCGCCCGGCTTCTTCCAAGCCGAGCCGCTCAGGTCCAGGGCGCAGCCGGCGAGCACGAGGGCCGTCGCCACCACGAGCACGGGTCGCATCGCGTTTCCTCCAAGTCGGGCCTGCGAGTCGAGCGCCACGATCTTACACCCCGAGGAGCTTGAGGCGGAGCTCCGTATCGGCGTGGAGCCGGCGCGCGCCGCCCTCCCAGACGATGGCGCCATTCCGCATCACGTACGCCCGGTCCGAGAGCGCCAACGCCAGATCCGCATTCTGCTCGACCAGCAGGATGGTCGTCGTCGACCGGAGGCCGCGTAGCACGTTCCACACCACGTCCACGATCGTCGGCGCCAGGCCCTCGAACGGCTCGTCGAGCAGGAGGAGGTCCACGTTGCCCATCAGCGCGCGGGCGATCGCCAGCAGTTGCAGCTCGCCGCCCGAGAGCGTCGCGCCACGGGCGTCTTTGAGCGCGTCGAGCCTGGGAAAGGTCGCGAAGACGCGCTCCACGGTCCAGGCCCCGTTGCCCCGGCGCGCGATGGCGAGGTTCTCCAGGACGGTGAGGTTCGGGAAGATGCGCCGCCCCTGCGGGACGAGGCCGATGCCGAGCCGCGCGATCTCCTCGGGCGGTCGCCCCGCCAGGTCCGTCGCCCCGTAGGCGATCCGCCCGTCGCGCGGCGGGACGACACCGGTGATCGTCGCGAGCGTGGTCGTCTTGCCCGCGCCATTCCGCCCGAGGAGCGAGACGAACTCGCCGGCGAACACGTCGAGCGAGACGCCGTGCAGCACGTGGCTCTTGCCGTAGAAGGTGTTCACCGACGCGACGCGCAGGAGCGGCGCTCCCGAGCGGGTCGCTCCCGGCGCCGTCCCCTCCCGCGCGAGGCTCGGGTGGCCGAGATAGGCCGTCTGCACCTCGGGGTTCTGCTGGATCGCCGCCGGCGCGCCCTCGGCGATCACGCGGCCCTGGTGCAGGACCGTGATGCGGTCGGAGAGGGCGAGGACCTGGTCGATGTCGTGCTCGATCAGCACGATCGTGACGGAGCGGCGCAGCGTGCGGATGAGGTCCGCGACGCGCAGCCGCTCGTGGGCCGCGAGGCCGGCCAGGGGCTCGTCGAGCAGCAGCAGCTCGGGGCGCGTCGCCAGCGCGATGGCGATCTCGAGCAGCCGCTGGTCGCCGTGCGAGAGAGTGTCGGCGATCTCGGCGGCGCGGTCGACGAGCCCCACGGCATTCAGAAGCCGCATCGCCTCGTCGTTCAGATCCGTGAAGCTCCCGGCGTCCGCGAGCATCGCGAAGCGAGCGCGGTGCTTGGCCTGCGCCGCGATCCGCACGTTCTCGAAGACGGTGAGCGCGTGAAAGATGCTGATGATCTGGAACGAGCGCGAGACGCCCGACGCCACGATCCGGTGCGGGAGGAGCCTCGTGATCGTGGTGGCGCGGAACCGCGCCTGGCCCCGGTCGGCGGGGAGGAGGCCGGTGAGGACGTTGAAGAGCGTCGTCTTCCCGGCGCCGTTCGGCCCGATGATCGAGCGGAGCTCACCGCGGGGGACCTGGAGCGACACGCCGTCCACCGCCGCGAGGGCGCCGAAGTGGAGCGCGAGGTCCTCGACCTCGAGCAGCACCTCCCCGCGGGGCGTGGGGCGCGGCTGACCATCGGAGGGGGCGGACGTTACGGCCCCCTCCGAGCCGGGGGAAGCGCTCCCGACAGGGAGCGACCCCCCAGGATGGGTTCTCCGGGCGGAGCCCGCGCTCGAACGGCGGTTTCTCCAACTCCGGGCCAGGCCGCGCAGGCGCGCCCACACGCCCACGATGCCGTTGGGCGAGAACATGACGAAGGCGACGAAGATCACGCCGAAGTAGACGAGCCAGTTCTCGGTCCACGACGAGAGGGTGTCGCGCATGAAGACGAACACCGCCGCCCCCACGGCCGGGCCGACGAAGCTCCGCATCCCACCCACGAGCGTCATCGCGGCGATCTCGCCGGCCATCGTCACGTGGAGCGACTCCGGGTAGGCGAAGTTCAGGAGGAACGTGTAGAGGACGCCGGCGAGCCCGCTGAAGGCGCACGAGACGACGAACGCCGTGAGCTTGTAGCGCGTGACGTCGTAGCCGACGAAGCTCGCGCGCACTTCGTTCTCGCGGATCGCCTCGAGGACGCGCCCGAAGGGCGAGTGGACGACGCGCCAGAGGATATAGATGGCGGCCGCCGCGACGGCGGCGCTCGCATAGTAGTAGACGCGCTTGTCGCCGAGGTCGAGGCGGACGGGGCCGGCGCCCAGCGGGAAGCGCTCGATCCCGCCGAGACCGTTTTCGCCCCCCGTCACCGCCGTCGCGCCGTAGACGATGTAGAAGAACATCTGCGTGAACGCGAGCGTCAGGAGCGAGAAGTAGACGCCGCGTTTGCGCATCAGGAGGAAGCCGATGACCGCCCCGGTGAGCGTGGCGCCAAGAACGCCGGCGATGACGGGGACCACCATGCCCTTCGCCAGGTAGAGCTGGGCGAGACCGGCCGCGTAGCCGCCGATCCCGAAGAACGCCGAGTGGCCGAAGGAGACGAGGCCCGTGTAGCCCATCAAGAGGTTATAGGCGATGGCGAGGAGGCTGAAGATGACGATCTCGGTGGCGAGCGACACGGTGGACTGCACCGTGCCCATGAGGAGCGGCAGCACGAGGAACCACGCGTAGAGCCAGGTCAGCGGGTGGCGCAGGACCCCCGAGGCGAGGCGGGTCACTCGAATTTGTCCCAGCGCTCGCCCATGAGGCCGCGCGGCCTGAGCAGGAGGATGACCGCCATGAGGATGTACATGGACGCCTCGGCCGCGCGCGGCTGGAAGTAGATGCTGAGACTCACCACCTGACCGACGAGCAGCCCCGAGAGGATGGCGCCCCAGAAGCTCCCGAGCCCCCCGATCGTGACGACGACGAACGCCGCCGTCCCGACGTTCACGCCCATCGCGGGCTGGACGCCGGCGAGCGGCGCCGACAGCACCCCGGCGATCGCCGCGAACGCCGTCCCGAGGCCGAACACGAACGTGAGCACCGGCCGGAGGCTCACGCCCAGGAGCCGCACCATCATCGGGTCACGGCTCCCCGCGCGGACGATCGTGCCGACCGGCGTCTTCTGGAGGAACAGCGTGAGCGCGACGATCAGGACCACGACCGCGAGCAGGATGAAGCTCCGGTACTTGGAGTAGGTGAGCGGGCCGAGGCTCAGGGCGCCGGCAAAGGCGGGCGGCACGTCGAACGGCTTGGGGCTGCGTCCCCACACGATGCGAATCCCCTGCTCGAGGACCATCGTGAGCCCGAAGGTGAGCAGGAGCCCCTGGAGCGGATCCTGGAGATAGAGGCGGCGCAGGAGCGTCGCCTCGATGAGCATGCCCAGGACGCCCACGAGCAGGGGCGAGACGACGAGCGTCGCCGGGAACCCGAGGGCGTCCTTCACCTGGAAGGCGGCGTACGCGCCGAGCGTGAAGAGCGCGCCGTGCGCGAAGTTGATGATCCCGATCATCCCGAAGATGATGGACAGCCCGAGCGCCATCACCACGTACAGCGCGCCCAGCACGAGCCCGTTGAGGACGAACTCGGCGAGGACCGCCGGGGTCATCGGTCGCCGCGGGCTACGCTAGAGGCTCCAGCTGGCACTGGCTCTCGGCCTTCGGGATCGCGATGGTCTCGAGCGACTCCGCCCGCGGCGGCACCTCCGAGACGATCTCGAAGATGTCCCACTTGTCCCTCCACTTCGACTTGTCGCGCGCCGCGACGACGTACATCGGCTGGAGGAGTTGGTGGTCCCACGCGCGAAAGGTGAGCGGCCGGCCCTTGAGCCCGTCCATCGTCCCCGTCAGCGTGTGGCCCTCGAGCGCCTGGACGAGCTTCGCGCTGTCCGTGCTCTTGGCCTTCTCGATCGCCTGCGCGATCGCGTGGACGGCGACGTAGTCGCCGTACGCCTGGTTGTCGGGCGGGCGGCCCCAGCGCTTGATGTAGCGCGCCGCCCACGCCCGGCTCTGCGGCGTGGAGAGCTCGTGCCACCAGATGATCGGGAAGTGGCCGCGGAGCGACTCGCCGACGGGCCACGCGTACGCCGAGTCGATGACGCCGCCGGCGACCTCGAGGGTCATCCCCGCTTCGGCGTACTGCTTGAGGAAGTTGGTGACGTCGGCGCCCGCCAGGTTGTGGAAGACCAGGTCGGGCTTCGCCGCTTTCATCTTGGTGATGTACTGGCTGAAGTCCGTCGTGCCCGTGGGGGCGAGGTCGCTCCCGACCTCCGTGCCCTTGTTCGCCGTGAGGAGGTTCCGCGCCACGCGCAGAAGGTCGTGGCCGAAGGCGTAGTCGGAGGTGAGGAAGTACCAGCGGCTGATCTTCCGCTCCCTGATGAGCCAGCCGCCGATGGCGCTGACGTACTGGGTGTTGCATCCCTCGGTCGAGAACACGTAGCGATGGCAGCGCTTGCTCCGGATCTCGTCGGAGTTGGCCCCGGCGTTGATCATGAGGACTTTCGCCCGCTGGACCTCGTCGCCGACGGCGAGGCACGAAGCCGAGGAGACGAGCCCCTCGATCGCCACGACCCTGTCCTTCTCGATCAGCTTCCGCGCCTTCTGCACCGCCACGCCCGGGTTGGCCTCGTCCTCTGTGATCAGCTCGACCTTGCGGCCGAGGACGCCGCCCTTCTCGTTCAGCTCCTCGACGCCGAGGGTCGCGCCCTGCTTGCCGTATTCGCCGATCGCGCCGAGGAAGCCCGTGAACGGGATGAGCTGCCCGATCCGGATGGGCTCCTGCGCCCGCACGACGCCGGGAAACGCGAGCTCCTGGGTCCCGGCCGCGGCGCCTACCGTGGCGAGGCCGAGGAACTTGCGGCGGGTGAGGGGGGTCGAGACGTGGGGGCGCTTGGCCATTGGTTCACCTCGTGAGTGGAAGAGTGGGCCGAAAATGGCCTCCCGCGACCGGGTTGTCAAGGGTATCCTCCCGGGAAAGGAGGAGACCATGGCGACCATCACCCTCACCGCAGAGGACGGCCAGCAGCTCGCAGGGTACCGGGCGGCCCCGCCGCGCGCGCCCCGCGGGGGCCTGGTCATCGTGCAGGAGATCTTCGGCGTCAACTCGCACATCAAGCGCGTGTGCGACGGGTTCGCCGCGGACGGCTACCTGGCGCTCGCGCCGGCCATCTTCGAGCGCGTCGAGCCGGGCTTCGCGATCGGCTACAAGCCGGAGGACATCGAGCGCGGCCGCGCCGTGCGCATGAAGATCCCGCTCGAGGACATGGTGAAGGACGTGCGCGCCGGCGTGAAGGCGCTCGCGGCGGAGAAGCTCAAGGTGGGCGTGGTGGGCTACTGTCTCGGCGGCACGCTCGCCTGGCTCGCGGCGACGCGGATCGACGGCGTGGCCTGCGCCGTCGGCTACTACGGCGGCGGGATCGCCGACGCCGCCAACGAGACGCCGCGCTGCCCGGTGCTGCTCCACTTCGGCGAGACGGACCAGTCCATCCCGACGGAGCACCACGCGCGGATCCGCACCGCGCACCCGACGGTGCCGATGCACATCTACCCGGCCGGGCACGGCTTCAACTGTGACGAGCGGGGAAGCTATCACGAGCCGAGCGCGGTGCTGGCGCGGAGCCGCACCCTCGACTTCCTGAAGCGCTACCTCGGCTGAGCCTCGAGCGCCATGCGTGAGAACGCGACCGGTGCTATCACCTCACGGGGATCCGGTCCCAGCGACCGTACTCCCTCGCGGCCTCCATGAACCACCGGACGCAGTCGGGGTCGGCGCGCGGGGGCAGCTCGCACGAGGTCGAGAGCACGAAGCGTGAGCGGCGGCCGACCGTGTCGATGCAGCGCCGGACCTCGGCCTCGATCTCGGCCCGGCCGGCGCGCTCGAAGATGGTCGCGTCCACGTTCCCGATCGCCACAACGCCCCGCGCGTTGCCGAGCGTGACGAGCTTGTCGAGCTGATCCACCTTGAGCGCCGGGTCGGACTGCTGGTCGAGGTCGATCGTGATCGCGACGAAGCCCACGTCCACGAGGTCTTCGTGGATCTGGTGGGTCGTCCCACAGATGTGCACCGTCGTGCCGACCTTCTTCGCCTTGAAGTAATCCACCAGCGCCTTGTGGTAGGGCTTGATGAACTCGCGGTACGTCTCGGGCCCCACGAGGGAGCACGACGCGGTCGGGTCGGAGTAGCTGAGCCCGATCCGCGTCTCGAGGACGGCGTCGCCGACGCGCTTGGCGTACTCCGTGGTGAAACGCATCAGGTCATGAACGAACTGGGGATCGTCGATCGTGTCCAGGCACATGAGCTCGGGGTTTCGCATGAGCATCGCGATCGTCCACGGGCCCACGAGCACGGCGCCCAGCGCGCTCGGGAGCTTGGCGCCCGAGAGCGCCGCGCACTGCTCGAGGAAGGCGGGCAGGCGCCCGTCGCGCTTCGGGTCGGGGATCTCGAGCCTGGCGAGCTTGCCACGGTCGTCCTGGAGCACGTGGCGGTCGATCGACGGCACGACGTAGTCGGAATACTTCACGTGGCAGCCGATCGCCTCCGCCTCCTTCGCGAGATCGTTGAAGGCGATCATGATGTCGGGCTCGTAGCGCTCGTAGTAGTTCAGCATCGCTTTCGTCGCCTTCGTCGGGTTCGTGCAGTACTCCTCGATCGAGAGCCCGTCGAGACAGCCCGCGAACGAGCCGGCGATTGGATAGGCGGGTACGCGATCGGCAAAGCCGCCCTTGTACGCGGCGACGACGCGCTCACGCGGCGTGTACTGGGTCGTCTGGTCCTCACCCATGACGCGGCCTCCCTCGACGGCTCGGCGGCCTCACGCGGCGCCGGATTCGGCGATTATTGCCCGATTCACGTCCGCTCTCAAGACAGGCCCATTCGGGCGGGACGGGCGGAGCGATCGGGCGTTTCGCCTTGGGGAGCCGCGCGCCGCGGGCGGGAACTCCGCGACTTTCCTCCCCCCGTGACGTGGCACGCCTCCTGCCTAAGACCCCTGTCAAGGAGGGCAAGGCAATGCTGACCGCGATTCTGAGCGTCGTCTTCCTGGTCGGCGTTCCGATCTGGCTGGTGGTCGAAAAGGTCCTCCACCGGAGTCGCACCCGCGTGAGGGCGAGGCGTCCAGCCGGGGTTCGTCGGGCCGTTCGCCACACCGCCGCCTCGGACCACCTCACGCCCGCCGCCTAGCCCGAGGCCTCCGCCGCGTTCCTCCCCGTCAGCGCCGGAGTCACGGCTTCGCTGCGCGCCCGAGGCACGCGCGGACGCGAGCGCTGAGCTGGGGGTTCGAGAAGGGCTTCGTCAGATAGTCGGTGGCGCCGACGTCGAAGCCGGCGCGCGTGCTGCTCTCGTCGGTCTCCGACGTGAGGATGAGGACCGGGAGGGAGGCCGTCGTCGGGCTCGCCCGGAGGGCTTTCAGCACGTCCAGGCCGTCGAGCTCGGGCATGACGAGATCGAGGATCACGAGATCGGGCGTGTCCCGGCGGATCAGCTCCAGCGCCTCACGCCCGTTCCCCGCCTCGGTGAGGACGTAGCCGTCGTTCGCGAGTGCGCGCATCGTGATGCGACGGACGACCGGGGAGTCGTCCACGATCAGCACGCGGGCGCCCGGAGCCACCGCGGCGGTCGGCGTGTGCGCGGTCGCCGGCGCGTCGGCCCGGGTGACGCCGCGCGCGTCCACGCGCACGCGGCAGCCCTCGAACGCGCAGAAGACCTCCAACGGCGCGCGGCGCCGCTCGGCGACGGCGCGGGCGCGCCGCTCGATCTCGGCGACGGTGGCGTCGTCGTGGCTCGGGTCGTGGTGGGTCAACGCCAGCCGCTTCACGCCCGCCGAGCACGCGAGCTCTACGATGTACTCGAACGTGCTATGCCCCCAGTTCTTCCGCGTCCGGTATTCCTCGGGCGTGTACTGCGCGTCGTGGATGACGAGGTCGGCGTCGGCCAGGAAACGAGCGTGACGGCGGTCGCCCTCGTGCAGGATCGATTCGACGGGACCGGCCGCGGCGTCGCCGCGCCAGAGCGCGCCGCCGAACGGCTCGTGGTCGCACGCGTAGACGACCGCGGCGCCGTCGGCCTCGACGCGGTAGCCGAGCGTCACGGCGGGGTGATTGAGATACTGGGCGACGATCCGCGCGCCGGTGATCGTGTGCGCGCCCTCGCCCAGGTCGGTGTAGCTGAGCGTGGCGGGGAGCTGGCTCATTTCTAGGGGGAAGTACGAGAGCTCCATCTGTCGGGCGAGCGTGTCGCGCAGCGAGCGACGACCATCGTGTGGTCCGTAGACGGCGATCGTGTTCCGGGGCTCGAACGCCGGCGCGAAGAACGGGAAGCCCTGGATGTGGTCCCAGTGCGTGTGGCTGAAGAGGATGCTCGCGTCGACGGGCGCCGCGAGCGCGTCACCGAGCGGGCGCGCGCCCGTCCCGCAGTCGAGGATGAAGACGTGGCCCGCGTCGGTTCGCACCTCGACGCACGAGGTGTTGCCGCCGAAGCGGACCGTGTGCGGGCCCGGCGTCGCGATCGACCCGCGCGTGCCCCAGAACCGCACCTCCATGTCAGGCGATGCGGTAGACCCGCCGCACGTTCTCCCAGAGCATCTTTCGCTGGATCGCCGGATCGATCCCGTGGAACTGCGCCTCGATCGCCTCCTGCGAGAACGGCCACGTCCCGTCGCGATGCGGGTAGTCGGAGCCCCACATGACGTTGTCGGGCGCGATCGTGGCCATCGCCCGCACGCCGTGGAAGTCCTTCTGAAAGGTCGCATACATCTGGCGCCTGAAGTAGGCGCTCGGCACCAACGGGAGCTTGAGGTCGTCGGCCAGACGCTCCGCGTATGTGTCGTCGAGCCGCTCGAGGATGTAGGGGAGCCAGCCGATCCCGCTCTCGCCCAGCACGAGGCGGAGTTTCGGGTGGCGCTCGCACACGCCGGAGAGGATCACGGAGACGCAGATCTCGTCCATCTGCATCGGGGCGACGGTCGTCCACGAGCCGATGACCGCGGGGTGACGGATGCCCTTCACTTCGTACCCGACGGTCGCACCGCCGCCCTCGAAGACGTGGAACGAGACGACGAGGCCCGTCTCCTCGGCGGCGGACCACAGGGGCTCCCACATCTCGTGCCACACGGGCATCGCCGAGCCCCACGGGACGAACACGGCGCCGTGCAGACCGAGCGTGGCGCAGTGGAAGAGCTCGTCCGTCGCGAGCTTCGCGTCATGGTTCGGGAGACACCCGAGCCCGTAGTAACGACCGGGTCGCGTGCCGTTGAACGCGGCGATGTACTGGTTGTACGCGTGATAGACACTGGTGAGCATCTCGTGGTCGGCGATGCCCGCGTGGGTGAAGAGGCCGCGCGAGATACCGATGATCCCGTAGATCACCTCCGCCTCGACGCCGTCGCGCTCCTGGTCCTCGCGGCGCTCGCTCGGGTTCGACGGCCGCGTCGCGTTGCCCGTGGCGAAGCCCGCGTCGGCCAGGATCCGGCCGCGCTTGCCGCCCGTCACCCCCGGGCCGTACACGCCGTACGGGCCGAGCACCGCGTCGCGTGACACCCACCACTTGCGCCCGTCGCGCTCGACGACATGCGGCGCCGCGTCGCCCCACGTCCGGTCCATGCGCGAGGTGAAGGTGTCGGGCGGAAGGTAGATGAGGTCCATGTGGCTGTCCGCCGACATGACTCGGAGCGCCATAAACGCCTCCTCGATCGGGTCGGAATGGAGCGAGTGTTCGGCGAGGGTAGCCTCCATCATTCGTGAACGCAAGCGCGGCTCGGCGCGCCCGCCGCGCACGCCGGGAGCCTGTAGAATGGAGTCGCGTGAGGTCCAGGGCTCGCGTCTCGGCATAGGATGCGGTTTCCCCATCCGCTGCGCGCCCTCGCCCACCGCGACTTCCGCCGCTTCTACGCCGCGCAGCTCCTGGCGCTCGTGGGCGGCTGGATGCAGACGGTCGCGCAGGCGTGGCTCGTGCTGCAGCTCACGGACTCGCCCTTCAAGCTCGGGCTCATCTCGACCCTGCAGTTCTCGCCGATCCTGATGTTCTCCGTCGTCGCCGGCGCGATCGCCGACCGGCTGCCCAAACGCAGACTGCTCGTCGCCACGCAGACGACGCTGGCCTGCCAGGCGCTGCTGCTCGGGGCGCTTGTCGCGACGGGCCGAGCGCAGTACTGGCACGTCGCGGCGCTCGGGCTCGTGCTTGGCTTCGCGAACGTCTTCGATCAACCGGCCCGCCAGTCGTTCGTCATGGAGATGGTCGGCAAGGGCGACGTGGCGAACGCGGTCGCGCTGAACTCCGCCGCCTTCAACGCGGCGCGGATCGTCGGACCCGCGGTCGCGGGCGTCCTCATCGCCAAGGTCGGCGTCGGGCCCGCGTTCTTCGTCAACAGCGTGAGCTTTGTCGCCGTGATCCTCACGCTCGGCCGGCTCGACGCGCGCGGTCTGCCCGCGCGCACGGTCCGTGCGACGATCTTCGAGGACATCCTGGAGGCGCTGCGCTACGCGCGGCGCACGCCGCGGCTCCTGGTCGCGATCGCGCTCGTCCTCGTCGTGAGCCTCTGCGTCTTCAACTTCACCGTCTACGTGCCGCTGCTGGCGCGCACCGTGCTGGGGCTCGGCGCGGAGGGGTTCGGATTCCTCATGGCATCGCTCGGCGTCGGCGCCGTGGCGGGCGCGCTCACCGTCGGCGGCCGCGGCTCGCGCGAGCCGGGGCTCGGACAGATGTTTCTGTCGGCGGCGGTCGCCTTCGCCGCGCTGCTCGGGCTCGGCCTGAGCCGCCACGTCTGGATGGCGGCGCCCCTCCTGCTCGTCACCGGCTATTTCGGCATCATGCTGATGGCGAGCTGCAACACATCCATGCAGCTCCGCGCGCCCGACGCGCTCCGCGGCCGCGTGATGAGCCTCTACACGTGGGTGACCGGCGGCGTCTTCCCGATCGGCGCCTTCCTCGTGGGCTCGATCTCGCAGGCGTGGGGTGTGTCGGCGGCCTTCCTCTGGAACGGCACGCTCGGGCTCCTGGCGCTCGCGGGGATCATGCTCTGGTGGCGGCTCCGCGCGCGCGGGCCGGCGTCGGCCTAGCGGCGCGGGGGGAGTGGTCAGCCGACTGTCCTAGCGTTGCGTCGCGTACCCTTTGGCCCGGAGCGCCTCGGCGATCTCGGTGAGGATCGTGGGATCGTCGATCGTCGCCGGCATCGTGTACGCCTGGCTGTCGGCGATCCGCTTCATCGTGCCGCGCAGGATCTTCCCCGAGCGGGTCTTGGGCAGGCGCGCGACGACGATCGCCGTCTTGAACGCGGCGACCGGGCCGATCTCGGCCCGCACGCGCTCGACGAGCTGGCGGACGATCTCGCTCTCGGTCCGGGTCACCCCCGCCTTGGTGACGACGAAGCCGACGGGGACCTCGCCCTTGATCTCGTCGGCGACGCCGATCACCGCGCACTCGGCCACGTCCGGATGCGCGGAGAGCACCTCTTCCATCGCGCCGGTCGAGAGCCGGTGGCCCGCGACGTTGATGATGTCGTCCACGCGGCTCATGATGTACAGGTAGCCGTCGTCGTCCTTGTAGCCCGCGTCGCCGGTGAGGTAGTGGCCCGGATGCTTCGTGAGGTACGACGTCGCGTAGCCCGCGTCGTTGTTCCACAGGGTCGGCAGGCACCCGGGCGGCAGCGGGAGCTTGATCGCGATCGAGCCGATCTGGCCCGCGTCCATCTCGCGGTTGTCCTCGCTCAGCACGCGCACGTCGTAGCCGGGCACGGGCCGGGTCGGCGAGCCGGGTTTCACCGGGAGCATCCCGAGGCCGACGCAATTGGCGGCGATCGGCCAGCCGGTCTCCGTCTGCCACCAGTGGTCGATCACCGGCACACCGAGGCGCTCGCGCGCCCAGAGGAGCGTGTCGGGGTCGCAGCGCTCGCCGGCGAGGAAGAGCGTGCGGAACCGGCGCAGGTCGTGCTTCGCCATGTGCGTGCCCTGCGGGTCCTCCTTCTTGATCGCGCGGAACGCGGTCGGCGCGGTGAAGAGCACGTTGACGCCGTGCTCGGCGATGAGGCGCCAGAAGGCGCCGGGGTCCGGCGTCCCCACGGGCTTGCCCTCGTAGAGGATCGTCGTACAGCCCTTGAGCAGCGGCGCGTAGACGATGTACGAGTGCCCGACGACCCAGCCGATGTCTGACGCCGCCCAGTACACCTCGCCCGTGCCGACGCCGTAGATCCCCTCCATGGACCACTTGAGGGCGACCGCGTGGCCACCGTTGTCCCGCACGACACCCTTCGGCACGCCCGTCGTGCCCGACGTGTAGAGGACGTAGAGTGGATCGGTCGCGGCCACGGGCACGCACTCGGCCGGTGGGGCACCCGACACGAAATCGCCCCAGTCGAGGTCGCGCCCGCGGACGAGCGCCGCCGTGTCGTGGGGTCGCTGGAGGATCACGCAGCGCTCTGGCTTGTGCGCGGCCAGGTCGATCGCGCCGTCGAGGAGCGGCTTGTAGGGGACGACGCGGTTCACCTCGATGCCGCACGAGGCCGAGAGGATGAGCCGGGGCTTGGCGTCGTCGATGCGCTTGGCGAGCTCGTTCGGCGCGAAGCCACCGAAGACCACCGAGTGGATCGCGCCGATGCGCGCGCACGCCAGCATGGCCATCACCGCCTCCGGCACCATCGGCATGTAGATGATGACCCGGTCGCCCTTCGCGATCCCCTGGCGCCGGAGCGCGCCGGCGACGCGCGCGACCGCGTCACGCAGCTCGTCGTAGGTGAAGACCTTGACGGTGCTGGTGACGGGACTGTCGTAGACGAGCGCGCGCTGCTTGCCGCGCCCGCGCTCGATGTGGAGGTCGAGCGCGTTGTAGCAGGTGTTGAGGACGCCGCCCGCGAACCAGCGGACGAAAGGTTTCCGCGAGTCGTCGAAGACGCGATCGCAGCGCTTCTCCCAGTGAATGTCCTCCGCCGCCCTCGACCAGAAACCCTCCGGGTCTTTCATCGAGCGGGCGTAGACCTCGTCGTAGACGCTCCTCGCCATCGGCGAACCTCCCTCGGACGCCGCCGGGGGGCGGCGCAGGAAAAGTATCATGACGGGCGCCGGGAGGGTGAAGGCCTGAGGGCCACGGGGCGTGCGAGACAATGTCGAATCGATCTCCAGGCGCGTGCGGTGGTGTTCCATAAGACGTTACTAAACCTCACGTAACAGCCTCTTGACAAAACCGATCGACAATAGGTACTTTCGGGTTCAATGGCGGCGACCGAAACGAAGGCCCAGCGCGTCGAACGACTCAAGGGCGAGCTGAACCCGTGGGAGGCGTACGCCGAGATCGTGCGCTTCGCGCGCGAGGGCTGGGACGCGATTCCGCCCGAGTGGCTCGGCACCTACTTCCGCTGGTGGGGGATCTACACCCAGGGCGACGGCGTCGGCGCCATCGGCGGCAAGGGCGGCGAGGGCAAGGCGACGCGCCACTTCATGGTCCGCATCCGCATCCCGAACGGGCAGCTGCAGGCCCACCAGCTCCGCACGATCGCGGGACTCGCCGAGGGCTACGCCCGGGGGATCGCCGACATCACGGTCCGCCAGAATATCCAGCTCCACTGGGTGACGCTCGAGAGCCTGCCCGACGTGTTCCAGACGCTCTGGCGCACCGGGATCACGACGATGGGCGCATGCGGCGACGTGACCCGCAACGTCACCGGCTGCCCGCTCGCCGGCGTGGACGCCGACGAGATCGTGGACGCCTCGCCGCTCGTGCACGCGGCGACGCGCATGCTCAATGGCAACCCGGCCTTCTACAACCTGCCGCGCAAGTACAAGGTCTCGATCACGGGCTGCCGCGTCTGGTGCGCCTACCCCGAGATCAACGACGTCGGGCTGACCGCGCTCCGCCACCCGGCGACGGGCGAGATCGGCTTCGCCGTACGCGTCGGCGGCGGGCTCTCGACCGACCCGCGCCTGGCCGGGCGGCTCGACGCGTTCGTACACTGGCACGAGGCGCTGCCGGTCCTCCGGGCGATTTCGGAGATCTTTCGCGACTCGGACGTGCTCCGGCAGAACCGCGAGAAGGCGCGGCTCAAGTTCCTCTTCCTCCAGCACGGCTGGACCGGCGAGAAGTTCCTCGCGGCGGTCGAGGACCGGCTCGGCGGGTCCCTCGAGCACGGGGTGCCCGACGACCCTCCGGAGGACGTCTACCGGGACCACGTCGGGATCCATCGTCAGAGGCAGGACGGCCTGGTCTACGCGGGCGTCGCGGTGCTGCGCGGCCGCCTGACGCCCGCCGAGATGCGGGCCGCCGCGGATCTGGCGGAGCGCTACGGCACGGGCGAGCTCAGGACGACCACCATGCAGAATCTCCTCATCCCGAACGTCCGCCGCGAGCGCGCGGCGGCGCTCGCGCGCGAGCTCGACGCCGCCGGGCTCCGGCTGGAGAGCTCGCCCTTCTGGCGCGGGACCATCGCGTGCACGGGCTCCGAGTTCTGCAAGCTTGCGCTCACGGAGACGAAGGGGTTCGCGCGTGCGCTCGTGGAGGAGCTGGAGGCGCGGCTGCCCGGCTTCGACGAGCACGTGAAGCTCCACGTGACGGGGTGCCCGAACAGCTGCGGCCAGCACTGGATCGCCGACATCGGGATCGAGGGCAAGAAGGTCAAGGTGGACGGCGCGCTCGTGGACGCCTACTACTTCTGCGTCGGCGGCGGGCTCGGCCGTCAGGCGGCCACCGCGCGGCCCATCGGGCTCCGCGTCCCCGCGACCGACGTCGGCGCGACGATCGAGCGGCTGCTCCGTGCGTTCCTCGCCGAGCGGTTCGCCGGGGAGAGCTTCCGGCAGTTCTGCGCGCGTCACTCCGACGAAGAGCTCCGCGTTCGGCTCGCCGGCGGCCGCGTCGAAGCGACGGAGCGCGACGTCCCGGCTGGCCGGCCTCCGCACGGCGTGGACGGCTGAGATGGGCTTCTATCCGGTCTTTCTGGAGCTCCGCGGCCGGCGCTGCCTGGTCGTCGGCGGTGGGGGTGTCGCCGAGCGCAGGGCGGAAGGCCTCCTGGCGGCGGGCGCGACGGTGACGGTGATCAGCCCCACGCTGACGCCCACCCTGGCCACGCTGGCCGCGGACGGGCGGGTCCGTCATGAGCGGCGCGGCTTCGAGCCGGCTGACCTCGACGCCGTCGACCTCGCCTTCGCGGCGACCGATCGGGGCGAGGTCAACGCGGCCCTCTTCGGCGAGGCGCGCGCCCGCGGGGTCTGGGTCAATGCGGCCGACGATCCGGCGCACTGCACGTTCATCCTGCCGGCCCTCGTGCGGCGCGGGGATCTCACCGTGGCGGTGTCCACGGGCGGCACGAGCCCGGCGCTCGCCCGCGCGATCCGGGAAGAGCTCGAGCAGTCCCTGACGGCGGAGTACGCCACCCTGGCCCAGATCGCGGCCGAGGCGCGGCGTGAGCTGCGTGCCGCCGGCCGCGTGGCCGACGCGGAGACGTGGCGGCGCGCCCTCGGGCCCGAGGTGCGCCGGCTCATCGTCGAGCGGGGGTGGGAGGAGGCCAAGCGCCATCTCCTCGAGCGCCTGGGAGTCGCGGCATGCGCCTAGGTCCTCGGAGGGGGGCTTCGCCCCCCTTCCGAAACCTCCCCCCAGGATCGGTTGCGCCGGCGAAGCCGGCGCTCGAACCTCGGTCGACGACCTCACATTCCGGCGCGCGCGTAGGGTCGGTGGCGCTCGTCGGCGCCGGCCCCGGCGACCCGGGGCTGATCACCGTCCGCGGCCTCGAGCTCCTGCGTGGCGCCGACGTCGTCGTCTACGATCGTCTGGTGGATCGCCGCCTCCTCGCCGAGGCGCCGCGGGCGCGCCGGATCTTCGCCGGGAAGGCGAGCGGCGTTCGCACGCTGACCCAAGAGCGCATCAACGCGCTCCTCGTCAGGCACGCACGACGCGGGCGCCGCGTCGTGAGGCTCAAGGGCGGCGACCCCTTCGTCTTCGGGCGGGGCGGCGAGGAGGCTCTCGCGCTGGCGCGTGCGCGCATCCCGTTCGAGGTCGTGCCGGGGGTGACCTCCGCCGTCGCGGCGCCGGCGTATGCCGGGATCCCGCTGACCCATCGCGGCGTCGCGTCCTCGTTCGCGGTCGTCACGGGGCACGCGGGCGCGGCGGAGCGCGGGCGCCCCGTCGACTGGGCGCGGCTCGCCACCGCCGTGGATACGCTGGTCGTGCTGATGGGCCTCGAGCGCTTGCCGGAGATCGCGCGCGAGCTCGTCGCTCGGGGGCGTGCGGCGGCGACGCCGGTGGCGCTCGTCCGCTGGGGAAGCACCGACTGGCAGGAGACGGTCGTCGGCACGCTCGCCGACATCGCCGAGCGCGCGCGGCGTGCGCGGCTCGAGCCGCCGGTCGTGGCGGTGGTCGGCGACGTCGTGGCGCTGCGGGAGCGTCTCGGCTGGTTCGCGGAGCAGACCCTTCCGATCGGAGCGGTACGATCATGAGCCTCGAGCTGTCTCTGCCGATCGGCATCGTGGACGAGCACCCCGAGTGGTCGGCTCGCCTCCCGGCCGAGCTCGCGCGGCGCCGCCTGCCGGTCGAGAGGATCGACCATGCGAGTCACGGCTACGATCCGCGTGACCGGCGGCGCCCCTACTCCGTCGTCGTCAACCGCACGAGCCCGTCGTCGCACCGACGCGGCCACGGGAGCGTGCTCTTCTACGCCGAGGCGCTCCTGAACCACTACGAGGCGCTCGGGATCCCCGTGATCAATCCGGTGGCGGCCTACCGCTTCGAGAAGTCGAAGGCGCTCCAGGTGGAGCTCTTCGAGCGGCTCGGCCTCGCGTATCCGCGGACGGTCGTCGTGAACGACCGCGCCGAGCTCGTCAAGGCCAGCGCGGGCGTCCGCTTTCCGGTGCTGGTCAAGCCCAACGTCGGCGGCTCGGGCGCGCTCATCGAGCGGTTCGATTCGCGCGTGGACCTCGAGGCCGCGGCCGAGCGGTTGGACTTCGGGCCCGACGGGACCGCCTTGCTCCAGGAGTACGTCGAGTCGGAGGGCGGCGCCATCGTGCGGGTCGAGGTGCTGGACGGGCGCTTCCTCTACGCGATCCGGATCGTGCGGACGGCGACCGATTTCAACCTCTGCCCGGCCGACATCTGTCAGGTCCCGTCGGCGCCGGCCGGGGGCGACCTTCACGCGTGCCCGGTGGACGCGCGGCCGGGGCTCACGGTCACCCGCTGGGACGCTCCGCCGGAGGTGGTCGACGCGGTGCAGGCGCTCACGCGCGCGGCGTCCATCGACGTCGGCGGCGTCGAGTACCTCGTGGGCCGCGCCGACGGTCGCGTCTACTTCTACGACGTCAACGCCACGTCGAACTTCGTCGCGAACGCGCCGGCCGTGCTGGGCTTCGACCCCACGCTGCGCTTCGCCGACTACATCGTGGGCGTCGCGACCCGTGGCACGCGGCGCGGCGCGGCCTGACCACGGACACCATCCCCACCACCAAGGAGGGACACATGTCACTGAGACTCGGAGACACCGCGCCGGACTTCACCGCCGAGACCACCGAAGGCCCGATCCGCTTCCACGAGTGGATCGGCGACCGCTGGGCCATTCTCTTCTCGCACCCGCGCGACTTCACGCCGGTGTGCACGACGGAGCTCGGTTACGTCGCGCGCCTGAAGCCGGAGTTCGACAAGCGGAACGTGAAGGTGATCGGCCTCTCCATCGATCCGGTGGACTCGCACCGCGGCTGGGCGGCCGACATCAAAGAGACGCAGGGCTACGCGCCGAACTTCCCGATCGTCGCCGACCCCGAGCGCAAGGTCGCGAACCTCTACGGGATGATGCACCCCGCGCACGACGAGGTCTACACGGTGCGGACGGTCTTCGTCATCGACCCGAAGAAGAAAGTCCGCCTGACGATCACCTATCCGCAGACGACGGGGCGCAACTTCGACGAGATCCTGCGCGTGCTCGACTCGCTCCAGCTCACCGACGCCCACCGGGTCGCGACGCCGGTCAACTGGAAGCAGGGCGAGGACGTCATCATCGTCCCGGCCGTCAGCGACGCGGAGGCGAAGGCGAAGTTCCCGAAGGGTTGGCGGGCGCTCAAGCCCTACCTGCGCCTGACGCCGCAGCCGCGCTGACCGGCGCCACGCGCGACCCCCGCCTCAGGGGGCCAGCGCGATCGCGCGGAGCGGCGAGCCGCTGGCGCCCTGGATCTTCAGCGGGGTGAGGATCAGCAGCGCGACGTGGGCCTTCGCGTCGCCCAGCGGCTCGAGGTTCGCGTTCTCGACGATGTAGATGCCGTGGTCGGCGAGCAGCATCATGTGGACGCTGAAGAGCTCCTTGCCGTACGCGGCCGGGCGCTTCTCGAACGTCGCGGTGTCGTCCCCCGCGAGCCGCACGCCCTTGGCGATGATCCAGCGGGCGCCGTCCTGACCCGGTCCGGGCGACTGCTCGCCCAGGTACTTCGCGTTGTCCTTGGCGAAGTACTGGCCCCAGCCCGTGCGAATGAGCAGCGAGTCGCCGCGCTGCACCGTGACGCCCTGCGCCTGCGACGTCTGCTCGAGATGCGCGGCCGTGATCTCGAAGCCCGGCGGCAGCGGGTCGGGCCGGCCGCCGGCCAGCTGCCGCGCGACGTCGAGGCACACGACCCGGTTCACCATCAGGTCGGCGGGGAAGCTGTCGATCCCGAGGCCGGAGCCGATACCGCCCGGCGTGGCGGTGGCGGCGACGGCGTCGACGCCGCCGTGGAGCTTCAGGTCGCGCCCGATATGGCCGATCGCGTCGATCGTCGGCGCGCCGTGCTGGCCGCTGAAATACATGATCTCCGACGCCCAGGACACGCGGCTGCCCGGCGCCTGGCCGAAGATCTCGTGCGTCATCCGGTGGGTGCGGTTGAGCGCGAACGAGTAGGGCGGGTTGAGGCCGAGCACCGGCGACTGCTCGCTCCACGTGAACGACAGGTCGAAGAGCCGCGCGCCCTTCACCGCGCGGACGAGATCGTCCGCCGAGCCCCGGCCCTGGGCGTTCGCCCCGCCCCCCGCCGTCGCCGCCACGCCCAGCCCCCCCGCCACCGCGAGCCACTCACGCCGTGACACGTCGCTCATCGGGTCCTCCTGTCGGGATGGAATCCGCGGGGAGCCTAGTCGGACTCGCCGCGAAACGCAAGGAGTCCTGGGGTAAACTTGGCGAAGCCCGCGCGGAGGGGCGGCCATGAGGGACGAGTTTCGCCACGTCTATCGGACCGAGCTCACACCGGTGAGCTTCCTCACCCGCAGCGCGTACGTCTTCCCGCAGAAGGTGGCCGTCGTCCACGGGACCCGGCGGTACACGTACGCTGAGCTCGAGGAGCGCGTCCGCCGCCTCGCCTCGGCGCTCCGCGCCGCGCGGCTCCAGAAACACGACCGGGTCGCGTTCCTCTGCCCGAACATCCCGGCGATGCTCGAGGCACACTTCGGCGTGCCGGCCGCCGGCGGAATCCTCGTCGCCATCAACACGCGGCTCGCCTCGGACGAGATCGCCTACATCCTCAAGCATTCGGGCTCGCGGTTCCTCTTCGTGGACGCGGAGCTCGAGGGGCTCGTGAAGCCGGTCGACCTGACGGGCGTGAGGGTCGTGCGCGTGGACGACACCGGCGCCGTGGGCGATCCGTACGAGGATTTTCTCGCGACGGGCTCGCCGGATCCCCTCGAGAGCTGGCTCGAGGACGAGGACGAGACGCTCTCGATCAACTACACCTCGGGCACGACGGGCCGGCCCAAGGGGGTCATGTACTCGCACCGCGGCGCGTGGATCAACGCGGTCGGCGAGGTGCTCGAGGCGCACATGAGCTTCGACACCAAGTATCTCTGGACGCTGCCGATGTTCCACTGCAACGGCTGGTGCTTCACCTGGGGCGTCACCGCCGTCGCCGGCACCCACGTCTGCCTGCGCAAGGTCGAGCCCTCGAGGATCTGGGAGCTCATCGACACGGAGGGCGTCACCCACTACAACGGTGCGCCGACGGTCCACATCGGCGTCGTCAACGACGCGAGGGCCCACACGCTCGTGCGCCCGGTCACGGTGTGCGTCGCGGGCGCCCCGCCCTCGCCGACGCTCCTCGGCCGGCTCAAGGAGCTCGGCTTCCGCCCCGTCCACGTCTACGGCCTCACCGAGACGTACGGCCCGCACACGGTGTGCGCGTGGCACGCGGAATGGGACGCGCTGCCGCTCGAGGAGCAGGCGCGCCTCGCCGCCCGCCAGGGGCAGGGCTACGCGCTCTTCGACCTCGTGCGCGTCGTGGACGCCAGCATGACCGACGTGCCGAAGGACGGCGAGACGCTCGGCGAGGTCATCATGCGCGGCAACAATGCGGCGAAGGGCTACTTCGAGCAGCACGGCGCGACCGCCGAGGCCTTCCGCGGCGGCTGGTTCCACTCGGGTGACCTCGCCGTGTGGCACCCGGACGGCTACGTCGAGCTGCGCGACCGGAAGAAGGACATCATCATCTCGGGCGGCGAGAACATCTCGACGATCGAGGTCGAGCAGGCTGTCGCCAAGCACCCCGCCGTGCTCGAGTGCGCGGTGGTCGCCGTCCCCGACGAGAAGTGGGGCGAGCGGCCCAAGGCGTTCGTCACCCTGAAGCCAGACATGACGGCGACGGAAGGGGAGCTCATCGAGTTCTGCCGCCGGCACATCGCCCACTTCAAGTGTCCCGCCGCCGTCGAGTTCGGTAACCTGCCGAAGACCTCCACCGGAAAGGTCCAGAAGTTCGTGCTGCGCGAGAAGGAGTGGCGGGGCAAGGAGAAGCGGATCAACTAGATGCCGCGCCTCTCGGTCCTCGATCAGTCGCCGGTGCGGAGTGGCGGGACACCGGCGGACGCGATCCACGAGTCGCTCGAGCTCGCCGAGCTGTGTGACCGCCTCGGCTACCACCGCTACTGGCTGGCCGAGCACCACTCGACGCCGGGGCTCGGGGGCTCGAGCCCCGAGGTCCTGATCGGTCAGATCGCCGCGCGCACGTCGAGGATCCGTGTGGGCGCGGGCGGCGTGATGCTCCAGCACTACAGCCCCTTGAAGGTCGCCGAGACCTTCCGCGTGCTGGAGACGCTCTTTCCCGGGCGCATCGACCTGGGCATCGGCCGCGCCCCGGGAAGCGACCCCGTGACGGCGCGGGCGTTGGGGGAGCGCGGCGAGGGGGTCGCGAGCGAGTGGGGTACCGGGCGGAGCAGCCCCGCCGCCGCGTTCCCGCAACAGGTCGCCGACGTCATCGGCTTCCTCCGCGCGAGCTTCCCCGACGGGCATCCGTACGCGAAGGTGACCGCGATGCCGAGCGGACCCACCGTGCCCGAGGTGTGGCTCCTCGGCTCGAGCGATGCGAGCGCAGCGCTCGCGGCCCACCTCGGCACCGCGTTCTCCTTCGCGCACTTCATCAACGAGGAGGGCGGTGGACCGATCACCCACGCCTACCACGCGTCGTTCCGGCCGTCCCCGCTCCTCGCGGCGCCGCGGGCAAGCGTCGCGGTCTTCGTCGTGTGCGCCGACACCGAGGCCGAGGCGCAGAGGCTCGCGCGGAGCCGCGACCTGTTCATCGTGCGCCTGTACACGGGCCGCGCGGGGCGCTACCCATCGATCGAGGAGGCCGAAGCCCACCCGTACACGGCCCGCGAGCTCCTGATCGTCGAGCACGCGCGCCGGCGCACGATCGCCGGCGCTCCCGAGCAGGTGCGCGACCGCCTGCTCGCGCTGGCCGACGCGTACGGCGTGGACGAGCTGGTGATCGTCACGATCACCCACGACCCGAAGGCGCGCCGTCGGTCCTACGAGCGGCTCGCGCAGGTGTTCGGGCTCGGGGAGGGAGCGTCGTGAGGGCGCCGCCTCGTCGGTGGTCGGTCCTCGTCGCGATCGCGGTCGTCGGCGCGTCGATCCCCCTCACGGCCGCGTCGGCCCAACGGAAGGGCGAGGGGCAGGCACCCCAGTTCCGCGTCGACCCGGAGTGGCCCAAGCCACTGCCGAACCAGTGGCGCATCGGCCAGGCCTCCGGCGTCGCGGTGGACGCCCGGGACCACGTCTGGGTCATCCAGCGCCCCCACACGCTGACCGAGGACGAGCGCGGCGCGACGCTCAACCCGCCGCGTTCGCGCTGCTGCGTGCCGGCGCCGCCCGTCCTGGAGTTCGACGCCGCCGGGAATCTCCTCCAGGCCTGGGGAGGCTCGAGTCGGGGCTACGACTGGCCGGGGGTCGAGCACGGCATCTTCGTGGACACGCAGGGTCACGTCTGGATCGGCGGCAATGGCGCGCGGGATCACCAGGTCCTGAAATTCACGCGGGACGGGAAGCTCCTGCTCCAGATCGGGCAGGCGGGCGTGACGGGCGGCGACAGCGACACCGCGCATCTCGGGCGCCCCGCGAGCGTGGCGGTGGATCCTGCGACGAACGAGCTCTTCGTGGCGGACGGGTATACGAACCACCGCGTCATCGTCTTCGACGCCCAGACCGGCGCCTACAAGCGCCACTGGGGCGCGAACGGCCGGCCGCCAGGCGACGCGCGCGTGAAGCCCTTTGGCAATCCGGTCCACTGCGTCCGGCTCGCCCGGGACGGGCTCCTCTACGTCTGCGATCGGCACAACAACCGCATCCAGGTCTTCAGGCGGGACGGCACCTTCCTCAAGGAGTTCGCCGTCGCGCCCGCGACGCGCGGCAACGGCTCGGTGTGGGACGTGGACGTCTCGCACGATGCGCCGCAGACGTGGCTCTACACGGCCGACGGCGAGAACAACCACGTCTGGACGCTCCTGCGCGAGAGCGGCCGAGTCCTCACGAACTTCGGAGCGCCCGGGCGCCAGCCGGGGCAGTTCCACTGGGTGCACAACCTCGCCGTGGACTCCCGAGGGAACATCTACACCGCCGAGGTGGACCGGGGAAAGCGCGTGCAGAAATTCGTCTTCGGGGGCACGTTCCCCGTGCAGGAGTGATCCCGCGCGCCTGACCCTCGCGACCCTCTTGTCAGTCGGGGGCGACGGTGCGACACTCCCGCCACCGCCGTGCCAGGAGGGGTTCGACATGATCGGACGCCGCGCTCTCACCGCCGCGCTCGCGGGCTTCGTCCTCGTCCTTGCCGCCGCCGGTCCGGCCGGCCCGGCCGACAAGAAGGTGATCCGCCTGTGGCAGACCGAGACGGAGCCGCAGACTCTCGCAGTGCTGAACCAGGTGGCCGCGGAGTACGAGAAGACACATCCCGACGTCTCCATCAAGATCGAAGGGCTCGCCTGGGGCGACCTCGAGAAGAAGCTGACCGCCGCGCTCGCGGCCGGCGCGCCGCCCGACGCCACCCACGGCCAGCCGATCACGTGCGTCTCGTTCGCGGCGAAGGGACTCCTCCGACCCGTCGACGACCTCGCCGACTCGATTCCCAGGGACAACCTCGTCGACGCGTTCCGCAACCTCTGCCAGTGGAACGGCAAGACCTACGGCGTCGGCCATTCCCCGGCGTCCTCGGTCTTCGTGTACCGAAAGGACCTGCTGGCCCAGAAGGCCCTCAAGGTCCCGCGCACCTGGGACGAGCTCGTCCAGGTGGCCGATGCGCTCCGTGAGGTCAAGGACGGCCAGGTCGTGCGCTGGGGGCTCACGATGACGGGGCAGCCGCTCTTCGTCAACATCGCCGTCGGCGAGCTGCTGAAGACGAACGGCGGCCGGCTGTTCGACGCCGAGGGCCGCCCGACGCTCACCGAGAAGCCGATGATCGAGCTGCTCGACTTCTACAAGAAGCTCCACCGCGTGCTGCCGCCCGGCTGGACGGGCCACGGCTACCTGGACACTTTCGCCAACCTCGCGAACGGCAAGGCGGCGATGCTCTACCAGGCCTATGGCCGGGGCGTGGGATACATCGAAAAGTATGCGCCCAAGGAGATCGCGGACCCGGACCATTTCGCCGTGGCCGATAAAGTCATCGGTCCCTCGGGGAAGACGTCGGCGGCGCAGCTCGACTGCGAGCCGTGGATGGTCTTCAAGGACGCCAAGGGCGGCAACGAAGCGGTGGACTTCCTCAAATTCTTCTTCAGCGACGAGCACTATGTCCCGTACCTTCACTCGGTGCCGATCCACCTCCTCCCCATCAAGAAGTCCACGTACCGGAACCCGCGGTACGCGGACAACGCGACGATCCGGAAGTGGCGGCCCTGGGTCGACATGCAGGAGAAGTACTTCCGCAACGACTGGGTCAAGCCGGTCCTGGTCACGGACTGGGCAGACATGCAGAAGCCCTACCTGCTCGAGGTCATGGGCTCGGGCATCCTCGTGGACATGGTGCTCGACTCTGTCAAGGGCATGCCATCCGCCGAAGCGGCCGCCCGAGCCCAGAAGCGTGTCGAGGAGCTGCTCGGGAGCGCCGGCTACCTGAAGAAGTAGTGGTGAGCGGCCGCCTTCCGGCGGCGGTCCACGGCGTGCTCTGGATCCTCCCGGCGCTCGTCCTGATCGTGGGCCTCATCCTCTACCCGGTCGCCTACGCGATCTGGCTCTCGCTCTTCGACAAGCATTCCTTCTTCCCGGCCGAGCGCTGGGTCGGCCTCGGCAACTACGCGAGGATCGCCGCCGACGCGGAGTTCTGGGACAGCCTGCAGAAGGGGGTCGTCTACGCCGGAGCCACCACCGGTCTCCAGCTCGTCTTCGGCGTCGCCGCGGCGCTCGTCCTCCACCAGGCCTTTCTCGGCCGCACCGCGATCCGCGCGCTCGTGCTCTTCCCGTACATGATCCCGACGATCGTGGCCGTGATCGTCTGGCGCTGGCTTCTCAACGAGACGTACGGGCCGGTGGACTATCTGCTCGTGCGCGGGGGGCTCGTCCGCGAGCCGGTCGTGTGGCTCGGCGTGGACCACATGATGACCTCGCTGATCGCGGTGAGCGTCTGGCAGTTCACGCCGTTCGTCGTCGTCAGCGTGCTCGCGCGCCTGCAGACGATCCCGCTGGAGCTCTACGAGGCGGCGCGCGTGGACGGCGCGTCCGCGCCGGCGCGGTTCCGCCACATCACCCTGCCCCAGCTTCGGGCGGTGCTCTTCGTGGTCGTGCTCCTGCGGTCGATCTGGATGTTCACGAAGTTCGATACAGTGTGGCTCTGGGGCGAGGGCGCGGGGGCGGGGCGCGAGATCCGGACCCTGCCGATCTACGCCTACATGCGGACCTTCACCTACTACCAGGCGGGCTTCGGCGCGGCGCTGGCGGTGATCATGTTCCTCATGCTGATGGCGGCCACGCTGGTCTATTTTCGGCTCTTCTGGGCCGACGAGGAGGCGATGTGAGGCGGCTCGCGTGGGGGGCGTTCGTGTACGCGGCGGCGCTCGGGCTCGCGGCGCAGGCGGTCCTGCCGCTGCTCTGGATGCTCTCGACCTCGCTCAAGCCGCCGCGCGAGGTCTTCGCCACGCCACCGACGTTCGTGCCGGCCTCGCCCACGCTCGAGAGCTTCGCGCGGCTCGTGCAGGAGACCGCGTTTCTCACCTACTTCCGCAACAGCGTCGTCGTCGCGGGGCTGACCGTCGTAGCTCATCCTCTGTACCTACATGTTCGCGCCGATCATGATCGTGATCCCGGTCTACATCCTGGCCCGCCGGCTCTCCATCGTGGACACGCACACCGCGCTGGTGTTGTCGTACTCGTCCTTCTGCCTGCCGTTCTCGCTCTGGCTCCTGCGCGCCTTCTTCCGGTCGATCCCGGTCGAGCTCGAGGAGGCGGCGCGCGTGGACGGCGCCGGGCGCGGCCGCGCCGTGCTCTACATCGTCCTCCCGCTGGCACTCCCGGGCCTGATCGCGACGTCGATCTTCACGTTCACGCTCGCGTGGAACGACTACGTCTTCACCCGCATTCTGATCGCGTCCGACGAGCTCAAGACGCTCCCCGTCGGGGTCCAGGACCTCTTCGCCGCCGCGGTCGTCGACTGGGGGCTCGTCATGGCGGCGGGGATGCTGATCACGATCCCCGCGCTCGCCTTCTTCATGGCGGTCCAGCGCCATCTCGTGGCGGGCTGGGGCACGGGAGGGCTCAAGGGCTGAGGGGCGATCGGGCTCTCTCGCGGCGCCGAGGATGTCCGGCCGCGAGTTGGTGTATGATGGCCGCCGCGCCATGGCGCCCTCGGGGCGCAGGCCGTGTCTCTCCGCAGAGAGGAGCTCCCTCATGACGGGTCGGTCTTCGAAGGTCGTCGCGCTCGTCGCCGCCCTGGCGCTCGCCGCCGTCGCCGCGCGGCCCGCCGGGGCGCAGGCGCCGATCACACTGATCGGCGCGGTGCAGTTCAACGACGACCACGCCTTCAATAAGACGCTGCTCAAGTTCGAGGAGCTGGTGAAGAAGTATTACGGCAAGCCCGTCACGTTCAGGCTTCACCGGAACAGCGAGCTCGGGCTGGAGAAGGATTACTTCGCGTTCATGAGCCAAGGGCTGTCCGTCGATTACGCCGTGGTCGCGCCGTCGCACATGTCCACCTTTTCGAGGGCGGCGCCTCTGATGGACATGCCGTTCCTCTTCCGGGACCTCGACCACTGGAACAAGGTGCTCGATGGCGACGCGCTGCAGCCGATCGCCGACGACGTCGCGCGGAAGGCCGATGTGCGCTTGATCGGGTACGCCGGCGGTGGCGTCCGCAACATCATCGCGCGAAAGCCGGTGCGGACCATGGCCGAGCTCCGGAACCTTCCGATCCGCGTCATGGGCGCGCCCATCCAGACGCGCATGTTCCAGGCCATCACGGCCGCGCCCACGGTCATCGCCTACAACGAGGTCTACAACGCCATCCAGACCGGCGTCATCCAGGGCGCCGAGAACGAGGCGGCGGGCCTCGAGCAGATGAAGTTCTACGAGGTCGGCCCCGAGATCTCGCTGACCCAGCACGCGATCACGATCCGCCCCCTCTGCTTCAGCGGCAAGACGTTCCGGCGGCTGCCGAAGGACCTCCAGGACGCGGTCGTGAAGGCGGGCAGGGAGGCGGGCGCCTACGGCCGCACGCTCGAATCCACGGAGGACGCGCAGCGGCTCGAGCGGCTGGAGAAGGAGGGCAAGCTGCGCCGGCACACGTTTACCGAGCGGGCGAAGCTGCTCGAGCTGGCCGAGCCCGTGAAGCAGGCGTACGCCAAGGAGATCGAGGCGGAGAAGGTCCTCGCGCGGGTCAACGCGATCAAGTAGGTGAAGCGGCTCCTCGACGCCTACGACCGGCTCCTGCGGCTCGCGATCACGGCCCTGATGGGCGCCATCCTGGTGCCCGTCGGCCTGCAGATCTTCTCGCGCTACGTCGGCTTCATCCCTCGGTACATCTGGACCGAGGAGGTGGCCCGCTTCTGCTTCATCTGGATCATCATGATCGGCTCGATGATCGCCGTCCGTGATGCGACGCACTTCGACGTGGACGTCCTCCCCAAGCCCCGGACGGCGCGCGGGCGCGCGATCGCGCGGCTCGTCGTCGACGGCTTCATGCTCGTCATGGCCCTCGTCTTCGTCCGCTACGGCTACGACTTCGCCGCCTTCGGCTGGGAGCAGAACTCGGAGCTGACCGGCATCAACATGATCTCCATCCACCTCGCGTTCCCCCTCGCCGGCGTGACCTGGGTGCTGTTTCTCGGTGAGCGGATCGTGGCGGCGGTGGCGACGCTGCGGGAGCGCCGGCCGTGACACCCGGCGAAGTCGCCGCGATCATGTTCGGCACCTTCGGCGCGCTGATCATCCTGCGCGTGCCCGTCGCGTTCGCGCTCGGCCTCGCGTGCGTGCCGGTCCTCGCGCTCGAGGAGCGACTGACGCCCATCCTGTTGCTCACGGAGACGGCGAAGGCCTACAACGCGTTCATCCTGCTCGCCGTCCCCTTCTTCCTGCTCGCGGCGAACATCATGAACGCGTCCGGAATCACGGAGCGGCTGATGGCGTTCACGCGCACCATCGTCGGCCACTTCCGCGGCGGCCTCGCGCAGGTCAACGTCGTGGTGAGCATGATCTTCGCGGGGATCTCGGGCTCGTCCACCGCCGACGCGGCCGGCGAAGGCTCCATCATCATCCCCGCGATGCGCCGCGAGGGCTACGACGCGAGCTTCTCCGTCGCCATCACCGCGTGCTCGTCGGTGATGGGGGTCATCATCCCGCCCTCGATCCTCATGGTCGTGTGGGGCGGCATCATGTCGGTCTCGATCGGCGGGCTGTTCCTCGCGGGCTTCCTCCCGGGAATCCTGGTGGGCCTGTCACAGATGGTCGCCGTGCACTTCTACGCGAAGGCCCGGAGTTACCCGGTCTATCCACGCGCGACCCTCCGCGAGTTCGGCAGGACGCTGGGCACTGCGGCCGCCGCCATGCTGTCGCCCGTCATCGTCATCGGCGGCGTGGTCGGCGGGTTCGTGACCCCCACGGAAGCGTCGGTGCTCGCGGTCGTCTGGTCGGCGCTCGTCGGCCTGTTCGTGTACCGGTCGATGACCGTTCGCCAGGTGCCCACGGTGCTGTACGAGACGGCGCGCCTGGCCTCGATCTCGCTCTTCTGCATCGGCACGGCGTCCGCCTTCGGCTGGCTCCTCGCGTACTACCGGATCCCGAAGGCCGTGGTGACCTGGCTCGCGCCGTTCGCGACCGGCGTGACGACGGCGGGCTTCCTGATGGCGTTCGTCTTCCTGGTGATCGGTTGCTTCATCGACGCGGTGCCCGCCATCATCATCCTGGGCCCGCTCCTCGAGCCGTTGGCCACATCCGTCGGGATGCATCCGATCCACTTCGCGATCATCGGCGTGGTCTCGATGGCCTTCGGCCTGGTGACGCCGCCCTACGGGCTCTGCCTCTTGATCGACTGCGCGATCGCGCGAATCACGGTGCGCGAGGCCATCGCGGACGTCCTCATCATCCTGATCCCGATGCTCGTCGCGCTCGCGCTCATCATCATGTTCCCGGGCGCGATCCTGGCGCTCCCGCGCCTGCTGATGCCGAAGTTCGTCTAGTATGATGGCGAGGATGAACCGCGGGCTCCGCCACCTCGCGCTCAAGACGCAGGACCTCGAGCGCACCGAGCGCTTCTATGCGGACGTCCTCGGGCTCAGGACCGCGTTCCCGCACGCGGGCATGATCTTTCTCGAGACGCCCGGCGGGCGCGACCTCCTGAACTTCGTCGGGAGCCGGCGGCGGTTCGACCCCGGCGCGGGCGGCCTCGACCACTTCGGCCTTCGGTTCCCGCGCGCCGAGTGGAAGAAGGTATGCGCGCGGGTCGAGCGGGCCGGCGTGCGGGTCACGGGCCGGCGCGGGCGGTCGTCGATCTACATCGAGGACCCGAACGGCTACACCGTCGAGCTCTACTGCGACTGAGCGTGGCCGCGACGAGGCTCGGCTTCCAGGTGCTGAACGCGGTGTGGCCGTGACAGATTGAATCGTTCCGCCGACAGAACTGTCAATCGAACTGAAGGCGCCCGGGAGTAGATTTCCTGCCATCACGCGCAGTTCTGTGACTCGTCCGCCCGGCACGTCATTTGCTGATTCCCCCGGACGGTCGGCGGTGAAGTCAGGAGGAGACCCATGATGCCTGAGCCGGGAAAGACTTGTGTCATGACGCGAGGGATGGTGTCGAAGACGATCCGCGACTTTCTGACCATACTCGTGGCGCTGGCCGCGCTGGCGGTCGTGTTGGCGATGACGCGGGCGTGATTACATTTGTCGGATCGATCGATCAGGTCCTCGAGAGGTACCGCATGAAGGCGCTGCACGGGGGGTCGGAGAAGGCCCCATGAAGCGGAACGCGGATACGGGCGTTGTCGAGGTGTGGCCTAGACGCCGCTGAGGGCGAGGGTCCGGACCTCGCCCGTCGCCAGGCTCGCCGCCCGGAGCGCGTGGTTGTTCGTGTCGGCGATGAAGAGGTGGCCGGCGGCGACGCTGAGCCCGCTCGGCTCGCTGAAGCGCGCGACCCCCGCGGCGCCGTCGGCGTGGCCGGGCTCGCCCGAGCCGAGGTACGCGCGGCACTCGCCGACGCGCGGGTCGAGCCGCTTGATCTTGTGGTTGTAGGTGTCGGCGACGAAGAGGACACCCGCGTGCCAGACGACGCCGAGCGGGTGCTGGAGGCGCACGTTCGCCGGCCCGGCGCCGTCGCGGTCGCCGAACTCGAAGAGCCCCTCGCCGACGATCGTTCGGATCGTCCCGCCCGGCCCGGGCTCGATCACGCGGATCGCGCTCGCCTCGCTGTCGGCGACGTAGAGGAGCCGGCCGTCGGTCGTGAGGCCGCTCGGCTGGTTCATCGCCGCCGCCTCGCGCGGCCCGTCCTCCAGGGCCTCGCGGCCGGTGCCGGTGTGGGGCGCGATCACGCCGCTCTCGGGTGAGAACGCCCAGAGCTGGTGCGTGCCGGCCATGGCGACGTAGAGGACGCCGCCCAGGAGCGTCAGGTCCCAGGGTGAGGAGAGCGGCGTCGCGCTCGCGGGGCCGCCGACGCGCGGACCCATGAGCTGCGATCCCGTGCCGGCGAGCGTCGCGACGCGGCTCCGGGCCAGGTCCACGGCGCGGAGCGCGTGGTTCTCGGTGTCGGCGACGTAGAGCGTGTCGCCGTCGAGCGCGAGCCCCTGCGGCGCGTGGAACGCGGCGTCGGCGAAGCTCCCGTCGCCGAGGCCCGCGTCGCCGCGGCCGATCACCGCCTCGACCTTGCCGTCGAGATCGGCGCGGAGGATGCGGTGGTGTCCCGTGTCGCTGATGAAGAGCCGGCCGCCCGCCTCGTCGGCCAGGACCTTGCCGGGAAACCTGAGCGGCGTCGGCGCCGCGAGCCGTTCTGGCTCGAGCGCGAGCGGCCGCCGGTCGAGCACCCCGGCCGCGTCGAACTCCTCGACCATCTGGCTGATGAGGCCGTCGAACGGCTCGAGGGCGAACTCGCCCTCGTGCCGGCCGATGACCTTGCCTTCGGGGTCGATGAACATGAGCGTCGGCCAGGCGCGCACCGCATACGACTGCCAGACGCGGAAGTCGCGGTCGTTCACCACCGGATGGCTGAGGTCGAGGCGGAGGACGGCGGCGCGGAGCGCCTCGGTCTCCCGCTCGCTCGAGAACTTCGGCGAATGCACGCCCACGACGACCAGCTCCCGGCTCCACTTGCGCTCGAGCTTCCGCAACTGCGGAAGGACGTGCAGGCAGTTGATTCAGCAGAAGGTCCAGAAGTCGAGCAGGACGAGCTTGCCCCGCAGGTCGCGGAGCGCGAGGGGGCGCCGTGTGTTGAGCCACTCGGCGTCGAGCGGGAAGTCGGGCGCGTTGACCTTGCCGGCGAACCGCTGCGCCATCGGGCCCCGCTTCGGCTGGCTACGCCGGCGTGTGGGTGAGCGGCAGGACAGCGTAGCGCGCCCGCTCGACCCCGATCACGAGGACGACGCGCTCGGCGGGGTTCTGGCGGAACGGAAAGGGCCGGCGCGTGTACTTGTGCGCGACGCGGTCCGCCGTCTTGAAGTCGGCGTCGGGCCTCCGCTCGACGACGCGGCCGCGGAGCTGCGCCTCCCTGTAGGGGTTGTCCATCGCGATGATGGACAGCCCGACGCGCGGGTCGCGCTTCGTGTTCTTGGCCTTCCGCGAGCTCTCGCCCGTGCAGACGAGGATCCGGTCGCCCTCGAGATCCACCCACACCGGCGCGACCTGCGGCGCGCCGTCGTCCATCAGCGTGGCGAGGTGGGCGAAGTTCGCGCCGCGCACGAGCGCCTTGATCTCGTCGGAGAGCTTCGTGGCCATGGGGACCTCCCGTCGTGGATCGCTAGAACGTGACCGGCAGGGCGGTGAGCCCGCGCAGCGTCGACGAGGCCCGCCATGCCGGCGTCCCGGTGACCGCCATGCCGGGCATCCGACGGAGGAGCGTGCCCAGGGCGATCTGTCCCTCGACCCGCGCCAGTGGCGCGCCGAGACAGAAGTGGATGCCGAAGCCAAACGCGACGTGGCGATTGTCGCGCCGGGCAATGTCGAGGCGATCGGGCTCCGGGAAGTGCGCCGGATCCCGATTGGCCGCGCCGATCGCGGCGACGACCATCGACCCTTTGGCGATCGCGCGGCCGTCGACCTCGACGTCCGTGTTGGTGATGCGCGCCGTCCGCTGCACCGGACTGTCGTACCGCAGCAACTCCTCCACCGCGCTGTGAATCAGCGCCGGATCGTCTCGCAGCCGGCCGAGCTGGTCCGGATGGCGCAGGAGGGCCAGCACCCCATTGCCGATGAGGTTGACGGTCGTCTCATGCCCCGCGATGAAGAGCAGGATGCAGGTGGCGAGCAGCTCCCCTTCGCTCAGCTTGTCACCCGCTTCTTCGGCGGCGATCAGCAAGCTCAACAGATCGTCCTGTGGATGGCGGCGGCGCTCGGGGAGAAGACGGCGGAAGTAGTCGGCCAGTTCGCGGCGTGCGGCCCTCCCACGCGTCACGATCTCGGCGTCCGATGGCATCCCGATCGCATCCAGACTCCGGGCCACGTCGGACGACCACTGGCGAATGGCGCCCTGATCCCCCGCCGGCACACCCAGCATCTCGCAGATCACCGTGACCGGGAGCGGGTACGCGAGATCGGCAATGACGTCCATCCCGTGCGAGTCCTGGACCCGGTCCAGGAGCCGGTCGACGATCTCCCGGATATGCGCCCGCATGGACTCGATCACGCGGGGCGTGAAGGCCTTGCTCACGAGCGCCCGCAAGCGGGTGTGATCGGGTGGGTCGCGGAAGAGCATCGAGCGGGAAAGACGGCCCGATTCCCGGTCGTCACCGTAGACGGCGGCGAGCAAGTGCTCGAACCCATCGCGCCCGAAGCGCGGATCGCGAAGGACCATGACGACGTCGTCGTACCGCGTGAGCACCCAGAAGCCCATGGATGTCTGGTGTACCGGCTCGACGGAACGCAGCCGGTGATAGAACGGATACGGGTCCGCGTGGAACTCGGGCCGGAACGGGTTGAACAGTTCTTCGCTAGCCGCCATGCGACGTCATCCCCGCTCGTTCCCCCGCGTCAACAGTTTGTGTACTTCGGGCTGATCAGCGGCTTCTCGGTCCCGTCCGCGCCCCACATCTTGCGCCGGAGGCCGGCGAGGTCGCGCCCGTAGACGTGGATCTCGACGGTGTCGCGGTCGGTCGGGTTGTGCATCGCGTGCACCTCGTCGCCCGGGACGAGGCACGAGACGGCCCCCGGCGTGTGGCGCACGACCGTCTTCACCGCGAGCCTCGCCTTGCCGCCGGGGAGGCCTTCCGCGACGTGGTAGCGCGTTTCGTCGATCTCGTTGTCGACGACGCCGATCACGCCCCACGTCTCGTGGTTGTGCGCGCCCGCGGTCTCGCCCGGTCCCCAGATGACCGACGTCACGTTGAAGCGGGGTGCGCGGTGGAGCATGTAGCGGCCCCGCCGCTGGCCCGGCGGGCGCCGGCGGAACTCGGCGGGCACGGCGACGGGGTTCTTCACGAGCCGCGCCAGGAGCGGCGCGACGCGCTCGGTGATGACGTGCGGCGAGGGCTCGTCGCGCGTGAGGCGGTCGAGGTCGGCGATGAAGCCCTCGAGCGTGTAGGTCGCCATCGTCATGAGTCCTCCTATCGCTCGACCGGGGTGTCGGGCCGCCCGCCCCATTCGCTCCACGAGCCGTCGTAGACCGCCACCTGCTTCCGCCCGAGCAGATGAAGGCCGAGCGCCAGCACCGAGGCGGTGACGCCCGAGCCGCAGGTCGTGACCACGGGCCGGTCCAGATCGACGCCCGCCGCCTCGAACGCGCGGCGCAACGCGTCGAGCCCGAGGAGCATCCCGTCCGTCGCGTAGAGCCGGTCGTACGGCAGGTTGAGGCTGCCCGGAATGTGGCCGGCGCGGAGGCCCGGGCGTGGCTCGGGCTCGGTGCCGACGAAGCGGCCGTGCGAGCGCGCGTCGACCACCTGCTCGCGGCCGTGCCTGAGGTTGGCGCGCATCTGGGCGAGGTCGCGCACGCGGCTCGGGTGGAGGCGAGCCGTGTAGCGGCGGAACCGGGGGGCGGGCAGGCCCGACTCGACGGGCCGCCCCTCGGCGCGCCACCTCGGGAGGCCCCCGTCGAGGACGGCGACCTGCGCGTGGCCGAAGGCGCGGAACGTCCACCAGACGCGCGCGGCGCTGACGACCCCGCGCGTGTCGTAGACGACGACACGGTCGGCGTTCCCGCATCCGAGCGCGCCGACGCCCTCCGCGAACGCCCGCGCGCTCGGCAGCATGTGTGGCAGGAGCGTGCTCGTGTCGGCGATCGCGTCGATGTCGAAGAACACGGCGCCGGGGATATGCGCTTCGACAAACTCCTCGAAGGCGTCGCGCTTGAGCTCCGGCAAGTGCCACGAGCCGTCCACCACGCGCAGGTCGCGGCGGCCGAGGTTCGCGGCGAGCCAGTCGGTCGTGACGCGCGCCCCCATCGTCACAGGAGCCGGCTCCGGCTGCGTCCCTCCGCGTCGAGGTCGGCTTCCCACCGCAAGTAGCGTTCCATCGCGTCGCGTCCCCGCTCGTAGGGCTTCCGCACGACGTCGTCGGGCTCGTCGGCGAGGCGCGTCCCCCCGTCTTCGACGGCGAGCCCCGCCTGGGTCCACGCCCGCGTGCCCCCGTCGAGGACGCGTGCGGCGGCGTACCCCAGGCCCGTGAGAGTGGCCGCGGCGAGGGTCGAGGCGAAACCGTCGGCGCACGTGACGACGACCGGGGCTCGCCGGTCCGGCGCGACCGTCCCGACCGTCCACTCGAGCCGGCTGCGACAGAGCCAGTAGGCACCCGGCACGTGGCCGCGGGCGTACGCGTCGCTCGCGTCGACGCTGAGGATCGGTCCCGTGCCGAGGTCGCCCGGCTCGACGCGCGCGACGCGCTCGCGGGCAGCTTCCCAGCCGAACGGGACCCCAGCCGGGTGACCCGTCTCGACCGCGCCGCCCGCGTCGATCCATGCGGGCAGACCCCCGGCGAGCACGGCGACGTCGGGGAATCCCATGCGGGAGAGCCACGAGGCCGTCATCACGGAGCGGGCGACACCGTCGCAGACGAGGACGATCGACGCGGCGCGGACCGCGACGTACTCGTCGGTCGCCTGCACCACCTGGCCCCCGGGCGCCCAGACCGCGCCGGCGACGTGGCCCGCGGCGTACTCGTCGGCCGTCCGCACGTCGAGGACGTGGAGGTTATCGCGTCGGCGCCTCGCCTGCAGGGCCGTGAGCTCGTCGGGGGACACGAAGCGGATCCCGTCCTCGCGCGCGACGCGCGTCGCCGTGCGCGTGGCGGCGGCGCGGCTCCGCGCCGTCGGCGCGGGCGCCCAGCGCGCCGCGCCGCGCTCGAGCGTGAGCCCGGCGAGCTCCCAGCCCATCGTCCCGTTCTCGAGGGCCAGCACCGGATTGGGGAGCTCCATGCGCCGGAGCGACTCCGCGCCGATGTAGGAGCGCGTGCGCCCGCCGCAGTGGACGACGATCGTCGTCTCGGGGTGCCTGACCAACTCGCCGATGCGGAAGACCAGCTCGCCGCCCGGGACGCTCCAGGCCCCGGGGAGACAGCCACGCGCGTACTCCTCGGGTGTTCGGGCGTCCACGATGAGGAGGTCGTCACCGCGCGTGATCCGCTCGTGGAGCTCGTGGGGCGCGAGCTGCGGTGTCTTCCACTCGTGGAGCGCGCGCTCGCCGAAGACCTTGCTCGGCACGTTGATCCCCTGCACGAGCGGACGCCCGTCGGCGCGCCACACGGCGAGCCCGCCGGCGAGGATCTCCAGGTCGGTGTAGCCCATCTCGCCGAGCGTCGGGAGCGCCCGCTCGGCGAGACGCCCGTCCTCGTCGCAGAGGACGAGAGGCGTCGAGCGTGCGGGGACGAGCGCCGGCAGCCGGAACTCCAGGAGGCGGCGCGGGAGCGACGTGGCGCGGTAGATGTGGCCTCGCTCGTACGTCGCCTTCTCGCGCAGATCGAGAAGGGCGTGGGGCGCGTTCGACTGCATCCGGCGCACGAGCTCGTCGGCGACGATCATGCTGGACGCTCATCTTGCCTTCGCGGCCGAGGCCGCGCAAGCTGGAAACACGCGATGACCTTCCCCGACGCGCTGCGCGCGCTCAACCACCGCGACTTCCGCGTGTTCTGGGGCGGCCAGCTCGTCTC
>WNFW01000019.1_pt1 | contig 96585 bp, 86 predicted proteins | sample 5400131 | NCBI WGS metagenome assembly WNFW01 (sample SAMN13153362, study PRJNA577476) | soil metagenome | isolation source: 20 cm soil or saprolite under grassland replicate 1 | place: USA:California | collected 2016-06-15
CGCGCTGTTCGCGGTGCCCGTGGAAACCTCCACGACGTGATAGCTCTGGGCGCGAAGCCGCGCGACCAGCCGCTTGGCGGCGCCGGGATCCTTGAACGCCCCGACCTGGAGCCAGTAGGCGCCGCTCCCTACAGCGGTATTCGACGCCTTTGCGGCTCGGCGCGCGGTCCGCTTCGCGGTCAGCGGCGTCTTCGGGCGCTCGGCCGGCTTCTCATCCGTCGCGGTCGGGGCGACTGCCGTCGCTGGAACCGAGGGTGCAGGGGCGAGGCCAGCGGGCGGCTTTTCCGCCGGCTCGGGAGCGGGAGCGGGCATCGGCGTCGGCGCCACCGACGGCGCCGGCTTCATGGCTACCGTGGGCTGGGCCGGCGACGGATTCATCAAGTCGAGGACACGCGGCACGGCGACCACACCGACGGCGCCAGCCACGATCACCACCAGCACCACGCGGAACCAGAGGGCGGCGAATACCGACCGTCGCGGCTCCGCGTCCCAGGCCCCAGGGCCCCGCTTGTCGTCGGCAGCCATTCGCGCGTCATCTTAGCATAGACGTTGGAATTTCCACGCGTTCCGTGGTGCCGCGCGAGAACACGAGATTGGCGAAAAGCGCCTCGGCGTCGCTCTGGGTATCGTTGCTGTCGATCATGACCGCGATCTGCCCCAACCGAATCGGCGGGCGCCCGAACAGGGCGGCGTAGTCGGCCGCCACGTTCCGTTCCTGACGCTGCCAGGCGCCCAGCCGCGCCGTCCCGGACTCGACGACGATGATCTTGACGTTGGCCGCCTTCGGGCTCTCGAGCTGGGTCCCGATCGGCGCGTGGCTGTCCCAGACGTAGCCGATCACGTCGCTGCGGGTGAGCGGCGAGGGCCAGCGCGGGAACACGAGGTAGACCTGGGCGGCCTGGTCGTCGGTGGCCGCGTGGCGCACGTCACCCGCCGCCGGGAGGCGAGTCACCTTCCACGACCACGAGAGCAGCGGAAACTCTCTGAGGTCGACGATGACGTCACGGTGGAGGGCGAATGACCCGCGTGAGCTCCGGAGCCGCAGCGCCATCCCCGCGGGGTCGCGCACGAGCTCGACCGAAGCGCGCCCGGCGAATTCCTTGAGGGCCCAGCCGGCGGGAATTCCCTCGGCGGGCAAGTAAGACGGGATCCGGTCGGCGACGGGAACGACGATGCGGCCCTGGGCGTCGGGAAGCGGCACGTGGTGCCCCGGGATCAACGCGGCCACCGGAGACGTCGGCGGCACGCCGCCAGCGTCGGGCAGGCCTCCCGCCCCGCCGCGGGGGAACGCGCCGTCGCTCGGGCCCCACAGCAGCATGATCGCGCCGCCCAAGAGAACCAGCGCGACCAGCACGACGAGGGCGGTCCCGCGGCGGTGGAGCCAGACGCGCTTCATCGCCGGACCCTCCGAGCCCCCGCCCGCGCGCGCCGCACCGTCCCCTTCCGGAGCGAGAGCCGGATCGGCGTCCCGGCAAAGCCGAAGGCGTGGCGCAAGGACTTCACGAGGTAGCGCGCGTAGGAGGAGTGGATGTCGTCGGGCTTGTTCACGCGGAGCGCGAAGGTCGGGGGCGCCGTGCTCACCTGCGAGGCGGACTGCAGCACGAGGGGCGCGCCCCCGACCGAGACGGGCCGGCGCTCGATCGCCGCGCGGAGCGTCGCGGTGACCTCCGCGGGCCCGATCTGCCTGCCGAACTCGGTGGCGACCTCGTCGATCGTGTCGAAGATCTCGGGCACGCCGTCGCCGCGCACGGCGGACGTGAAACAGACGGGCGCGTGCTCGAGGAAGGGCAGCCGATCGCGGACCTGCTCGACGACCTCCGCCTTGCGGACCATGCCGTGGGGCACCAGGTCCCACTTGTTGACGACGAGCACGGTCGCGCGGCCCCCCTGGTCGGCGTAGCCGGCGATGTGCGCGTCCTGCGCCGTGACCCCCTCGGACGCGTCGAGGACGACGAGAGCCACCTGGCACCGCTCGAGACTCCGGAGCGCCATGACGACGGCGAGCTTCTCGAGGGGTTCGTGCACGCGCCCCTTGCGCCGGATGCCCGCGGTATCCACGAGCACGTACGCGCGCCCCTCGTACACGAGCGTCGTGTCCACGGCGTCCCGGGTCGTGCCGGGGTCCGGGTGCACGAGCACGCGCTCGGCGCCCACCATCGCGTTCACGAGCGACGACTTGCCGACGTTCGGCCGGCCGATGACGGCCACGTGCGCCGGCGCGCCGAGACGCGCGGGAGCCGCGAAGGATTGAGGGGCCCGCGCGCGCAACACCTCGAGCAGCTCGGCGACGCCGCGTCCGTGCTCGGCGGAGACCGGCACGGGCTCGCCGACGCCCAGACGGTAGAGGTCGGCGAGGCCTGGTTCCTGCCCCGGCCCGTCAACCTTGTTGGCCGCGAGCACGACCGGACGCCCCGTGCGGCGCAGGGCGCGCGCGATCTCGGCGTCGAGGGCCGTCACCCCGTCCCGCGCGTCGACCACGAAGAGCACGAGGTCGGCCTCCTCGAGCGCCGTGAGGATCTGGCGGCGCACGCCCTCGATCAGCGGCTCCACCGAGGAGGGATCGAAGCCGCCGGTGTCGATCACTCGGGCTTGCCAGCGCTCGAAGCTCACCTGGCCGTAGAGGCGGTCGCGCGTGACGCCGGGGACGTCGCGCACGAGCGCCCGGCGCCTGCCGACGAATCGGTTGAAGAGCGTGGACTTGCCGACGTTTGGTCGGCCGACGATCGCGATCACGGGCAGGTCGGCGCCGCGCGCCATCGCAGTGGGCCGCTCAGGCGCGACCGAGGGCCGAGAGGAGCGCGGTCGGTGACGGCTCGACGACGCGCACGGCCACGCCGAGGTCGCGCGCGAGGTCGGCGGGCGTCAGGTCGTCGAGGAAGATACCGTCGGCGTCGCGGACCGTGACCGCGGGGAGGAGCACCGTCCGCCCGAGATCGGGCAGCGCCGCCAGGTGACGCCGTACGTCCTGACCCGTGAGGAGCCCCGCGACGCCGATCGCGCGGCCGAAGAAATCGTTCGGGACCGCGGCGACTCGGACGCCGGCACGGTCGAGCCCGGCCCCGCGGAGCAGCGCGCCGAGGCGCCTCCCGAACATCTCTCCGGTGACGAGCGTGACTCCGTCCCGCACCGCGGGCGGTGGCCGCCGGACCAGCGCCCGGGCGAAGCCGTCCTCGAAGCGGCGCACGAGCCCGACGCCGTCCTCGACCACGGGGAAGCCCTCGTAGGCCCGGGCCGGCGGCAACGGCTCCGCGGCGAGCAGGTAGATCTCGTCGGCGAGAAAGACGAAGCGGCTGCCCAGCTCTCGGAGCCAGCGGTGCTGCCAGCCCTCCACCGCCGCGATCAGCGTCCGCGCCTCGGCCGGGGTGAGACTCCGGAGCGCTGGCAGCCGCTCGCGGTGGCGTGTGAGCCCGACGGGCACGATCGCGGTCGTCGCCACCTGCGGGTGGAGCGGCGCCAGGTCGGCGACGGTGCGCTCGAGGTGCGGGCCGTCGTTCCAGCCGGGGCAGAGCACGACCTGGGCGTGGATGCGAATCCCCGCCTTGGCGAGCCGCTCGAGCCGCGGCAGGATCGGCGCCGAGACGCGCGGGCGACCGAGCAGCCGGTGGCGCAGCTCCGGGTCGGTCGCGTGGACGGAGACGTAGAGGGGCGAGAGGCGCTGCTCGACGATCCGCTCGAGCGCCGCCTCGCCGAGGTCCGTGAGGGTGATGTAGTTGCCGTGGAGGAACGACAGGCGGAAGTCGTCGTCCTTGACGTAGAGGCTCCGCCGCATCCCCTTCGGCAGCTGGTGGATGAAGCAGAACACGCACTTGTTCGTGCAGGTCGCGATGGCATCGGCGCGGGGTGGCTCGAGCTCGACGCCGAGGTCGGCGCCGCGCCGCGCGAGTACCAGCGTCAACGCGGACCCGTCCCGCTCCACGCGTAGCTCGAGCGCCTCGTCGCCCGCGTGGAACTGGAAGTCGATCGCGTCCCGGAGCCCGTGGCCGTTGATCGCGAGGACCCGGTCGCCGCGCGCGAGGCCCGCCGCGGCGGCGGCCGTCCGCGGCCGGACGCGGGCGACGACGACGCCGTTCCGAGGCTCGGCGCAGGCCGCGTCAGCGGACAATGGCGTCTTCCCGGGCTTCGTCCCGCTCCACACCGGGCGCCGCGCTGAGAAACTTCATGCCCTGCACGATGTACTGCAGGCCCGAGATCACTGTGAACGCGGCGGCGAGCCAGAGGACCCCGCGTGGAACGACCGGCAGGTGCAGATAGCGCCCGAGCAGCCCGGTCAGAACGCGCCGAGGCGGCTCTGGCTCCGCTGGCGACGGGCGATCCAGCCGTCGAGCAAGTCGGTCAGGGCGGCGACCGCGAAGACAACCAGCGCCGGCCCTGGCTTCCGGTAGACGAGGAGCGAGACGAAGACCGGGATCAGGAGGATCCGCAGAACCGTGAGCCAGTTGGCGAGGCCCATGGGCGAGCGGCTCAATCCTCGAGCCCGAGGGAAGCCGCCGGCGCGTCGACGACGTACGGCGCGAGCCGCCCACGAAGGCGCGCCGCCAACTCGACCTCGAGCCGCACGGCGTCGGGCTCGTCGGCGCGGGCGAGCACGCGCCCGTGCTCGTAGCACAGCGTGAGCGCCGTGCCGTCGGCGTGCGGGATGCGAAGCGTGACCACCCCGCTCACGGGAAGCGCGTGCTCGATCGCCTTCAAGAGCGGCTCGATGCCGGCGCCGGTGGCCGCCGAGATCGGGACACCGCCCCGGCGCGCGACGAGGAGCCCCGGGTCGCTCTCGACACGGTCCATCTTGTTGAACGCGAGCACCGTCGGGCGGTCGGCGACCGCGAGCTCGCCCAGGAGCTCTTCGACCGCTCGCATGTGCTCGTCGACGGCCGGGTGGCTGGCGTCCACGACGTGCAGGAGGAGGTCGGCGTCCTTCAGCTCCTCGAGCGTGGCGCGGAACGCCGCGACGAGCTCGTGCGGCAGCTTCCGGATGAACCCGACCGTGTCCGTCAGGACGAACGCCTGGTGACCCGCGGGCTCGACCAGGCGCGCCGCGGGGTCGAGCGTGACGAAGAGGCGGTCCGCCGCCGTGAGGCGCACGCCCGCGAGGCGGTTCAGCAGCGTCGTCTTGCCCGCGTTGGTGTAGCCGACGAGTGCGACGACCGGCGCGCCCATCCGCCGCCGCCCGGCGCGCTGCAGGCGGCGGTGGACCTGGACGCGCTCCAGCTCGCCGCGGATCTGCATGACGCGGCGGCGGATGACGCGACGGTCGGACTCGAGCTGGGTCTCACCCGGTCCCCGCGTGCCGATGCCGCCGCCGAGACGCTCGAGGTGGCTCCACTGCCCGACCAGCCGCGGCAGAAGATAGGTGAGCTGGGCGAGCTCCACCTGGAGCTTGCCCTCGCTCGAGCGCGCGCGCTGCGCGAAGATGTCGAGGATCAGCGCGGTGCGGTCGATCACTTTGATCCCGAGCGCCTTCCCGATGTTGCGCTCCTGGCTCGGCGACAGCGGGTCGTCGGAGACGAAGAGGTCGGCGTCGCCGGCCTTCGCCGCCTGGCCGATCTCCTCGATCTTCCCCTTGCCGAAGTGGAGCGCCGGGCTCAGCGTCTTGCGCTCCTGGACCACGCGCTCGACGACGCTGCCGCCGGCGGCCGCGACCAGCTCCGCCAGCTCATCGAGCGACTCCTCGACCTCCCCCCGGCGCTGCAACGGGAGCCGCACCGCCCCGATGACGGCCCGCTCGCGGCGGGGCCGCGGACCGTTCCGATCCCGCGCAGTCACGCGCTCACGCCCTCCGTCAACGACGGGGTGAGCTTCCGCGCGATCGTCGCGGCGACTGCGGCTGGGCCGCCGGCCGCCTCGACGCCGATCCATTCGATTCCCGGCTCGCGCGCGAACCACGTCCACTGGCGCTTGGCGTAGCGCAGCGTGTCGCGCTGCATACGCCGGAGCGCCTCGTCCTCCGTGAGCCGCCCCGCCTCGACCTCGACGAACTCCCGGTAACCGATCGACTGGAGCGAGGGCAGCGCGGGCGAGTAGCCCTGGGTGAGGAGCCGGCGCACTTCCTCCCGGAGGCCCGCGGCGACGAACGCCCGGGCGCGCCGTCTCACGCGCTCGGCGAGCGCCGCCCGGTCGAGCGTGAGACCGATGTACGTCACGTCGTACGGCCCGCTCGAATCGCGCCAGCGCCCCACGGCGTGGGGCGCGCCGCCGTCCGTCCGCACGATCTCGAGGGCTCGGATCACGCGTACCTCGTCGTTCGGGTGCAGGCGCGCCGCGATCTCCGGGGCCGCGCGGTTGAGCCGCTGCCAGAGCGCCGGGCGCCCTTCCTGCCGGGCGACCCCGGCGAGCTCCCGCCGGAACGCGGGATCGGCGGGCGGCGCCGGGTCGAGGCCCCGGACGAGCGCGCGGATGTAGAGCCCGGTACCGCCGACGACGACAGGCACGGCGCCCCGCGCGCCGATCCGCTCGACGAGCGCGGCCGCGTCGGCGCGGAAGCGGGCCGCCTGGTACCGATCGTCGGGATCCACGATGTCGATCAAGTGGTGGACGACGGCCGCGCGTTCCGAGGCTCCCGGTTTCCCGGTCGCCGCGTCCATGCCGCGGTAGACCTGCCGGGAGTCGGCGCTGATCACCTCGATCGGGACAAGGCGGGCGAGCGCCACCGCGACCGCCGTCTTCCCGACACCGGTGGGGCCCGCGATCACGACCACGCGTGGCTTTTCCCGTGCCATCATCGATTCCAGTTTACGCGTCCTCCCCACAGCGCGTCCGAGTAACCGCGCTCGAGCGCCGCGATGTACTACCAGCTCCTTTTCAGACTCGCCTCGCGGCGCGCGTCGCCGAGCCTTCGCGGGCGCCGCTCGGCTCGCACTACCAGCTCCTCTTCAGTTCCCGACGGATGTCGCCGAGCGACACACGGCTCACGATCGGCCGCCCGTGCGGGCAGAAGTAGGGCGTCCCCGTCGCGCCGAGCTCCGTCACGAGCTGCTCCATTTCCTCACGCGCGAGCGGCGTGTTCGCCTTCACCGCCGCGCGGCAGGCGACGAACGCGAGCGCCCGGTCGAGCGCCGGCGCGCCGGCCTTCGGCCCTGCGAACTCGTCCACCGCCGCCTCGATGAGCCGCTTCGGCTCGTCGCCCTTCAGGAGCGCGGGCACCGCGGAGAGGACGATCGCGTCGCCGCCGCCCTCGAACGTGAAGCCGAGCCGCTCCAGCGGCGCGCGCCACTGCTCCAGCACGGCTCGCGCGCTCGGCGGCAGGTCGAGCGGCTCGGGGAAGAGCAGCGCCTGCGAGGGGGCCTTCCCCGCATCGAGCTCGGCCCGCAGCCGCTCGAAGATCACGCGCTCGTGGGCGACGTGCTGGTCGAGGAAGAACACTTCCGCGTCGGACGCCGACACGACGAACGTGTCCTGGACCTGCCCGAGGACGCGGCCGAAGAGGCGACGCGTCTCCGTCGGGGCGGCCCCGCCGAAGAGCGCGGGCTGCTCGGCGACGCCGCTTGCGGGCACGGTGGCCGACGCCTCGGTGCCCCAGTCCCCCACCGGCACCCCGGGCACCACCGCCGGGCGGCGCAGCGCCTGCTGCACCGCGGTCGCGACCATCTCGGCGACGAGTCGCGGATGGCGGAAGCGCACCCACGCCTTCGTGGGATGGACGTTGACGTCCACGTCGGTCTCGGGGAGCGCGACTGCCAGGACCACCCGCGGGAAGCGGTCACGTGGAAGCAACGGCCGGTACGCGTCGAGCATCGCCTGGGTGAGAGCGGGGTCGCGTACGGGCCGCCCGTTGACGACCAGCACCAGCTCTTCGCGTCCACCGCGCGTGAGATCGGGTGGGCTTGCGAGGCCGTGGATGGCGACGCCGTGCTCGGCGTGGTCCACGGCCAGGAGCCGGTCGGCGACGTCCCAGCCCCAGACGGCCCCGGCCCTTTCTTGGAGACGCTTGGCCGCGGGCGCGGAGAGCACGGCGCGCCCGTTGTTCGTCACGCGGAGGCCGACGACCGGATGGGCCAGCGCCAGGTGCGTCAGAACGCGGAGGCTGGCCGCGAGCTCCGTCGCGGGCGACTTCAAGAACTTCAGACGCGCCGGCGTGTTGAAGAAGAGGTCGCGCACCTCGACGGTCGTCCCCGGCTCGGCGGGCACCGTGAGTCGCTGGCCGACCTTGCCGCCCTCGCCGGCGAGGCGCATGCCCTCGGCCTGGCCGCGGGCGCGGCTCGTGACGGTGAAGCGCGAGACCGCGCAGATCGCCGCGAGCGCCTCCCCCCGGAAGCCGAGCGTCGCGATCGCGTCGAGGTCCTCGTCGCCGCCGAGCTTCGAGGTGGCGTGTCGCTCCAGCGCGAGCGGGAGGTCCTCCGGCGCGATGCCCACCCCGTCGTCGATCACGCGGCTCAGGGCGACGCCGCCGTCCTGCAGATCCACGACGATGGACCCGGCGGCGGCGTCCAGGGCGTTCTCGACCAGCTCCTTGACCGCGGAGGCGGGGCGCTCGACCACCTCGCCCGCGGCGATCTTGTTGACGAGGTGATCGGGCAACCGCCGGATCCGCGTCACTCGCGCTCCTCGGGCAGGCCACCCACGGCGCGAGCCGGCCTGGCGGCCCCCGCTCCAACCGCTCGCTGCTGCCATTTGTGCAGGAGGTTGAGCGCCTCGAGCGGCGTGAGCTGTCCCAGGTCGAGCCCCGCGAGCTCCGTGGCGACCGGATCGGGTGCGGCAGGCGCGAAGAGGCCGAGCTGGACGGCGTCACGCGCGTCGGCCCGCACCTGCCCCGCCTCCTCGAGCTCGGCGAGGAGCGCGCGAGCGCGCGCGACGACCTCGGCCGGCAGGCCCGCCAGCCGCGCCACCTGGATCCCGTAGCTCCGGTCGCTCGCTCCGGGCTGCACCTTGTGCAGGAAGATGATCTCGTCGTTCCACTCGCGCACGGCGACGTGGAAGTTTCGCACCCCGGGCAGCCGTCCGGCCAGGCGGGTCAGCTCGTGGAAGTGGGTCGCGAAGAGGACCTTGGCGCCACGTCCACGGTCGTGGAGCGCCTCGACGACGGCCCACGCGATGGCGAGGCCGTCGAAGGTGGACGTGCCCCGCCCGACTTCGTCGAGGAGTACGAGGCTTCGGGGCGTGACGTTGTTGAGGATCGTCGCGGTCTCGACCATCTCGACCAGGAACGTGCTCTGGCCGCGGGCGAGGTTGTCCTGGGCGCCGACCCGCGTGAAGATCCGGTCGACCACGCCGATCCGCGCCTCGCGCGCGGGCACCCACGCGCCGATCTGCGCCATGATCACGACGTGGGCCGTCTGCCGGAGGTAGACGGACTTGCCCGACATGTTCGGCCCGGTGAGGATCACGATCGGCGCCTCCGCGGCGAGCTCGACGTCGTTCGGCGTCACGACCCCCCCGGGGCGCGCCTCGAGCGCCGGATGGCGGCCGTCCGCGACCGTGAGAATCTCTCCGCGGTCCACGACGGGACGGACGTGACCCCGCGCGTGGGCGACCTCGGCCAGCGCGGCCAGCGCGTCGAGCCGCGCGAGCGCGCGCGCCGTCCCGATGAGCTCCGGGGCGCGCGCGGCGACGCGCGACCTGACCTCCTCGAACAGCTCGTACTCGATCCGCCGCCGACGGTCGTCGGCGCCGAGCACCTTGGCCTCGTACTCCTTCAGCTCCGCGGTCACATAGCGCTCGGCGCCCGTGAGCGTCTGCCGGCGGATGTACTCGGGCGGCACCCGCGCGGCGTGGGCGTGGGTGACTTCGATGCCGTAGCCGAACACGCGATTGAAGCGGACGCGCAGCGACGGGATCCGGGTTCGGGCACGCTCGCGCTCCTCGAGGCCCGCGATCCACTCGCGCGCCTGCCGCGCGTCGTCGACGATCGCCGCGAGGGCCGCGTTCCAGCTCTCGCGGATGAGCCCGCCGTCGTGGAGCGCGAGCGGCGGCTCGTCGGCGAGCGCCGCCTCGAGGAGCGCGCGCAGCGACGCGAGGTCGGCGAGATCCGTCGTCGCGGCGGCGAGCAGCGACGACTCGAGCCCCCCGCCGACCGCGCGCACGTCGTCGAGCGGCTCGAGGCACGCCCGCAGGCCGACGAGGTCCCGCGCGTGGGCCTGGCCGAGCGCCGCCCGGCTCGTGAGCCGCTCGAGGTCGCCGACCGGGCGCAGCAGGGCGCGAAGCCGCGCGCGCCGGGCGGGCTCCGCGACCAGCGCGCCGACCGCCATCTGGCGCTCCGCGATGGCCTCGGGGTCGAGGAGCGGCCGCAGCAGCCACTGGCGGAGGAGCCGGGCGCCCATCGCCGTCACCGTCTCGTCGAGCACACCGAAGAGCGAGCTCGCCACGGTCCCGTCGCCGCCCTGGAGGAGCTCGAGGGTCTCGACCGCCGTCGCGTCGAGAACCATCGAGTCCACCGCGGTGAGCCGCGTGAGGCGTGTGAGATGCCCGAGCGCGTCGCCCTGCGTGGCCCGGAGGTACGCGAGGGCGAGGGCGGCGGCCTCGTGGGCCGCGGTCAGGTCGCCGACACCGAAGCGGTCGAGCGCGTCCACGTGGAAGTGGGCGCAGAGGTCGGCGGCCGCCCGGCGGGAGCCGCCCGTGGCGAGCTCCCAGACGGTCAGCGTCGCGCCGGTGGCCGCGAGGCGGGCTTGGAGCGCCTGGCTTTCGCGCGTCGCCGCGGGAACGAGGATCTCCGCGGGCCGGCGGAGCAGCGCCGCCGAGAGCACCGCGTCCTCGCGCGCGCCGTCCTGGCCGGCCCAGAACTCGCCGGTCGACACGTCGAGCAGCGCCACGCCCGTCGCCTCGCGGCTCCGGACGACGGCCATGAGGAAATTGTTCGCGGCGTCCAGGTAGGCCGTGTCGGTGATCGTCCCGGGCGTGATGATGCGGACGACGTCGCGCTTGAGGAGCTTCTTCGTCTTGCCCGGCGCCTCGAGCTGCTCCGAGATCGCGATCTTCCGCCCCGCCCGGACGAGGCGCGCGATGTACCCGTCGGCCGCGTGGTGCGGGATCCCGGCCATCGGCGCGCCCTGGCGCGAGGTCAGTGTGATCTGGAGCAGGCGCGCGGCGGCCTCGGCGTCCTCGAAAAACGTCTCGTAGAAGTCACCGAGGCGGAAGAGCAGGAGGTAGTCGGGATACCGACGCTTGAGCTCCCGGTACTGCAGCATCATCGGCGTGAGCGCGCCGCCCTCGTCAGCCAACGACCCGTCCCCGGAGCCTGTCGTACGTGGTCTCGAGCGCCTCGGGGAGGACGCGGACGTCGTCGAGCACCGGCATGAAGTTCGTGTCGCCGACCCAGCGCGGCACGACGTGGACGTGCAGGTGATCGGTGATGCCGGCGCCCGCGACGCGCCCCTGGTTCAGCCCGACGTTGAACCCCTCCGCCCGGTATTCGACGCTCAGGATGCTGACGGCCAGGCGGACCAGCTCCATCGCGCTACCGAGCTCCTCCGCCGCCGCCTCGCGGAGCCCGCCGACGTGGCGGTTCAGCACGGCCATCAGGTGGCCCGGCGTGTAGGGATAGGCGTTGAGGATGAGAAACGCATGGTCGCCGCGGAAGAGGACGAGATTCTTCCGGTCATCGCTGCCGGAAACGGCTTCGCAGAAGACACAGCCGGCGGGCGCCTGCGAGGCGCCGACGTAGCTCATCCGCCACGGCGCCCAGAGGCGCTTCACGCCCGCCGGCGGATGCTCACGCGTTGACGAGCTCGCGCAGTCGCTTGCCTACCTTGAAGAACGGGACACGTTTCTGGGGAACGTCGACGCTCGACCCCGTCTTGGGATTGCGACCCTTGCGCGAGTTCCGGTGACGGATGCGGAAACTCCCGAACCCCCTGAGCTCGACCTTGTCGCCCTTCGACAACGCGTCGGTGATGTTGTCGAAGACCGTGTTGACGATCGTCTCGGTTTCCTTCTTGGTGAGGTTCGCGATCTTCGACACCTCGTCGATCAGGTCTGCTTTGGTCATCCCCGGCTCCGTTCTGGCTGCCAAAACTCGCGCTTGGAACTCCCAGGCAACCTAGCACGCCGTCAAGAAGAATGTCAACCAGCGTAGGGAGTTAGCAACCATCTGGACTCTTCTCCGGCCTCGCTGGGCGACCGCGGAGGAGAACTCCCGGTTTCACGCCGTCTTGGGCCTCGGTGAGCTCCGAGGATCGCGGATTGCCCAGCAGTGGATTTCGCCAACGACCAGGTCAACTTATCGCTGAATAGGTGCGACGCAACTCGAGTGATGGCGGCGATCGCCGGCCTCAGTCCATCAGGTAGAGCGGAGTCTTGAACAGTGGGATCGAAGGCGCGACGAAGCCCGCCAGGCCCAGCTGATTACGGAGCAAATCCACGACCGAGAAGCGCCGCCGTGGGCCAATGACCTTCGGCGGCTTCGGCAGTCCGGCAAGCGTGGCCGCGCCGTCGATCGCATCCTCGAGCCCGCCCAGCGCGTCGATCATGTGCAAGGCCTTCGCCTGACTCCCCGAGAAGACGCGGCCGTCCGCGAACCGCTGGACCTCGCCGCGCTCGAGCTTGCGGCCGTCGGCGACCGCGCCGATAAACTGTCCGTGGACGTCGTCCAGGAGCGCCTGGAGGACGCGGCGCTCTTCGACGGTCATGGGCCGCGCAAAGTTGCCGAGGTCCTTGAACTGGCCGGCCTTGACGACCACGTACTCGACGCCCACCTTCTTCATGAGCGCGTTGAGGTTCGCCATCTGCATGACCACGCCGATGGACCCGGTCAGCGTGCCCGGGTTCGCGTAGATCTGGTCGGCCGCGACGGCGACGTAGTAGCCGCCCGACGCGGCTACCGAACCGAGCGAGGCGACGACGGGCTTCCCCGCCTCCCGGAGCCGCCGGACCGCGCCGTACAGCTCCTGCGTCGGCGCGACGGCGCCGCCGGGGCTGTTGATGCGGATCACGACGGCACGGACGGCGGGGTTGTCGCGGTACGCCTTGAGCTCACGGACAAGGTCGTCGACGTCGGCGATGAGGCCCTCGAGCTCGACGACGGCCACGCGCTCGCCGAAGAAGGCGCCGCCGCTCCGCGAGGATCCCAGGATAGAGCCCGTGACCGCCACGAAGAGCGCCGCCACGCCGAGATAGATGACGAGCGCCGCGCCGATCACCGCGAGCGGGCGGGGCGAGCTACTCCTCCTCGTCGTCGTCGAACTCATCGCGGTGCTTGCCGCGTTTGCCGGTGCGGCGACCGCGGGGGCTTTCCTCCGGCTTCGGCGCCTCGATGGCGTGGGCGAGCTCCTTCAAGGAAAGCCCGATGCGCCGCTCGTTGGGGTCGACGCGGATCACGAGCAGCGTGAGCTCGTCACCCACGCTCACCATCTCGTCGGGCCGGCCGATCGGCCGGTTCGACATCTGGGAGATGTGCAGGAGCCCGTCGACGCCCGGCTCCAGCTCGACGAACGCGCCGAAGTCCGTGAGCCGCACGACCTTGCCCGTGACGCGCGAGCCCATCGGATAGCGCTGCGCGACCGTCGCCCAGGGGTCGGGCTGGATCTGCTTGAGCCCGAGGGAGATCCGCTTGTTCTCCTTGTCGACGTTCAGGATCTGCGTATCGATCTCCTGCCCCTTCTTGAGCACCTCGGACGGGTGGCCGACGCTGCGCGTCCAGGACATGTCGGAGATGTGGAGGAGGCCGTCCACACCCGGCTCCAGCTCGATGAACGCGCCGAAGTCGGTCAGGTTGCGCACCTTCCCCGCGATGCGGGTCCCCGGCTGGTACCGCTCCTCGATCGTCGTCCACGGGTCGGGCTCGACCTGTTTCATGCCGAGCGAGATGCGCTTGGCGGCGCGGTTGACGTCGAGGACGATCACCTCCACCTCGTCGCCGACGTTCACCAGCTTGGAGGGGTGACGCACGCGGCGTGTCCACGACATCTCCGAGACGTGCACGAGGCCCTCGACGCCGGGCTCGAGCTCGATGAACGCCCCGTAGTTGGTGAGGCTCACCACCCGACCGCGGGTCTTCGTGCCCGGCGCGAACGTCTGCTCGACGCGCTCCCACGGATCCGACGACTTCTGCTTGTAGCCGAGCGAGACGCGGCCCGTCTCCCGGTCGAAGTGCAGCACGACCACCTCGATCTGGTCGCCGACCTGGAAGATCTCCGACGGGTGGCCCACGCGTCCCCAGCTCATGTCGGTGACGTGCAGCAGCCCGTCGATGCCGCCCAGGTCGATGAAGGCGCCGTAGTCGGTGATGTTCTTCACGGTGCCCGTGAGGACCATGCCCTCGGAGAGCACCTCGAGCGTGTGTTTCTTCTTCTCCTCGCGCTCCTCCTCGAGCACGGCCCGGCGGGAGAGGACGACGTTGCCGCGGCGCCGGTTCAGCTTGATCACCTTTGCGCGGATCGTCTGCCCGACCATCGTGGCGAGATTCTTGACGGGCCGGAGGTCCACCTGCGAGCCGGGGAGGAAGGCCTTCACGCCCACGTCCACCGCCAGGCCCCCCTTGACGACCTCGACGATGCGGCCCTCGACGGGCAGGCCCTTCTCGTGCGCCTGCGTGATCGCGTCCCATACCTTGATCTTGTCGGCCTTGTCCTTCGAGAGGACGATGAGCCCCTCGGAGTCTTCTTTGGCCTCGAGGTACACCTCGATCTCGTCGCCGACCCGGGGGAGCTTGCCGTGACGGTGAAACTCGTCGATCGGGATCGCGCCCTCGCTCTTGTAGCCGACGTCCACGAGGACCTCCGTGGCGGTCACCTGGACGACGCGGCCACGGACGACCTCGCCCTCCTCGAACTCGCTGCTGGCGCCTTCGTGGAACCAGTCCTCCATCCGTTCCTCGGCCTGTCCCTCCTTTCGCGGCTCGCCGAGGGAGCTCTTTGGTTCGTCCGTCTTCATCCCGCCTGGTCCTCCAGTCATTAGATTAGATTTGGGCGCGGCTGACGCGCGGCTCCCGAGCCGCTCCCTGAGCCGCCACAGAATCCTTGAGTCGTGCGATCGCGGCCATCATCTCGCGGCTCGCGGCCTGGTACTGCGCGCGCCGATCGCCATGCCGCGAGCCGTCGAAGGCGAGGGGCGGGCCGAACGCCACGGTGATCTTCACGGGCCGGAAGAAGCGCCGGCCGCGGGGCCAGGCCCGCCCGCTCCCGCGGATGTACACCGGCACCACCGGCGCGCCACTCGTCACCGCGAGCATGCCGGCGCCGGCCTTCGCCGGCCGGAGCACTCCCTCGTCGCCCCGCGTCCCCTCCGGGAAGATCAGGAGCGCGCCCTGCGCCTCCAAGATCCGCAGCGCGATCCGGAGCGCGCCGGGGTCACGCCCCTCGCGCCGGACGGGTCGCGCGTTGAGTCGCCCGAGCAGGGGACCGAAGAGCGGGATCCGGAACAGCGTCTCCTTGGCCAGGAACCACAGCTGCCGTGGCGCAACGCTCCCGATCGCCGGCGGGTCGAGAAAGCTCGAGTGGTTGGCGACGAGCAGCACCGGCCCTCGGCGCGGCAGGTGCTCGGGGTTCTTCGCCTCGAGCCTGAACACGAGTCGCATCAAGACCGCGACGACCGCCCGGCAGACCGCGTAGAGAATATTCACGCGCGCCCCGCGCGGCGCGCGGCTCGTGGCCCGGCCGGCCGGCGACGGCCCACGACCTCGGCGAGCATCCGCTCGACCACCTGCTCGATCGTGAGCTCCGAGGTGTCCACCTCGATCGCGGTGTCCGCCTTCCGGAGCGGCGCCAGCGCGCGGGTCGTGTCCTGAGTGTCGCGCGCCTCGATCTCCGCGCGGACGGTCCCGAAGTCCACGGGGACGCCCCGCGCCCGTAGCTCGGCGTGCCGGCGCCGCGCGCGCTCGTCGAGCCGCGCGTCCATGTAGAACTTCACCTCGGCGTCCGGGCACACGACGGTGCCGGTGTCGCGTCCCTCGAGCACCACGCCGCCCGCCGCCGCCGCCCGCCGCTGGAGCGGCGTGATCTTCGCGCGAACCGTGGCGAGCCGAGTGAGCCGCGAGGTCAGCTCGCTGATCCGCGGCGTGCGGATCTCCTCGGTCACATCCCGGCCGTCGAGGAGCAACCGGTCACCCTGGAGCCGGACGTCCACGCCCTCGAGGTGGGCGCGGAGCTTCGCCTCGTCGGCGTCGGGCGAGAGCCCGGCCGCCTCCACCGCCACCGCGAGCGCGCGGTACAGGGCCCCCGTGTCGATGAAGCGATAGCCGAGGCGCTCGGCGAGGCGCCGACCCGCGGTGCTCTTGCCCGCGCCCGCCGGACCGTCGATCGTGATCACCGGCTCACGCCTCCGGTACTCCGTCATGCCTCGACAGTGACCGCCGGCCCGCCGGCCAGCGCGTTGAGCGTCTCGACGAACCGGGGGAAGGACGTCGCGACGCACCCCGTGTCCTCCACGACCGTCTCGCCGTCGGCGACGAGGCCTGCCACGGTCAGCGCCATGGCCATCCGGTGGTCACCGCCGCTCGCGACGCGCGCCCCCCGGAAGCGTCGGGGGCCGACGATCACCATCCCGTCGACCCGCTCCTCGACGCTCACGTCCATCTTCGCGAACTCGCGCGCCAGCGCGGCGATACGGTCGGACTCCTTGACGCGAAGCTCGGCGGCGTCGTGGATCGTGGTGGTCCCGCGCGCGACGGCCGCGGCGACGGCGAGGGCGGGAACTTCGTCGATCAGCCGCGGCACGAGCGGGCCGCCGACGCTCGTCGCGCGGAGGTCGCCCGCCTCGAGGGTGAGGCTCGCCGCGGGCTCGGCCTCGTCTCCGGCCCCGGCAGGTACCGACTCGACACGCGCGCCCATCGCCTCGAGGGCGACCAGGATCCCCGTGCGCGTCGGGTTCACGCCGACCCGCTCCACGGTCACGCGCGCGTCGCGCACGATCGCCCCGGCCACGAGCAGGAACGCCGCCGAGGAGATGTCGCCGGGGACGTGCACGGCGGCTCCGTGGAGGTCGCCGGGCTCGAGCGTCACCGCGCCGCGCTCCACGCGGATCCGTGCGCCGAACCGGCGAAGCATCCGCTCGGAGTGGTCGCGTGAGGGCGCCGGCTCGCCCACCGACACTGGGCCGTCGGCGTAGAGCCCCGCGAGGAGGATCGCCGACTTGACCTGCGCGGACGCGACCGGGGACGTGTGGGCGATCGCCGCGAGCGGGCGCCTCCCCTTCACCGCGAGGGGCAGCCGCGTGGCCTGGGCGCGCCCCACGACGGCCGCGCCCATGCGGCCGAGCGGCTCAGTCACGCGCGCCATCGGGCGCTGCCGCAGCGACGCGTCGCCCGTGAGGAGCGTCCAGAAGGGCTGGCCCGCCAGCACGCCCAGCAGCAGGCGCGCGGTCGTGCCGGAGTTGCCACAATCGATGACGTCGCCCGGTTCCTGGAGGCCGTAGCGACCCGCGCCCGCGATCCGGTAGTGACCGGGCCCCTTGCGCGTGACGTCGGCGCCGAGGGCCTGGATCGCCGCGATCGTGCGCAGGCAGTCCTCGGCCTCGAGGTAACCGTGGATTTCCGTCACGCCTTCCGCGAGCGCACCGAGGAGCGCCGCGCGGTGGGAGATCGACTTGTCTCCCGGCACCTCCACGGTCCCCGCGAGCCGGTTCACCGGGCGCACTCTGAACTTCACCGTATCGTCTCCCGCGCCGCCTTGATCCGCGCGAGGGCGGCGCGCAGCTCCGCCGCGGAGCCGCGCGTGATCGCGTGCTCGAGCTCGGCGAGCGCCCGCCGGAACGCGTCGAGGCTCGCCGCGAGCGGCGCGCGATTGGCCTGAAAGATCTCGGCCCACACGTCGGGGTCGGAGGCGGCGATACGCGTCGTGTCCTTGAACCCGCGCGCGGCGAGCTCGAGGGCGGCGGGCTCGAAGCGCGCCACGCCGTCCACGAGCGCGTACGCAACGAGGTGCGGCAGATGGCTGATCGCGGCGACCACCGCGTCGTGGGTCTCCGGGTCGAGCGCGCTCACCCGCGCGCCCATCGCCTCCCAGAACCCGGTCACGGCCTTCACGGCGTGCGGCTCCGTGCGATCGGTCGGCGTCACGACGACGGTGGCGGCCCGGAACAGGTCCGTCCGCGCGGCGCCGTAGCCGCTCTGCTCGGAGCCCGCCATCGGATGGCTCCCCACGAACGCGAGCGCCCGCCCCTCGCTCAGCTCGTCGGCGCGGCGCACGATCGCGGCCTTCGTCGAGCCGACGTCGGTCACGGTGACGCCGTCGGCCACCGCTCGCCAGACGCGCGGCAGGAGCGCCTCGATCGCGAGCACCGGGACGGCGAGGAGGACGAAGTCGGCGTCGCGCACGCCGACTTCGAGGTTCGTGGTGGCGCGATCCAGTGCACCGTCGTGGAGCGGTGCGCAGAGCCGCGCTTCGTCACGACCCACGCCCACGATCTCGCGCGCCAGCTCCGCCGAGCGGGCCGCCTTGGCGACCGATCCTCCGAGGAGCCCGACGCCGACGATCGCGAGCCGTTGGATCACGCCGACTTCTTTCCGAGCACCATGCGGAGGGCGTTGACGAGCTTCCGGTTCTCTTCGGGGGTCCCCACGGTGATACGCAGCGCCGTCTCCATGCCGAACGGCGTCATGGGCCGGACGATCACGCCCTCGTGGAGGAGCTTCTGGTAGATATCCGCCGCGCTGCGTCCGACGTCGACGAGGATGAAGTTGGCGCGCGACGGCACGTACCGCACCCCCAGCGTCTTGAACTCATCGTAGAGGAAATGGCGCCCCGCCTCGATCGTCCGGACGCATTCGAGGACGTGGCCCTCGTCCTCGAGCGCGGCGAGCGCCCCCGCCTGCGCGAGCGAGTTCACGTTGAACGGCTGGCGGATCCGGTTCATCAGCGCGACCGCGTCGGCGTCCGCGACGCCGTAGCCCACCCGCAGCCCCGCGAGGCTCGCCGCCTTCGAGAACGTCCGGAGCACGACGACCTTGCGCCCCTGCTTGACGTAGTTGAGCGCCTCCGGGAAGTCCGGGCCCAGCGCGAACTCGATGTACGCCTCGTCGAACACGACGATCGTCCGCTCGGGGACGCGTGCCATGAAATGCTCGATCTCATCGGCGGTCACGATCGTCGCGGTCGGGTTGTTGGGGTTTGCAACGAAGACGACCTTCGTCATCGGAGTGATCGCCCGCGCCATCGCCTCGAGGTCGAGGCGGTGCTCCTTCAGCATCACCATGACGCGGACGCCGCCGGCCGCCTGAACGATCATCGGGTAGACGACGAAGGACGGGTGCGGGACGACCGCCTCGTCGCCGGGCCGGAGGAACGTGCGCACGAGCAGCTCGATCAGCTCGTTCGAGCCGTTGCCGAGCACGACCTGGTCGGGCGACACCCCGTGCTTCTTGGCGAGCGCCTGCCGCAGATAGAAGCCGCTGCCGTCCGGGTACCGGTTGAGGTGGTTGACCGCCGCGAGAATCGCCCCCTGGACCCGGCCGGAGGGCGGCAGCGGGTTCTCGTTCGACGCCAGCTTGATCGCGTCGTGGATCCCGAGCTCGCGCTCCAGCTCATCGATGGGCTTGCCCGGCTCGTACGGCGCGATCCCGAGGATGTGTTCGTTGGCCAGGGACTCCCACTGCGTAGACATGCTCTCTCCTTATGCGGCCGGGTAGGAGCCGAGGATTTTCAAGAACAGCGTTCGTTCCCCGATCTCGCGCAGGACGGCGGCGATTTGAGGCGTGGCGCGATGTCCCTCGAGGTCGACGAAGATGACGTACTCCCACGGACTCTGCTTGGCCGGCCGCGACTCGATCTTCGTGAGGTTGATGGAGTCGCGGGCGAGCGGCTCGAGGATCCGGTACAGCGCGCCGGGCACGTTCCGCATCGCGAAGAGGATCGACGTCTTGTCGTGCCCGGTGGGGCCGACGGGTCGCCGCCCCGTGACGAGAAAGCGCGTCGCGTTCTGCGGGTTGTCCTCGATGCGCGCCTTCAGCACGGGGACGTTGTAGAGGCGGGCGGCGAGCTCGGACGCGATGGCGGCCACCGTCGAATCGGTGGCGGCCAGCTCCGCCGCGGCCGCTGTCGAGAGCGTCTCCTCGGCGGCGACGTCGGCCAGGTGCTCGGCGAGCCACCCGCGGCACTGGGCGAGCGCCTGCGGGTGGGAGACCACGCGCTTCACCTCGCCGAGGTCGGCGGCGCGCGAGAGGAGGTGCTGGGTGATCTCGAGCTTGAGCTCCCCGCAGATCAGCGCCTCGGAGACGATGAGGCGATCGAGCGTCACGTTGACGGCGCCCTCGGTGGAGTTCTCGACGGGCACGACGCCAAAGTCGGCGCGCCCGCGCTCGACGTCGTCGAACACCTCGCCGATCGAGCGGGCGGGGCGGTACATCGCCGCGCCGCCGAAGTGCTGGAGTGCCGCCTGGTGCGTGAACGTCGCCGACGGGCCCAGGTACGCGACGGTGAGGGCGCCTTCGAGCGCGCGGCAGCCCGACAGGATCTCGCGCCACACGGCCGCGACGGCGTCGGCGCTGAGCGGCCCGCGGTTCTCCTCGATCAGGCGCCGGCTGATGTCGGCTTCACGCTCCGGGGCATACGACGGCGCATCCTGACGTCGTTTGAGGTCTCCGATCTGGAGGGCGGCCTCGGCGCGTTGGGTGAGGAGGTCTAGGATCTGGTTGTCGAGGTCATTGATCCTGGAACGCCAATCGTCCAGGTTCATAGCGGCTCCTGCCGACCCTACTCTCTCGAATACCGGCAATTATAGGCCGACGACGGAGACGAGGGCAAGTCAACCTATTGTAGCGAGGTCCGCGAGGTCGGCGTGGACCGTGGGTGGCCCGCTCTAGGCGCACGGGGCTGCGTTTGTAGCGAGGTCCGCGAGGTCGGCGTGGACCGTGGGTGGCCCGCTCTAGGCACACGGGGCTGCGTTACGGTCGGTCGGCGATGGCCGCCCGGAGCGCGGAGAGCTCGCGCGGGGTGAGCCGGCGGACGGCGCCCGGAGCGAGGGCGCCGAGCGCCACCGGGCCGAAGGCGACCCGCTTGAGCTGCACGACCGGGTGGCCCAGAGCCTCGCAGTAGCGCTTGACCTCGTGCTTGCGCCCCTCGGTGAAGGTCAGCCTGAGACGGCTCCGCTCGGCGCCCGAGCGGACGAGCGCGACGGCGGCGGGCGTCGCCCGGCCGTCGGCGAGCACGGCGCCCCGGCGCCAGCGGGCGAGCGCGCCGGACGTCACGCGCCCCTCCACGTCCGCCTCGTAGACGCGCGGAAGCACGTAGCGCGGGTGGAGAAGCCGGTGGGTCAAGGGGCCGTCGTTGGTCAGCAGGAGCGCACCCTCGACGTCCCAGTCCAGACGGCCGACCGGATAGAGGCGCGCCCCGACGGGCCTGACGAGGTCGGCGACCACGGGACGTCCCTGGGGATCCGCCAGGGTCGTCACGTAGCCGCGAGGCTTGTTGAGGAGCAGGTAGTGCTTCGCCTCCGACGGCGGCACCGGTCGGCCATCGACGGTGATGCGGTCGACGTCGGGATCGGCGAGGGTGGCTTGGCTCCGCGTGACCACGCCGTTGACGGCGACGTGGCCGCCGGCGATCAGCCCGTCAGCTCCCCGCCGGGACGTCAGCCCCGCCTGGGCCAGGATCTTGTTGAGCCTCAGCTTCGCCATGCTCGGCCACGACGGCCAGCTCGGGCACCAGGAGCTCGCCCTCGACCTTCGGCAGGTCGCCGAGGTCGCGCAGGCCGAACGCGACGAGGAACTCGCGCGTGGTCTCGAAAAGGTACGGCCGCCCCGGCGCGTCCTTGCGGCCCGGGATGCGGATGAGGCGCCGCTCGAGCAGACTCTCGAGGACGGCCTCGGAGTTCACGCCGCGTATCGCGTCCACCTCGGGGCGCGACACGGGTTGCTTGTACGCGACGATCGCCAGCGTCTCGAGCGCGGGCCGCGAGAGGCGCTGCTTCGTCCGCGACCGTGTGAGCCGGACGAGCCAGGGCTGGAGCTCCGGGCGCGTGACCATGCGATACCCCCCGCCGACCTCGACGATCTGGAGGCCACGGTCGGCGTAGCGGGAGCGCAGCGCCTCGACGAGCTCACGCGCGGCGGCGACGCCCGGCAGCTCGAGCACTTCACGGATGCGCTCGGGCTCGAGTGGGGTGTCCGAGGCGAAGAGCAGGGCTTCCAGGATGTCAATTGGAGCCGGCATGGGTCTCTCCGGTCTGGCGTTCGATGACGATCTCGCCAAAGAGCTCGGTCTGCTGGGTACGGATCCGCCCGAGACGGACCAGCTCCAGCACCGCGAGCAGGGTGACGACGACCTCGGAGCGGCGGCGCTCACCGCCGACGAGCGACGAGAACAGGAGCGACCACGCGTCGCGGAGCAACGTGAGGATCTCGGTCATGCGCTCGAGGATCGAGGGCGGATTCGGCTCGACCTCGCGCGGCCGACGACGGAGCTGCTCGTCGATCAGCCGCCGGACCGCCCGCTCGACCAGGTGGACCGAGAGGTCCTCCAGCGGAACCTCTTCCAGCGGCGGCAGGGCGCCCACCGGGCGACCCCAGAGGAGCGCTTGCTCCGCCTCCCGCGCCGCGAGCCACGCCCCCAGACCCTTCACGCGCGCGTAGGCGCGCAACCGCTCCTCGAGCTCGAGCCGGAGCGCCTCGCCCTCCTCGTCCAGCGCCTCGGTCTCGCTCGGATCGGGCGGCACGAGCAGCTTGGATTTGAGGTAGATGAGCGTGGCGGCCATGACCAGGTATCCGCCGGCGGCCTCGAGGTCGCGGAACTCGATCGCTTCGAGGTGTGCCAGGTACTGGTCGGTGATCGTCCGCACCGGCAGGCGCGCCAGGTCGATCTCGTTGGTGCGGCACAGATGCAGCAGCAGGTCGAACGGGCCCTCGAAGTCCCCCACGCGGAGCGTGAAGTCCCGGGACGTGTCGAGGATCTTCGGCGCGTCCGCCGTCATGGCGTGAGGTTCACCGCCGCGCGGACCTCCTCCATCGTCGCCTGCGCCACCGTCCGGGCACGCCTCCCGCCCTCGTGCAGGATGTCGACGATCACGTCTGGCCGCTCGGCGAACTTCGTGCGGCGCTCACGGATCCCGTCGAGCTTCGGGACGAGGTGACGGAGCAACACGTCCTTGCAGTCGAGGCAGCCGATCCCCGCCGTGCGGCAGCCTGTCGCGCACGCCTCGCGCTCGACGGCGGGGGTGAAGATCTTGTGCAGGTCGAACACCGGGCAGACGTCGGGATTGCCCGGGTCGGTCCGCCGTCGGCGCGCCGGGTCGGTCATCATGGGCTTGACCTTCCGGATGACCGCGTCCGCCGGGTCGGAGAGGTAGATCGCGTTGTCGTAGGACTTCGACATCTTGCGCCCGTCGGTTCCCGGCACCTTGGGAATCTGGGTGAGCTTGGCCTCGGGCTCGGGGAACACGGGCTTGAACGCGTTGTTGAAGCGCCGCGCCACCTCGCGCGTCAGCTCGACGTGCGGCACCTGATCCGCGCCGACCGGGACCCAGCGGGGCTTGTACATCAAAATGTCGGCGGCCTGGAGCAGCGGATAGCCGAGCAGCCCATAGGACGGCGACGCGATCCCCTGCGCCTCGATCCGCTCCTTGTAGGTCGGTACGCGCTCGAGCCAGCCCACCGGGGTGACCATCGAGAAGAGCAGATGGAGCTCGGCGTGCTCGGGTATCTGCGACTGGATGAAGAGGGTCGAGCGCTGCGGGTCGAGGCCGGCGCCGAGCCAGTCCGCCACCATCTCCACCGTGTCACCCGGGACCGTGGCCGTGTCGGTGTCGTCGGTGAGGGCGTGCCAGTTCGCGACGAAGTAGTAGCAGTCGTACGCGTCCTGCAGCTTGACCCAGTTGTCGAGCGCGCCGAGATAGTTCCCCAGGTGGACCTTGCCGCTCGGCCGCATCCCCGACAGCACCCGCTCCCTCGTCCCCGCCATCAGCCCCTCACTCTCTCCCAGACCTTCGCCGAACGGATGAGCACATAGTACGCGTAGAGGCAGGCCAGAAGGAAGCCTCGCCAACCGTCGAGGAACCCGGCGCGAGCCACGTACATCCCGAGGAATCTGCCCAGCGGCCGGAAGACCAGGTCCGAGCGCCTGGCTGGCCGGCCGCTCCGAATCCATGCCTCGGCGGCCAGCGTCGAGTACCGGTCGGCGCGGGCCAGGAAATCCGCCACGCCGCGGTAGCTCCGGTGGACGAGCGGCGCCCGGAGCCGGCCGACGGTTCCGGTCACCTGCGCCGACTCGTGAACCGAGTGGTCCACGAACCGGCCGAGGCCACGCCGGAACAGCCGGAGCTGCCAGTCTGGATAGAGGCCGCCGTGGCGCACCCAGCGCCCCCAGAAGATGTTCCGACGCGGCACCCGGTAGGCCTGGACACTCTCGCCTCGGCCCTCGAGCACCGCACCAATCTCCACCCTGAGCTCCGGCGGGACCTCCTCGTCCGCGTCGACGGAGAAGATCCAGTCCCCGGTCGCCTGCTCGATGGCGAAGTTCTTCTGGCCGGCGAACCCGGGCCACGGCCGAACCCAGACGCGGTCCGTGAACTCGCGCGCGATCTGGACCGTCTTGTCGCTCGACTCGGCGTCCACCACGACGACCTCGTCGACCCAGGCCAGGCTCTCGAGACACGGGCGGAGCCGCTCTTCCTCGTTGAACGTGATGACGACCGCGGAGATGGTGGGTCGGTTCACGGCGCGCCCCGACAGGCGGACGGCGTCGGCTCGCACTGCGACGCCGACTCGAGCAGCGCGGTCACGCGCGCCAGCACCTCCGTCACGCCGATCCGGGCGAGCGTGCCGTCGGGGCTCTGCAGCGCCCGATTCACCTGTCCCCAGGGGCCGTTTCTCTCCGCCGCGGTCGGTCCGTAGAGCCCGACGCACGCGACGCCGAGGGCGGCGGCCAGGTGGAGGGGCCCGGTGTCGCCCCCGACGACGACCGACGCCCGCTGGAGCAGCGCGATGAGCTCCTCGATCGTGCTGGCCGGCGCGAGCCGCGTGCGGCCGCCACCCGCCGACTCCACGATCGCCGTCGCCGTATCGTGCTCGCCGGGGCCCCACACGACCAGCACCGAGCCGCCGGCGTCCGCGGTGAGGGACCTGGCGAGGGCGGCGAAGCGGTCGGCGGGCCAGCGCTTGTCGGCCCGGCCCGCGCCCGGGAGCAGGACGACGAGCCGGTCGCGGGGCTTCACGCCGGACCTCATGAAGAATGCGTCGACCCGCGCCTCCGCCGCGGGATCCGCGGGCAGCGGAAACGCGATCGCGGTGGGCCGGACGCCGAGCGGCTCGAGCACCGCGAGGTACTGCTCGACCACGTGTCGCGCGGTCACGGGCGGCGTCACATGCCGGTTCGTGAAGAGCGCGCTGAAGCGCTCGCGGCAGAAGGGCGCGGCGAAGCCGATCCGCAGCGGCGCGCGCGTGGCCGCCGTCACGAGACCGCTCTTCACGAGCCCCTGGAGGTCCACGGCGACGTCGAACCGCGCCGCGCGAAGACCGCGCGCGAGCTCGCCGAGCGCGCCGCCGGCCCGGACCAGGTCCGCCGGCGTGCGCGCGCGGCGCCAGCCGCGCGTGTCCACATCCACGACCGCGTCGAGGACCCCGTTGCCCCGGAGCAACGCCGCCTCGCGGCGCTCCACGATCCAGCTCAGGCGCGCGCGTGGGAGCCGCGCACGGAGCGCCGCGGCGACCGGGAGCGCGTGGACGACATCGCCGAGCGAGGAGAGCTTGACGAGCACGATGTTCACGCAAAGCGCTCCACGATCCGGGAGATCAAGTCCCGCGTGGAATGGTCCTTCGCGTCACCGACGACGGCCACCTCCCCGCCCACCGACCGTACCGCGGGAGCCTCGGGCACCGACCCGGCCGTGTAGTCCGTCCCCTTCGCGTGCACGTGAGGCCGGACCGAGGCGACGAGCCGGTCGGCCGTGTCGTCGTCGAAGACGACCACGTGATCGACGTCGCGGAGCGAGCGGAGGAGCTCGACGCGCTCCGCGGCGGGTATCAGGGGACGTCCCGGGCCTTTCAGCCGCGCCACCGCCGCGTCCGAGTTGAGGCCGACGAAGAGCACGTCGCCGAGCCGTCGGGCCGCGCGAAGGTAGCGGATGTGGCCGACGTGCAGGAGGTCGAAGCAGCCGTTCGCGAGGACGATGCGTCGGCCCTCGGCGCGGAGCCGCGCGGCGAGGGCGGCCGCTTCGTCGAGCGTCATGTCGGGGGCGTCACGGCGTCGCGCCCAGGCCGAGGGCCTGTTGGAGCTCCGCGCGCGAGACCGTGGCGGTCCCGCGCTTCATCACCACGATCCCGCCCGCGACGTTCGCGAGCGCCGCGGCCTCGGCGGACGCCGCGCGGCACGCCAGGGCGAGCGTGAACGTGCTGATGACGGTGTCCCCCGCTCCCGTCACGTCGGCGATCTCGTCGGTCCCGTGGATCGGGATGAACGTGGTCGCGCCGTCGCGCTCGAACAGCGCCATCCCGCGGCTACCGCGGGTGACGAGGAGCATGCGCGCCTCGAGCCGTTCGAGCAGCTGGCGTCCCGCCTTCTCGACGGCGCGCTCGTCGTCGACGGGCATGCCGGTGAGCTCGGCGAGCTCCGCCTCGTTGGGCGTGGCAGCCGTGGCGCCCGCGAAGCGCGGAAGGTGGTAGCGACTGTCCACCGTGACGATCGCATTGGCGCGGCGGGCGACGGCCTTGACGCGCTCGAAGACGCGCGGGGTGACGGTCCCGTAGCCGTAGTCCGAGACGAGGATCGCGTCGACGCGCGCCGCGAGCGCGCTGAGCCGGCCGAGCAGCGCGTCCTCGGTGGTCGGCATGAGGTCCTGCGCCGGCTCGCGGTCGAGGCGGACCAGCTGCTGGCGCGTCGCCGGGTAACCGCCGGCCATGATGCGCGTCTTCACGGGCGTCGGGCGGCCCGGCTCCGACACCAGGCCGTCGGTCGGCATGCCGGCGGCGTGAAAGAGCGCCTGCAGCTCCTGCCCCGCCCCGTCGCGCCCGATCACGCCGATCGGGACGACGCGCGCGCCGAGCGCGTGGACGTTGTGCGCCGCATTGGCCGCGCCGCCCAGCAGCACCTCGCGCTCGACAAATCGCAAGATCAGGACGGGCGCCTCGCGCGAGATCCGCGACGGCTTGCCGAAGAGATACTCGTCGGTGATGAGGTCGCCGATGACGACGACCGTGCGCGCGCCGAAGGCGTCGACCGCGGCGCGCATCCCGCTCGTCGCCGCGCTCACGCCGAGCGCCCCGCGAGCACCCAGTCGACGGCGTCGAGCAGGTCCTTCGCCACGTGGTCGGGCTCCACGGGGAAGCTCGCGCGCCGGTACTCCCACTCGCCGAGCCCGTAGCCCGTCAAGACGAGCACCGCCTGCGCTCCGACCGTGCGCGCCGGTACGAGGTCGGACGGCTTGTCGCCGACCAACGTGCACCGTGGCAAGTCGAGCCCATGATCGGCGGCGGCGCGGTACAGGAGTCCCGGCTTGGGCTTCCGGCAGTCGCACGCGACCCGGTACGGAGGCTCGCCCTCGGTCGGATGGTGCGGGCAGACGTAGATGCCGTCCAGGTAGGCGCCCTCCTCCTTGAGCTTCGCCGCGAGCGCCGCGTTCACCGCGGCCAGAACCTCCTCCGAGAAGTAGCCGCGCGCCACGCCCGCCTGGTTCGTCACCACGAGAGTCGCGATGCCGGCTCGGTTCAGGCGGCGGACGGCCTCTGCCGATCGGGGAAGAAGTCGTAGCCGGCTGGGATGGTTGACGTAGCCCACTTCCTCCGTGAGCGTCCCGTCACGATCGATGAAGACCGCCGGGCGAGAACCCACGCCGCCGAGTGTAAGTCGCACGTCCGGATTTCTCAAGAAAAATCGCACCTTGGGGCTGCCATCTGCGCGTAGATCCGGCCGAATCCGGCGACCTGCGCGGCGAACGTGAAGGGCTCCGCGGCGCGGCGTGCGGCGTCGGTGACCTCGCCGGGGTTCCGCTCGCGGAGGCGCCCGAGGGCCGCCACGACGGCCCTCGCGTCGTGCGGATCCACGATCGCGCCGCCCCGACCGTCCGCGATCGCCTCGGCGCCGCCGGCCACGGCGCTCGCAACGACCGGGATGCCCGACGCGAGCGCCTCGAGATGGACGTTGCCGAACGGCTCGTAGCGGCTCGGCAGAACGGCGACGTCCGCGGCGGCGTACCACCGCTCGACGTCGCGGCGCGGACCGAGCCACACGATACGGCCGTCGACTCCGACGCGCGCGGCCTGCTCTCGGAACGCCTGGGTGGCGCCCCGCCCGACCACGATGAGGCGGCTCGTGCGATCCGAGCAGAGCGCGAGCGCCTCCACCACGGTGCCGAGCCCCTTGCGCTCGAAGCCGCTGCCGACGAAGAGGAGGGTCCACGCGTCGGCGGCGACCCCGGCCTCGGCACGCGCGGCGCGCCGCTCGGCGTCGCGGTTCTTCGGGTGGAAGCGCTCGAGGTCCACGCCGTTGTACACGACCGAGAGACGCTCACCCGGGACGCCGTAGAGGTCGGCGATCTCGGCCGCGCCGCGGCGGGAGATCGCGACGACATGCGGGGTCGCCGCGAACACGCGCCGCTCGAGCCCGAGGACGATCCGGTGAAAGAGCGGGCGACGACGCCCCGCGTCGCCCATGCTGTGGAGGTAAGCCCGATGGCACCCCTCCCCCGCCCGATAGATGTCCTGGCGGAGCGTACGCTCGTGGCTCTGCACGACGTCCCATCCGCCACGGGACACCACGACGCGCGCGAGCGCGGCGAGGGCCAGGGCACGCGCCGCCGACGGGAGCGGCGGGAGCGGGAGCACGTGTCGCGTGACGCCGGGTATGGGCACCTGGGCGCGGGGGCTCAGGAGGTGCACGTCGTAGCCGTGCTGCACCAGCGCGTCCACGAGACCGGCCGTCGCCCGCTCGACGCCGCCGTGGAACACGAAGGGGCGGGCGATGATCAGGAGTTTCACGGGTGGCCCGAGACGAGGTGCGCCCCGGCTGCGTTCCGCATGGCGCGATTCATTTCACCGACGCCGCGGGGCCGGCACCTTCGGGGGGTGGCCCGAGACGAGGTGCGCCCCGGCTGCGTTCCGCATGGCGCTACTCATTCCACTGATCCCCCCGTCAGGCGCTCGACGAGGGGGAACAACGTCGCTCGGGCGGCACGGAAGCTGTAGCGCTCGTGGCAGCGCCGGCGGGCGCGTTCCCCGAGCCCTCTGGCCTCGTCGGGGCGCTCCAGCAGGCGTCGGATCGCCGTCGCGAGCCCACGCGGATCCCCCGGCGTCACGATGAGACCGCAGCCATCGAGGATCTCGGGGATCATCGAGACCGCCGTGGACACGATCGGCCGCCCGAGCGCCATCGCGTCGAAGAGCTTCGCCGGCACCTGGCCGATGGTGTCCATCGTCGCCCGCTGGGGCACCGCCACGACGTCGGCGGCGATGAGGTAACGCGGAACCTCGTCGAACGGGATCTCGCCGACAACCCTCACGTGCGGCAGCGCCGCCCAGCGTCCCGCGGCACGGCGCTCCCCATTCGCGCCGACGAGGGCCAAGACCACACCCGGCCCGAGGAGCCCGACCGCCTCGACCAGATCGTCCACGCCCTTGTAGGCCCGCGGCGTGCCCAGAAACATGACGACCTTCTCCGCGGCGACGCCGAGCGTCGCCCGCGCGCTCGCCGGATCGTAACGCGCCGGGTCCCACGCATCGGTGTCGCGCACGTGCGGGAGCAGGACGCCGCCGAAGCGCTCGGCGAGGAAGCGTGAGGCGACCGTGAGGGCGTCTGCGCGGCCGACCAACCGCTCCGTCACCCATGTCCACGCGAGCCCGTTGGGATCGGCGAGGTCGAGCGCCCGGCCGACGCGGCCCCAGACCCCAGACCGATAGAGGAACCCGAGCTCCCAGTCGTCGATGTCGAGCAGCAGCGGGCGCCGACGCCGTGACCGGGCCAGCAGGCCGAGGCCGTAGCTCGTCGGGCGCGGCTTCGACGCGACGATGAGGTCGCCGTCGACCAGCGAGAGCAGCGCGGGCAGCCGTCGGAGAAACCCTGGATATTTCCCCGCCCGCACGGTCCGGTGCTTGACCGGGCCGCCCTCGGCGGGCTTCCAGAGCGACGGACCGAATCGGGGGCCGACGACCTCGACGTCCCAGCGCGCGGCCAGCAGACGGGCGAGCAGATCGGCACGGCCGGTCGCGTTGTCAGAGAGGTCGAAGGCGACGACCGAGATCTTCACACTGGCGGAGCCGTGACGAGACGTGCGTAGCGGGTCTCGAGCGCGGCAGCGAGCTGCGCACCGGAGTACCGGCTCTCGACGAGCTTCCGTGCCGCACGGCCGAGCCGCTCGCGGATGCCTGCGTTCCCGAGCAGGCGCGCGATCGCGTCGGCGAGGGCCGCCGCGTCGCCGGAGGGGACCAGCACCGCGTGCTCGTCGTCGGTCAGCACCTCGGGCACCACGCCCACGCGGGAGGCGATCAGCGGCCGGCCGGCGGCGAGGCACTCGAAGACGACACGCGACATGCCGTCGGACTCGAGCGGGACGTACAGGACGACGTCGAGCGCCGCGAGCACCTGGGGTAGATCGTCTGCGAACCCCGAGACGGTGAACTGCGCGTCGAGCCCGGCGGCCCGGATCGCCGCGCGGATCGCGGGCTCCGTCGATCCGCGGCCGACGAAGGCGAACCGGGGGCGCAGTCCACGCGCCCCCAGGTACCCCGCCGCCTCGATCACGACGGCGTGTCCCTTCATGACTCTGAGCCCGGCGACCACCCCGACGAGCGGGCGATCGGGCTCGCCCCCGAGCTCCCGCCGGATGTCGGGGTCCGCGGGGAGCGGTCGGTGGACCTCGGTGTCGACGCCGCCCGGGAGCGCCGTCACGCGCTCGGGTTCGAGAAGCCCCGAGGCGATGTACTGGCCGCGGATCGCGTCGGTCACCGTGACGACCCACGCCGTCGCCCGCCGGTAGAGCCAGCGGTTCGCCGCGTGCGGCCGGACGGCAAGGGCGATGTGCCGCGTGCGGACGAGCGGGCGCGGCGTCCGGCTGAGCCGGTTGGCGGCGGCGGCGAGCCAGTGCTCCTTGCCCCGATGGACGTGCACGATGTCGGTCTCCGCGAGCTTCGCGGCAAGCCGGCGCACATCGGCGGGGTCGGCGAGGGGCTTGAGCCCGCTCGCGAAGGCGAACGTCTCGATACTCCGGACCCCCAGCTGGAGCGCCGGCGTGATCACCCGCTCGTCCGTTCCCACGCGGCAGCCGAGCGTCACCTCGTGGCCACGCCGCTCGAGCTCGCGGCTCACGCGAGCGGCCCAGTATGCGTCGGAGGACCAGCCACGGCAGGAGACGAGCTGGAGGATCCTCACACGAGGCTCCGGTAGACCCGCTCCACGGTATCGATCGACCGCTCGGGGCTGAACACGTCGTGCGCGCGCCTGCGCCCGGCGACGCCCATCGCACGCCCACGCTCCGGCGCCGCGAGCGCCGCGGCGAGCGCGGCACAGACGCTCTCGGGCCGGTCGTCGTCGATCAGGAGCCCCGTCTCGCCGTGCACGACGGTCTCGGGTAGCGCGCCGACCCGTCGCGCGACGACCGGGCGTCCGGCCGCCATGGCTTCGAGCGCCGCCCGGCACGACTCGTCGGAGCCCGCGGACATCAGCGCGAAGCAGTCGGCCGCGGCGAGGACCAGTGGCAGATCGCGATCGCGGTAGCCGGTGAAGACGACCCGGTTCACGAGCCCGAGCTCGGCGGCCACCTGCTCGAGGTGCCCGCGCGTCTCGCCCTTGCCCACGAGGAGGAGCCGCGCCGCGGGCAGCTCCTGGAGGAGCAGCCGAAAGCCCGCCAGCAGGAGCTCATGGCCGCGGTTCGGCGCCAGACGCGCGACCGAGACGATCACCGGCGCCTCGCCGAGCTTGAACTCGTCGCGCACGGGAAGCGGGTCGGCCTCGCCGGCGAAGCGCCCGAGGTCTGCGGCGCCCGGAATCCAGTGGACGCGGTCCGGCGGGACACCGACCTCGCGGCAGCGCGCCTCGATCTGGCGCGAGACCGCGAAGAGCGCAGCGGTGCGCCGATAGAGGCCGCCGGCGAGCCGGTCGCGCCTCACCGCGCGGAGGTTGTGAAAAGTCCGCACGACGGGCGGGCGCAGGCGGCCGCGGAGGACTGCACGCACGATCAGCGCGAGCCAGTGGTCGTGCGAGTGATGGGCGTGAACGATATCGATCCCCTCACGGTAGATCACGGCCCGCAGCCGAAGGGTGTCGCGGAGGACCGCCCCGGAGCCGAGCCTGAGCTCTTCGACCAGCTCGAGGCCTGCCTCCCGCGCTTTCACCTCGAACCGGTCGCCGGGGATCACGCCGAGGAGGACGCGATGGCCGCGCGCGCGCAGGCCCGCCGCGAGCTGGATCGTCGGGTCGGCGCTGCCCGTCCACCAGCGGTTGGCGGCAAGGTGCAGGATCGTGAGCGGCGTCACGCACGCACCGCGAGGAGCGCGTCGAGGCGCTCGAGCACGGCGCCGGCGCCGATCCCGCGCATGCACGGATGATCGATCGGGCACGCCCGGTAGAAACACGGCGCGCACGGCGCGTCGCCGCGGATCACGGCGACCGGGCCGCGTGGGGCGGTGAGCCGCGGATCGGTGGGGCCAAAGAGCGCGACGACGGGCGTCCCGAGCGCCGCGGCGAGGTGGGCGACGCCGGTGTCGCCGCAGGCGAGGGCGTCGAGCTCGGCGAGGAGTGCCATGAGGAGATCGGGACCGTCGCGCCCGGCGAGGCTCGGCGCGCCGCTCGCGCGCCGCACCGCCTCCACGACCGGGACGTCGCTGGAGGCGCCGAGCAGGACCGCCACGTCCCCGCGCGCGTCGAGCAGACGGCACAGCTCCACGGCACGTTCAGGGTCCCAGACCTTCGCGCTGCCGTACGCCGCGCCCAGGTGAACGCCGACGAGCCGCGCCCGTCCGCACGGCACGTCCACGCCCGCCTCGGCCAGCAGCGCGCGCACGCGGCGACGCGCGGGCGACGCCGGGTCGGGCGGGACGAGCCTTGGCTCACGGAGGTCGGCCGCGACGCCGAGCCGCTCGACGAGCAGGAGATACTCGTCCACCTGGTGGCGACGCGGCTCCGGGAGCTCGACCCGGTCGGTGAGGAGAGCGCTCCGCCCACCGACCGCGAAGCCGATCCGCCGGCGCGCCCCCCAGTAGACCGCGCTCACCGCGGCCTCGAACGAGTTCGGCAGGAGCACCGCGGTCGAGCCGCCGAAGCCCCGCACGGTGTCTGCAGTGGAGAGCCGCCCGCTCCACGAGCGGGGATACGTGACGAGCACGTCGGCGAGCGCCTGCTCTCCGAGCAGCGTCGCCCACGGGCCAGCCACCAGGAGCCGTCCGCCGGGAGCATCCTGGCGAAGGGCGCGGATGGCGGGCACCGCCATCACGGTGTCCCCCAGCCAATTCGGGAGGCGAACGACTACGCCGTCGGGCACGCGCGCGTGAAGGCGGACTGCCAGAGGTTCTCGCCAGAGGTGAGGGCGAGGCGGACCGACAGGACGTACAGGGGCCGCCGCGGCAGCGGCAGCTTCCGGAGACGCACCCAGTCCTTCTCGGTCGTCATGAGGCCCTCGACACCGAGGTCGTGGGCCCGCGCCTCGAGGGTCGCGAGCTCGGCGGGTGCGTACCAGTGGTGGTCGGCGAATTCGACGATCTGCTCGACGGCGACGCCCCCAGCGCGGAGCGTCTCTTCGAACGCGCGGGGCGCCGCGATCCCGGCAAACGCGAGCACCCGCTTCTGCGCGAGCTCCCCGAGACTCACGGGCCGCATCCGGTTCGCCTCCCAGCACTCCGCGATCGTGTAGACGGCCGTCAGGACCGGAACGCCGGGCGCATGGGTGTCGACGGCGCTGACGACGGCCGCGGCGTCTTCCGGTCGCTCGGCACCGGTGGCGACGACCAGGTTCGCACGGCGGAGCGCCGCGAGCGGCTCTCGCAACGGGCCCGCTGGCAGGAGCGCCCCGTTGCCCCACGGGCTTCGCGCGCGCGCCATCACGATCTCGAGGTCCTTCCGGAGCGTGCGGTGCTGGAATGCGTCGTCGAGGACGATCGCGGTGACGCCGAACCTCTCGAGCGCGAGGCGCGCCGTGTCATAGCGGTTCGAGCCGACGACCACCGGCACGCCGGGCAGGCGCCGCGCGAGCAGGAACGGCTCGTCGCCCGCGTCCTCGGCGTCGAGCCGGATCGACGCCGCGTCGGCGACGATCTGGACGCCACCGGTGCGGCGGCCGTAGCCGCGGCTGACGACCGCCGGCCGATGCCCGAGCGCGGTGAGCGTGTGCACGGCGACCTCCACCGCCGGCGTCTTGCCCGTGCCGCCCACCGTCAGGTTGCCGACGGACACCACGGGCACCGGGAGCGCGCGAGACCTGAGGACACCGCGCCTGTAGAGCCACTCGCGCGCCCCGAGCAGGCCACCGTAGCCCCTGCGCGCGGCGCCGAGCAGGCGCGCCTGGCCCCCCGGGAATCCGTCCTCCCATCGCCGCGCGAACCGCGATCCGCCGTTCGTCACGGTCGGTCTCCCGGGACCAGGAAGCGGCTGACGAGGTCGAGCGTCTCGCTCACGGCGCCGTGGCGCGCCGCGACGGCCCCGTACCCCGCCTCGCCGATCTTCGCCCTGAGCCCGGGGTCCGAGAGGAGCCGGGCGAGCTCGCTGCCGAGCCGGGGGCCGTCCTCCACCACGACCGCCGCGCCCACCGACTCGAGGAGCGCCGCCGACTCCCGGAAGTTCTGTGTGTACGGGCCCATGAGCACCGGCTTCCGTCGGAGCGCCGGCTCCAACATGTTGTGCCCGCCGAAGTCGACGAGGCTCCCGCCGACGAAGACGACGTCAGCGACGGCGTAGATCGGCGCCAGCTCGCCGACCGTGTCGAGTACGACGACGGCGCTCGGGTTGCGCCCGCGCCCGAGCTCACTGCGCCGGACCGCGGGCCAGCCCCGCCCGGCGACGAGACCGAGGACCTCGGGCGCGCGCTCCGGATGACGGGGCGCGATGACCAACCTGAGGTCGGGGTACTCCTGGAGCGCGACGCGGTGCGCGTCGAGCACCGCCTCTTCCTCGCCTCGATGCGTGCTCCCCGCGATCCACACGCGCTGGCCGGGCCCGAAGCCGAGGAGCCGGCGCCAGAGGTCCGCCGAGCCCGTCGTGTCGGGCAGCGGCTCGTTCTTGATATTGCCGGTAACGACGACGCGCTCCGGGCTGACGCCGAGGGCGATGATCCGCCTCGCGTCCTCCGCCGACTGCATGGCGAAGACCCGAACGTCGGCGAGCAGGGGGCCCATGAAGCCGCGCAGCAGCCGGTAGCGGCGGTACGAACGGTCGGAGATCCTCCCGTTGGCGATCATGACCGGCACGCCGCGCGCGGCGAGCGTGCGCAGCATGTTCGGCCAGAGCTCCGTCTCCATGCACACCAGGAACGCCGGGTCGAGGGAGGCGACGAACCGCCGCGTCGCCCACGGCAGATCGAGCGGGAAGAATCGGTGCCTCGCGAGCCCCGCGTACCGCTCGCGGACGATCTTCGCGCCGGTCTCCGTCACCGTCGTCACCACCAGCGAACGCTCGGGGCAGAGCCGACGTAGCCCCTCGATGAGCGGGGCCGCCGTGATCGCCTCGCCGACGGAGACCGCGTGGAGCCAGCCGGCGCGGACGCCGCGGCGCCGTGGCGCGCCGCCGAGGCCCAGGCGCGCACGCATGTTGAGGGGCACGCCGCGGATGAGGCGTCGGACCACCGCCGCCGGCGCATAGACGAGCACGAGCGCTACGAGGCTCGCCGCCGTGTAGAGCGCGTACATCAGGAGGCCGCCAGTTTCTCGGCCGCCGCCGTGGCCTCGTCGAGGCTCCGCTCGACGTCCTTCATCGAGCGCGCGCGATCGGCGTCTCGCGCCACCGCGAGGGGCTCTGCGAAGACGACCGCGCACCGCGCGAACGGCAGGGGGATCATGAACGCGTCCCAGCTCCGGAGTCGGAGGGCCGGCCGCGCGGCGACGGCGACCGGCACGACCGGCGCGCCGGTGAGGGCGGCGAGCGTCACCACGCCCGGCTGGAGCCGTCGGGACGGCCCCCGCGGCCCGTCGGGAACGACCACGACGTCGCGCCCGCGTCGCACCACCGCCACGAGCGCGCGTCCCGCCTCGGCGCCGCCGCGCGACGTGGAGCCCCGCACGCTGTCGAGGCCGAAGCGGACCAGGTAGCGCGCGACCATCTCGCCGTCCTCGGAGCGGCTGACGAGGACCGTCGCGGGTCGCGCGCCATGACTCGCGCGGAGCCGCTCGTTGAGCCAGGGGAGCATCAGGGCTTGGCCGTGCCACACCGCGTAGATCAGGGGACGGCCCGGGATCCAGTGGCGGACGACATCCTCGGCACCCGCCACACTGAGGCGGAGCGTCGTTCCGAGCGCCCTCACCAGAATCGCGGCGAGCGGCGGCGCCAGCGAGCCCGCGACACGCGACAGCGCGCTCACGGCGCCGTTCCCGCCTCGGCGAGGACGAGACGTGCAGCGCGTTCACCGACGCCAGGCTCGCCCAACTGACCCTGGAGCTCCCTGAACGCGGCTCGCTGAGTGTCGAGAGCCCCCGGAGTGTCGAGAAGCCTCAACGCCTCGCGACCGAGACGCTCGCCCGTCGCGTCTTCCTGGTAGAGTTCCGGGACGACCGCGCGCCCGAGCGTCAGGTTCGGCAGGCTGATCCACGGCACGCGCATCAGCATCCGGACCATCAGCTCCGTCAGACGGGACACGCGATAGCACACGACCATCGGCGTGCCGAGGAGTGCTGCTTCAAGCGTCGCCGTGCCCGACCCCACGAGCAGCAGGTCGGCGCCGCGCATGACGGCGTGGGTCTGGCCGCGGGCGACCGCCACCGGACTCCCCTCGCCGAGTCGGCGCTCGACCGCCGCCGGCTCGACCGTCGGCGCCAGGGCGAGTACGAAGCGCGCGTCGGAGCGCGCCGCGCCAATGGCCGCGACCGCCTCCCGCATCACCGGGAGCACGCGCGCGATCTCCTCGCGGCGACTGCCGGGCAAGAGCCCGATCACGAGCGCCCGGTCGTCGAGCCCGAGCGCGCGCCGCGCGGCCACCCGGTCGGGCGCGCCGGCGAGCGCGTCGAGCAGTGGATGGCCGACGAATTCGACAGGCACGCCCGCGCGCCGGTAGAGCGCCGTCTCGAACGGGAAGACCGCGAGCACGCGCGAGATCACGCGTCGGATCGTCCGCACACGCCACGAACGCCACGCCCAGATCTGGGGCGGGATGAAATAGACGACGGGGATGCCCGCCTGGCGCGCCGCCCGCGCCAGGCGCAGGTTGAACTCGGGAAAGTCGATCACGACGAGGACGCCGGGTCGTCGGGCGCCGGCGAGCGTCGCCCGGAGCCGCCGGTAGGCTCGGTAGAGCGGCGGGATCCGGCTCAGGGCCTCGGTCCCGCCGGCCACCGCGACAGCGGTGACGTCGACGAGCAGATCCATCCCCGCCGCCGCCATGCGCTCGCCACCCATCCCGAAGAGGCGGCAGCCCGGCGCCTCCGCGCGGAGCGCGTGGCACAGTGCCGCACCATGGAGATCGCCCGACGCCTCGCCGGCGGCGAGCATGATCGAGGGGGCGTGCGCCGGCATCCTAGATTAGTCGGAGGGGGGCCTCGCCCCCCTTCCGAACCCTCCCCCCAGAAGCGATGGCGCTCTCCTCCGACATGATCCTAGACACCGAGAAACGCGATCCCGGCCGCGTCGGCGCGCCGCACGCTCGCCTCCTGGTCCACGATCAACACGCGACCCGCCTCGACGGCCACCACCGACGCGCGGCCGGCCGCGGCGGCCTCGAGGCTCTCGGGCCCGATCACCGGCGTGTCAAAGCGATAGTCGTGGTCCGCCGCCACGGCCTTGACGATCACGACGCCCGGCCCGGCGAGGGCCGCGCCACGACGAATCGCCTCGGTGGTCCCCTCGAGGGCCTCGACGGCCGCGACCGCCCCCCGGCGCAGCACGACGGTCTGGCCGATGCCCGCCGCCGCCGCGTGGCGGGCAAGGCGCAGGCCGCGCTCGACGTCGCGCCGTTCCGCCTCCGTCGGCCGACGAGCCGACCAGCAGCCCGCCGTGGCCAGGCCGTCGCCGAGAAACTGGCGCTGATCGAGGAGCGTGATGTCCATGTCCTCCAGCGTCTTCACGAGCACGTCCAGCATGCGCACATCGGTCAACGCACCCGCGCGCGCCGCCATCGAGACGACCGTCGCATCGACCGGGCCGGCCCCGAGCACGTCCTGGACCCAGAACTTGCCCGTCAGCAGGACGGCCTCGACGGACTCCTCGCGGAGCGTCTGAAGCACGGTGCCGAACTCGGCGAGCCGGCTCGGGATCACCCGCTCGGCGTAGGTCGCGGGGCCCGAGGCGTCGCCGAAGGCAAAGGCCACAACGCGCCAGCCCTGGCGCTGTGCCTCCGCCGCCATGCGCGCCGGCAGCGTGCCGGCGCCACACATCAGGCCGAGTGCTCGCTCCACGGCAGGGTGTTCGGGTAGACGACCTCGGCGCGCCCGTCTCGGATCATCCGCTCGATCTCGAGGGCCATCGCCAGCGATCGCAGGTCCTCGTCCGGCGCCAGGACGACGGGCTGCCCCGCACGTGCCCGCTTCACCGCGTGAGCGAGGTGCAGGATCTCGAGCTTCAGCGGGTTGTCTTTGTGTACCTGGACGTGCTCGACGAAGGAGGCGCGGCGGTAGCGGATCGACTCCCGGTTGAGCGTGTACTCCTGCGCGGCGCGCCGGTGGACGCGGATGTCCTGCTCGGAGTAGTCGAGGACGATGTACGCGTCGGGCTGCGTGATCGCGAGCGTACGGATTTTCTCCTCGGTGGCGCGGCTCGCCGTGATGACCGCGATCGTCCCCGACTCGAACGCGATCTGGACGTTCGCGACGTCCACCGTGCCCGAATGCACCGTCGAGCCCATCGCGGTCAGGCGTCGGGGCGGCGAGTCGACGAGCCCCAGCACGATGTCGAGGTCGTGGATCATCAGGTCCATCACGACCGTGTCCTTCTGGACGCGCGGCTCGAACGGGCCGAGCCGCCGCGACTCGATGAGAAGCGGCCGCTCGACGATCTTCTTGAGCTCCTGCACCGCCCCGTTGAACCGCTCGACGTGACCGATGTGGAGGACGGCCCCGCTGCGGCGCGCGAGCGCGTACAGCTCGCGCGCCTCTTCGAGCGTTGGCGTCACCGGCTTCTCGACGAGCACGCTCACGCCCCGCTCGAGAAAGTCGCTCGCGATGTGGAAGTGATGCTCGGTCGGCACCGCGATGCTGACGAGGTCGACCCGGCCGAGCAGGTCGCGGTGGTCGGCGAACGCCCGCGTATCGTAGTGAGCGGCGGCCCGCGCGGCGCGGTCGCGGTCCACGTCGACCACGCCCGCGAGCTCGACGTCCCAGAGCTCGGCGTAGACGAGCATGTGGTACTGACCCATGTGGCCCGCGCCCACCACCCCCGCGCGCAGTCGTTCCGTCGCCATCACACGCGCTCGCTCTCGGGCTCGGGCGTGACGTCGCCCCCCTCACCCGCGCCGCGCCTCGGCGGCCCGCAGATCCCGCGCCGCGCGCCCGCGAGGAACTCGACCAGCCGGGCCAGGGGCGGGAGGGGCGGCAGCTCGCTCTGGATCCGCTCGAGCGCGCGCTGAGGCGTGAGCCCCGAGCGGTAGAGAAGGCTGTACGCGTCCTGGAGGACGCGGCGCTCGGCGGTCGGCATCCCGGCGCGGCGGAGTCCGACGACGTTGATCCCGTGGGCGACGGCCGGGTTCCCGGCGACGAGCATATAGGGCGGCACGTCCGCGTTCACCTTGGACACGCCCCCCACGTACGCGTAGGCGCCGACTCGCGTGAAGGGTAGCACACCCGTGAGGCCACCGACCGTCGCGCGCTCGCCGATCTCGCAGTGGCCTGTGATCCCGGCGTAGTTGATGATGATCGCGCCATCGCCCACGGTGCAATCGTGGGCGATGTGGCTCATGGCCATGAGGAGGCACCCCTCGCCGACACGGGTCCAACCGTCGGCACGCGTGGCGCGGTGGATCGTGACGTACTCACGGATCACGGTCTTCGCACCGATCCGCACCCCGGACGGCGTGCCCTCCTTGAACTTCAGGTCTTGAGGTTCGCCGCCGAGGATGGAGCCGTGGCCGACCTTCACGCCGGGCCCGAGCTCGACACGCCCCTCGAGCACGCAGTGGTGACCGATCTCCACGTCGGCGCCGATCGTCACGTCGGGGCCGACCATCGAGTACGCGCCGACGGTGACGCCCGGATGGATTCTCGCGCGGGGATCCACGACGGCAGTCGGGTGGACGGCATCAGCCATCGCGCGCGCCCCCGGCGCCGAGCCGCGCCTCGAGATGGGCGAGCCGGCGCTCCGCGTCGCGCAGGCGCCGTACCAGCTCCGGGAGTTCCCCCTCGAGGACGAAAATCCGCTTGCTCTCCATCAGCGGGCGCGCCGGCGAGCCGAGCATCTTCTCGCCCGGCGCGACGTCCCGCGCGATCCCGGACTGCGCGGCGACCACGGCACCGTCACCGATCGTGACGTGGTCGTTGATGCCCACCTGCCCGGCGAGCACGACCCCGCGTCCGATCCGGCACGATCCCGAAATCCCCACCAGCGCCACGATGATCGAGTGCTCACCGATCTCGACGTTGTGGCCGACCTGCACCAGGTTGTCGATCTTGGTCCCGCGGCGGATGATCGTCTCGCCGAGCGTGGCTCGATCGATCGTCGTATTCGCACCGATCTCGACGTCGTCCTCGAGCCGTACGGAGCCCACCTGGGGAATTTTCCGGTGTGCCTCGCCGTCGAAGACGTAGCCGAAGCCGTCGGCGCCGATCACGGCGCCAGGGTGGACCACGACGCGCTTGCCGAGCGTGGCGCCCGCACAGAGCGCCACCCGCGCGTGCACGACCGACGCCTCGCCCACCTGGGCGCCTGCCCCGACGAAAACCAGCGGGCCGATCCGGGCCAGGGGGCCGATCACGGCGCCCGACTCGATCACGGCGAGCGCCCCGACCGTCGCGGTCGGGGCGACGCTCGCGTCGCGCGCGACGACCGCCGAGGGGGCGATGCCGGGCACCGCGCCCGCGGGCGGATGAAACAGGGTGAGCAGGTCGATCAGCGCCCGGTGGGGCGCGCTCACGCGCAGCACCGGGCCGGGCAGCCCCGACACGTCGGGCCCGGCCAGGAGGGCGCCCGCGCGCGAGGCCTTCGCCGCGTCAGTGTAGCGCGCGTCCACGAGGAAGGAAATCTGGTCGCGGGCGGCACTCTCGAGCGGCGCGACACCCGTCACGACGGTCGCCGGATCACCCTCCAGTGTGGCGTGGAGGGCGCGGGCGAGCTCACCGAGGGTGAACCCGACTCCCTTGGCCATCGGCGCCTTATTTCTTTTCCTTGCCCGTATTCTGCTGATCGTATGCTCGGATGATCTCGTCGGTCAGATCCGCCTCGGGCGCGCCGTAGAGGACGGCCCCGCCCCGCTTCTCCACGATCAGATGGAAGCCGCGCTCCTTGCCGACCTTCTCGATGACGCCGCTCAGGTCCTGGAGCACGCGCTGGAGGAGCTGCTGCTCCTTCTTCTCGAGCTCCTTCTGGAGATCGTCGGCCAGGCGCGCGGTGTCGCGGCGGTTGCGCTCGAACGCATCCTGCTTGTCGCGCCGTGCGTCCGCCGTCATCAGCGGCCCCTTCTTTTCGAGCTCGTCGCGCAGCGCCTCGAGCTCCTTGCGCTTGCCGTCCATCTTCTGCTGCATCACCGTCTTCTCACGCTCGAGCTGCTCGCGGGCCGCGACGCCCGCCGCGGAGCGGACAAGGACGCGCTGCACGTCGATGAAGCCGACCCGGCCCGCGGGCGCCTGCGCCCGCGCCGACGTGCAGACCACCGCGAGGGCGACGGCAGTGAGCATGAGTGCGTTCCCCAGGGTCCGCATGTCCCTCCCCTAAAACGGAGACCCGACCGAGAATTGGAACGCGCCGAAACTCTCGCCGGGCTTGCGATTCGGGTTGATGCCGTAGTCGACCCGGATCGGCCCGAATGGCGATTGCCACCGGACGCCGCCGCCGACCCCTTGCTTCAGGCTGGTCAGGTCGAAACTGGTTCCAGACCCGTACACGTTGCCGACATCATAGAATCCGGCGAGCCGAAGGCCAAAGGGCAACGGGATGAGGTACTCGGCGTTGGCGAGCACTTCACTGGTTCCGCCGACGCGCACGCCGTTATCGTCCACGGGCGAGATCTGCATGAACTTGAAGCTCCGGATCGAGTTAGGGCCCCCGAGATAGAACCGCTCAAAGAGGGGCATCGGCTTGTCCGACCAGCCAAAGCCGTAGTCCCCTTCGAGCCGGCCGCTGAGCACGTGGTCGAACCAGATCGGGACGAACTGTGTGATGAACGCGCTCGTCTTCACGTATCGTTCGGTACCGCCGAGGCCCGCGAACTGCGCCGCCAGGGCACCCTGACCACCCTTCGTCGGCGCGATGACGTTGTCACGACTGTCGCGGCCCACGCTTCCCGACATCGCCGACGTCACGTGGGTCCCCCTCTCCTCGAGGAGCGCGGTTGACAACGCGGCGACGTCGCTCAGGTCGCTGATCCGGTCCTGCGACGCCCGATAGCCGAGGCTCCACCGCCAGTACTCGAAGAACGGGTGGCCGAGCCGGAGCCCGGCGCCGAGCGTCTCGTAGCGATACTCGGTGAAGATCCGCGTGTTGCTGTAGAGGTCGAAGCCACCAGAGAGCGGGCGGTCGAACAGCCACGGGTCTGTGACACCGATCACGCCCTGCTGAGTCTTGCCGCCGCCGCGCAGGCGCACCGAGACCTCCAAGCCGCGCCCCAGGAAGTTGCGCTGCGCGAGGTCGATGGTGCCCACGAAGCTGTCCACCGACGAGAACCCGCCGCCCAGGCTGAAGATGCCCGTGGGGCGTTCGGTGACCTCGACGTTGACGATGATCTTCGTCTTGTCCGACCCCGGCTGCGTGTTGACGTCGACCTTCTCGAAGTAGCCGAGGTTCACGAGCTTCTGGCGGGCCCGCTCCTTCTTCTGCAGCGTGTACAGGTCGCCCTCGTGGAGCGGAATCTCGCGGCGCAGGATCTTGTCCTGGCTCCGCACGTTGCCGCTGATGTTGATGCGCTCGACGAATACCTCGGGCCCCTCGTTGATGTCGAGCGTGACGTTCACCGTGTTCTCGCCGGGTACCTGCTCCGTCTTGGGGACGACGTCCACCGACGCCCGGCCGATGGTGCTGTAGAGGCTCTCGGTACCCTTGAGGCTCTCGCGGAGCTTCGAGCGCGAGAACACGTCGCCGGTCTTGAGCTTTAGCTGGCGTCGGACCTCCGACTCGGGGAGGAGCGTGATCCCGCTGAGCTTGACCGCGCCGACCTTGAACTGCGGCCCCTCGACGACCGTGAAGGTGACCGTCACGAGCGCCTTCTCACGGTCCACGACCACGTCGGTGGACTCGACTCGGGCCTGGATGTAGCCGTGGTCGTTGTAGAGCTGAATGATCCGCTCGACGTCCTCGTCGAGGCGCTGGCGCTGCACCTTGCCCCGGAGGATGAAGTACTGCCGCTCCCGCGTCGCGAGCGCGTCTTTGAGCTCGCGCTCCGTGAGGCCCTTGTTGCCCTTGAACACGATCCGGTCGATCTTGATCTGCCGCCCCTCGACGATGCTGAATACCACGCGCACGTCGCCGTCGGGGAACTTCTCGACGTTCGGAGTCACCTGGACCTCGAAGTACCCCTCGTCTTCGTAGAAGTCCTTGAGCTTCTCGACGACACGCTGGACGTCCACGGGGTTGTAGACGCTGCCCAACTTGAGGTCGATCTTGTCCTGGAGCTCGCTGGTCTTCACGGCCTTGTTGCCGGCGAAGTCGACGTCTCGGACAAAGGGCCGCTCCCTGACGACGAACGTCACCTTCACCCCGCCTTCGAAATCCTCGGCCCGCGTCTGCACATCGTCGAAGAAGCCCAGGTTGAAGATCGACCGGATGTCCTCGGAGAGGAGGCTCGGGTTGAAGGGGGAGCCGACGGCGCTCTTGATTCGCCCGAGCACGACGGCCTCCTGAACCCGCTTCGTACCCTCGACCGTGATCTCCTTGATGATGATCGGGGGCGGCTGGGGTCGCTGCGCCGTGGCCGGCGAGACCTGGAGGAGCGGGGGCACGAGGGCGACAACGATAGTGAGACGGGCTCGCCCCCCTGGTGTCACCGAGCGCTCAGGCGTGTGGAAACTGCGCCCTAGTGCTCTGCAAGCTCGAGCGGCGCATCGACGGCCTGCGCCTCGCGGAAAGTAAAGTTCGCCCCGTCCACATCCACTTCGATCCGGGCGCTTTCCGCGACCTGACCGCGCACGATGGCCTCGGCCAGGGGATCCTCGATGTACTTCTGGATCGTGCGTCGCAGCTGTCGGGCGCCGTAGGTGGGATCGTACCCTTTCTCGACGAGCGCCGCCTCGGCCGCGCGCGTGAGCACGAGCTCGATCCCCTTGTCGGCCAGCTGCTTGTTGATCCTCGCGAGCATCAAGCGGATGATCTGCTTGATGTGCTCGGAGCCGAGCGCGTGGAAGACGATGATGTCGTCGATGCGGTTCAAGAACTCGGGCCGGAACGTGCGCTTCAGCTCGTCCAGCACGCGTTCCTTCATCTTCTCGTAGGACGCCTCGTCGGACTCCTGCAGGAACCCGGGCGACACGCGCTTGCCGATGAGGCTCGTGCCCAGGTTCGACGTCATGATCAGGATCGTGTTCTTGAAGTCCACGACGTGGCCGAGCGAGTCGGTCAGCCGTCCGTCGTCCAAGACTTGCAGGAGCATGTTGAACACGTCGGGATGCGCCTTCTCGATCTCGTCGAAGAGGACGACCGAGTACGGGCGCCGCCGGACCTTCTCCGTGAGGAAGCCGCCCTCCTCGTAGCCGACGTAGCCGGGCGGAGCTCCGAGCAGGCGCGAGACCGAGAACTTCTCCATGTACTCCGACATGTCGACGCGGATCAGCGCGTTCTCGTCACCGAAGAGGTACTCGGCGAGCGCGCGCGCGAGCTCCGTCTTGCCGACACCCGTCGGGCCCAGGAAGACGAACGACCCCACCGGACGCTTCGCGTCCTTCAGACCGGCGCGCGAGCGCCGGATCGCGCGCGACACGGCGGCCACCGCGTCGTCCTGGCCGACGATCCGCCCGTGGAGCGCTTCCTCCATGCGCGCGAGCTTCGCTGACTCTTTCTCCTCGAGCTTCGCCAACGGGATGCCGGTCCAGCGGGACACGATGAACTCGATGTCCTCCTCCTCGACCGACTGGGTCCCTTTGCCCTTGTTCTTCTCCCACTCGCGCTTGAGCTCCTCCTCGCGGTGCCGGAGGATCTTTTCCTTCTCGCGGAGTGACGCCGCCTTCTCGAACTCCTGCGCCTCCAGATACATGTCCTTTTCGCGGATGACGCGCTCGAGCTCTTTCTCGATCTCCTTGAGCTCGGGCGGCGGCGTGAGCGCCATGAGCCGCGTCCGCGACGATGCCTCGTCAATCACGTCGATCGCCTTGTCGGGGAGCTGCCGGTCGGTGATGTAGCGGTCGGCGAGGTGCACCGCGGCGGAGATCGCCTGCTCGGTGATCTTCACCCGGTGGTGCGCCTCGTACTTGTGCCGGAGGCCACGGATGATCTCGATCGCCTCCGGAACCGTCGGGGCCTTCACGATGACCGGCTGGAAGCGCCGCTCGAGCGCGCCGTCCTTCTCGATGTACTTGCGGTACTCGTCGAGCGTCGTCGCGCCGATCGTCTGGATCTCGCCGCGCGAGAGCGCCGGCTTGAGCATGTTCGAGGCGTCGATCGCGCCCTCGGCGGCGCCGGCGCCGATGAGCGTGTGCAGCTCGTCGAGGAACAGGACGACGTTTTCCGACTGGCGGATCTCCTTCATCACCGCCTTGAGCCGCTCCTCGAACTGACCCCGATACTTGGTGCCAGCGACCAGAGCGCCCAGATCGAGCTGGAGCAACCGCTTGTTCACGAGCACGTCGGGCACGTCGTGGTTGACGATCTTCTGGGCGAGACCCTCGACGATGGCCGTCTTCCCCACGCCCGGCTCGCCGATCAAGACCGGATTGTTCTTCGTCCGTCTGGCCAGGATCTGGATCACGCGCTCGATCTCCTGCTCGCGCCCGATGACCGGGTCGAGCTTGCTCTCGCGTGCGAGCTGCGTGAGGTCGCGGGCGAACTCGTCGAGGACGGGCGTCTGCGAGCGCTTCTTGGGCCGCGGGTAATACTGGTCGCCGAGGAGCGCCAGCGTTTCCTGCCGGACCTCGTCCAGGCGCGCACCGAGCGACTCGAGAATCTTCGCCGCGATCGACTGCCCTTCCTTCATGAGGCCGAGGAGGAGGTGCTCGGTGCCGATGTAGTTGTGGCCGAGCTGCCGGGCTTCCTCGATCGAGAGCTCGAGGACGCGCTTGGCCTGCGGCGTAAAGGGCACTTCACCGAACGTGAGCGTCTTGGGGAAACCGGCCAGGGCCCGCTCGACTTCCGCCTTCACCGTCTCGAGCCTGAGGCCCAGACGCTGGAGGACAGCGGTCGCGATCCCTTCGCCGTCGCGAATCAGCCCGAGGAGGACGTGCTCAGTGCCCACGAAGTCGTGTCGGAAACGACCGGCTTCCTCCCGCGCCAAGATGATGACCCGTCGCGCCCGCTCGGTGAATCGTTCAAACACTGGCGTGCCCCACCCCTTCCCGAGCCGCCTGAGCGAAATTTTCTTTCGGCGACGGCTAGTTAGTGACTTCGAACTCAGTATAGCCTAGGGGGGAAACCCGGGCTAGCGTTTTTCTGCCACGCGAGTAACTGCGCGAATCGGCGCGCATCTTCTCGCAGAGGCGCCCCCGGCCGCGAGCGCGCTCAGCCGCCACCCGTGTCGATCTCCCGGGCTCGCCCCTCGATCAGCCGGTACCCCCGCTCGGCCTTCCGCGCGAGGTCAGGATTGTGGGTCGCGACGAGGAATGCGATGCCGCGCTCCGCCTGGAGCCTCCCGAAGAGGTCGTAGATGATCTCGCTCGTCTTCGGGTCGAGGTTGCCCGTAGGCTCGTCGGCCAGGATCAGCTTAGGGCCGTTGATGAGAGCCCGCGCGACCGCGACGCGCTGCTGCTCCCCTCCCGACAGCTCGCCCGGGCGGTGGTGGAGACGGTCGGCCAGGCCGACCTCGGCGAGAGCCGCCGCCGCAATTTCCCGGGCCTCCGCCGACGGCTTGCGCAGGAGGAGCGCCGGGATCATGGCGTTCTCCAGCGCCGACAGCTCGCCGAGCAGGTTGTAAAACTGGAAAACGAAGCCGACGTCCTGCCGCCGGTAGCGCACGAGCCCCGCCTCGCCGCGCGCGAACAACTCCTCACCCCGGAAGAAGACACGGCCCGCGGTGGGCCGCTCGAGCGCGCCCAGGAGGTGGAGGAGCGTGGACTTGCCGACGCCGGACGCGCCCACGAGCGCAACGATCTCGCCCGGGCGCACGACCAGACTCGCGCCCCGGAGGACGCGCAGGACCTCGGGGCCCGCGCGGTACTCCTTTTCCAGATCTTCGGCGACCAGGAGCGGCTCGGTCATTGGCCCGAGACGAGGTGCGCCCCGGCTGCGTTCCGCATGTCGCTGCTCATTCCACCCAGGTCCGCGGGGCCGGGTCGGACCTGGCATGGCCTGAGAGAGGAGCCCGTGGCTTCATTATGTATCGGGCTGCGCGAGGCCGGCGCACACCGTGGGTGGCCTGAGAGAGGAGCCTGTGGCTTCATTTGTATCGGGATGCGCCAGGCCGGCGCACACCGTGGGTGGCCTGAGCGAGGCGCGCGTGGCTTCATTTGTATCGGGGTCCGCGGGGCCGGGTCGGACCGGGCGTGGCCTGAGAGAGGCTCGCGTAGCTTCATTCGTACCTCAAGACGTCGACCGGCTCGAGGGCACCCGCCCGGCGCGCCGGGATGATCGTCGCCAGAAACGACAGAAAGAGGGTCGCGCCGACCACCATGAGCCCGTCCGACAGCGTCAGCTTCATCGGCAGGTAGTCGATCTGGTAGACGTCGCTCGCGAGGCGGATCACTTTGAAGGTGTTCTGCGCCCAGATGATCAAGAGACCCACGGCGCTCCCGGCGACGGTGCCAGCCACACCGATCCCCATCCCCACGGCGAAGAACGTCACGGCGACGGACTGCCGTGAGGCGCCGATCGCCTTGAGGACCCCGATCTCCTTGCGCTTGTCCGCGACGAGCAGGACGAGGTGGCCGATGATGGCAAACGCCGCCACGAGGACGATGATCGTCACGATCACGAAGAGCGCGAGCTTCTCGAGCTGGAGCGCCGCGAAGAGGCTTCGGTTCATGTCCATCCAGTCGCGAACCCAGTACGGGAACCCGAGCGCGCCGGCGACCGCCCGTCCCACGCGCTTAGCGTCGAACGGGTCGGCCAGCTTGACCTCGATCCCGGTGACGCCGCCGAGCCCGGCGAACTCCTGCGCCACCGGCAGCGCGAGGTAGGCGAACGAGGCGTCGAACTCGTACATGCCGACCTCGAACGTCCCCGCGACGGTGTACCGGCGCATCTTCGGCACCATCCCGACGGCCGTGAGCGCACCCTTTGGCGAGATCACCGTCACCGTGTCGCCGGGCAGGACGCCGAGCACACGGGCGAGCTCGCGCCCGAGAAGGATCGCCGCCTCGCCGTGCTCGACGGGCTCGAGGCTCCCGCTGCGCAGTTGCGAGCCGATGTCCCGGGCCACCGCGGGGGTGCGGAGGTCGATGCCGCGGATGAGGCCGCCGTGGGAGCCGCCGGCCGACGTGGTGAAGAGCGCTTGCTGGTGCACGAACGGCGTCGCCAGGCGGACGCCCGGGACCGCGGCGATCCGGGCGACGACCGCGCTCGGGTCGGCGAGCCCGGCCCCGCCCGATTGGTAGACGAGCAGGTGTGGGTTGGCCGCGATGATCTTCTCGCGGATCCCGTCCTGGAAGCCCGTCATCACGGCGAGCACGACGATGAGGGCCGCCACGCCGAGGAAGACTCCACCGACGCCGATCCACACGAAGAGCGACAAATTCGTCCGCTGGCCACGGGCGCGCAGGTAGCGCAGGCCGAGGAACAGCTCGAACGGCAGCTGGCACCTCACGGGACGTCGCCCTCGCCCGTCCGGCCGGCCTCGGGCCTGAGGTGCGGGAAGAGGATGACCTCGCGGATCGACGGCAGGTCGCCGAAGAGCATCACCAGACGGTCGATGCCGATCCCCTCGCCCGCCGCCGGCGGCATGCCGTACTCGAGCGCGCGGACGTAGTCTTCGTCGAGCCAGTGGGCTTCGTCGTCGCCGCGCGCGAGGAGCTGCGCCTGCTCGCGGAAGCGGGCGAGCTGGTCGATCGGGTCGTTCAGCTCGCTATACGCGTTGGCCAGTTCGCGCCGACCGATGAAAAGCTCGAAGCGGTCCACAAGCGCCGGCGCGTCGCGCTTCTTCTTGGCGAGCGGCGAAAGCGCGACGGGAAAGTCGATGACGAACGTGGGCTGCACGAGCGTCGGCTCGACGAGCTGCTCGAAGACCTCCTTCCAGAGCTTCCACGGCGGCCCCTCGGTCGCGCCCACTCCGCGCGCCTCCGCGGCGCGGGAGAGCGACGCCGCGTCGGTCTCCGGCGTGACCCGGATGCCGAGGGCCTCCGAGAGACCATCGAAGAACCCGAGCCGCCGCCAGGGCGGCGTGAGATCGATGACGTGCTCGCCCCAGGTGAGCCTGAGCGTCCCGCGGACCGACTGCGCGAGCTCCGTGAACAGCGCTTCGGTCAGGTCCATCAGGTCCGTGTAGTCGGCGTACGCCTGGTAGAACTCGAGCATCGTGAACTCGGGATTGTGCTGGGTCGAGATCCCTTCGTTCCGGAAGTTCCGGTTGATCTCGTAGACACGCTCGAAGCCGCCGACGACGAGCCGCTTGAGGTAGAGCTCCGGCGCGATCCGGAGATACAGGTCCATGCCGAGCGCGTTGTGGTGCGTCTTGAACGGCCGCGCGATGGCGCCCCCAGGAATCGGGTGCATCATCGGGGTCTCGACCTCGAGGAAGCCGCGCGCGTCGAGAAACGTCCGGATCGCCGCCACGATCCGGGCGCGGAGCAGGAAGATCGCCCGTACCTCCGCGTTGACGATCAGGTCGACGTACCGCTGCCGGTAGCGCGTCTCGACGTCGCGGAGGCCGTGCCACTTCTCGGGCAGCGGCCGGAGCGACTTGGCGAGAAACGTGAACGCCTTGACGGCGACCGTCAGCTCGCCGGTCCGGGTCCGAAACATCTCGCCGGTGACGCCGATGAAATCACCGCGGTCGAGACCGGTGAAGCGCGCGTAGTCGTCGCCGAGCTGGTCTTCACGGGCGTAGAGCTGGATCCGCCCCGTGTAGTCCATGAGGTGGCCGAAGCACGACTTGCCATGGTCGCGCAGGGCGACGACCCGTCCGGCCAGGCTCACGGGGCCGAACCCCTTGAGCTCCTCGTCGCGCGCGTCGCGGAGTCGGTCGGCGAGCGGCAGCGCCCAGTGGGTCACCGGGAAGCGGCCGCCGAACGGATCGACCCCCTTGGCCCGCAGGGCCGTGAGCTTCGCACGCCGCTCGCGGATCAGCTCGTTCGCGTCGTCTGGATTCACACGCTCGCCTCGCGTTCCGCTCCCCTTCGCACGGCCACCCTCGCTATCCTTCACGCCCGCGGACCCAGAGCAGATACGCCCGGATCAGCTCGTCGAGGTCGCCGTCCATCACCGCCTCGACGTTGCCGATCTCGACCCCCGTCCGATGGTCCTTGATGAGCTGGTAGGGATGGAACGTGTACGAGCGAATCTGGCTGCCGAAGGCGATCTCCTTCTTCGCACCGGTGAGCTCGGCGAGCTCCTCGCGCTGCTTCTTGTGCGCGAGCTCGTAGAGCCGCGCTTTGAGGATTCGCATCGCCGTGTCGCGGTTGCGGAGCTGCGACCGCTCGTTCTGGCACTGGACGACGATGCCGGTCGGCAGGTGCGTGATGCGGACGGCCGAGTCGGCGGTGTTGACCCCCTGGCCGCCGGGACCGGAGGCTCGGAAGACGTCCACCCGGATCTCGTCCTCCCGCACGTTGACCTCCACGTCGTCCACCTCCGGGACGACCGCGACGGACGCGAAGCTCGTCTGCCGACGGCGCGAGGCGTCGAACGGCGAGATCCTCACGAGCCGGTGCACGCCCGTCTCGCCCTTGAGGAAGCCGTAGGCGTTCTCGCCCGTGATCTCGACGGTCGCCGACTTGATCCCGGCCTCGTCTCCGGGAAGAAGGTCCACGACCTCCGCCTTGAGCCCCGCGCGCTCACACCAGCGGAGGTACATCCGGAGGAGCATCTGCGCCCAGTCCTGGGACTCCGTACCGCCCGCGCCCGGGTGGATCGAGAGGACCGCCGCCTTGATGTCGTGCGGCCCCGACATCATGACTTTCAGCTCGAACTCGTCGAGGTCCTTGCGGAGGCTCGCGATGCCGGTGGCGATCTCGGCGTCGAGGCTTCCGTCGTCCGTCTCTGCCGCCAGCTCGAGGAACACGGTGAGGTCCTCGGCGCGCGCCGCCAGCTCCTTCAGCCGACTGACGCCCCGGCTGAGCTCCGTGCGCTCGCGGATGAGCTCCTGCGCGCGGCGGTTGTCCTCCCAGAAGGCGGGCGACGCCATCTCCCCTTCGAGCGCGGCGAGCCGCTGCTCCTTCGCCGGGATGTCAAAGATGCCCCCGGAGCTCGTTGACCCGCGCCGCGAGGTCGGCGACGTCGCGCTTGAGCTCGCCGAGCATTAACGCCGCCCCCTGCGCGCGCTCGCCGCGAGCGTGCCCACGGTCACACCGAGGGAGAGATACGCGAGCCACTCACCGAACCGTGTGTAGACCGTCTCGCCGACTCTGAGCGGCAGGCGCTCGGCCATGACGGCGCGGCGGTAGAGCGACAGCCGCCGGAGGATCTGCCCGGAAGGCGCGATGAAGGCGGAGACGCCGGTGTTTGCTGTCCGCACGACGGCCGTGCGATGTTCGACGGCCCGGAAGGGGTACATGGCGAGGTGTTGCCACGGACCGTCGGTGCGGCCGAACCAGGCGTCGTTGGTCACGTTCACCATCAAGCGCGCTCCACCTCTCACGAATTCGCGCACGAGCTCCGGGAAAATCCCCTCGTAACAGATTACGACACCGAACGGCGCGGGCGGGCCCTGGAATACCACCGCGCGCGAGCCGGGCTCGAGCTCGCCGATGAACTCGGCCCAGCCCCGGATGAACCCGAGCAGACGCGAGAGGGGGACGAACTCTCCGAAGGGGACGAGGTGGATCTTATCGTACCTGTCTACGATACCTCTTTCAGTCAATAAAAACACCGAATTAGTCAGCCTCGTCGGAGTCGTATCATTAGCATCAATCGAGCCCACGAGAAGCGGGACCTTGAGAGTTTTTGAGAGGGTGCTGAGGGCATCGACCAGCCGCGGGTCGCGCCGGAGCGCCATCGGCGCCGCCGTCTCGGGCCACACGACCAGGTCCGGGCGCTCGACGCTCGCGAGCCGGGTGAGCGAGGTGTAGATCCCGAGTGTCGTCGCCGCGTGAGTCGGATCGAACTTCAACGGCTGCTCGATCGACGGCTGCATGATGGCCACGGTGACTTCGCCCGGGCCACCCGGCGCCTCGGCGAGCCTCGCGCTCCCGAACGCGAGCGTCGCCGCGAGCAGCGTTCCACCGAGCGCTACCCCGGCGAGCGCCCCGCGCCACGGCAGCACGAGACAGCCCGCGACCGCGGCATTCACCGCGACCAGAACGAACGACACGGCGTGGACGCCTCCCAGCTCGGCGATCTGGATGACCGGCAACCTTAGATACTGCGAGTAACCGAGCGTGCCCCAGGGGAACCCGCCGAGGAGGTGGGACCGCACCCACTCACCGGTCACCCAGAGGAAGGGCGCCGCCGCCAGGGCGACTCCGGCGGCGCGCCGCCTGCCGATCCAGGACACCGCCCATGCGAAACCACCGACGTAGAGCCCGCAGTACGCCGCGAGCGCGACGATCGGCAGCCAGGTGGCCGGCCACGGGATGGCGCTATACACCCTGAACGTATGGTCAAGCCACCGGAGGAGCGTCAGGAAGAACACGGAGCCGAAGAACCAGCCCCAGGCGAGCGCCGCGCGCGGCGCGTGGCTCAACGCCGTCACGATGACCGGCGCCACGAGGAGCCAGGCGACTCCGTCCCAGTCGGTGCGCGGGAACGCCAGGGCGAGACCCATCGCGCTCACCGACAGGAGCCCGGCGAGAGCCAGATCCTCACGCAAGACCGATGCTCCGATCAGGCGCCCCATGCCAGGCGGTCGGCGAGATACTGCGGCAGTCCACCCGCGACGATCTTTCGGCGGGTGGCGTCGACGTCATACGGGACCCTCCGGATGGCGACGGCCCCGTCCTCGACGGACCAGAGCGCGTACGCGGCGCGCGAGTCACGGTCCCGGGGCTGGCCGACGCTCCCCACGTTCACGAGGTAGCGGCGGCCGTGCTCGAGATCGACCTCCACCGCGCCCGGGAGCCACGTGGGGCCAGTCGAGCCGAGCGACCATACGCCCGGCACATGCGAGTGCCCCACGAAGCACAGGCGCGTCGTGAACGCGGCGAACGCCTGGAAGCCGTCCTCGGCGGACACGAGGTACTCCCACTCCTCCGGATGGTCGGGCGAGGCGTGGACGAGCGTCGCGTCGTCCACCTGGGCCACCAGCGGCAGCGCGGCGAGGTAGCTCCGGTGGTCGTCGTCGAGGCGCTCGCGCGTCCACTCAGCCGCGGCGCGTGCGTATGGATTGAACCAGTCGAGGTCGAGGAGGCCCGCGACGGCGTGCTCGTGGTTGCCGGCCGTGATCACCTGCGCGCGCTCGGCCAATCGCTCGATGCACGCGCGCGGGTCGGCGCCGTAGCCCACGACGTCGCCCAGGCAGAGAATCGCATCCGCGCGTCCGGCGACGTCGGCTAGGACGGCGTCGAGCGCTTCGAGGTTGCCGTGGATGTCGGAGACGACCGCGTACCGCACGGCAAGGGTCAAGAAGCCGGTCGCAGCTCTTTGTGGATCCGGTCGAGGACGCCGTTGATGAACCGGCCCGACTCCTTCGTGCCGAACTTCTTCGCGATCTCGATCGCCTCGTTGATGACGACCTTCCCCGGCGCCTCGTCCGTCCAGAGCATCTCGTAGACGGCGACGCGCAGAATGTTGCGATCCACGGCCGCCATGCGCTCGAGGGCCCAGTTCTCGGTGTACTGCTCGATCATCTGGTCGATCTTGGCCTGGCTCGCCTTCGTGCCGCGCACGAGCGTCTCGGCGAACGTCTTGGCCTCGCCGGACAGCGCGTGGCGCGCCCAGAACTCCTGCTCGTGCGGCACGGGGTCGTCCTCGCCCTGCAGATCCAGTTGGTAGAGGAACTGCAGCGCGACTTCCCGCGCCCGTCGCCGACTGCCCATTTATCGGGTGCCGCGAGGCCGCAAGAGGCGTGGGTGGCCAGCGAGAGGCGCGCGCGGCTCCGCTCCCGCGGGCTTTGCGGGGCGTAGGGTCCCGCGGCCATTCCGCAGCCGGCTGATCCACTCGGCCATCGCGAGCGCCGCCTCGGCGGCCTCCTCGCCTCGGTTCCCCACCTCGCCGCCCGCCCGCGCCCACGCCTGCTCCTCGCTGAGCGCGGTGACCACGCCGAACGTCGCGGGCACACCGGTGGTGAGCGCCACCTGGCGGATCCCCGCCGCGGCCTCGCGCGCGACGAGCTCGAAGTGTGGCGTCTGGCCCCGAATGACCACGCCCACGCACACGATTCCGGCGTATCGCCCCGTCGCGGCCAGGTGACCGGCGGCCTGCGGAAGCTCGAACGACCCCGGCACCCAGTGGACCTCCACGGCGTCGTCGGCGAGGCGCGCGGTGCGGAACGCCCGGAGCGCGCCCTGGACGAGGCGCGCGGTGATGCGCTCGTTGAAGCGAGCCGCGACGATCGCGAACCTGACGGAGCGTCCCGACGGGCGCACGCGGCGCAGTCTGGGCGCTCGACCGGCCATCTCAGTCCGGGAGCGACGAGAGGAGATGCCCGAGCTTGTCGCGCTTGGTGCTCAAGTACTTTCGATTGGCGTCGTTGGGCGGGATCTCGATGGGCACGCGCTCGGCGATGTGGAGACCGTAGCCCTCCAGCCCGACGATCTTCTTCGGATTGTTGGTGAGCAACCTGAGATTTTTCACGCCCAGGTCCACGAGGATCTGGGCGCCGATCCCGTAGTCGCGAAGGTCGGCCTTGAAACCGAGCGCCGCGTTGGCCTCAACCGTGTCCTTGCCCAGATCTTGAAGTTCGTAGGCGCGCATCTTGTTGAGGAGCCCGATGCCCCGCCCCTCCTGGCGCATGTAAACGAAGACGCCGCGTCCCTCGGCCTGGATGATCGCCAACGCCTTCTCGAGCTGGGGCCCACAGTCGCACCGGCGTGAGTGGAAGACGTCTCCCGGCAAGCACTCGGAGTGGACACGGACGAGCACCGGCGCGTCGCCCCCCACCTGTCCCATGACGAGGGCGAGCGGCACGCGCGGGTCCACGCTCGTGTCGTACGCGATCGCCGTGAGCTCCCCCCAATCCGTTGGGAGCTTGGTCGTGGCGACCCGCCGGACGAGCTTCTCTGTGCGGATCCGGTACTCGATCAGGTCCTTGATCGTGATCATCATGAGGCCGTGCGCCAAGGCCAGCTCCTGGAGCTGGTCCACCCGCGCCATTCCTCCGTCCTCGTCGAGGACCTCGCAGATGACACCCGCCGGGTAGCAGCCGGCCAGCCGGGCCAGGTCCACCGCCGCCTCGGTGTGGCCGGCGCGGCGCAGGACGCCGCCCGGCATCGCTCGTAGCGGGAGGATGTGGCCCGGACGTGCGAGGTCGTCGGCCCGCATCTGTGGATCGACCAGGGTGCGGATCGTGACCGCCCGGTCATAGGCGGAGGTGCCGGTCGTGACGCCACGTCGGGCGTCGACCGTGACGGTGAACGCAGTCCCCATGGGCGCCGTGTTGTCCGAGACCATCATTGAGATCCTGAGCTCGTCCAGCCGCTCACCGGTCATCGGCACGCAGATGAGGCCGCGGCCGTGCTTGGCCATGAAGTTGACCGCCTCTGGCGTGACCCGGTCGGCGGCCATCACGAGATCGCCTTCGTTCTCGCGGTCCTCGTCGTCCACGACCACGAGGATCCGCCCCTGGCGAATGTTCTCGATGGCCTCCTCGATGGTCGCAAACACCGTCATGTCACCCCCTTCTGCGCCAGCGATCGAACCAGGTACTTGCCGATCACGTCGGTTTCGACGTTCGTCGGCTGCCCGGGCCTGAGCCGACCGAGCGTCGTGGCGGTCAGTGTGTACGGGATCAGCATGACCTCGAAGCTCATGTCGCCCAGCGCGGCCACCGTGAGGCTCACACCGTCCACCGCCACCGACCCCTGGGGGATCAGTAGCGGCTCGAGCTCTCGGCTGGGCAGCGCGATCCGTACCCGCGTGGTTGATTCTACACGCGTTACCTCCTCGACGGCGCCCACTCCATCCACGTGGCCAAGCACGAGGTGGCCGCCCAGGGCCCCTCCAAAGCGCAGCGGCCGTTCGAGGTTGACGGGCTCGCCCGGCTGAAGCCGGCCGAGCGTCGTCCGCGCGAGGGTCTCCGGCCCGAGCTCGAAGACGAACCCGTCCGCGCTCCGCTCGACCACCGTGAGGCAGGCGCCGTTCACGGCCAGGCTCGCGCCGCGGTCGCTGCCCTCGAGCGTCGCCTCCGCCCGCACGCCGAGCCGGGCGGCCTGGCCGGCGCGCACGAGCGCGACGACGGTCCCCATCTCCTCGACAATCCCGGTGAACACCTACGCCCCGCGCGGCTCGCGAATCACGTCCGCCTCCAGCAAGATATCGTCGCCGACCGGGGTGATGGTCAGCGGCCCAAGCCTCACCGCGCTCTTGAGCTCCCGGCCCCCGCCGCCGACGACGGACGGCGCCGTGCGCCCGCCGACGAGCAGGGGTGCCAGGAAGACCGTGACGCGGTCCACGAGACCGGCGTCCAGGAAGGCCGCGTGAACCTCCCCGCCGCCTTCCACGAGGACGCCCCGCACGTCACGCCTGAACAGCTCACCGAGCAGGAACCCGAGATCGACGCGCCCGTCGCGCGTCGGGCACCGGACCACGGTCGCGCCCGCCGCCTGAAGCGGAAGGACCCGTTCCTCGGGCGCCGCCGCGCCGACGGCGACGAGCGCGCGCGCCGGGTCGCCGGCCGCGATGAAGCGCGCGCCGGGCGGCGTACGCCCCTCGGTGTCGAGCGCCACCCGATACGGTTCCCGCGGCCAGGGCTCGCCAAGCCGGACGGTCAACTCGGGGTCGTCGCGCATCACCGTGGTGACGCCGACGACGATCGCGTCGGCCTCGCTCCTGCATCGGTGCGCCCGGGCCCGCGCCGGCTCGCCCGTGATCCAGCGGGAGGCGCCCTGGGCGTCCGCGATCTTCCCGTCGAGCGTCATCGCCGCCTTGAGCGTGACGTGGGGCCGCCGCTCCCGCATCGCGGTGAAGAACACGCGATTCTGGAGTGCGGCCTCCTCGGCGAGGAGCCCCACGGTCACCTCGACGGCCGCGCGACGCAAGACCTCGAACCCACGGCCCGCGACGAGGGGGTTCGGATCGACGAGCGGGGCCACGACGCGCGCCACGCCCGCGTCGACGATCCGGGTCGTGCAGGGCGGCGTTCGCCCCTGGTGGGCGCACGGTTCCAGGGTGACGTAGAGCGTCGCGCCGCGGGCGTAGCGGCCCGCCGCCCGGAGCGCCTCGATCTCCGCGTGCGGCCCGCCCGCCTTCAGGTGGACTCCCTCGCCGACGATTTCGCCGCCCGGCGCCACGACGACGGCGCCGACCATCGGGTTCGGCGACGTGAGCCCCCGCCCCCGCTCGGCGAGCTCGAGCGCACGCCGCATGACGCGCTCCTCGCTAGAGGTCACGGCGGAGGCACCAGGGCGTCCACAAACGCCTCAGCGTCGAACCCCTGCAGGTCGTCGACGCGCTCGCCGACGCCGATCAGCTTGATCGGCACCTTCAGCTCGCGCACGATCCGCACGACGATGCCGCCCTTGGCGGTGCCGTCGAGCTTCGTCAGCGCGACGCCGGTGAGGCCGATCGCCTCGTGGAACACGCGCGCCTGGGCGAAGCCGTTCTGGCCCGTCGGCGCGTCGAGGACCATGAGCGACTCGTGTGGACCGCCGGGGAGCTGCCGCTCGATCACGCGCTTGAGCTTCGCCAGCTCTTCCATCAGGTTCGCCTTTGTGTGCAGGCGCCCGGCCGTGTCGATGATCAGCGCATCCGTCCCGCGGGCGGTCGCGGCCTTCACGGCGTCGAACACGACCGCCGCCGGATCCGAGCCGGTGGCCTGGTGGATCACCTCGACGCCGATCCGCTCGCCCCAGCGCTGGAGCTGCTCGATCGCCGCGGCGCGGAACGTGTCGGCGGCCGCGAGGAGAACACGCCTGTCCGATCCCTTGAGGGCGGCGGCGAGCTTGGCGGCCGTCGTCGTCTTCCCCGCGCCGTTGACCCCGAGCATCAGCAGCACCGCGGGCCGGTGGTCGAGGTTGAGCGGCTGGGCAGCGGACTGGAGCGTGTCGGCGAGGAACCGCCGGAAAACTGGGCGGAGCTGGTCGGCGCGCGTGACCGTCCCGAACATGACCTCTTCGCGGGCGCGGTTCGTGAAGTCGGCGGCGAGCGTGGCGCCCAGGTCGGCCGCGATGAGGAGCTCCTCGAGCTCCGCGTAGAGCGCCTCACCGATCGGCCGCTCCGGCTCGAGCACCGTGCGGAGGCCGTTCGCGAGATGCTCCTGCGACCGCCTGAGCCCCTCGCGAAGCCGGTCCCCGAGACCCCCGAGGAACGTCACTGGCCTTCCGAGGGCAGGACGAGCCGCGCGATCGCGGCTCCGCTCCGGCCCAGCGGCGGAAGGCGCTGGCCGTTCAGCTCGAGGGTGACTCCTCCCGCGTTACCGATGCTCAGGACGAACGGCCGATTCGAGACCCATTCGCGGACCTCGCCCGCCGGGATGTTCTCCTCGCTCATCCGCCCGTCGTCCATGCGCACTCGTATCCACGTCAGCTCCGATGTGCGCGCGACGAGCCGGTACGTGGCCGCGACGTCGGTGACCCCCGCAGGGGCGGTCGCCGGCGGCGACGCCGGGGTCTGGACTGGCGCCGCCGGCGTCGGCGGACGCATCGCCGGGCGCACCGTCGGCGCCACCGGTTCGGCCACGCTCGAGGGCGGGGCCTCGGGCGCAGGGGCCGCGATCGTCGGCGGCGGCGTCCGCGGCTCGACCCGGCGTTCTCCGGCAGGCTGGAGCGCGAGTGTCACCGCGAAGAGGGCGACGCCGAGGACGACGAGGAGCACAAAGCTCACGAAGACCGCACCGCGACCGCGGGCCTCCTGGGGCGTCCCCTGCTCCGCTCGCGTCCGCGATTCCCCTAGAGCGGCGTCGCTTCCCTGGGCGACGCGCGGCCCCACGCCCTCTGGCCGGCCTGGGGGCCGGCTCGCCTCGTAGAGGGCGAGCGCCGCGTCGGGGTGCTCACCGAGGGCCTGACAGTACGCGCGGATGAACCCCCGGACGAATGCGGGGGCCGGAAGCGCCGCGAAATTGTCCGCCTCGAGCGCTTGCAGTTGGGGGGACAGAACCCGTGTGGAGCGAGAGATCTCGTCGAGGGAGACGCCTCGCCGCTCACGGAGCTCGCGAAGATGAGAGCCGACCGACGACATATACCAACGCGCCGAGTCTAGCCTATTTCGTCAGCCTCTTCACCTACTTACTGAGCGAGACCTCGGCGTTGAGGTTGACCGAGACGAGCTTCGAGAGCCCGGGCTCCTCCATGGTGACGCCGTAGAGAACGTCGGTCGCCTCCATGGTCTTCCGATTGTGGGTGATGACGAGGAACTGGGTCCGGCTCGTCAACTCCCGCAGCACGCGCAAGAACCGATGGATGTTGGCGTCGTCGAGGGGCGCATCCACCTCGTCGAGAACGCAGAACGGGCTCGGCCGGAAGTAGAAGATCGCGAACAGGAGCGCCAGGCCCGTCAGCGCACGCTCGCCGCCCGAGAGCAACGTCACGGACTGCAACCGTTTGCCCCGGGGCTGTGCCATCAGATCGACACCGGTGTCGAGCGGGTCACCGCCCTCTTCGGCCTCGACCAGCCGGAGCTCGGCCCGGCCCCCCTCGAAGAGACGCTGGAAGAGCTCGCTGAAGTGGCGGTTGATCTCCTGGAACGCCTGAGCGAAGCGCTCCTGCGCGCTCCGCGTCATGCCACGCAGCGCCCTTTCGAGGTCCTTGATCGAGGCGACGAGGTCGTCGTGCTGCGTCTGGAGGAACGCGAGCCGCTCGTCGAGCTCGCGGTACTCGTCGTCGGCGACGAGGTTCACGGGCCCGATCGCGGCCAGCTTCTCCTCGAGCTCGGCGATCTGCGCCCGGGCCGTTCCGAGGTCGCGGGCCGGGTCGTGGTGGGCGGCAAGCGCCGCCGCGTCCACGCCATAGGCGCGCCACGCCTCCTGGCCGAGCTCCTCCCGGCGCACCCGGCACTCGGTCGCGCCCAGATCGATCTCGTGGATCGAGGCGACGAGCCGCGCGAGCTCGCCGTCAACCGTGCGCTGGTCGGTTTCGATCGCGCGCAACTCCGCGAGCAGCCCCTCGTGGTGCTCCGACGCCTCCCGCACCTCGGCGTCCTTGCGGTCGCGCTCGACGGCGATTTCGCTCGCGCTCGCGTCCGTGCGCTCTCGCTCCTCGGTGAGCCAGGTTCGCCGGTCGGCGAGCTGGACCTGTCGCGCCCGGGCCTGCTCGATGCGCCCCGTGAAGTCACGCTCGATGTCGTCGATCCGCGTGAGCTCGCGGCCCAGCGCCTCCACACGCTCGGTGGTGGACGCCACGTCCACGCGGCACGCCGTCGTCTGCGCCACCAGCTCCGTTTCCCGGGCCTGCGCCGCCTCGATCGCCTCGCGGAGCCGCGCCATCCGCGCTTCGTGGGTCGCCTCGGCGTCGCGCGCGAGGGCGACGCGCGCCTCGAGCTGGCCCAGGGTCGCGACGGTCTCCTCGCACTCCTGCGCGACCTGGCGCGCCTCGGTCTGGATCGTCTCGCGGTGGCGATGAACCCGCTCGTGCTCGCGCCCCGCCTGCTCGAGATCCTTCTCGCCGGCGAGCTGGGCCGCTTCCCGCGCGTGGAGGGTCCGCTCGATCTCGGCGATCTCGGCGCGGATTGTCGTCACCTCGGCCTCGTGCCGCCCCACCTCGGCTTGCGCCTCGTTCACCGACGTCGAAAGCCGGCGCACCTCCTCCTCGAGCTCGCGCAGCTGGCGCTTGCGCGTGAGCAGCGAGTGCTCGACATCGGCCGCCGGAGCCTGGCCCCCGCCGTGGAGCCGTCCGGTCGGGCCGAGCACCTCGCCGATCGGCGTGACATACGTCGCGACGACGCCGTTCCGCCGCCAGAGCGCTTCCGCCTCGTCGAGGTGGTCGACGATCGCGACCTGTCCGAGGAGGTGGTGGACGAGGCTCAGGCTCGGTGCACCCACGCTCCGCGCCACCCAGCTGACTCCATGCTCGTCCGGCGGCGGGCCCGCCGGCGCGGGCAGGTGCTCGAGCGGCAGGAACGTGGCCGCGCCCAGCGAGCGCTCGCTGAGGTACGCGACCGCCGCGCGCGCGTGCTCGAACCGTTCGACGACCACCCACTGGAGGCGCTCGCCCAGCACCGCTTCGATCGCGCGCTCCAAGCCCTTCGGCACCTCGAGGAGATCCGCCACCGTCCCCACGACGCCCGTCAACGCCGCCACGCGTCCCTCTCGAAAAACGGCGCGCACGCCCGCGCCGTAACCCTCGCGCGCACGCTCGAGCTCCGCGAGCGCCTCGAGGCTCGACCGGCGAGCCGCCAGCGTGACCCGCGCGTTCGCCAGCGCGCTCTCCGTCTCGGCCAGGCCACGCTCCTCCGCCGCGAGCCGGGTCGCGAGCCGCTCCCGCTCGCTGGCGAGCGCGCCGAGCTCCGTCTGCGCGGCGTCACGCGCCTGGACGAGGCTCGCGCGGAGGGCCAGGATCCCCGCCGCCTCGGCCTCCGCCTGGCCGAGCTCGACCGCGAGGCGCTCCGCCCGCCGACGGAGCTGGGCCTCGCGCTCCCGCAGCTCGCCCGCGTGCCGCATGAGGTCGACGCGCTCGGCGGCGACCCTCACCTGCTCGAGCCTCGCCGCCTCGGCGCGGTCGCGCTCCGCGGCGAGGGCCTCGCGATGGCGCTCGAGGGCGGCGGTGAGCGCGTCCGCCGTGCGCCCCCGCTCCTCGACGAGCCGTGAGGCTTCGGTGAGCGACTCCCGCGCGGTCTCACGCTCGCCGACGATCGCCCCGAGCCGATCCGACGTGGCGCGGATCTCCGCGTCGAGCCGGAGCGTCTCCTCGCCGAGCTCGGCGAGCTGCACCCCCATCTGCTCACGCCGCTCCAGCAGCCGCTCGAGCTCGCCCTGCACCTTCTGGACCGACTGGCGGAGGTCCGAGAGCCGGTGATCGCTCTCCTGGAGTCGCTCGCGCTGCCGTGCCTCTCGCGCCGCGAGCTGCGCGGAACGCGTCCGGAGCACCTGCTCCTGATCGCGCAGGCGGGTGAGCTCCTCCGCGAGCCGCTCGCCCTCGGCCACGCGCGCCACGTACTCGGCCGCGAGGACCGCGAGCGAGAGGTCGCGCTTCGTGGTCTGCAGCGCCTTGTACTGCTGCGCCTTCTTCGCCTGCCGCTCGAGGGAGGAGAGCTGCCGCTTGACCTCGTCCATGACGTCGCGCACGCGGACGAGGTTCGCGCGGGTCGCGTCGAGCTTACCCTGCGTCTCGTTGCGCTGCTGCTTGTAGCGCGCGATCCCGGCCGCCTCCTCGATGAAAACCCGTCGCTCGTGGGGCTTCGCCGTCAGCACGTGGTTGAGCTTGTCCTGGTCCATGACCGAGTAGGCGCGCGGGTTGGCGCCGGTGCCCGCGAAGAGGTCGAGGATGTCGCGCAGGCGCGACGGGCCACCGTTGAGGAGGTACTCGCTCTCGCCCGTACGGTAGAGCCGCCGCGTGACCGACACTTCGGCCCACGGCACCGAGAGCGTGCCGTCGTTTCCGAAGGCCAGCTCGACCTCGGCGAGCCCGACCGGCTTTCGCGACTGCGAGCCGTGGAAGATCAGGTCTTCCATGCGCTGGCCGCGGAGCGACTTCGCGCTCTGCTCGCCGAGCGCCCAGCGGACGGCGTCTGCCACGTTGCTTTTCCCGCACCCGTTCGGCCCGACGATCCCCGTGATGCCGGGCAGGACCCGCACCACGGTCTTCTCGCCGAACGACTTGAACCCGTGCAACGTGATCGACTCGAGGCGCATGAGTTTTTCTAACACGGACGGACCCTTGCGGCCAAAATAAATGTACCAGCGGTGGGGCCCGAGGACCACCGAAGCCCCAGATGTCGAGGCTTACACGGAGGCCGTCAACCCTTCAGATAACAGCACTTCTTGTACTTCTTGCCGGACCCGCAGGGGCACGGGTCGTTGCGTCCCACTTTAGCGCCCGTCGGCGTGCGCGTGGGCTCGCGCTTGGGGGGCGGGCCGGCCCGCCCGGGCTCCGTCGGCAGCTCGCCGCGGGACTCGCGCGCATCCGTCCACGCGGTCATCGCGGGCAGCTCCATCGGCGCGTCCCGAACGACCTGGACCTTGAACAGCCGCTCGACGACCGCGGCCTTCACGCGCTCGACCATGTCCTGGAACAGATCGAACGCTTCCTTCTTGTACTCGGTGAGCGGGTCTCGCTGGCCGTAGCCTCGGAGGCCGATCCCCTCCTTCAGGTGGTCGATGGAGAGGAGGTGGTCCTTCCACTGCGCGTCAATGACGACCAGCATCTCGTGGCGCTCGAGCGCCCGCATGAGATCCGGGCCGAGCTGGCGCTCGCGATCCGCGTAGCGCTCGCGGACGGCGGCTCCGACCAGCTCGGCGAGCCCGTCGCGCGAGACGGCCTCCGCGTGGCGCGCGGGCGGAATCCGCACGTCGAACTGGCGGTAGAGCGCCTCGCCGAGCCCGCCGAGGTCCCAGTCCTCGGGGTGGGCGCCTTCGGCCGCGTAGGCGTCCAACGTCAGCACCCCGAGGTCCTCGATCCATTCCGCGATCGTGTCCGCCTGGCTTTCCCCATCGAGGATCTGGCGGCGCATGCCGTAGATGATCTCGCGCTGCTTGTTCATCACGTCGTCGTACTCGAGGAGGTGCTTGCGGATCTCGTAGTTGTGCGTCTCGACGCGCTTCTGCGCCGTCGCGATCGCGCGCGTCACGAGCTTATGCTCGATCGGCTCGCCCTCTTCCATCCCGAGGCGCTCCATGATCTTCTGGATACGTTGCGAGCCGAAGATCCGGAGCAGGTCGTCCTCGAGCGACAGATAGAAGCGCGAGGAGCCCGGGTCGCCCTGGCGTCCGGCACGGCCGCGAAGCTGGTTGTCCACGCGCCGCGCCTCGTGCCGCTCCGTGCCGACGATGTGCAGCCCGCCGCGGGCGACGACGCGCGCGTGCTCCGGCTCGGTGATCCGGCGCGCCTCAGCGACCGCGTCCGCGCGCTCCGGAGGGGCCGCGGTCGCCGGGTCGAGCCCCTTCCGCCGGAGGATCTCCTTCGAGAGGAACTCCGGGTTGCCGCCGAGCAGGATGTCGGTCCCGCGGCCCGCCATGTTGGTCGCGATCGTGACGGCGCCCTCGCGGCCGGCCTGGGCGACGATCTCGGCCTCGCGCTCGTGGTACTTGGCGTTCAGGACCTCGTGACGGACGCCGCGCTTCTTGAGGAGCTTCGAGAGCTGCTCGGACTTCTCGATGGAGACCGTGCCGACGAGCACGGGCTGGCCCTGCGTGGTGCGCTCGATGATGTCCTCCACCACCGCGTTGAACTTCTCGCGCTCACTCTTGTAGACGACGTCCGGGTGATTCACCCGAACGAGCGGCCGGTTGGTGGGGATGACCGTGACGTCGAGCTTGTAGATCTTCGCGAACTCTTCGGCCTCGGTCTCGGCGGTGCCGGTCATGCCGGCGAGCTTTTCGTACATCCGGAAGTAGTTCTGGAACGTGATCGTCGCGAGCGTCTGGTTCTCACGCTCGATCCGCACGCCCTCCTTGGCCTCGACGGCCTGGTGGAGGCCGTCCGACCACCGGCGTCCCGGCATGAGTCGGCCCGTGAACTCGTCCACGATGATGACCTGACCGTCCTTGACGACGTAGTCTACGTCGCGCTTGAAGAGCGCGTGCGCCCTGAGCCCCTGCTGGATGTGGTGGAGGACCGTGATGTGCTGGGGGTCGTACAGGTTCTCGATGGAGAGCAGCCGCTCGCAGGTGGCGATCCCCTGCTCCGTGAGCGCCACGGCGCGTGCCTTCTCGTCGACGATGTAGTCGCCCTCCTTCTGCGCCTCGACCTCGGAGAGCTTGCCGTCGACGATCGTCGCCGCCCGCTTGAGCTTGGGGATGATGCGGTCGAGCTTGAAATACAGCTCGGTCGATTCGTCCGCCGGTCCCGAGATGATCAACGGCGTTCGCGCCTCGTCGATCAGGATCGAGTCCACCTCGTCCACGATCGCGTAGTGCAACTCCCGCTGAACGAGCTCGTCGAGCGTGAAGCGCATGTTGTCGCGGAGGTAGTCGAAGCCGAACTCGTTGTTCGTGCCGTACGTGACGTCTGCGCGGTACGCCTCCTGGCGCGTGCACGGTCGGAGCGCCGTCATCCGGATGTCCGAGGTCACGTACGTCGGATCGTAGCGGAAGGAGGCCTCGTGCTGGATCACCCCGACGGTCAGGCCGAGCGCCTGATAGATGGGCCCCATCCACTGGGCGTCGCGCTTGGCGAGGTAATCGTTGACCGTGACGATGTGCACGCCGCGGCCCGTGAGGCCGTTGAGGTACGCGGGGAGCGTCGCGACGAGCGTCTTGCCCTCGCCCGTCGCCATCTCGGCGATCGTGCCCTGGTGCAGCACCATGCCGCCGATCAGCTGGACGTCGAAGTGGCGCATGCCCACGGTGCGCCGCGCCGCCTCGCGGCAGACGGCGAACGCCTCCGGGAGGAGCTCCTCGACCGTCTCGCCCGCCTCGAGGCGCTTCCGGAGCGCGTCGGTCTTCGCCTGGAGCTCGGCCTCGCCGAGCGTCTGGATCGCCGGCTCGAGCGCATTGATCGCCTCGACCGTGGGCGTCATGCGCTTGACGTCCCGCTCGTGCTTGGTGCCGAGGATCTTTCGGAGGATCGCCGCGATCATCAGAATCGATTATGGCACACCGCGCGACTCACGCCCGCCTTTCGCGCGGCCCTGACGCGCCGAGCAGCTCGCGCGCGTGGCCGCGCGCGGTGTCGGTGACTCGCTCGCCGGCGAGCATACGCGCGATCTCCTCGACACGCGTGTCGCCGGCCAGTACCTCGGCGGCGACGCGCGTCCGCCCGGCGCGCAGGCTCTTGGTCACGCGCACGTGGTGGCTGGCGCGCGCCGCGATCGGCGCGAGGTGGGTCACGCAGAGCACCTGGCGGCCCTCCGCCGCCATCGCGAGCTTCTGCGCGACGACCGAGGCGACGCGTCCGCCGATGCCCGCGTCCACCTCGTCGAACACCATCGTCGGCACCCGGTCCGCCTTCGCGAGGACGGTCTGGAGCCCGAGCATCGTCCGGGACAGCTCGCCCCCGGACGCCACCCGCGCGAGCGACCGCGCCTCCTCCCCCGGGTTGGTCGAGAGCCGGAACTCAACCCGCTCGAGACCCCGCGGCGACACCTCCTCGAGCTCCGCCCGCTCCAGTCCGATCCGGAACACGGAGCGCTCCATTCCGAGCGCGCGCAGCTCCCGCTCCACCGCGGGAGCCAACCGCTCCGCCGCGGCCCGCCGTCGCTCGGAGAGCGTCGTGGCCGCCTGCGCGAGCTCCGCCTGGAGCTCGCCGAGCCTCCGCTCCTCGGCGGCGCGGATCTCCTCGTGGCGCGAGAGACGGTCGAGCTCGGCGGCGACCTCGTCGCGGAACTTGAGCATCGCGTCCTCGGTGTCGCCGTACTTCCGCTTGAGGCGCGTGAGGGCATCCAGGCGCTCGTCGAGCGACTCGAGCCGGCCGGGCTCGACCGCCACCGAATCGCGGAGCGCCCGGACCGCCGCGAGCGCTTCCTCGAGCTGCGCGTTGGCCGCGTCGAGAGGCTCGACGGGCGCCGCGAACGCGGGGTCGAGGCGCGCCAGGTCGCCGAGGACGCGCGTCGCGCGGTGGAGCCGCGCCGTCGCAGCGTCGCGATCGTCGTCGAGGAGCGCCACGACTTCGGCCAGCCCCGCGGCGAGCTTGTCGGCGTGTTGGAGCCGGCGCCGCTCCTGCCGGAGCTCCTCTTCCTCGCCCGGGCGCACGCGCGCGCCGTCGAGCTCGGAGAGCTGGAAGCGCAGGAGATCCTCCCGCTGGGCCCGGTCGCGCTCGGCGGCGCGCGCCCGTTCCACCTCGGCGCGCGCGGCGCGGAACTTCCCCACGAGACTCGTCACGCGCTCCCTGAGCTCCTCCGCATCGGCGAAGCGGTCCAGGAGCTCGAGCTGGCGGGCGGGCTCGAGCAGACGCGCGTGCTCGTGCTGGCCGTGCACCTCGACGAGGTGGTCGCCCAGGCGTTCGAGGAGCCCGACGGTGACGGCCGCGTCGTTGACGAAGGCCCGGTGGCGGCCCGAGCGACTGAGCTCGCGCCGCGCCACGAGGAGGCCGTCGTCGAGCGCGAGTCCCGCCTCTTCGAGCGCGGCGGCGACGGCGCCGCGCGGCTCGACGTCGAACACCGCCTCGATCGTGGCGGTGTCGGTGTCGCCCCGGATCACGTCAGTCTGGGCGCGCGCTCCCAGAACCAACAGAATCGCGTCGATGAGCATGGACTTGCCAGCGCCGGTCTCGCCGGTGAGGACGTTGAGGCCCGGGCGAAACTCCGCCGCGGCGCTTTCGATGACGGCGAAGTTCCGGATGCGAAGCTCGCGGAGCATCGGTGACGATGCTAGGTTACTCGCCGCGGCGGCTCAAGTCGTATCCGGGGGAAGACGCCCTAGCGTTCCCCCCACTTCAGCTTGGTCCGGAGGACCGAGAAGAACTCCGTCTGCGGGAAGCGCACGAGGCGGATCCGGGCGGCGCCCTTGATCACCTGTACGGTGTCGTGCTCCCTGAGGCCCACGCCGATCTGGCCGTCCACGGTGACCATGACGTCCTGGTCCGCCATCAGCGTGACCTCGACCCGGTGCATGCCCGGGAGGACGATCGGTCGGTTCGTCAGCGTGTGGGAACAGATCGGCGTCAGCACGATCGCGTCCATCGTCGGGAACAGGATGGGCCCGCCGGCCGAGAGGTTGTAGGCGGTCGAGCCAGTGGGCGTCGAGATGATGAGGCCGTCGGCGCGGTAGGAGGTGGCGTGTTGTCCCTCGACCGACACCGCGAGATCGATGATACGACTCATCGCGGACTTGGTGATGACGATGTCGTTGAGGGCGGCGTACTCCCCGAGCCGCTGGCCGTCCCGGACGATGCGCGCGATCAGCATCATACGCTCGTCCACCGCCATCCGGCCCGCGAGGACCGCCTCGAGCGCCGGGAACATGTCGTCCAGCGTCGTAGCGGTGAGGAAGCCGAGCCCGCCGAGGTTCACGCCGAGCAGCGGCACGCCGAGGTCGCCGACCGCGCGAGCCGTCGAGAGGAGGGTGCCGTCGCCGCCGAGCACCACGACCAGGTCCACCTGTGCGGGCAGGTCCGCCTTGCCCACGGAGGGGACGGTGGCCGCCGGGACCAGCCCGGCGGTCTCCTTCTCGAGCACCGGGGAGAGTCCCCGTGCCGAGAGCCACTCGAGGAGCGCCTGGATCGGGGCCCGGGACTCACCCGCGCCTGGCTTCGCTACGACGCCGACGCGCTTCACGCAAGCGCCTCGACGCTCCGGTCGATCATCGACTCGAGGTCGCTCGCGGTGCGCCCGTGGCTCGAGCAATAGAGGAAGAACTCGCGGTTGCCCTTCGGGCCCCGGAGCGGTGAGGCGGTGACGCCAAGCACGTGCCAGCCGCGGAGCACCGCGTACCGCGCGAGGCGGGCGACCGCCTGACGGTGGAGCGCCGGTTCTCGCACGACGCCGCCCTTGCCCACGGCCTCGCGCCCCACCTCAAACTGGGGCTTCACCAGCGCGATGACCTCACCGCGCGGCGCGAGCACGCCGAACACCGACGGCAAGACCTTCTCCAGCGAGATGAACGAGACGTCGATGACGGCGAGCGTAGGCTGCTCGCCGAAGATCCGGGGGTCGAGGGCCCGGGCGTTGCTCTTCTCCATCACGATGACGCGCGGGTCCTTGCGCAGCCTGGCGTCGAGCTGGCCCACCCCGACGTCCACGGCGTACACGCGGGCGGCGCCGCGCTGGAGCAGGCAGTCGGTGAAGCCGCCGGTCGAGGCGCCCACGTCGAGGCAGACCCGACCGGCCACCTTCATTTGGAAGGCGTCGAGGGCGTGGGCGAGCTTCTCGCCGCCCCGGCTCACGAACGGCGCGCGCCCCTGGAGCTCGACGCTCGCCTCCCCGCCGACGAGGGCGCCCGCCTTGTCCACGCGCTTGCCGTCCACGAACACCTCGCCCGCGAGGATCAGGCGGGCGGCCTGCTCCCGACTCTCGACGAGCCCGCGCTCGACGAGCAGGCGGTCGATGCGCACGCGGGCCGCGGCCTTGGTCACGATTCTCATTATAGGCGACCACCCCGCCACCGCCGAATCAGAAACAGCAGCACGATCCCCGCGAGGAACCCGCCGATGTGGGCGAACCACGCCGTCCCCCCCGCCTCGCCGCCGCCGTGGGCCGACGCGCTGACGGTGATCAGGCCATTGACGAACTGGACCACGATCCAGAAGCCGAGCACGACGATCGCCGGAACGTACACGGGTCGGATGAAGAAGCCGAAGATCAGCAACACGAGCACGCGCGCGTACGGGAACAGGACCAGGTAGGCGCCGAGGACCCCGGACACGGCGCCACTCGCCCCGATCATCGGCACCGTCGAGTCGGGGTTCACGAACGTTTGGGCGAAGGCCGCCGCGATGCCGGACGCGAGGTAGAAGAGGAGGAACCGTCCGTGTCCCAGGGTGTCCTCGACGTTGTTCCCGAAGATCCAGAGATAGAGCATGTTGCCGCCGACGTGGAACAGCCCGCCGTGGAGGAACATCGCCGTGAAGATCGTGACGACCGGGTGCGGGAACCCGTCGACGGCCGGGCATCCACCGCTGAGCCGGCATGGGATCGCCCCAAACTCCATCACGAACGCCTGGGCGACGCTCGCCGCACGGGGATCGGCGCTGATCCCGAGCGAGGCCTGGTAGAGAAACACGGCGACGTTGGCCCCGATGAGCCCGATCGTCACCAACGGAACGGTGCGGCTCGGAACGTCGTCGCTGATCGGAATCATCGGGCCGGGGGCCGGAGGACGACGATCGTCGGGCGGACCAGGTAGCGGCGCGCCGCGGTCTCGACGTCGGCGGCCGTGACCGCTTCGAGGGCGCGCGCGTAGCGGTCGGCGAAATCCCAGCCCGCGCCGATCACCTCGAAGAACGCGAGGTACCACGCCTGTCGCGCGTTCGTCCGCCGGTCCATCGAAAAGGTCCCGATGAGGTAGGCCTTCGCCCGAGCGAGCTCGTGGTCGTCGACCGGCGCTTGGCGGACCCTCTCGAGCTCAGCGAGGAGGGCCGCCTCGGCCGCGGCCGCGTTCTCGGGCGCCGTGCCCAGGTGGGCGACGACAAAGGCGGGTCCGGTGCGGAACGGTGTCAGGACCCCGAGCGAGTACGCGAGCCCGCGCTTCTCCCGGAGCTCGGCGAAGAGCCGGCCCGCCGTCCCGCCGCCGAGCACGGCGCCCAGCACGCGGACGGCGGGATACGCCGGGTCGTTGAGCGCGGGCCCGAGGTAGCCGACGAGGATCTGCGCCTGCTGAGCGGGTCGCTCGAGGGCGCGCCGCTCGCCGCTCGGCATAGCCGATGCCACGGCGCCGACCTCGCCCACGCTCGAACTCGGGAACTTCGCGAAGAGCCGCTCGGCGGTCTTGACGACGCGCGGGCTCGACACCTGGCCGCTCACCGCGAGAACCGTCCGCGCCGCCTGGAAGACGCCGCGGTAGTGCGCGACCAGGTCGGCGCGCCCGAGCCGCCCGATGGCCGCCTTGAGACCGAGCCGCTGCCACGCGTACGGATGGTCGCCGTAGAGCTGGTGCAGCAGGGTGTCCAGGCTCAGCTCGAACGGCGCCTCGGCGCGCGTCTGGATCTGACTCAGGATGAGCCGCCGCTCGCGCTCGATCTCCGCCTCGAGGAGCGCCGGCTCGAGCGCGACCTCCGCGATCAGCCCGAGCAGATCCCCCCAGTGGCGGGCGAGCGCTTCGCCGCGGATCTCGGCGGACTCCACCTCGCCCGACGCGTCCAGGCTCCCGCCGAGCCCCTCCGCCGTCTCGGCAAGCGCGGCGCCAGAGCGACGCGCCGTGCCGCGAATCATCGCCCGCACCAGGAGGTTGGTGACGCCGGCGGTCTCCGGCGTTTCGGCCCGCAAGCCGGTTCGCACCTGGAGGGACACCGCGACCACCGGCGCAAGGGGATTCTCGCGCACGATGACCGTCATCCCGTTGGCCAGGACGTGGCGCGTGACGCTGGGCGGCTGCGCCGTCGCGGTGGAGGCGGGGCCGACGAGCGCCGCGACAAGGACCAGCACGACACGGCGCTGCGAGGAGGTCATCGCGAGGGCGGCACGAACGCCAGCCGGGTGTAGCGCTCGGGATCGAGGTAGCGGCGCGCCGCCGAGCGGATCTGGTCGCGCGTCACCGAGCGGAGGCGATCGACGTAGGCGAGCTCCTCTTCGAGGCGCCAGACCGTCTCCGCGCGGCCGAACGTGTAGGCGCGGCCCTCCGCCGTCTCGCTCGCGAAGGCATGGCGCGCCTCGGCCGCTGTGACGGCGCGCCTGAGCTCGGCGCTCGTGACGCCGCGCTCGCTCAGGCGTGCGAGCTCTCTCAGGATCTCCGCCTCGACGCGTGACAGATTCGTCGGCTCGAGCTGCGCCGTGATCGTCACCGCGCCGGCGGCCTCGAGTGCCGAGTAGTCCGCGCTGACGGAGCTCACGAGACCGAGCCTCTCACGCAGCGCCTGTGGCAACCGCGACGACCGAGACTGGCCAAGGATCGACACGAGCAAGTCCACGACGGGCGTGTCCGCGTGGTCGAGCTTCGGACCGAGCCACGCCAAGCCGAGGTAGGCCTGCGTCCCCGGCCGCTCGACATCGAGCGTGTGCAAGCGCACGGCGGCGGGCGCCGACGGCGGAAATCGCTTGAGCCCGCTGCGCGGCAGCCGTCCGAGCGTGCGCTCCGCCGCGCCCAGCACCTCGGGCGTACTGACGGGCCCCACGACGACCAGCACGAACGACTCGGGAACGTAGGACCGCCGGTAGAATCCGACAAGCGTTTCGCGCGTGAGCCCCTGGATGATCTCCGCGGTGCCGATCACTGGGCGGCCGTAGGGGTGCCCGTCGAAGAGGAGCGCATAGAGCCGCCGGAGGAGATGGCGATGCGGGTTGTCCTCACCCCGTCGCATCTCCTCGAGGACGACGCGCTTCTCGAGGTCGAGCGTCTGCTCTCCGAGCGTCGAATTCACGCTCAGGTCGGCGAGCAACTCGATGGCCGCGGTCGCGCGAGGCGCGGGAAGCACGGTGTGGTAATACGTGTAGTCGAGTGAAGTCCCCGCGTTGAGTCGCCCGCCGACCCCTTCCACCTCGCGGTCCACGAAGCCCGGAGCGCGGCTCGCCGTGCCCTTAAAGAGCATGTGCTCGAGATAGTGGGCGAGCCCGAGCTCTCGCGACGCTTCGTCGCGGGCTCCCACCCCGACCCAGAGCTGCACGGCGACGACATCGCCGGCGTGGAACTCCTGGACGACGACTCGGACGCCGTTCGCGAGGATCCGCCGCGTGGGCATGGACCCCTCGGGCGTGAGGAGGCTCGGAGACGTCGCGGTGCCGCACGCGCTCCCGAGCAGTAGGGCGAGCAGCACGGGCCCGAGCCGCTCCGGGCTGGACATACGTGTCAGGAGGGTACCATACAGGTTTTTCGCGAACGGGCAGAATGCCGGGCTGGGTTCCCGATGAACGTCGGGCACAACGCCGCGATGTCGCCACGGGCTCCGGTCTCAACATACTGATATCGCGCTAGTTCCTGAGGCCGCAATCACTTGGCAGCGGCTTTGCTCACTGTCTGTCTCGCGAAGAATCCTCGTGCCGACTGACGATCTCTCAATGGGAAAGGGGGTGAAGGGCCGGCGCAACCCAGGGAATCGTAGGCAATCGGACCGACACCACCTCAACAACAACCAAGAGGGAACCAGAGAACGATGAAAAGGCTTTTCGCAGCAATCATGAGCGTGGCAGTCTTCGGTGCACTTGCGCCCGCGGTGGACGCTCAGTCGTCCTGCCCAGAGGTCGACCAGGCGAAGGCGATGCTGAGCAGGGTCGCCAAGGGCCAGGATGTTCAGGCGCCGCGGTCGCTCGCCGGCGCTCGTCAGGATCAGCAGGCTCCGCGGAGTCAGGATGTTCAGGCCCCGCGCGGGCAGGATGTTCAGGCGCCGCGCGGTCAGGATGTTCAGGCCCCGCGCGGGCAGGATGTTCAGGCGCCGCGCGGTCAGGATGTTCAGGCGCCGCGGTCGCTCGCCGGCGCTCGTCAGGATCAGCAGGCCCCGCGTGGCCAGGATGTTCAGGCCCCGCGTGGTCAGGACGTTCAGGCGCCCCGTGGTAAGCAAGATGTCCAGGCTCCGCGTGGTCAGGATGTTCAGGCCCCGCGCGGTCAGGACGTTCAGGCGCCCCGTGGTAAGCAAGATGTCCAGGCGCCCCGTGGTCAGGATGTTCAGGCCCCGCGCGGTCAGGATGTGCAGGCGCCGCGTGGTAAGCAAGATGTCCAGGCTCCGCGTGGTCAGGATGTTCAGGCTCCGCGTGGCGGTCAGGGCGCTGGTCAGAATGTCCAGGCGCCGCATGGCAGCGACGCTGGGAAACTGATTCGAGAGGCCGAGGCCGCGTGCAAGGCCGGCAAGACGACCGAGGCGAAGGCGAAGGCCGAAGCCGCGATCAATATGCTGAAGTAAGCAGCACGATGTGTCGCCGAAGGCTCCAGGGCAGCCCCTGGAGCCTTCGTTTTCGCCAGAGCGGGTATAAGATTCGGCCCATGCGTCCCTGGATCGCGGGCGCGCTCCTTGTCCTCCTTCCGGTCAGCCCGGCGGCCGCCGAGATCTCCGTGCAAGAGGCCCTGCTCCGCGCGAAGCCCGCGGTGGCGCTCGTCATCGCGGAGGTCAGCTCGGAAGTCGTCCTGACCTGCAGCGGGGGCGGGGAGAAGCGCATCCGCCCGGCGCCGTTCCGCGAGACTGGAAGCGGCTGGTTTCTGAGCCCGAGCGGATGGCTACTCACGAACGCGCACGTCGTGTCGGCCGCCCGCAACCCGCCCGCGTGGGTCGCCGACCAGCAGGCGCGCAGGGCGGTGCGGGAGGCCTGCGGCGAGCTCTCGCCCCAGGCGCTCGCGGTCGCCGCCGCGAAGGCGCAGGTCAGGCTAGACCCGTCGATCTCCGTGATCCTCTCGAATGGCGTCCGCCTGCCCGCGACCGTGAGCAAGTACAGCCCCCCCGTCGCGGGGGAGACCATGTCGGGTCGCGATCTCGCGCTGTTCAAGCTCGAGGCCGCCGACATGCCGTCGTTGTCGTTCGCCGATTCGGCCAACGCGCAGCTCGGCGACAGAATCTACATCCTGGGCTTCCCGGGCGTCGTGCTGAGCCACGAGCTCCTCAATGCGTCCGCCAGAGTGGAGGCGTCGGTGACGAGCGGCGCGATCTCAGGGTTCAAGCAGGACGTGCAGAACCGCCCTGTCATCCAGACCGACGCGCCGGCGGCGTGGGGCAACAGCGGCGGCCCTGCAGTGAACTCGCGCGGCGAGGTCCTGGGTGTCCTCACCTTCGTCTCGGCCACCGGCGGTGAGGACGGAGGCATCGTGCAAGGCTTCAACTTCGTCATCCCGTCGGCGGCGGTGCGGGAATTCGTCAAGGGCACCGACGTCCCCCTCGACGAGCCGAGCCGGTTCAATGCCGCCTGGCACGCCGGCCTGCGCGCGTACTTCTCGGGTGACTACTCTGGCGCCGTGACGTACTTCGCCGAGGCCAACCGGCTTCTTCCCGAGCTCCCCGATGTCCGTCGCATGACGGCCGAGGCGAAGAACCCGCCGGCGAAATCGTTCCCGTGGGCGACGGTGGCCGCGGTCGTGACGGTCTTGAGCCTCGGCGCGTACGCTGGGATGTGGCGGCTCCGCTGGCAGCGGAATCGCTATCGCATCCGCCCGTCGGAGGTCATGCGCCTGCTCGAGACGTCTTTGCAGCGACCGATCCTCCTCGACGCGCGCGACGCCGCGACGTACGCGCAGAGCCCCGTCCGCATCCCCGACTCGAAGCACGTCACGCCGCAGGAGCTCGAGACCGGGATCACCGCGCTCAAGGTCGAGCCCACCCGCATCGTCGTCGCCTACTGCACCTGACCCGACGAGGCGACCAGCGCCCGGGTGGCGCACAGGCTCAGACAGCTCGGTTACCTGGACGTCAGGATCCTGAAAGGCGGCCTCGGGAGTTGGGCCAACGCCGGCCTGCCCCTCGAGGCGAAGACCTCGACCGTCGCGGGGTCCGCCTAGGCGTTCAGCCGGCGCGCCTCCCGCACCACGCGGTCGACGAACGGCCCCGCGAGCCCGGTGTACGCCGCCGGATCGAGCAGTCCGTCGATCTCGTCCCGAGCGAGCACTGCCGCAATCTTTGGACTGGCCAGGAGGAGCTCGCGGAAGCTCCCCTTGCCGTCGACGGCGGCCATGGCCGCGTCGTAGACCAGATCGTGGGCCGCGCTTCTCCCGAGCGTCTCGCCCAGCTTGAGCATCACGGCCTCGGAGAGGAGGAGCCCCCCGAGGCGTCCGAGATTCTCCTTCATGCGGTCGACGTTCACGCGGAGGCCGCGCACCACGACGAGCGACCAGTGTTCCGTCGCTGCGGCCAGGCACGCCGCCTCCGGGACCAGGAACCACTCGGCGCGCCCCACGCTCATGTCGCGCTCGTGCGCCGCCACTGTCGTCTCCAGCGCGGTCGAGGCGAGCCCCCGAAGCAGTCGGCCGATCGCGACGATCCGTTCGGCGTGGGCGGGGTTGCGTTTGTGGGGCATCGTCGAGCTCCCCACCTTGCCGTGGGCGAACGGTTCCTCGAGCTCCATGATCTCGGAGCGCTGGAGCTGGACGACCTCGTTGGCGATCCGTGCGAGCGTCCCGCCGATCAGCGCCAGCAGCGTCACGAACTCCGCGATCGTGTCGCGCGACGCGTGCCACGCGATCGGCGGCACGCCGAGCCCGAGACGCTCCAGGGTCCGGCGCTGGACCGCCTCGCCCCGCGGGCCGAAGCCGGCGAGCGTGCCCACCGCGCCACCGAGCTCGCCGACGAAGAGCCGCGGCGCCGCGTCGTCCAGCCGTTCCACCTGACGCACGCACTCCGCCGTCCAGGTCGCCACCTTGAAGCCGAACGTGATCGGGAGCGCCTGCTGCGCGTGCGTGCGTCCGGCCATGACCGTGTCGCGGTGGCGCTCGGCGAGATCGGCGAGGGCGAGCGTGAGGGCAACGAGGTCGCGGCGGAGGATCGCGTGCGCCGCGCGCAGCTGGAGCACCATGCCGGTGTCCATGATGTCCTGTGTCGTCGCGCCCCAGTGCACCCACCGTCCCGCCTCCCCGGCGAGGCGCGCGAGCTCGCGCACGATGGGTACGATCGGGTGGGCCGTGACGGCGAGGTCGCGGCGCACGGTCTCGAGGTCGAGCGCCTCGACCTTCGCCGCCTGGGCGATCGCCGCGGCCGTCCCGGGCGGGATCAACCCGAGCTCTTCCTGGGCGGCGGCGAGCGCCGCCTCGACGTCGAGCCAGCGCTGGAGCATCGTGCGCTCGTCGAAGACTGCCCGCATCTCGGCCGTCGAGAACTGGTCCCCGAAGAGCTGGTAGTCGATGAGGTGGCTAGGCACCGCCGCTCCGGCCACCGGCGAGAAAGTGCATGTGAACGTGGTAGACGACCTGCCCTCCCTCGGGACCACACCGCACCAGGAGCCGGTAGCCGCGGTCGGCGAACCCCTTCGCCTCGCCGAGCGTCCGGGCCGCGAGGAAACAGTGGCCCAGCGCCTCGACGTCGCCCGGCTCCATCACCATGACCGACGCGATGTGGCGCCGCGGGACGATCAAGAGGTGCACGGGCGCCTTCGGGTAGATGTCGCGGAACGCGACGACCGCGTCGTCCTCGTACTCGATGTCGGCGGGACTCTCGCGCTTGATGATGCGACAGAACGGACAGTCCGTCACGACGCCTCCTCGACGCCCTGCTATAATACGCGCCTCTCGAGCCGAAGCGATTCGCGAAGGAGCGATCGATGGGAACGTGTCCGAAGTGTAAGCGCCGGATCCGGAAGAACGGCAACCACGTGAAGCTCGGATCCACGTGGTACCACAAGGTGTGCCCCGCCCGCTCCGCCCCGCCTCGTCCCGCCTAGCCCGGACGCCTCACGTACTCGCCCGACGGACGGCCCCGCACACGCCCGTCCTGGAACACGACCCGGCCCCGGAGAATCGTGTGGGTGGGCCAGCCACGGACGCGCATCCCGGCGAACGGCGTGAAGTCTTGCGCCGAGTGCAGGACGTCCGGGGTGACGACCTGCTCGCGGTCGGCGTCGAGCACGACGAGATCGGCGTCGCTGCCGACCGCGATCGTCCCCTTCCGCGGATAGAGGCCGAAGGCGCGCGCTGGATTGGCGCTCGCCAGCTCCGCGACCCGCGCTAAGGCGAGGCCGCGCTTCCCGTGACCTTCCGAGACGAGGTAGGGGTAGAGGAGCGCGGTGCCGCCGAAACCCGGCAGGGCTTTCCAGAGATCGTCGCCCTTGTCCTCCTCGGCGCAGCACGCGTGATCGCTCACGACCGTGTCGATGGATCCGCGCACCACCGCGTCCCAGAGCGCCTCGCGATCGGCCTCGGTCCGGATGGGCGGGTTGACCTTGCCCAGGATCCCGCGCGCCGTGTCGTGAGTGAGCGCCAGATGGTGGAGCGTCGTCTCGAGCCGGATGTCGAGGTGCGGGAATTCACGGCGCCCCTGCGCGGCCGCCGCGACGGCCTCGCCGCTCGAGAGGTGGAGCAAGTTGACGGGGCAGCGCGTCGCGTCGGCCAGCACGAGGGCCTCGGCGATCGACAACCGCTCGGTCAACGGCGGGCGGGCCCGATGGTAGCCCTCGAGGCCTCTCGGGCCCACGCGCTTGACCTCCTCGATGAAGACGCGGATCAGCTCGGCGTGCTCGCAGTGGAGGCTGAGCGAGACACGACCGCGCGCGCCGTACTCCGCCGACGCCGACGCAACCCGACGCATGAGAAGATACAGGTGGCCCAGGTCGTACGAGTCGGACATCGTATAGGCGCTGCCGCGCGTCGAGTCCGAGGTGAGGTTGAGGCCCTTGTAGAACATGTAGTACTTGAACGAGCCGACCCCTTGATCGCCGACCAGCCAATCGACCTCGTCCAGTTGCTCCGACGTCATGATGCCGATGTGGTAGCCGAAGTCCGTGTACGCGTGATCCGCCGTCGCGGCGACGACCTCGGGGAAGATCGTGCGGTACGGACCGCTCTTGTTGAGATAGTGCTGGCCGGTCCGGAAGTAGCTGAGCACGGTCGTGACGCCGCCCACGAGCGCGGAGGCGGTCTCGCTCGTCGCGTCGGTGGCGAGGTCGCGGTAGATCCCGATGTGGAAATGCGAGTCCACCGCGCCCGGCAGCACGAGCCGTCCCCGGGCATCCACGACGTCGGCCGCGTCCTGCGGCGCGATCGAGTCGGTGAGCGCCGCGACGCGACCGTCGCGCACCCCGATATCGCAGCGGACGGCGCCGACGTACGGCATGATGACGGTGCCGTCGAGCACGGCGCAGTCGAAGCGCGGCATGCGGCAGACTATACCATCATGATGATCAGCCGGGGCTCCACCGCCCTCCTGTTGCTCGATCTCCAGCGCGACTTCCTCGATCTCGACGGCGTCTACGCGCGCCACGGGCTCCCCGTGCATCGGCTCCGTGGGATCATCCCCCCGATCGCGCGCGTCGCCGCCGCGAGCCGGGCCGCCCACGTACCGATCTTCGCGTCGAAGTTCACCGTCTACACCTCGCCCGGCGGGGAGCCGCTGGGCCTCGACCATGTCGTCAAGGCACGGCCCTTCCTCCGGACCGAGGGCTTCCGCCTGGACGACCCCGGCCGCGCGCTGATCCCAGAGGTGGGCCCGGCGGACTACGAGCTCGACAAGCCGCGCTTCTCGGCGTTCCACGGCACGCCACTCGAGGTGCTCCTGCGCTCGCTCGCGATCGACACCGTCGTCCTCACGGGGATCGTCACTCACGGCGGCGTGGAAGGTACGGCGCGGGACGCGATGATCCGCGATTTCGCCGTCGTCATCCTCGAAGACTGCGTCGCCGCGTTCGACGAGGAGCTCCACCTCGCGTCGCTGCGCGGTATGGGGATGTACGTCACGGTTATGGACTCCGCGGCCTACCTCAAGACGCTGGCAGAGTGAGCGCGACGCTCGGCCCCGATGTGGCCGTCATCTACCGCTGGACGAGCCGGAGGAACTGCCGGGTCCTTGGCTCCTTTGGTCGTTCCAGGACGTCCACGGGAGAGCCCTCCTCGACGATTCGACCGCCGTCCATGAAGATGATCCGGTCGGCGACCTCGCGCGCGAACCGCACCTCGTGCGTGACGACGATCATCGTCATGCCTCCCTCGGCCAGCCGGCGGATCACGGCAAGCACCTCCGCGACGAGTTCCGGATCGAGAGCGGAGGTGGGCTCGTCGAACAGCATGAGCCGGGGCGAGATCGCCAGCGCGCGCGCGATCGCCACGCGCTGCTGCTGCCCTCCCGACAGGCGGTGCGGCACGTGATGAGCATGATGCGCCAGCCCAACGGCGGCCAGGAGTTCCATGCCGCGCGCCCGCACGAATTCCAGGGGCTCGCCGTAGACCTGGCCCGGCGCCTCGCAGATGTTCTCGAGGGCCGTGAGGTGCTCGAACAGATTGAACTGCTGAAACACCATGCCGATGCGGGCCCGGGCTCGCTCCCTCGCGACGTCACGCGACGGTCGGAGCACGCCGTTGACCCGCGCGTAGCCGACATGTCTCCCGTCCACGGTGATCTCACCGCGATCGAGCGTCTCGAGGTGATTGATGAGGCGCAGCAGCGTGCTCTTCCCCGAGCCGCTCGGACCCATGATCGTCACGACTTCGCCGCGATTCACGGAGAAGTTCAGGCCGCAGAGCACGTGGCGGTGGCCATACGCCTTCCAGACGTCGGCGCAGACCACGAACGGCAGACCCGCGTCAGCGGACTTCCGAGTCGCCTCGACGCCGGCGACCTTCACAATGTCGACCGCGACCCCCGCCGCGCCCTGCGCGCCGGAAAGGGACGCCTCGGCGGGCGCGGGCACCACGACCGCGGTGTCGGTCCGCTCCCCGGGAGGCAGGGGCCGAGGACCGAGCCGAAAGGCGAAGAACCGACCGAGCGCGGACTCGGCCGGGCGTGGGCGCTCGAGCTCGAGACTGAACCGGCGCTCGAGCAGGTGCTGCACTCCAGCGACGACCGTGGTGATCGTGAGGTACATGAGACCCGAGGCAGTAAAGACGGCAAAGAAGCGGAAGTTCTGCGCCACGATTTGCTGGCTGCGGAGGGTGAGCTCATTCACGGCGATGACTGAGGCGAGCGAGGTGCCCTTCAGCACACTGATCGTGTCGTTCCCGATGGCCGGCAGGATCGCGCGCATGGCCTGAGGCAGGACGATCCGGCGGAGGGTCAGCAGGGGTCCCATCCCGAGCGACGCCGCGGCGAGCGTCTGATTCCGACTGACCGCGAGGATCCCGCCCCTGATCACCTCGCCCGCGAAGGCCGCCTCGTTCAGCGCAAACCCGATGATCGCAGTCGTCACCGGGTCCATCACGATCCCGACGGCGGGAAGCGCATCAAACAGGAAAACCAGCTGGAGCAGGACGGGTGTCCCGCGAAGGAGCCAGATATAGAGCCACGCCCCGAGGGAGAGGAGCCTGTACGGCGACAGGCGCATGAGGGCCACGACGAGACCCAGCAGGAGGCCGCCCGTCATCGACGCGGCGGCGATCTTGATCGTCAGCCACGCACCTTCCAGCAGGAAGGAGAGCGTCAGGTACCGAAAGAACTCGCTCATCGCCTACGTCACTGGCTGCACGCCCCCCCGGACCGGCTCCCCAACCGATCTACTGCCGGAGGATCTCGACCGGAATGATGAGGCCGGGATCTATCCCATTTTTCTGGAGCAGCCTCCTCTGCGTCCCGTTCGCCTGGAGAGCCTCGAGAGCTTCCTTGACCGCTCTCGCAAGCTCCGCATTGCCTTTCTTGACCGCGACGCCGATCTTGATTCCGGTGTTGAAGGCGAACGCGCGCTCGAGCGTATCCCGATTCTGCCGCACGACCTCATCGACCAGAACCAGGTCGTACATGGACAGATCGGCGCGGTCGTTCAGGATGGCTCGGGTCGTCGCTGGCGCGTTCGGATACGTCGTGATCTCGACCGACGGCTTCCCCGCGGCAACGCACTTCTCGCTCTGATCGCGGAACGCCTTCTCTTCCACGGTTCCCAGGATCGGCGCGGCCCGTTTGCCGCACGTGTCCGCTACCGAAAGAATCTTCTTCGGATTACCCTTTCGCACGATGCCGGCCGTGCCGGTGGTTGCGTAGGTCACGAAGTCGGCCACCTTCGCGCGTTCGGGCGTGTAGTAGATGTTCGACCAGACGAGCTGAATCTGATCGGCCTGCAACGTCGGGACGAGCGTTCCGAAGTCAAGCGCGACGAGCTCGTACTTGAGCCCGAGGCACTTCATGGCGGCGTCGACCATGTCGGGGTCCTGGCCGACGATCTTGGCGGGATCTTTCGGATCGCGATACATCACGGGCGGCAGGGTCGGGTCGAGGCCGACCTTGAGCGTCCGGCCGGCGAGGCCGGGATACTTCGCGCTGACTTTGTCCGCCTCGCACGCCGCCTCGGCCTGGCTCCAGGCGAGGAGGGCCAGCGCTCCCGCGACCAATGCGACGAAGCCGCCCACACGCGCTCGAGTCATGCTCGCCTCCTGTCTCTCCTAGGCCGATGTCGCCACTGCCGGCGCTCGCCGGCGCTTCAGATGGTGCCCACGCCCGGGGCGGCTCAGGAGCTCCCCGTCTCGCGCGACGATTTCGCCCCGCGAAAGCGTGAGGACGGGCACGCCCCGGACCTCGAGCCCGTGAAATGGATCGTATCCGGCCCGCGAATGGAGACGCCGTTCGTCGATAACCCGCGTCCGGACTGGATCGAACAACACCAGATCGGCATCGCTACCAACCGCGATCGTGCCCTTCTTTGGATAGAGGCCGAAGATGCGGGCCGGGTTGGTCGCGAAGGCGCCGACGAAGGTGTGAATGGAGATCCGTCCCTTGACGACTCCCTCGGAGTAGATGACCTGCATTTCCGTTTCGAGCCCCGGGACGCCGTAAGGCACCTTGGTGAAATCGGCGGCGCCCGCGGCCTTCTGCTCCACGGTCCACGACGTGTTGTCGCTTCCAATAGCCTGGATGTCTCCGTTCCGGAGCCCGTCCCACAGGGCCACCTGGTCTGCCGCGGAACGCAGCGGAGGGGCGCCCACGACCTTCGCGGCCTCTGTGCCGCCGGCCTGATAGCGCTCAGCGGTCAGCGCCAGATAGATCGGGCGGGTCTCCGCCCACACGCGAAGGCCGCGCTTTCGCGCCGCGCGCACCGCCTCCAGCGCGTCCCGGCACGAGAGGTGCACGATGTAGATCTCGGCGTCGGTGAGCTGCGCGTACGTGATGGCGCGCTGAGTCGCCTCCGCCTCAGCCAGGGCCGGACGGCTCTCGGCGTAGTGCCGGGGATCGCGCCGTCCGGCGGCGATCATTTCGTGTGCCACGTGGTCGATCATGTCACCGTTCTCTGCGTGGACGTTCACAATCGCGCCAGCGACCCGGGCGGCATCGAGGAGGCGCAGGAACGCGTGGTCGCCGATGCTGAACTCGTTAATCATGAAGACTTTGAAGCTCGGGTAGCCGGCCGCGACGATCGAAGGGATCTCGGCAAGGTGTGCGTCGTTGACTTCGGAGAGGATGACGTGGAAGCCGTAGTCGATGTGAGCCTTGCCCCGGGCCTTCGCCTCCCACGTCTCGATCGCGCCCGCGAGCGTCTGCCCGCGCCGCTGCCACGCGTAATCGCAAATAGTGGTGATGCCGCCGCAGGCCGCGGCAGCGGTGCCCGACTCGAAATCGTCGGCGGTGTGCGCAGCACCGACGTCCACGTCGAGGTGCGTGTGCACGTCGACGCCGCCGGGCATGACCAGAAGACCCGTGGCGTCGATTTCCTGGCTCGCGCGCGGGAGGGACTCACCAATCTCAACGATGCGGCCTGCCCGGATTCCCAGGTCTGCCACGAAGCGGTCGGTGGCGGTGATGACCGTCCCGCTGCGTATCACGAGATCGTGGCTCATGTGAGGGCGTCGCCCGCGCTCGGGAAGCGCGCGCCGGGCCGACGTCGGCCAATCATAGATGACGCCGTCCCCTCGAGGCAAGGGCGGCCCGCGCGCGGAGCGCCGCTCCTGCGAAGCGGCTTGACCCGACGCGGAAGCGCGGAATATGTTGTGGCGGCGATCCACGCGGCGAGCCACGGCCATCGGCGGAGGAGGTCGACCATGACAGACGAGACGGACGGGCGCCGTGACTTCCTGAAAGGCGCGCTGGCGGTCGGCGGCGTGGCGGCGTCGCTCGGAGCGGTGGGAGTGCCTCAGGCCCAGGCGCAACCGGGAAGGGTACCGGGCACGACGAATCATTACTACGTGCCGGCTACCGACAAGACCGTGCACTGGGGCTACTTCAGCAAGTCGCTCAAGCCCGTGGTCGAGGTGACCTCCGGCGACTTCGTCACGATCGAGGTTCTCACGCATCACGCCAATGACGACGCCGAGCGGATGATCAAGGGCGATCCGGGCGCCGAGAGCGTCTTCTACTGGGACAAGCAGCGGAAGGGCGTCGATCGCCGGGGCGCGGGGCCGATGAAGCCGACGCTGTTCGGCCGGGGCGCGGGCGAAGGTCTCGGCGTGCATATCTGCACCGGCCCCGTCGGTGTCCGCGGCGCCGAGCCCGGCGATATCCTCGAGGTCCGCATCGTCGACGTCCACCCGCGTCCGTGCGCCAATCCCAAGTACAAGGGCAAGAGCTTCGGCAGCAACGCGGCGGCGTGGTGGGGATTCCATTACAAAGATCTCTTGACGGAGCCCAAGCCCCGTGAAGTGATCACGATCTACGAGATCGACGCGGCGGGCGAACGGAACTGGGCGCAGGCCGTCTACAACTTCCAGTGGACGCCGCAGACGGATCCCTTCGGCGTCGTCCACAAGATCATCGACTACCCCGGCGTGCCCGTCGACCACTCCACCGTGAAGGAAAACCACGGGATACTGAAAAACGTCCGCGTCCCCATCCGCCCCCACTTCGGCGTGCTCGGCCTGGCCCCCGCCGAGGCGGACATCGTCGACTCCATCCCGCCGAACTACGTCGGCGGTAACATCGACGACTGGCGGATCGGCAAGGGCGCCACGATGTACTATCCAGTGGCGGTCAGGGCCGCGCTCCTCTCCGCCGGCGACTCCCACGCCGCACAGGGCGATTCTGAGCTCGCGGGCACGGCCATCGAGTGCTCGCTGACCGGGACCTTCCAGCTCATCGTCCGCAAGAAGGGCACACTCGCCGGGACGACGCTGAACGGACTCACCTACCCGCTCCTGGAGACCCAGGACGAATGGGTGTTGCACGGCTTCACCTACCCCAACTACCTCACGGACCTCGGTGCCGAAGCCCAGACGAAGATCTACGAAAAATCCTCGGTCGACCTTGCGATGAGGGACGCCTTTCGGAAGATGCGCCACTTCCTTATGACGACCAAGAGCCTGAGCGAGAACGAGGCGATTTCCCTCATGTCGGTCGCCGTCGATTTCGGCATCACCCAAGTCGTCGACGGCAACTGGGGCGTTCACGCAACGATCAGGAAGAGCCTCTTCGCCGGCGCGTGAATCACGGCGGTGGCGGGCCGAGCCCTCCGACCGGGCCAGGTGCGGGAACCGCTTCTACGTTGCGTCCTGAAGTCGACGGCGAGACTCGATCCGCTCAAGCGCCTCACCGAAGTGCTTCAAGAGCTCGGGCTTCTCGATGATCTCGGTGACTCCGAGGCGACGAGCCTCAGCGATTTCTCCTGGCGTAGCCAGGCCCGTCATGATCATGACCGGGAGAACCGGATCGGTCGCGCGGATCTGCCGCAGCACCGCGACCCCACTCATCTTCGGTAACCGGATGTCGAGCACGACCGCGTCCGGGCGCTCGCGCGCGAGATAGGCCAGGCCGTCTTCTCCCGTGTATCGAATGGTCGTCTCGTGGCCATCGTCCGTGAGCGCCTCCGCCAGAACCCGCGCCATGCTCACGTCGTCCTCGATCAAGAGGAGCTTCATTGGCTCCCTCCGCATCGTCCCTCAGGGGCGACCATCCCCACAGGAGGCACCGTGAATTTGCACCGCGATAACGGGGTGCGAGGATGGCACATTCCCCCGTCAGAACGCAAGATGTAGGCCCTTCTGGGACCCCGACAGCTGACCTCCCCTCGAGGCGACCTGCGAAGTCGCTTGCTTCCTGCCCGCGCTCTCGGCGATGCTCTGGGCGCCATGATGGAACAGCTTGCGGTCGGCCGGGCTCCCACGAGAGCCCGGCGTCGAGGCTCCAACATTCTCCTGTTCACCATCACCCTCGGCGCGATCCTCTACGAGGCGACCCTGCTCTTCACGCGGCTCCTCACTCCGTATCGCTTCCCCATCCCGTATGCCGTGCCCATCTTCGACGGCCCTTTCGCGCTCATGGCGATCGGCGTGGCCTACCTCTGCCTGGAGCGCCACCGCCTGCGCCAGGACGTCCAGTCGGCCGTGCTCGGGATGACCCTCTGGGTGGCGGGGCTCCTCGCGCTCGCCCACATCTTTGCCCAGCCCGACTACCCCGGCACCCCCGGCGTCAACGCCGGGGTCGCGCCTTACTTTTTCTTCTTGAGTTACTTCTTCGCGCTGATCGGCCTCGGACTGGCCGCCCACTACGGCGACCGTGAGCTCCGGCTGAGCGACGGCGCACGGATCCGGATCGTGATCGGCCTCCTGGTTTTGAGCGTCGGCATCGGCATCGCCGTCGTCCAGATCCGCCCGCTCCTGCCTTCGATGGTCATGCGCCCGGGCCACCTGACGCCGTTCGCGTGCTGGACCGCCGGTATCGCCAACGGGCTCGCCGGAATCTGGGCGCTCTGGGCCGGACGGACGAAGTTCGGCAGCGACGAGCAGTCCAGATTCCAGCCGCTTCTCTTCATCACCGCGTTCATCTGGCTGATCGGCCTGACCGGATTCTTCCTCAACTCGTACCGGTACGGCATCAGCTGGTACCTGGCCGGCTTCGCCAGACCGATCGGCGTGGGGCTGATCTTTGTCGGCCTGCTGCGCGAGCAGGTGTGGCTCTACCGGGAAGCCCACGGGCGCCTGATGGACCTGGAGGGGCTGCACAAGGCCGGCCAGGCGCTGGTGAGGAGCCTCGATCCCACCCGCATCGTGTCGACGATCGCCGCGAAGGCCCTGGAGGTCTGCGGGGCTGACGCCGCCGTTCTCTTTCGACTGGACGCGGAGGCCGTGATGCTCCACCCGGCGGCCGGGGCCGGACAGGTCAGCCCCGATTTCCTCACGGGACTCCAGGTGACGGTCGGCCGCTCCGCCTCCGGCCTGGCGGTGGCCCAGGGGCGGCCCGTGTGGACCTCCTACCTCCGCGACGACCCGGGCGTGCCCGTGCCCGACGACGTCAAGCAACGCATGCGCCAGGAGGGCCTGCGGAGCGTCCTCGCCGTGCCCATCCTGATCCAGAGTGGCGCGTGGTTTGGCGCGCTCGCCGTCTTCTACAGGAGCGAGCGCGCGTTCGGCGACGCCGACATCGAGCTCTTGTCGGCCTTCGGCACCCAGGCGTCAGTCGCGATCGAGAACGCCCAATCCTTCGACCACCTGGCTCTCAAGGCCCGACACGACGCCGCGTTACAAGACTTTTGCCAGCGCCTCCTGGAAGCCACCGACGAAGCGTGGATCCTCAGGGACGCGGCGAGCGTGACCAAGTCGCTCCTCGACGCGGACTGTGTGGGAATCTTCCGGCACGATGCGAAGGCCGACTGGCTCAGGCTCGACGCGGGGCTCGGATGGCAGCCGGGAACGGTCGGCGTCGCGACGGTGCCGCCGGCCGAATCGCTCGCCGGCGAGGCGTTTCTCCATCGGAGAAGCGTCGAGGTCACCGACCTCGCGCGCGAGCGATTCGCCATCCCTCCGCTCCTCGCGGCTCACGGTATCCGGTCGGGCATCGCCGTGCCCTTCGGCATCCGAGAGCAACCCCTGGGCGTCGTCGCGGCATGCTACCACGCGCCCCATCGCTTCAGCGACGAGGAGAGCCGCGCGCTGACGAGCCTCGCCCACCAGACCGCGCTAGCGCTCGAGAAGGTTCGCCTCTACGCCGAGCTGCAGGCTCGGCTGGCGGAGCTCCAGGAGACCCAGGCCCAACTCATCCAGGCCGACAAGCTCACCGCGCTCGGCACACTCCTCTCGGGCATGGCCCACGAGCTCAACAATCCGCTCTCGACGATCGAGCTGTCCGTCGAGCTCATGAAGCGTCACGCCGCGCTGCCCGACCCAGCGCGGGCGCGTCTGGACATGATCCAGAAAGAGTGCGAGCGGGCAGCGAAGATCATCCGCGGCCTGCTCATCTTCGCGCGCCGTAAGCCGCCCGAGCGCCGTACGGTGGACGTCGCCGACGTGATCCGGGCCGCGCTAGCGCTGCAGGCCCCGGAGTTCGACCTCAATCACATCCGGACCGTCACCGCGCTCGATCCGACGCCTCGGATCTGGGCCGACCCCGACCAGCTCCAGCAGGTGCTGCTGAACCTCTTCAGCAACGCCGTCCACGCGATGCGGTCCGCGCACGGGCAGGGTGTGCTGACCGTCCGCTCCGGGAGCGACGGCGCGACGATCTCGGTCCAGGTGGAGGATGACGGCCCCGGGATCCCGGCCGAGAACCTCAGCCGGATCTTCGACCCCTTCTTCACGACCAAGCCGGCCGGCGAGGGCACGGGCCTCGGGCTCAGCCTCTCCATCGGCATCGTGGAGTCGCACGGTGGCCGGGTGCGCGCCGAGAATATCGCCGGCGGCGGCGTCCGCTTCACGGTGACGTTGCCGGTCGTCGAGGGACCGGGCGTCGCCGAGGCCGCGGCCCCTCCAGTCCCGCAGGTCACCCGGCGCGCGCGCGTCCTCGTCGTCGACGACAACGACGAGCTGCGCGGGCTCGTCACCGAGGTCGTGAACGGACTGGGCCACGAGGTTGAGGAGACGGCGAGCGGCCAGGACGCGGTTGCGCGGCTGGCCCGGGACGACTACGACGTCGTACTGCTCGACATCCGCCTACCCGATCTCGACGGCAAAGCGATCTGGGGGAGGCTCGTCGCGGACCGCCCCGCCCTCGCCGCTCGTGTCATCTTCATGACCGGCGACACCATGAGCGACGAGACCCAAACATTCCTCACGCAGGCCGGGCGCCCTGTGCTGACCAAGCCGCTGACGATCGAGCGAATCCGGCGCGCTGTGAACGAGGCGCTGACGGCGCCCTCGGTACGTGAGGGCGCGAGAACCTAAGAGTCCGTCCTCGACCTTTTAGGTTAGTGGCGGTTGGGTCGCTGGCGGTTCGGTTGCTGGCGGTTCGGCTACCGGCGGTTGAGTCGCTGGCGGTTCGGCTACGGGCGGCGGGGTTGCCGGCGGTTCGGTTGCAGGCGGTTGAGTCGCTGGCGGTTCGGTCGCTGGCGGTTCCGCTACCGGCGGTTGGGCTACTGGCAGCAACGGGAAGACCGGCGGGCAGGGACCGTCGATGGGCGGACTGATCCGACAACGCCGGCCGACCATGTCGATGAAGTGGTCCTTCGGGTTGCCGCCAAAGAGCCCGTGGGTCAGGTCGTCGGGATGCGGCGCTAGCCGGAAGTGGTCGACCTCATATCGGTGGACCCTCGGCAACGCCGTGGTGGGATCGATACACTGCCAGTAACGCGGGTCGATGCCCGGCTTCACTGCCAGGGGTTCGTAGTTCGCGCACTTCGACGGCCGCTCCTCCAGACCATATTCGCCAATGAACTTTCGGAGCCACGTCGTCGCCACGTTGACCCGAATGCAGTCGTCCGACGACTCCACCGGGCGCACACATTGCGTAACGAAGTTCTTGTTTCCCACCGGCGGGCCATCGTCGGGCCCGCCGAAGAGGTTGTACTCGACGCTGATCGCCCCCGCACCGTCACCCAGGTCGTTCGTGACGAACGTGATCCCCTGGTCGAGCCCCATGCCGTCCGTGAAGGGTCTGTCCAGACGTGCGAGCGGAGCAACGGGGCTGCCCTCCGGCGGGAAGCCGGGCCGGGCGTCGCTCGGGCACCCCAACCGGTCCGGGTCGCCGCCCGTCGCTGAGCAGGACGGAACCGCGGCCCGGGTTGGGTCGGTCGGCAAGGGGACGACCAACCGGTTGAACACCGTCCAGATCGTGTAGACCGTGTTCGGATAGCCGCCACGGAGCACGAACGAGACCGAGGTTCCCCCGTCGAAAATCCTGATCGTCATCACGCCGGAGCTCTCCGGTCGGGCGTTCTGGGTCGGCTCGAACTCGAGGGTGTAGACGTCCACCGGGGGCGGCGTGAGGACGATTGCGGCGGAGCTGCTAGGAAGACCGATCGTCACCAGTAGGCACGCGAGAAAGGTTTTCACCATATTCATGATCTGGCTTGCTCCGAGCTTGAACGGCTCACGATTTCCCCTAACACTTCCCCTGAAACACACGCATCCTATAAATCACAAGCATCCTAGCGGCGCCCGCGCGACTGTCAAGGGAAATATTCGGAAACTCCCTCGCCCTGTGTGCAAAACTTTTCACACTCGTGAAGCGATTCCGGAAATTCGCCGTCCTGCCGCGTCTCTTTTGTGTTGACACACCGCGAAGATCATGTGATTTGGTGCCACCACGGACGCATACGGTCCGAGAACCTCCGAGGGGGAATCGATGGCGAAGAGCACGACGACGTATCGATACAGCATTCGACAAATAGTCGGGATCGTCTTGGGGCTTTTGCTCCTTGCCAACACCGCCGCTGCGGAGTCCGATATCTTCTTCCCGCCCCACTCCAGACCATTTCACAAGACCTTCCCGCGATGGAGCGCCGAGTGGTGGCAATTCGTCCTCTCATTCCCGATGCCAGAAAATCCGCTCCTCGATAGCACCGGGGAAAAATGCGCCATCGGGCAACATGGTCCGGTGTGGTTTCTCATGGGCGCGCTCGGCGGTTCGGTCGAACGACGATGCGCAGTGCCCGCCCGCAAGGCCCTCTTCTTCCCCGTCGTGAATCTGGTCAACGTGAACACCAATACGCAGACTGCCGACGCGTTGCGTGCCGAGATTGCATCCTGCTTTGATGGCGTCACCGCGTTGTCGGTGGAAGTCGATGGCACTCCTATCGAGGGATTGCAGAGACATCCGGATAGATTTCGTGTCAGATCGGTGGCATTCGACGTGACCCTCCCGGCGAAAAACCTCTTTGAGGTCTTCGCGGTCGTGTTGCCATCAGGAATATACTCGCCGGCGGTCAGCGACGGATTCTACATCATGCTGAAGCCACTGGACGTCGGGGACCATCTTCTCCGCATTCATGGGGAGAGCCCCTGCGGCTCCCCCTTCGACGTGACGTATCGCCTCACGGCTGCGCCTTCGAACCTGGACTCCGCGGAGGCAAAGGAAGAGGCGAAGGAAGAAGCACACGCTCGAGACTCAACCGACTGAGCGTCAGTTCGTGTTACTGAAATGGACCGCGGTGTAGCCTAGCGCGAACCTTCTCCCGCTGCGCAGCCGCCGCTCGTGCTCGCGTCGCTCCACGGCCGCGGTCCCAGCCCCAGCCCTGCGTCGCCGGTCGCCGCGCCGGCGCTCCATGATCACCTTCACACCATCGACGCCTGCGAACGTTTCCGCGAGATGCTTGTAGAGCGCCGTCTCATTCGCGTGGACCACCATGAGCAGCGCGACGCCTGGAAACGATCTCGACGGAACGGATTCGAGAAACTGTCCCTGGTGGTGCAAGCAGATGCTGTGTGTCGGCGAGGGGTCATCGAACGGCCCCTTCTCACCGAGGTAGTCGGGCTTCCTCTCGCCCTGCAGAGAGTATCAAGCGCGAAGCTCTCACGCAAGAAAACTTGAGGACCGCCGGCGTCGGCGCCTGAGGCGCCGCGGAGTCATTTCCGATTTGATTTGAGAGGTGAACGAGCTGAGCCATAATCACCTTTGGGTTTTCTATAAGTGCTGATCAGAGCGGTGGCGAATCGATGGTGGAGGGTAAGGGATTCGTCACCTCGACTCTCCGACTTTCCGCGTATTTGGCCGTTATTCCGCGACGCCAGACTGCGGTGGAGTGCCCCCCGCAACCGTTTCGCGTCCCCATACGTCCCCACTTCTGGTGTACCGACGCCGCCGCGGCAGGGAGCGCAGACCTCGAGATGAGCCTCGAGCCGCCCGAGCGCCTCCGGAGTCAGCTCGCTGTCGAGATACTCGGCCAGCTTCTCGACGGCCGCTTGATAAGTCGTGGCCGCGGTTCTGACTGACGGGTAAGTTGCTCGCGGGGCACGACGAGCGCGCCGCTCACGCGGAGGCGAGCCGCCAGCGGGTCCGCTTCCGCATCGCCAGGACGCGCGCCGGATCGCCGAGATCGTTCCACTCGACACCGCTGACCGGCAGCACGGCGAGATCGGCCGGCCTCGCCTGGAGGACCTGCTTCGAGAAGTCGGTGGTGGGCAGCCGCACGTACACGGCGCGTGCCGCCTCCTCCTCCCACGGGGTGCCGAGCCGTGACACGAGCGGTGCGAGCGCTTCCACGAGCTCGGGCACGGCGCCGCGGATGAGGCGCGCGAGCATTCCCGGGTTGGCGACGACCACAAAGCTGTTCCAGAGACACCCGGCCTGCACGAGCCGCTCGACCACCGGCGCCGACGGCTTCTCCCAGAAGCGCCGCACCGCGTAGAGGGGCGAGGGCGACGGCGGCCCGAGGAGCAGCTCCGCGGGCTCAATCCAGCCGTACTCGGTCTCGGCGCGATCGGGGGCGACCCCAAGAAGGATCACCTTGTCGGGTCGCGTCTGCGCGGCCTCGAGCGCATTCTCGACCCACGCCATGAAGGCGTCGTCGTCGGAGACGTAATGGTCGCTCGGAAGGAGGACGACAGGGCGCTCGGGCGCAACGAGCGCGACCCGGTGCAACGCGTAGAGGATCGCCGGCGCGGTGCCGCGGCTCTCGGGTTGGACGACGACGGTGTTCGGAGCGGCGTCGGCGAGCTCTGGCCGGTAGAAGCTCTCGTGCCTGCGCGTCACCACGGTGAAGAGACGCTCGGGCGCGATGAGGCGGCGGGCGCGGCGGCGCGTCGCGCCGAGAAGGGTCTCGGCGCCGAGGAGGTGGCAAAATTGCTTAGGCCTGTCGTCTCCCGCGAGCTGCCTGGTTAGGGAGCGGAGCCGAGTCCCGTCGCCGCCCGCCAGGACGACCGCCGAGTAGCCTTGAGTCATGGTCTTTCAGACACCCGGGCCGCCGCCCGGGGTTCGGGTTACTCGCGGCTCTGCTGCAAGAGCTTGGCGACGAGCTTCTGGATGATCTTGTTGCTCGCGTCCCATGATCGCCCGCGATCCTGAGGCGTGAGGGCAGCCCTTACCATCGGACCAAGGTCCCATGGCCCGCCCGGCGTGAGGCTGAGAGCATTCCCGCCATGATCCGATCGCTCTCTCATGATCCGATCGCTCTCTATGGTCGCGAGCCGATGCACTCGCCGGAAAAGGAGTCCCCTGTGGTCCGATGGCTGACGCTGCTGCTGTTGCTCACGGCGCTGCTGAGCGCACCCGCCCTTGCCGCCGACCTCGACGGCACGCTGAAGAAGATCAAGCGCACCAAGACGATCACGCTCGGGTACCAGGAGTCCGCCCGCCCGTTTTCCTTCGCGAACGCCGAGGGCAAGCCCGCGGGCTATTCGGTCGACCTGTGCGCGCTCGTCGCCGCCGGCGTCGGAAAGCAGCTCGGCCTGCCGGATCTCCAGCTGAAATGGGTGAAGGTCTCGGTAGAAAACCGGATCCAGGCGGTCGCCAGGGGCACGATCGACCTCGAGTGCGGCACCACGACCGCCGCGCTCTCGCGTTACGAGCTGGTGGATTTCAGCCTGCTGACCTTCATCGACGGCGCCAGCCTGCTCGTCACGGACGTCTCCGGCATCCAGGGCGTCTCGAATCTGGAAGGCAAACGCGTCGCCCTCATTCGCGGCACGACGACCGAGACGCAGCTGACCGAGGCGCTGAGCAAGCGCAACGTCACGGCCACCATCGTGATGGTACAGGACCACGCGGCGGGCGTGGCGGCGCTGGACGAGGGCACGGCGGACGCGTATGCCTCCGATCGCGTCATTCTCACGGGCATTGGCCGCACGGCGAAGCATCCGGAGAAACTATCGCTGCTCGGCGAGTTCTTCTCCTACGAACCGTACGGCCTCATGCTGCGCCGAGACGACGCGGGCTTCCGGTTGTCGGTGAATCGGACGCTCGCGCAGCTCTATCGATCACGCGAGATCGTGCCGATCTTCGAGAAGTGGTTCGGAGACATGTCGACGGCCGACCGGATCATCGCGGCGATGTACTTGATCAACGGGCTCCCTGAATGATCGGACTCGCTGCCGGCGCAAGCCCAGTGCGACCTGCGGATGCCGTGGACCGACCTCGACGGGCACAGCGTTGTCCTCGCCGACTCCTGACCCCGACGGCGCAGTATGAGCGTGACGGCGCCGACCTTTCGCGGCGCGGACTCTACCTCGACTTGCCGGCGGTCGGCACGCGCCGACGACGATCGCGCTTACTTGACGTAGGCCTCGGCGATCTGGCCGACGAGCGTAGCCCACGGCATGTCGAGAGCGCCGTAAACGGGGCCGGCCAGCGGACTGGCGTTGTCCTTGAGGATCTCGACCATCAGCGTAGCGTAGTCGGAGAGAATCACGCCGGCCTGCTGCATGCGGAGCAGGCCCGCTTGACGCTTAGTCTCGCTGAACGTGCCCGAGGCATCGACAGCAACGTAGGCGTCATAGCCCTTGCCGAGCGCGGTGATCGCCGGGAAGGCGGCGCAAACCTCGAGCGAAATGCCGGCAAAGATCAGCTTCTTGCGTCCGGTCGCCTCGATGGCGGCCGCGACTTTCGGATCGTCCCACGCGTTGACCGAGGAGCGATCGATGATGTGCTCTCCTCCCACCACTTCCACGAGTTCGGGGAAGGTCGGCCCCCACATGCTGTCGCGGGCCGTGGTGGTGACAACGGTTGGGATCCGCAGCACCTTGGCGGCCTTGGCCAGGGCGACAACGTTATGTTTGAGTTCCCCGGTCTCGTAATCCCGGACGCCGGTCATCAGGCCGACCTGATGGTCGACCAGAACGAGCGCGGAATTGTTCGTGGTCAGGGGGGTGTAGGGCTTGCTCTGATCGGTCATCGTAGTTTCCTCCTTCATGGCTACGCGGAGACCAGCGATTCCTGGGGGCCGCTGGCGACCGCCCTGGCAAAGAGCTACACCGTCGTGGTGCCAGACCCGCGTGGGATCGGACGCTCGTCTCGGCCGGCCGGCGGATATGACAAGACGACGCAGGCCGCGGATATTCGCGCGGTGGTCACGACGCTCGGATGGAGGACGACGACAGGCCCGGAGCCGCCGGAGCGGACGAAGATGCTTGCGCCTTTGGGACTGGCGACCGTTCGGGCCCGCATGTAGTTGCTCCTCCTCCTCACTTCGTCGCGGCCTCGCCCTGCCACTGCGCGTCCGTCAGCGCCCAGCCGCCGCCGAGCGCCCGGTAGAGCTGGGCGTAGGCAAGCAAGCGGTTCTGCCGAATCTGGGCGAGTGTGTTCTGGGCGGGGTAGAGCTGCTGCTGGGCCTCGAGCACCTCGAAATAGTTTGCCAGGCCCTGCCGATAGCGATCCATCGCATGCTCGACGGCCTCCCCGAGCGCCTTCACCGCCATGTCCTGCGCCGTCTCGGCCGAGCTCAGCCGAGTCAGCCTGGTGAGTGCATCCGAGACCTCGCGCAGTGCGAGGAGGACGGTTTGCTCGAACTGCAGCCGTGCTTGGTCCCACTGTGCGACGGACGCGCGATAGGTTCCCAGCGTGCGCCCGGCGTTGAGGAGCGGCCCGCTCACGAGGCCGGAGACCGCCCAGATCGTCGCGCTTCCGCCCGTGAGTGCGGAGACCTCGGGGCTGGCGGTGCCGAGGAGCGCGGTCAGGCTGAGCTTGGGAAAGAACTCGGCCTTGGCGACGCCGATCCGCGCGTTGGCGCTCACGAGCGCCTGCTCCGCCTGGCGCAGATCGGGACGGCGCTCGAGCAAGGTCGACGGCAAGCCCGCCGGCACCGACGGCACGACGACCTGGTCGTACATCGGCTTTCCCCGCGCAATCGGGCCGGGCGCTTTGCCGAGCAGGGTGCTGATCTGGTTTTCCTTCGCGACGATGTCGCTCTCGAGCTGCGGAATGTTGGCCTGCGCGTCACTGAGCGCACCGAGCGCGCGCGACGTCTCGAGCTTCGACGCCACGCCGAGGTTGAGGCGATCGAGGAACAGATCGTACGTGCGCTGATAGGCCGCCGTGCTGTCGCGCGCGATCTGCAGGCGCACGTCGAGAGCGAGCAGCTCGAAGTACGCCTGGGCCAGGTCGCTGACCAGAGTCAGCCAGACAGCCCGGCGCGCGTCCTCGGTGGCCAGCAGGGCGGCGCGGGCCGCCTCGTTCAAGCGACGGATGCGGCCCCAGACGTCGAGCTCCCACGACATGAGCGTCGAGGCGGAGTAGAAGTTGGTCGCATTGGGCACCGGGCCGCCGGCTCCTCCCAGGAGGCCGGGGCCCACCTTGGTCCTCGCGGCGCCGACGTTATAGTTGAGTGACGGGAAGTAGTCGGAGCGCGCCACGCCGACATCCGCGCGTGCCTCCTGCACGCGCGCCGCGGCGATGGCGGCGTCGTAGTTGTTACGCAGACCCTCCTGGATCAGCGTCTTCAAGATCGGATCCTGGAACACCTCCCACCACGGCGCATCCGCGAACGACACCGCCTCCGCCGTCTCCTGGCCGCGGAACGTGGGCGGCTCGGCGACAGCGGGACGCTTGTAATCGGGACCGATCGCGCAGCCGGCGATGAGCGCACCGGCGAGCACTGCCGTCGCGACGACCATCCAGTCGGAAGCCCGGGATCTCACGGGCGCGATCCACCCGCCGAAGGCTCGTCGCCGGCCCCGCCGGAAATCGCGGCCGGAGCGGAGATCGGCGGCGCGGCGGCGTGCGGCGACGTCCGACGGAAGCGCTCACTGACATAGAAGCTCACCGAGATGAAGAGACTGGCGATCAGCGTATCGGTCAGCATCCCGCCGATCACGACGGTGCCGAGGATCCGGCGTCCAACCGCGCTGGCGCCGGAGGCGGTCCACAACGGCACGCAGCCCAGGATGAACGCGAACGAGGTCATGAAGAGGGCGCGCCGACGCACACGGACGCCTTCGAGCGCGGCGTCGACGAGCGACATACCCCCCTCGTAGGCGACCTTGGCAAACTCGACG